>ERZ772955.795-NODE-795-length-22759-cov-4.063469_pt1 | contig 22759 bp, 19 predicted proteins | sample MGYA00511133_ERZ772955 | MGnify/ENA primary metagenome ERZ772955 (study PRJEB29015, sample SAMEA2737914) | human oral metagenome | biome: human oral; feature: human-associated habitat; material: dental | place: China | collected 2149 ... | reverse complement strand
TTTACGCTGCTGCATCAAAATCACAAATCGCGTTATAGGACAAAAATATATCTTCCTTGAAACAGTATGTTTGGAGGAAAAAGTCATGAAGCATGCTATTTGTCCTTCTTGTGGTGGGCCTTGTATGAAATACGGGAAGAATAAGTCCGGAACTCAACGGTGGCGCTGCACTGCCTGCTCAAGGATGCGTACACCCAAATCCAACTCTTTTTGTCCGCTTAGCCTGGCTTGTAGGAAAATATCATGAATAGGAAAGCAGAGGCAGCGGCGGATTCCCGCGCGTGGAAAAGTCCTACGAAATTTGTTACACTGAAACGAAAGAGCGGAGGTGTTGTCATGTCAGAAAAAAAAGAGCTGCGGAAGTGCTGTATCGAGAAGATGAATGCGCTGCCGCAGGACTATTGCCGCGAGGCGGACGGAAAAATCTTTTCGGCTGTTCTCGGCCTGCCGGAATATCGAAACGCAAAGAAGATTTTTTGCTTTGTCGGCATGCAGGCGGAGATTCAGACAGCTAGCTTGATTGAGGAGATGCTCCGCGCGGGCAAGCAGGTCGCCGTGCCGCGCTGTGCGGGCAAGGGCGTGATGCACGCCCTTGTAATCCGCAGTCTCGCGGAACTGCGCCCGGGAACCATGGGCATCCTTGAGCCCTCGGCGGAGGCGCCGGTGCTATCGCCGGAAGAGCTGGATCTGATTCTCCTCCCCTGCGTGAGTGCGAGCCGGTCGGGCGAACGCCTCGGTTACGGCGGCGGGTTTTACGACCGCTATCTGCCGAAGACAAAGGCCTTTCGCGCGCTCTTAATTCGGGAGCGCCTGCTATCCGACGACATCCCGCGCGAAGCACACGATCAGCCGGTGGACGCTGTTATCACCGAAGCCGGAATTTTCCGGAGAACTCAGAGCGAGAACGAGGGTGTGTCCTGAATGGAGCGGAAATAGGTCTCCGCTTTGCAAAGATTCTCCTCGCTGCCGCTTAGCTGTAAGAGCACACTGCCTTCCGCGCCGAGGACGCCGCCGGCTGCGAGCAGAGTTGCATGGAGGGAAAAGAGATCCCGGACAGCGTCGAGCTCGGTGTAAATGTCGCCGCAGCTTTCCATAAGGCGGAGTCCCTTCTGTCCGCTCCGGTTTGCGAGGCGCGCCAGTTCGGAGATGGGGCGCTCCACGCGCTTCTCAAGGCCGACCGGATGAATGAGGCGGGTGCGACGTCCGACTGCGACACTTGTAATCGGGATGATGGTGCCGCCGACCGGGCTTGCAATCAGGATACCGGCGGTGCGGCTCTCGAGGTGAATCGCATTGGCGCCTTTCAGGATGATGTCGTCCGGGCCGAGGGTATCTACCACATCAAAGATGGTCTTGCCCTCGAGGCGCTGACCTTCTTTTACGATGAAGTCCGCCGTCTGCGGGGGGGTGGGATTCGAGACCTGTTCATTGCCGCGCTGCAGGCCGCGGTGAAAGCCCTTCGGCGAGAAGGGAAGCGAGAGAGCTGCAGCAATCGATGTAGCGACCTGTGCGTTGGTGCTGCCGAGAATCACAACGAGGCAGTGGTGCTTTGCGGCTTCGAGGATTGCGGGATCGGCCGCGAGGGCGTCGCCGAGCAGGCGCTTGCCCATGGCGACCGTGAGGAGAACCTGTCTGCCGGAATCGGTATTTGTCATAGGGAACACTCCTTTCTGTTTTTTAGAGTATAGCATGTTTTTTAGGAGGGCATATGCAGCTTGATCACAGTCTCTTTTACCATCTGGACCACTACGAGTACGGCGAGGCCTATTACGGCAGTTATCAGTCGGTTTACTACCGCCTCGGCATCGAGCCGCTCGAGAATGTGCACTGGACTCCCGTTGACAAGCGGGAGCCCCACACGCTCCGTGCCTATGTCTGGGAAGGACCTTATTCCTACCACGACACGGAAGAGGAGAAGCGGTATCGGGACTTTCCGTACAGCGCAGAGGGCCTCGAAGAGGCCATCACCTGGATCGAAACACAGTGTGACAACGCAAAACCGCTCCGGCTTTAAACCGGAGCGGTTTTTTTTGTGCTGATTCGCGCTTATTCGTTTCGCATCGCCGCGAGCGGGCTTAAGCGCATCGCGCGTTTTGCCGGGAGGTAACCGGCGGCTGCGCCGATGAAAATCGCAAAGACAATCGCAAAGAGCGCGAGCCAGGGCGGAATGTAGGAGATGGATCCGCCTTCCGCATTCTGGTAGAAGACAGAGAGCTGCTCGTTGCCGCCCTGTGCCGCGAGAAAGTTGATGAGCAGCGAAAGCAGGAGACTCAGGACCGTACCGATGATGCCGCCCATCAGGCCGATGAAACCCGATTCGACGAGGAAGAGGTCTCGGATGTTGTTCATCTCGCAGCCGAGAACCTTCATGACGCCGATTTCCCGCGTTCTCTCGTAGATGGACATCATCATTGTATTGATGATGCCGATGGCCGCGACGAGAAGCGAGACCGCACCGATGCCGCCGAGCACGGCCTGGACCATGCCGGTGAACTGCTTGGACTGCTCGAGCCACTCCATATTGGAATCGGCCTGGTAGCCGAGGGTCGCTATTGTTTTCTGCACCTCGGAGACATGGGACATGTCGTCCACAAAGACATAGGCCTGTGAATACACGTAGTAGTCGACCGGCTTTCCCTTCTTGTTGAGTTTCGGCTCGGGGACCAGGTACTTCCGGTAGCGCTGCTTTAAAAAGCTCTTCAGCGTATCGATGTCACAGTAGACGGAATAGCTGTAGCTGTTGTAGCCGCTGCTGCCGCCATCCAGAACGGCGGCGGTATCGAGGATGTACTTTTTCTGTCCCTTTTCACCGTTGTCTCCGCCCGAGGAGGAGAGCCCGGATGATTGCGCGGAAGTGCCCGTGCCGCCGCTCGAGCCGCCGCTTGTTTTCGGCGCGGGTTTGTAGCCCTCGGGGAAGATGAAGAAGATGGTATCCTTCAACGGATCGATTTGTACGTCTCCGCTGTTGCCGAAGTTTCCGGAGCCGGATTTCGAAGCCTTATAGAAATTATCCTGAAAGTGATTGCCATAGACCAGGCTCAGGTTATCCGCATTTGCGGGCGGGAGCTTGCCGGATTTCACGGGGAGCTCCTTTAAAAATGCCTGAGACACGCCGGTCAGCGACAGATAGCCCTCATAGGGTCCGCACTTTGCGGTCACGGAGACATCCAGCTGAGGACTCACATCTTCCACGTGATCGAGCTGCTTCAGCTGTTTCAGCGTGTCATCGGTAATTTCCGTCTCGTTGCCTTTTTGGTTAAAGGCGTAGACCGTGATGGTCTTCATGGAGCCCGCTTCCTGGTAGAGCTGCTTGGTCTGGCGGCTCATACCGAGGCCCAGACTCATCATCACGAGTATCGATGAAGTGCCGATGATCACGCCGAGCACGGTCAGCACGGTCCGCGTCTTTCGCCGGAAGAGATTGCGGAGCGCGAGCGTCAGGAGATCCCGGAATTTCATTCCGCGTCGCCTCCCTTACGTTTATCCTTGCGCATTTTGTAGATACCGAGAGCCGCCGCGGCAATGCCGATCGAAATCCCGAAGAGGGGAATCGGCGAATGCTTCTTTTCCGGCTTCTTCTCGCTGTCGGCATCGGTCTCAGGCATATCCGGCGCGGGCTCAGTGACGGTCAGGGTGAGCGTTTTCTCTTCCTTGGTCACGTTTCCGTTCACATCTTCGTACTGGATGGTCATTTTAATATTGTTTTCCTCGCTGCTCGCCGCGGCGCCGCTCAGCATCGCATCGACGCTGCCGCTGTCGCCGGACTTGATATTGCCGAGGTAGGCGCTTGCCTTTTTAATTGCATCGCCCTCAAAGTTCACCTGCACATTGTAGAGCATCACGCGACCGGTATTGTTCAGGTTGAACATGACATTGCTCTCTTTGCCGATTTCTATGCTGTCGGGTGAGAGCTCCGGCGTGGAAATGGAGTAGCGGGCCACCTGGAAGACCGGGATATCGAGCGTCAGCTTATCCTCGGCGTTCTTAAACGCAGGGGAGTCAAACTTTTCGTTCAGCGTGATGGTATAGGAACGCGGATCCACGCCCGCGGATGCCTCGAGGTTCAGTCTGAGTTCCTTTGCTTCCCCTGCTTTCAGGCTGTTAATCACAAAGGAATTGGAGCCCGCCTCGGTCGAAAAGACAGAGGAGTTGTCCGCTTTTTCGGACTCGGCGGAGAGCAAAATATTGCTTGCGGGAATATCTCCGGAAGCGTTTTTCACGCTGAGAACCAGAGTGAAGGGCTGACCGGCAAACACTTTTTCGGGTTCCGTGCGATAGCCGTCCAGGATGATGCGGGCTTTCTGGCGGTCGTTTGGGTTAAAATCGCCCTGCTTGTTGTCCGCTGCCGGCGGCTGTTCGACCATGGAAGGGTTGTTGATGCGCACATAGCTCACATAGGTCTCCTGATAAGAGACGGTCGCATCTGGGGTGAGCTTATAGCTCACGGTGTAGCTCAGCGGGTAGTACCCGTTTGCCGCATTCTGCATGATGGCCATCGAGTAGTCCGCGTTCAACACCTCATCCGGCTGTGCGGACTCAAAGTTGCGGTCGTAGTTTGCGTCATTCAGATTAAACGGGAAGCCCGTGGAGGCCTGCGACTTGTTCTGTGCGGTCGCCTGCAGCGAAGCGCCGTCCGCAAGCGCCGTATTCATGTGAACCTGCACGCGGTATACCGGGACCTTGCGCTGGTTTCGGAACTTTAAACTGTAATTGATGATGCCGGGCGCGGTGCCGACCGGGGTTTCCTGGCCCTCGCCGAGCACAAAGGTCTTGTCACCGGTTGCGGTCGAGGGATTTGCGACCTCGCCCGCCGCCTTGATGTACACGTTGATGAACTCCACCTGCATGGGGCCGCGGAAATCCGCGGTATTGCTGCCGGGAAGCGCATAATAGAAAGCGACCGGAACACCGTAGTAGCCCTCCTTGGCATCGGCGCGGACAGTGACGTGCAGGGTTACGGTCTTATACTCGCCGGCTTTCAGCGAGGCGAAGCGATTCTCCTCGGTGAAGGTCGTTGCGTTGATTTCAAAGGGGTAGTTGCCGCCGTCTACGGTGAAGGCCGAGTTGCCGCCGTAGGCCTTGTCGATGCCGGATTTCTGACCGGCTCTCCAGGCGTCGTAGAGCTCGCTCTCATCGTCTTTGTCGTAGGGATTCTTCTGGTCCGTCGTGTTCTGATCCGGGTTCTTGTCCTGTTTCAGATAGTTCTGGTCGTTCGAGAGGCGGACAATGACATTCTGAATCTCGGCGGTCTTCGGGTTCTTCATGCCGTTTGTATTGTTATAGCCGACGCGGAAACTCAAATTCATGTCCTGACCGGGATAACCGACCTGCAGTTCGTTGGCGTCGTGCACAAAGGTGTTGAGATTGGTGTTGACATAGGAGGCCTGTGCCGTGTGAGGCGGCAACAGGAAAAAGAGTAACAGCGAGAGCGTTACCTCCAGCGCCAGGATGCGGAGCAGGAGAGATGTTTTTTGAAGTTTAGTCTGCATGAGTAAATCCTTTCCGTTCTACAATCTTGCCGTCGACAATGCGTATCTGCTGGTCGGCGCGCGCTGCGATTGAGTTATCGTGTGTGACCATGACGAGGGTCACATGCTGTTCCCGGACGATGTCCCGGAGCAGCGAAAGCACTTCTTCCGTCGTGCGGGAGTCGAGGTTGCCGGTTGGCTCGTCGGCGAAGATGAGTTCCGGTTTGCTTGCGAGCGCGCGGGCTATGCCGACACGCTGCTGCTGGCCGCCCGACATCTGCCCCGGCATGTGCAACGCCTGATCCAAGATGCCGATGCGCTCCATATAGGTGCGCGCGGTGCGCTGTCTTTCTTCCTTGTCGACGCCGCGGAACAAGAGCGGGAGGGCCACATTTTCCTCGGCATTCATCGTGGGAATCAGGCCGTAACTCTGGAAAATAAAGCCGACATGGTTCCGCCGAAAGCGCACCAGCTGCTGCTCATTCATCTTTTCGAGCTTCTCGCCGAGTATGTGAATGCTGCCGCTGCTCGGCGGTTCGAGGCCGGCGAGCAGGTTCAGACAGGTGGATTTTCCGGAACCCGAGGTGCCTACAATCGCGAGAAAGCGCCCCGGCTCAAGGTCGAAGCTGATGCCGTCCAGCGCGTGTACTTCGCTGTCGCCGACACGGTATATTTTTTTTAAATCGCGCACGGAAATAATCGGTTCTGCCAAATGATGATTCCTCCTCTCATGCGTGCGTTTCGGCCGCCGTATCCGCTTGCCGTGCGGAACGAAAACCGATCCTTGTCTTAGCTTAGAGTAGCGCCTCGAGAAAAACAAGGAAGATTTTCTTGCAAAAAACAGCATATCGGCATTTGTGTCGTAAGATATGCGGCGTGTTGCGGCGGCAGTCCGTATTTGTCTGGTCTAAAAGAAGATAGCATGGTATAATTGACCGGAAAGATAGACAAATCATCTCTTTCACCTAGAAAGACGCAAAAAAGCGCGAAAGGTTTCAGGAGGGACTATGAAAAACTGGAAGAAATCGGTAGTCGCGGCAGCGACAGCGCTGCTGCTCGGTGTGAGCCTGATGGGCTGCGGCGCAAAGAAGGCGGAGAGCGCTACAACAGCCTCTGCCGCGGCAGAGAGTGCGTCGGCAACCGGCACGGCGGCGGAAAGCGCTGCGGCGGCTAAGACAGAGGCGGGGGCGGGGCTCCGGGTCGGCGCCCTGAAGGGACCGACCGCGATGGGGCTTGCCGCGCTGATGCAGGAGAGTCAGGACGGCAAGAGCGAGGGCAGCTATCAGTTCACGGTTGCGGCGCAGCCCGATGAGATTGCGGCGAAGCTTGTCTCGGGAGATCTCGACATCGCCCTGCTCCCGGCCAATATGGCAGCGGCGCTTTACAATAAGACCGAGGGAAAGATTGCGGTACTCAACATCAACACGCTCGGCGTCCTCTACTGCGTGACCGGGGACGAGAACATTCACAGCGTGAAAGATCTCGCGGGCAAGACGGTGCTCACGACGGGACAGGGCGCGACGCCCGAGTATGTGCTCCGCTATTTGTTGCAGGAGAACGGTGTCACGGACTGCACGCTCGAGTTTAAGTCCGAGCCGACCGAGATTGCTTCGGCGCTTGCGGCGGATCCCGCGGCGATTGCCGTGCTCCCGCAGCCCTTTGTGACGGTCGCGGAGGCAAAGAATGACAAATTGAAGACGGCCTTTTCGCTGAGCGAGAGCTGGGATGCGCTGAACAACGGCTCCCGCCTCGTGACAGGCGTCACGGTGGTGAGACAGGAAGTCCTAAAGGCACAGCCGGACGCTGTCAAGACCTTCCGGGAAGAGCAGGCGAGAAGCGCGGCGACGGCGGTACAGGATCCGGAGACAGCGGCAAAGGCGGTTGTCGCCTTCGGGATTCTGGAAAACGAGGGCATCGCGAAGAAGGCTCTCCCCGCCTGCAACATCACGAATCTGGACGGCGCGGAGATGAAGCAGGCACTCTCCGGCTATCTGCAGGTTTTGTACAGCGCAGATCCGAAGGCAGTCGGCGGCAAGCTGCCGGATGACGCGTTCTACGTCGTGACGGAGTGAGCGGATTGATCGGTGCAATCCGAAACGTGTTGCTGCGCGACGGCAAAGAGCCGCTCAGATGGCTGTTCTGGCTTCTGCTCTGGGAGGCGGCGGCAAGGCTGATCGGCAACAAGTTTCTTTTGGTAGGACCGGTCGAGACCATACGGACGCTCATGAATATGGCAGGGAAGCCCGCATACTGGCAGGCAGTCGGAAACTCCTCGCTGCGTATTCTCGGCGGTTTTTTGCTCGGCGCGGTGCTCGGCACGGCTTTGGCGGCGGCGGCACAGGCGAGAAGGGGACTCAGATGGATTCTGGGTCCCCTTGTCAGTGTAATCAAGGCGGTTCCGGTCGCAAGCTTTGTCGTGCTGCTTTTACTCTGGATCGGAAATCGCAACGCCTCTCTGTTTATTTGTTTCTTTGTCTCCCTGCCGGTCTTTTATCTCAACACACTCGGCGGCCTCGGCGCCGTGCCGGGCGATCTTCTCGAAGTCGCAAGGCTCTACGGGCTGTCGCGCGGCACAAGGCTTCGGGCGCTGTATCTGCCGGTGCTCGCGCCTTTCCTCGAGAGCGCCCTGAGCCTCTCGGTCGGCGTGAGTTTCAAGGCCGGTGCTGCGGCGGAGCTGATCGGGCAGCCGGCGCTCTCGCTCGGGAACGGGCTGTACCGCGCAAAAATTTATCTGGAGACCGGCGAAATATTTGCCTGGACACTCAGCATTGTGCTGCTCGCCGGTCTCGCGGAGGCAGTGCTCCGGTTTTTCCTCCGCGCGCTCTGCGGGAGCGGGCGGTACAGCGCGGACGGTACGCCGAAAAGGACAAGATGGCGCGTGGCATTTTTCGGTGAATATGGTAAAATAATGTGACTGTAATCCTAGGAGGAAAACGATGATTAACAACGACGAGGCACTGATCCAAACAAGGCATCTGGTGCTGGAAGAGACCTGCCGTCTCGCCTGGAACGATCAGCTGGATGAGGAGCACAAAGAGGAGCTGGTTTACAAAATCATCCCGGGCCCGAAGCCGGCAATCGGAAGATGCTGCATTTATAAAGAGAGAGAGATTGTGCGCCACCGGACGAGACTCGCCTGCGGCGAGAATCTGATGGAAAACTTGGATTCCAAGAATGAAGTGCAGGTCATCAAGCCGGCCTGCGACGAGTGTCCGCTCTCGAGCTATACCGTCACGGACAACTGTCGTCTCTGTCTCGGTAAGGCCTGTCTGTCGTCCTGCCATTTCGGCGCGGTGACCATCGGAGAATTCCGCTCTCACATCGACTCGAAAAAGTGCAAGGAGTGCGGCATGTGCGCGCAGAACTGTCCGTACGGCGCAATCGTGCATCTCGTTCGCCCCTGCAAGAAGGCCTGCCCGGTCGATGCGATTACCTATGATGAGTACGGCTTCTGCGTTATTGACGAGCAGAAGTGTATTGAGTGCGGCCGTTGCATCCACAGCTGCCCCTTCGGTGCAATCAGCGCAAAGAGCTATCTGGTCAATGTGATTCAGGAGATCAAGGCGGGCAAGGAAGTCATTGCGATGTGCGCGCCCGCGACCGAGGGACAGTTCGGCGAAAAAATCGGTATGGGTTCGATTCGCAACGCACTGAAGAAAATCGGCTTTGCGGATATGGTCGAGGTCGGTCTCGGCGGCGATATGACCGCGGCTTATGAGGCACTCGAGTGGTCGGAGGCGAGAAAAGAGGGCAAGAAGATGACGACTTCCTGCTGCCCGGCTTTCATCAACCTCTTAAAGAAGCACTTCCCGCAGCAGTACGAGGAGAATATGTCGACGACGGTCTCCCCGATGTGCGCGGTGTCCCGTTATCTAAAAGCGACCCATCCGGGCTGTGTGACAGTCTTCATCGGTCCCTGCGTCGCGAAGAAGTCCGAGTCGGCAGACAAGTCGGTTCCCGACAATGCGGATTATGTCATGACTTACGGTGAGTTTAACGCGTTCCTCCGCTCGGCGGATGTGCAGCTGGAGCCGGAGGATACCGAGCGGCAGGAGGCTTCGATTTTCGGCAAGCGGTTTGCAACTTCGGGCGGCGTCGCAAACGCGGTGCTCGAGTGCATGAGCGAGCGCGGCGAGGATGTCTCCGAAATCAAACTGCTCCGTTGCGCCGGCGGTGCGGAGTGCAAGAAGGCACTCCAGCTCTTAAAACTCGGCAGAGTCGCGGAAGACTTTATCGAAGGCATGGCCTGCCCGGGCGGCTGTGTCGGCGGACCGTCGAAACACAAGACGGAGATTGAAATCAAGCGTTCCCGCGAGATGCTCTTAAAGCGCGCGGACGACAGAAAGGTGCTCGACAACCTGAAGAACTATCCGATGGAGAAGTTCTCGATGCACCGTGACGGACACAAAGATCTGGAGGAGCTGAAGCGCGTCGAGGGCGAAGCTTAAATGGCTGGGGAGAAGCGCTGAGTGGTTCAGCGCTTCTTTTCGAACTACGGACTTTGTCCGTGTTTCCGCGAACAGGATACGGAATTACGAAGTGCTTCGGAGAGGAGGAGAGATGCAGGAGGAGAGAAAAGCAAAGGCCTCTGTGCCGACGCCGCACATTGCGGCTTTGCCGGGGGAAGTTGCAGAGACGGTTCTGTTGCCGGGTGACCCGCTCCGCGCCAAGCGAATTGCGGAAACCTTTCTGGAAGAGGTGCACTGCTTTAACGAAGTGCGAAATATGCTCGGTTTTACGGGGCTGTACCGCGGAAAGCGGGTCTCGGTCATGGGAACCGGCATGGGCTGCCCCTCGATGGGAATTTACGCCTACGAACTGATTCACTTTTACGGTGCAAAACAACTGATTCGAATCGGTACGGCGGGCGCTATACAGGAGACACTTGCGGTGCGCGATCTGGTGCTCGCGGCGGGTGCTTCGACCAATTCGAACTTCCCGGCGCTCTTTGAACTCCCGGGAACCTTTGCGCCGCTCGCCGATTTTTCACTGCTCTCCCGCGCGGCAACGCGCGCGGCGACGTTGAAGAGACCGGTTTCGGTCGGCGCGGTACTGACCAGCGACATGTTTTACGGCCCCGCGGAGAGCGAGGCCGCCATTGAAAAGTGGCGGAACATGGGGGTGCTCGCGGTCGAAATGGAGACCGCGGCGCTCTATGCGACAGCCGCCTCGCTCGGGGCAAAGGCACTTTCCGTTCTCACGGTGAGCGATCACCTCTTGACCGGTGAGTCGCTTTCGGCGGAGGAGCGGGAAGCCGGTTTTTCGGCGATGGCGGAACTTGCACTTTCACTTGCGGAGGAAACATATGATTAAAATGTTCAGCGCATATCTCGGGAAAAAATACCGCTGGATTTCCCTGCTTGCTGTTTTCGGCATGGTCATGGAAGTCGTCGTTGAAAATCTGGTCCCGCTCGTCATGGCAAATCTCATTGACAACGGTATCCAGGGACAGAATTTTTCCGTGATTCTTCAGAGCGGCGGCATGATGGTGGGACTTGCGATTTTCGGTCTGATTTTCGGCTCGATCGGCGGCTACTTCGCGGCGGATGCGGCGGCGGGACTGGCAGCAAGTCTTCGCAGCGGAATTTACAGAAGCGTCCAGCGCTTTTCGTTCGGCAATCTCGACAAGTACTCGACTGCGGGCCTCGTGACCCGTCTCACGACGGATGTCTCGAATGTCCAGAACTCTTACCAGATGATACTCAGGACCTGCATGCGGGCGCCTGCCACGCTGATTTTCACGCTTGCGCTCACCTTCAGCATCAGCCGGAAGCTCTCGATGATTTTTCTGGTAGCGCTCGGCTTTCTTCTCCTTGTACTGGTCTTGGTCATCAAATTTGCGGGACAGGCGTTTACGCGCGTATTTTCGAAATACGACGCGCTGAATGCGAGCGTACAGGAGAATGTGACCGGTATTCGCGTGGTCAAGAGTTTTGTGCGCGAGGCGTATGAAATCGGAAAATTCAAGATTTCCGCCGAAAATATCTACAAGCTCTTTGTGAAGGCGGAAGGGCTGGTCTGCTTTATTTTCCCGGCGCTCTACCTTGCGGTCTACGGCTGCATGATTGGAATTTCCTGGTTCGGCGCGCATGAGGTCGTCGCGGGCTCGCTCACCACGGGACAGCTGACTTCCTTCTTCACCTATATGATCAGCATTCTGATGTCGCTCATGATGCTGGCGATGGTCTTCGTCATGATCACAATGTCGGTCGCGAGCGGACGGCGCATTGAGGAAGTGCTCTCGGAAATTCCGAAGATTCAGACGCCCGAGCAGCCGGTCACGGAAGTGGAGGACGGCTCGGTGGTCTTCTCGAAGGTTTCGTTTTCCTACGGAAAGCGCGAGGAGCCGGTCGACTGGGATAATCCGAAGGAAGTCAGGAAACAGAAGGAAAAGCAGGCGCGCGTTGCTGCCGTGGAGAGCGGCAAACTGAGCCGGGAGGAGGCAGTGCGGCAGGATCCGGATTTCCGCGAGGAAGAGAATCCGCGCTTTGTGCTGAGCGATGTCACGCTTTCGGTGCGTTCCGGTGAGACCATCGGCATCATCGGCGGCACCGGTTCCTCGAAGACCTCTCTGGTCAGCCTGATTCCGCGCCTCTATGACGCGACCGAGGGCGAGGTTCTGGTCGGCGGCAAGAACGTAAAGACCTATGACTTAAAGGTGCTCCGGGACGCAGTCGGTATGGTGCTCCAGAAGAACACACTGTTTTCCGGAACCATTTACGATAACCTTCGCTGGGGAAATCCCGATGCGAGCGATGCGGATTGCGAGGAGGCTTGTCGCCTTGCCTGCGCCGATGAGTTCGTGCGGAGTTTCCCGAACGGCTATCACACCTGGATCGAGCAGGGCGGCAGCAATGTATCCGGCGGACAGAAACAGCGTCTCTGCATTGCGAGAGCTCTCTTAAAGAAGCCGAAAATTCTGATTCTCGACGACTCGACCAGCGCAGTCGATACGGCGACGGATGCTTCCATACGCAAGGCATTCCGGGAGAAGATTCCGAATACGACGAAGTTCATCATCTCCCAGCGCATTTCGGGCGTAAAGGATGCGGATCGCATTCTGGTGCTCGAGGAGGGACGCGTGAGCGGTTTCGGCACCCACGAAGAATTACTAAAGAACAACGAAATTTACGCCTCTGTGGTTGCCGCGCAGACAGAGGGCGGCGGCGACTTTGACGAGAGAGAGGAGGCGTGACGCGATGGCAAACACAAGGAAAAAGGCAAATCTGGGTAACATCACCTCGCGGAGTATGCGGCGCCTGACATCCGGTATTCTGAAGGACTATGGGCTGCAGATGCTGATTGTGCTGATCTGCGTCATTGCTGCGGCGCTTGCGGATGCCTACGGCATGCTGTTTATTCAGAAGCTGCTCGACAACTATATCACCCCGTTGCTGCATTCCGAGCAGCGCGACTTTTCACCGCTGCTCGCAGCGCTGCAGCACATCACACTGATTTATCTGATTTCCGTGGTCGCAACCTATATTTACTCAATCCTCATGGTCTATGTGGGGCAGGGGACGCTCCTTAAAATCCGGAAGCGTCTGTTTGCGCACATGGAGTCGCTGCCCATATCGTATTTTGATACGCATGCGCACGGCGACATCATGTCGGTCTATACGAACGACACGGACACCCTGCGCCAGCTGATTGTCGATGTGTTCCCGCAGCTCGCCAGTATGATTCTTTCCGTTATCACGGTGCTCGCGAGCATGTTCCTCCTGCATGTTCCGCTCACGCTGGTTGCGCTTGTTTTGACGGCGCTGATGCTTTTTATTTCAGGCAAGGTTGCGAATATCTCCGGCAAATATTTCGGCATTCAGCAGAAGGAACTCGGCGGCCTGAACGGTTATATTGAGGAGATGATGGAGGGGCAGAAGGTCATCAAGATTTTCTCCCATGAAACGCAGAGCATTGCGGACTTTGAAGTGCAAAACCAAAAACTTCGGGATGCGAGCGCAAAGGCGAACGGCATTGCAAACGTCCTGCTGCCGGTTGCGGCGCAGCTCGGCAGACTGCAGTATGTGCTGATTGCGATTGTCGGCGCAATCTTTGCGCTGAACGGAAACTTCGGGCTCAGCATCGGTACTCTGGTTGCTTTCATGACCTTGAACCAGAATTTCACGCGTCCCATCACGCAGATTACAACCCAGCTGAATTCGGTCGCGATGGCAGCGGCAGGTGCCGACCGTATCTATCAGCTGCTCGATCCCCCGTCCGAGATTGACGAGGGCTATGTGACCCTGGTCCGCGTGAGCAGAAATGCGGACGGTTCGCTCACCGAGACCAAGCAGCGCACCGGTCTCTGGGCGTGGCGGCATGTGCACAAAACGGATAACAGCGTGGAGTTGATTGAATTAAAGGGACGCGTGGAACTCGAACATGTCGACTTCGGCTATGTGCCGGAGAAGACCGTGCTCCACGACATCAGCCTCTTTGCGGAACCCGGACAGAAGATTGCTTTTGTGGGATCCACCGGCGCCGGCAAGACGACCATCACGAACCTCATCAACCGCTTCTACGAGATTCAGGAGGGTAAAATTCGCTACGACGGCATCAATATCTCAAAAATCAGAAAAGCGGATCTCCGCGCCTCGCTCGGCATCGTACTGCAGGACACCAACCTCTTTACCGGCACGGTAATGGAGAACATCCGCTTCGGACGGCTCGATGCGACGGATGAAGAGTGCATCGAAGCAGCGAAGCTCGCGAATGCGGACGGCTTCATCAATCGCCTGCCGGACGGCTATCAGACCATGCTCCGCGGCAACGGCGCAAACCTCTCGCAGGGGCAGCGGCAGCTCCTCGCAATCGCCCGCGCTGCGGTTATGGATCCGCCGGCCTTGATTCTCGACGAGGCGACTTCGTCGATTGACAGCCGGACTGAGCAGCTCGTGCAGTGCGGCATGGATTCTTTGATGAAGGGGCGCACCACCTTTGTGATTGCACATCGCTTAAGCACGATTAAAAATGCGGACTGCATCATGGTCATGGAGCAGGGACGCATCATCGAGCGCGGCAATCACGAGGAGTTGCTTGAGAAGAAGGGGCGCTATTACCGTCTGTATACGGGAAAGCAAGCTTGAGAAGCCGCGCCCCGCGTGCTATGATATTTGCAGATAAAAATGCACAGAGAAAAGGCGGAACAGGCATGAAAAAGAGAAGAGTAATGCTGAAACTCTCCGGCGAAGCGCTTGCAAGCGCAAGCGGCAAGGGCTATGACGAGGCGGTGGTCCGCGACATTGCGCGGCAGGTGAAGCGCTCGGTCGATGCGGGCGTCGAGGTCGGCATTGTCATCGGCGGCGGCAACTACTGGAGAGGCAGAACCGGGACGGAGATTGCCCGCGTGAAGGCCGACCAGATCGGGATGCTCGCGACTGTCATGAACTGCATCTATGTCTCGGAGATCTTCCGCGGCGAGGGCATGGAGACGGAGATATTCAGTCCCTTCCTCTGCGGCGCGATGACCGAGCTCTTTTCGGTCGACAAGGCGAATGCGCTCTTTGCGGCGGGCAGAGTGCTTTTCTTTGCGGGCGGCACGGGACATCCGTACTTCTCGACCGACACCGGGATTGCGCTCCGGGCCACGGAGCTCGGCGTCGATGAGATTTTGCTCGCGAAGTCGATTGACGGCGTCTACACGGCGGATCCGAAGCTCGACCCGAATGCAAAGCGCTACGACACCCTGACCATGCAGGAGATGATCGACAAAAAGCTCGGGGTCATTGACCTGACGGCGAGCGTGCTCTGCATGGAAAATAAGATTCCGCTCGCAATCTTTGACTTGCACGGCGACAACGCAATCGCGGATGCGCTCCGCGGCGTGATTCACGGCACAACGGTGACGGTATAAATCAGATACCCTGGAGGATGAGATGGCAGACTTAAAGGATACACTCAAAGAGTTGGAAGACAGAATGAACAAGACGATCTCGTTCATGCAGGAAGAGTTCTCGGCAATTCGCGCCGGCAGAGCCAACCCGCATGTTCTGGACCGCATTACAGTCGATTACTACGGCACGCAGACCCCGCTGCAGCAGGTCGGCAATGTCTCGGTGCCGGAGGCAAGAATGATTCTGATTCAGCCCTGGGACAAGAGTCTCTTGAAAGAGATTGAAAAGGCAATCCTTACTTCGGACCTCGGCATCAACCCGACGAACGACGGCTCGGTGATTCGCCTCTTGTTCCCGGAGCTCACCGAGGAGCGCAGAAAGGCGCTGACCAAGGAAATCCGGAAAAAAGGAGAGGCGGCAAAGGTTGCCGTCCGCAACATCCGCCGCGACGGCGCAGATGTCTTCAAGAAAATGGAGAAGGCAAACGAGATCACCGAGGATGATCTCTCTGACGCAAACGAGAAGCTGCAGAAGCTGACGGATAAGGCGGTGGAACGCATTGATAAGGCGGTCGAGGTCAAGGACAAGGAGCTCATGACAGTCTGACACACCGTTAAAGTTTGGCAGAGTGGCGGTCCGAGCAGGACCGCCTTTTTTGAACATGAGGAGGCAGGATGACAGAGCGACTTGCGGGGAAGGTGATTCCCGAACACATTGCAATCATATTGGACGGAAACGGCAGATGGGCGGCGGAGCGGTCCCTGCCGCGCACGATGGGGCATAAGGCGGGCTGCGAGGCGGTGGAACAGACCGTGCGCGACTGTGCGGCGCTCGGCGTCAAGTACCTCACGGTCTACGGTTTCTCGACGGAGAACTGGAAGCGCTCGGAAGAAGAGGTCGGTGCGCTCATGCACCTTTTCCGCCTGTATTTAAAAAAGCTTCTGAAGGTTGCGAAGGAGGAGGGCTGTCGCTGCAAGATGATAGGCGACAAGTCGCGTTTTGCGCCGGACATTGTGGCAGCAATTGACCGCCTGGTCGAGGAGACCGGGGAGAACACCGGCATGACCTTCGTGATTGCGATTAATTACGGCGGCCGGGATGAGTTGCGCCGTGCGTTTCTGCGCCTTCTGGACGCAAAGCGGGCGAGCGGGGACATGAGTCTCACGGAAGAGGAAATTTCAAACAGCCTCGATACGGCGGGCATCCCGGATCCGGATCTCCTGATTCGCACGAGCGGTGAACTTCGCCTCTCGAATTTCCTGCTCTGGCAGCTCGCCTACAGCGAACTCTATGTGACGCCGCTCTACTGGCCGGATTTCACGATGGAAGCACTGGAAGATGCGATTCTCGCCTACAACCAAAGAGAGCGCCGTTTCGGCGGCCGCATCCGCTAAGACAAAAGGAGGAGTATGCCCCATGTCCCGCCTGTTGAACATCCTTGGCAGCCGGAAGTTCCACCTGCGTCTCTTGAGCGGCATTGTCCTGGTGCTGCTTGCGTTTCTCGTGCTGCGGCGCGGTGGTATGGTGCTTTATTGCAGCATGATGGCAATCTCGCTGATCGGGCAGTACGAATTGTATCGTGTCGTCAAGACAGAGCGAGAGCCGCTCGGCATCGTCGGCTATCTCTCGAGTATTGCGTATTACCTCTTGTTGCTCGCACGGCACTATGACTACGGCATGCCGCTCATGATCGGCACGCTGATGGCGCTGATGGCGCTCTTTGTGCTGAGCTACCCGCGCTATCGCACCGAGCAGATTGCGGTCGGGCTCATGGGCGTGCTCTATACAACCGTGATGTTCTCCTATGTGTACCGCGTGCGCAGCATGCCGCACGGCGCTTATCTGGTCTGGCTCATCTTCATCTCGAGCTGGGGCTGCGACACCTGTGCCTATGTGGTCGGCATGCTGGCAGGTTCCCACCACTTCGCGCCGGTCCTCAGTCCTAAAAAGACGGTCGAGGGCGCAATCGGCGGCGTCGCGGGGGCAGCGCTCCTCGGCCTTGCCTTCGGCTTTTTCCTCCGCGCGGAGCTCGCGGAACTCGGGAACCCGGGCTTTGCTTGCCTGTTTGCCTGCGCCTTCAGCGCGGTGATTTCGCAGATCGGCGATCTCGCGGCTTCGGCGATTAAGCGCGACCACGAGGTCAAGGACTACGGCGATCTGATTCCCGGACACGGGGGCATTCTGGACCGGTTTGACAGCCTGCTCTTCACCGCACCGGCAATCTTCTTTGCGCTGTTTCTCTACAGTTACTTTGTCCGTCATTGAGGAGGCAAGATATGAGACATATTTCCGTTCTCGGTTCCACGGGTTCCATCGGCACACAGACCCTCGAGGTGGCGCGCGCCAACGGCGACATCCGCATTGAGGCGCTTGCGGCGCGCGGAAACATTGCGCTGCTCGAGGAGCAGATCCGGGAATTTCACCCGCGCACGGTCTGCGTCTACGATGAAGCGAAGGCGGCAGAGCTGAAAATCAAGGTCGCGGACACCGGAACCAAGGTCTACGCCGGGCAGGAGGGCCTAATCGAAGTTGCGACCGAGGCCAAGGCAAAGACGCTGGTCACAGGGATTGTCGGCATGATCGGCATTGAGCCGACCGTTGCGGCGATTCGCGAGGGCAAGAACATTGCGCTCGCAAACAAGGAAACGCTGGTCTGTGCGGGGCACATCATCATGCCGCTCGCCGCGCGCGAGGGCGTCAAGATACTGCCGGTCGATTCGGAGCACTCGGCCATCTTTCAATGTCTCCGCGGCAACAAGAAGAACCGGATCCGGAAAATTCTGCTGACCGCTTCCGGCGGCCCGTTCCGCGGCTACACGAGAAAGCAGCTCGAGAAGGTGACCTTGCAGGACGCCCTCCGGCATCCGACCTGGAACATGGGGCATAAGGTGACCATTGATTCCTCGACCATGGTGAACAAGGGACTTGAGCTCATTGAGGCGCGCTGGCTCTTCGATGTCGAAGTCGATGAAATCGAAGTGCTTGTGCAGCCGCAGAGCATCCTGCACTCCGCAGTCGAATTTATGGACGGGGCGGTCATGGCGGAGCTCGGCACCCCGGACATGAAACTCCCGATTCAGTATGCGCTCTATTATCCGAAGCGCAAAAAGCTCGCCGGTAGCAAGCGCCTGGACCTCGCAGCGCTCGGCAAGCTGGATTTCTCGGCGCCGGACTTCAAGGCGTTCCCGGGTTTAAAGCTCGCCTATCACGCAGGTCGACTGGGCGGCAGTCTGCCGACCGTCTTCAACGCGGCAAATGAAGTCGCCGTCCGCGCTTTTCTCGATGAGAAAATCAGCTATCTGCAAATTGCGTCCTGCATAGAAGACGCGATGGAACAGCACGAGAAGGTCGGGCTGCTCGGGTCGCCGGCCGTCTCGGATATTCTTGCGCTTCAGAAGTCCACGGAGGCGTGGCTCAAGGCGCGCTATCATCTCGCATAACGATAGATCGGATAGAGAGGAGAGTTTGTGCATCAGCTTGTCAATATCATTCTGGCCGTTTTACTCTTTGGGTTTATCATCTTCTTTCATGAGCTCGGGCATTTTCTCGCGGCGCGCCTCTTCGGCGTCGGCGTGGACAGTTTCTCGCTCGGCATGGGGCCAAAGATTATCGCAAAGAAGCGCGGCGATACCGAATATGCGATTCGCGCCGTGCCGTTCGGCGGTTTTTGCGCGATGCAGGGAGAAGATGAAAGCAAGAGAGAGCTAAGGCCGGGGGACTTTACGGCACATGCGCCCTGGCAGCGTTTTTTCATTCTGATTGCAGGCGCTTGCTTTAATTTCCTGCTCGCGTTTCTGCTCGGACTTGTCCTGGTCATGCAGACGGGTGTCGACAAGCCTTATATCGGACAGCTCATGCCCGGCATGCCGGCGAAGGAAGCAGGTCTGAAAGCCGGGGATCGCATTCTCGCAGTCAACGGCAGCAAGGCTGTCTTTTTCCGTGATGTCTCGATGGCACTCCGGTTCCACGCGGGCGAGCCGATTACCTTCCGCTATGAGACGCCGGCGGGTGAAAAGCGCACAGTCACGGTGACGCCGAAATACTTAAAGGAGCAGGACGGCTACTATACGGGCATCGTGTCGGCGGGAAGCATGCCGGTCAAAAATCCGGCGGAGCTCGTCTACTATGCGGCCGGAGAAGTGGGGCTCAACATCCGCATGGCGATTCAGTCTGTGCGCATGCTCGTCAAGGGAGCGGTCTCTCCGAAAAATCTGACCGGGCCGGTCGGCATTGTCCAGGCCATCAGCGAGAATATGGACGCGGCGCGCCCCTACGGGCTTCGCGTCATGTTGCTCTCGCTGTTTTCGTTCGGCCTTTTACTCAGCGCAAACCTTGGGGTCATGAACCTCTTGCCGCTCCCCGCGCTGGACGGCGGCAGAGCGCTGCTCACGGCGGTCGAAGCCGTGATACGGCGTCCCCTGAACCGGAAAATCGAGGCGACAGTCCACCTGACAGGCTTTGTCCTGCTGATGGGACTCATGCTCTATGTGCTCTGGAATGACATTATGCGCATTGTGCAGCACATGGGCTTCTAAGGAGAAGAGATGAGAGAACGTCATAAGACAAGGGTGGTGCGAATCGGCGACGTCGCAATCGGTGGCGAGAACCCGATTCGCATCCAGTCGATGTGCAATACAAAGACGGAGGATGTCGAAGCGACAGTCGCGCAGATTCGCGCGCTCACGGCGACAGGCTGTGAGATCGTGCGGGTCGCCGTGCCGACCGTGGCAGCGGCGGAAGCCATCGGAGATATTCGACGGCAGATCAAAATCCCGCTGATCGCGGACATTCACTTTGATTATCGTCTGGCACTTGCGGCCATGGAACACGGGGCCGATAAGATACGCATTAACCCCGGCAACATCGGCGAGGATTGGAAGCTGCGGGAAGTTGTGAACGCCGCGAAAGAGCGGAACATTCCGATCCGGGTCGGCGTGAACTCGGGTTCGCTCGAAAAAGATTTGCTGCAAAAATACGGCGGTGTGACTGCCGAGGGCATTGTGGAGTCCGCGCTCGAAAAGGTGCGCCGCATCGAGGAACTCGGCTATGAGAATCTGGTCATCAGCATCAAGTCTTCGGACGTGTTGATGTGCATCCGGGCGCATGAGTTGCTTGCGGCCGAGACCGATTATCCCCTGCACATCGGCATCACCGAGGCAGGGACGCTGCTCCGCGGCACCGTGAAGTCCGCGGTCGGACTCGGTGTGATTCTCTACGAGGGCATCGGCGACACGATACGTGTCTCGCTGACTGGGGATCCGCTTGAGGAAATCAAGGCGGCGCGCGAAATTTTAAAGAGTCTCGGGCTTCGGAAGGGCGGCGTCGAAGTGGTGTCCTGCCCGACTTGCGGCCGCACGGAAATCGATTTAATCGGCCTTGCGAACCGGGTCGAGAGTCTCGTGGAGCGCTACAGCGATCTGGACGTCCGCGTCGCGGTCATGGGCTGCGTCGTGAACGGCCCCGGCGAGGCGCGGGAGGCCGATTTCGGCGTGGCAGGCGGCAAGGGCGCGGGGGTTCTGATCCGGAAGGGCGAGGTGATACGGACCATGCCCGAGGCGGAACTGCTCCCGGCCCTGGAGGCCGAATTGCAGCGCATCAGGGCGGAACGGCGATGAAAGCATTTTCCGAAGTATTTCCACATTTTCAGGCGACAGCGGCAGAACGGGCGCTTGTCGCCTGCTTGCTTGTGGAGCGGGTTGTGGTCTCGGACGATATGTCCCGCCTGACGGTCTATGTGGTCTCGCGAAGCTTTGCCGAGCGCACTGCGTTTCGGGCGCTCGCGGAGGAGATGCGAGAGCAGCTCTTCGGGAAGCGAAACATTCAGGTCGAAGTGCGAGAGCGCTTTCAGCTCGGCGGCGAGTTCACCGCGGAGCAGCTGTTCCGGGCCTATCAAGACAGTCTCCTGGAAGAACTCAGGGGGCGTTCGCTTCTCGCCGCACGGATTCTGGAGCGCGGCAAGGTGCGTTTCCCTTCGCCGAATGTGTTGCTTTGCGATGTGGAAGATATGTCCTTAAACCGCTCGGTGATGCAGGATTTGCGTCGCTATCTGGAAGAAGAGGTTTTTGAGGGGCGCTGCGGGCTCACAATGGAGTTCCGGCCGAATTTTGTGCCGTTTGAAAAAAAGCAGCTCGCCGAAGTGCCGGCGGAGGCACTCGCCGTGCGGCAAAAAGAAGAGGAAGAGGAGGGCTTCTTCCTCCCGGCGGAAGGCACAGCGGAGACATTGCCCGGAGAGCCGGACAGCACGCAGCCGGCAAGCGAAAAAACCGCCGCGCCGAAAAAGAATCCGGCGGAGAAGAAGGAAGGCGAGAGCAAAAAACGTTTTTCCGGCGACAAGTTTCGCGGCGAGCGGCGCGAGTATTCGCGGTCCTCACGCCGCTCGGACAATCCCGATGTGCTCTACGGCAGGGATTTCGACGACGAGTGCACGCCGATTTCGGAAATCACGGAAGTCGGCGGAGAAGTCACGCTGCGCGGCAAGATTTTTGAACTGGACACGCATTTTATCGAAAAGAGCGGCAGCACGCTCTTTGTCTTTTCCGTCACGGACTATACGGATTCGATCACCGCAAAACTCTTTGTGCGCGGCGAAGGCGAGGAGCTGGACCGCCTGAAGGCAGCGTTAAAGGTCGGTGCTTTTTTCAAACTCCGCGGTGCGACGACGATTGACAGCCGGGACGGCGAGCTGATTCTCGGCGCTGTGCGCGGACTGAAGAAGACCGAGCCCTTTGAGGAATCAAAGCGGGAGGATCACGCGAGAGAGAAGCGGGTGGAGCTGCACTGCCACACGAAAATGAGCGATCTCGATGCCGTGAGCAGTGCGAAGGACATCATCAAGCAGGTGAAGCGCTGGGGCATGGAGGCGGTCGCCATCACCGACCACGGCAATTTGCAGGCCTTCCCGGAGGCCTGGCACACGGTCTCCGATGACCGGGAGAACAATCCGAAAATCATCTACGGCGTCGAGGGCTATCTGGTCGATGATTTGAAGGAACTGGTCATCTCGCCTGGCGAGAAGACGCTCGACGACAGTTTTGTGGTCTTTGACATTGAGACCACCGGTTTTTCCCCGCGGAAAAACAGAATCATCGAGATCGGCGCGGTGAAACTGGCGGGCGGAAAGATTGTGGACCGCTTTTCGCAGTTTGTGAACCCGGAGTTGCCGATTCCCTATCATATCGAGCAGCTGACGGGGATTAACGATGCGATGGTGCGAACCGCGCCGACCATTGAGAGAGTGTTGCCCGACTTCCTCGCCTTTTGCGGCGACGCTGCCGTGGTGGCACACAATGCGAGCTTTGACACGAGCTTTATCCGGGAGAATGCGCGTTCTCTGGGACTTTCCTATGCACCGACCATTCTCGACACCGTGAGTCTCGCACATGTCCTGCTGCCGAAGCTGAACCGCTATAAGCTCGATACGGTCGCGAAGGCGCTCGGCGTATCGCTCGAAAACCATCA
>ERZ772955.794-NODE-794-length-22769-cov-5.166373_pt1 | contig 22769 bp, 22 predicted proteins | sample MGYA00511133_ERZ772955 | MGnify/ENA primary metagenome ERZ772955 (study PRJEB29015, sample SAMEA2737914) | human oral metagenome | biome: human oral; feature: human-associated habitat; material: dental | place: China | collected 2149 ... | reverse complement strand
ATCCGGCGAATCTGCCAGATGTGGATAAGCCTGTCGCACCGCGAAAGAAATTGATCGCTGCGATCGGCTTTGTAATCGGCGTGCTTCTATCTATGGGATATGGACTGTTTATGTATAGACGGGCGGCATAGTTTTAAGCGGAGACTTACGTGGCAATCTGTTGATGGAAATGAAGAGGGGGGTCGACGAGTATGCGATATCAATTGCCAGCAACTATTCGACGAATCTGTGCCCCTCTTCTTTTTGTAATTTTTGACTATATCGCCATCTTGCTTGCGGAGAAGGTTGCCTTTGGTCTGCATGATCTCTATGGTCTCTTTGTAGGGGACTCTTATCATATTGCAAATGCCTATGTATTCTTCTGGATACCTTTACTGTTTATCGCGTTTCTCGGCATGGCACAGACGTATACGAAGATGCAGCCAATCCTTGAGACAGTACGGCAGATTTTCTACGCTGTCTTCTATGCGCTTGTTACCTGTATCATCGTGCTTTACTTCTTGCAGGCGAGTCTTTTGGCATCGAGGCTTTATGTCGTTTTGTTTGGCTGTCTCGCACTTTTCAATGTCTATGTTTCGCGTTATATTGTCATGAAGTTCCTGAAGAGGACAGGTTTTTTACGAAAGCCTATTATCCTTATCGGTGCAGGCAAGACGGCGGAGCGAGCGGTGGATTTTTTTGAAGGCGATCTAGGTTATCGTTATGGAATTGTAGGCATTCTTGACGATGACCCGATTTCGGAGAAATTGCCACAGAAATTTTTACTCATGGGGACAGTGGAAGATGCACCAGAAATCATCCGTGCGTCAGGAATCAAGACAGTGATTATCACGGCACCTGGCATGGATTCATCTCGTTTGGAGCAGCTAATTGCACAGATTCAGCCATTCGTTCGTGATATCTCTTTCGTACCAGATCTCATGATGCTTCCACTCGGCAATGTGGGCGTAGAACCATTCTTCACCGAGAAGGTATTCATGCTCCATATCCGAAACAATCTCGCGCGTCGGAGAAATCGTTGGGCAAAGAGACTTTTTGATTTAGTGGCCACGATTAGCGGTGGTTTGCTGATCGCGCCCATCCTGCTGTTTCTGGCTGTAGTCGTAGGAATTGACAATAAAGGACGAATTATCTTCGCCCACCGCCGTGTGGGGAAGGGCGGTGAACTTTTTTCTTGCTACAAATTTCAGTCCATGGTGCCCGATGCGCAGAAGCGTTTGGAAGAATACCTTGCGGAAAACCCAGAAGCCAGAAAAGAGTGGGATAAGACTTTTAAGCTTACGAACGATCCGCGTGTCACAAAGCTTGGCGCGTTCTTGCGCAAGACGAGTCTCGACGAACTGCCGCAATTGTGGAATGTCTTGATGGGCGATATGAGTCTCGTCGGTCCCCGTCCCATCGTGACAAAAGAGATCGAGCGCTACGGCGACTACATCCGCGAATATTACATGGTTCCTCCAGGCATCACAGGCATGTGGCAGGTAAACGGACGCAGCGATACGACCTACGAAGAGCGTGTTGCGATGGATACGTGGTATGTGCGGAATTGGTCGGTTTGGATTGACCTGGTCTATCTCTTTAAGACGATAAAGACTGTATTTACAGGAAAAGGGGCATATTGATATGTGCCTATAATAAACATTGTTTAGAAAGACGTTAAGCCTTTGTGGTAAAGAGGGTTCTTATGGCAAAAAAAGTAGTATTGCACATACATACGTCTTGTTCTGTAGACAGTATTATGGACAAATATCTTCTGCTTATGATGTGCAAGATTCGTAGGATAGATTGTTTGGCGATTACGGATCATAATGAAGTTGTCAACGCACTATCATGGAGGGAATTCCTTCAATTACATGGTGTTAACGTTATTGTTGGTGAAGAGATTTTTACGAATCAAGGAGAAATTATTGGCTTGTTTTTAGAAAAAAAGATCGCTTCTGGGATGACAGTACAGGAAACCCTTGATGCGATAGACCAGCAAAATGGAGTTATATATGTACCACACCCCTACGATTTGTCAAGAAAAAGAACAGTCTTGGAATATAGTGCCCTGATGGAGTTTAAAGATCGAGTCCAACTGATAGAAGTACATAACGGAAGGAATCGATCGAAACAATATACTTTAGAGCAGAAACGGATTGGAGAACAAGTTGGTGCTGTACCTGTAGTTGGAGAAGATGCACATTGTTTTTTTGAATTGGGAAGGAACTATTTGGTTTTACCAGATTTTTATGATAAAAGATCTTTTTTGTGTGCAATATCAACGCCTTTGGCTATACATACGTCTGAGAGCATGAATATCGCACATTTTGTTACAAAATGCGTGCGTGCTTACAAAATGGCGAAAGAAGGAAGGTATAATGAATTATATCGAGCTATCAAAAAAAAAATTAGAGCGTATAAGTATGGAGCTGGCAATCAAAGTCAGTAAAGACTATACGCCGGATTGTGTCATTTTTATAGCGAGAGGAGGTGTGTTGATTGGACAAGTTGTTTCTGGTTATTTTTCCTGTCCGCTGTATGCGGTCAAAGCCTTTCGTAAGGGAAGTCGGTTAAAGAGAGTTGCCTCCATGTTCTTAAAATATATTCCGAAGAATATTAAGAGAAAACTGAGAGCGAGAGAGATGAACTCAACAGTTCATCAACGGCATTCAGAGAGAAATGTCAAGTTTTTAGAAATGATTCCGTCTACATATCATCATATCTTGCTTGTAGATGATTCGGTAGATACGGGTGCGTCTGCGTTGCAAGTGAAAGATTTGCTGATGCGGCATTTCCAAAGTGCTGAGGTACGGATTGCTGCGATCAATGTCTTTACGAAAAGTGAAAAGATTATACATACGGATTATTTTATTTATAGAGATGCTATGATTATGACACCGGCATCCGTAGATTCTCCTGAGTATGAAGAGTTTGTCCATTTATGGGATGAGTATGCAAGAGATAGAACTATTTTGCTGTGAATTTATGCATTTGAAAATACTTGATGTTGTGAATATGTGCGAAGTCTGTGGAGGTTGCCGTGCAGCTAAGTATTATAATTCCTGTATATAACACGGGGGAACAACTGCGGAATACGATCGAAAGCGCGATTCATCAAAAGGGTCTCGAATGGGAGCTTTTATTGATTGACGATGGGTCTACAGATGAAGTTACAGTTTCTATTTGTGATGAGTATGTGAAGCAATATAGTACAATACGAGTTATTCGTCAATCGAATCGGGGGCTGTGTGCTGCACGAAATATAGGTCTTTTGATGGCAGCAGGAGAATATGTTGCTTTTTGTGATCATGATGATAAGTTCTGTGTCGACTCCATGGAGCCAGTATTCCATTTTGCAAGAGTGAATAATTTAGATGTTGTAAAATATGGCTATGAATTTATTTGTCTGGATAAAAAGCCAAAATTTCCTTTTAAGGTGGATACTTTCTTTGCCGAAAGCCATGTCATGAATATTACCGAGTTTACTAGGCAATACCCTGTTTTCTATGATTGCGGCAAACTGAATTTTGTGTGGGATGGAATCTATCGGAAATCCTTTTTACAGAAACATAAGATCGTATTCAATGATAGATTTCGATATGGACAGGAGGATGTTGATTTTTGCATTCAATGCTGTCATGTTCTTGACCGATTTGGCTACTATAATGCCACTTGCTACATTCATTACAGATATCCGGTTAGTACATCAAGAGGTTTGTCCGCAGATAAAACTCGCCAATTGATATCTGATTTTATATATGTTTTTCAACAACAAGTAAATTTGTTTGAAAAACTAACGCGCCAAGGTCTTGCAAATGTGTATTGGCAAACAATAGAACTGCGCAATATTTTGTCTCTATTGGCTGTTGTTATTAAAAAGGAATGTCCTTTATCCTTTAGGGAAAAGACAAAATGTCTTATAGAATTGAGACGATATTTCCCGAACTATCAGAGAGCTATAAAGAATACAAAAGGATGGTCTTTGAAGGAGAAAATATGTTATATTCTCTTTCTTAAAAATCCGCATATGCTCATTGTTATATCAAGCCTATATGCAAGATGGTTGACATATCGATCACTGAAAGCTCAATAATAATTCTGTACTTCTTATAGAAGGAGAATACTTTATATGGTGTCAGCATTCACGCTTCTATCAATGACGTGGCTATTGCCGTTTATCCTAAAAAATAAAAAGTTCTACTTTATCGTCATGTATACAATAATGGCACTGGTAATCGGATTAAGGGATATTTCGGTCGGCTCTGATACAGCAAACTATACGTATATTTTTACTGCGTTTTCGGATTCCCCAGATTTTTCCCCCGTATATTATTTAGAGTTGGGCATACGTATATTTGTATGGTTGGGTGTGTACTTGACAGGCGAAGTGTGGGGTGCATTTCTTTTCTGTGCTATATTAACCTATGGTTTTTTAGGATATTTTATTTATAAGATTACGGATGACGGATATTACTGGTTGGCAACTTTTCTGGTCATAGCTCTTGGTTTCTTTTTCTTTTCGGCAAATGGCCTTAGGCAGGCTGTTGCAGTTCCTATTATTGCTTGTAGTATATTCCCTCTCGCAAAAGAGCAATATTTTAAGGCTAGCCTGATTATACTTGTAGCGTGGCTTTTTCACTATACAGCTATTGCCCTTTTGACTCTTATTCCCTTCGTGAAATTGTACCATTTTTTAAAAAAGGGAAATGCTTCGTTGTTGGTATGTGTATGCATACCTGCTATACTGCTTTTCATTGCTCTTTTTGTAGGATATTCATTTATTATAACGAATTCGGATTTATTAGGTGGATTTAGTTATTATCTGACCTCTGCTTCGGGGGCAGATGGACAGGCGGTATCGTTAGGAGCAGTGCGTTGGGCTTCGCTTTTTTGTTATATGCTGATTATCATATGCATTCTTGTACTCTACCAAGGCAGTAAGGAAAACATTGTTGGGATAGCTACTTTTTTTCTTCTTTTGGCGGTTGTATTTACTGTTGGGCAGGAAATGTGGATGTTTGTTTTGCGTCGTGTAGTCGATTATTTTATAATATATGCTTGTTTTTTGATTCCTTTCTTTGTAAAGATGTTTCGTTCTGTAGAGGTCAAGACGATATTAATTGTTTTGATCATCCTTGGTGGTTATTTAAGCGTGTGGCATATGCTAGCTACAGGCATTAATGGGTATGTGTGAGGTAGAGCTTATGAGTGATATCCTTTTAAGCGTTCTCGTCCCTGTCTATAACGTAGAGCAGTATCTTGAGAAATCATTGGATGCATTGCTTGCCCAATCCTATAAGAATTTGGAGATTATCTTGGTGGATGACGGATCTACGGATTCATCCGGCAGCATTTGTGATGTATATGCTGGCCGAGATTCTCGTATACAAGTGGTGCATAAAACAAATGGTGGTCTCGTTTCAGCACGGGAAGATGGTATACGCTTTGCTACTGGTAAGTATGTTGCTTTTTATGATTCGGACGATTACATAGAATCGGATATGTATGAAAAAGGAATTCGGTTTTGTGAGAAAAATAACTTGGAGGTATGTGCATTAGGTTATGTGAAAGAATATACTTTTGGCACAATCAATGATTTTCAAGTTGGACATTCTATGGTAATGGGACGGGACGAGGCGTTGTCACATATGCTTCGACGTAAGTATTACGGTTGGGAATTGGCAGATAAAATCTTTTTGCGCTCTAAAATAATGAATATCAACATACCGCATAATATTGTATGTGGAGAAGATTTGATGAGGAACTGGAAGATTTTCGGGAAAATAGACCGTGCAGGGTATCTTCCTTTATATAAATATCACTATATACAGAGAGAAGGAAGTGAGTCAAAGAGCTCTTTTTCGGAAAAGCAACTTACATTGCTCCATGTGTTTGATTCGATAGATCTTGAAATGCCATCAATGGCTCCGAATGTCCGCAATACATATATCTTGACGAAAGCTATATATTATGTGACGATCTTGAAATCGATGGTTATGATAGATTTTCAAGATCATCGAGGGCGAATTCCTGAGATGCAACATACGATCCGATCTAATCTGAAGAAAATTATCTGCTCAGATAGTGCGTCTAAGTATCAGAAGCTCGGTGCCGTGTTTTTTTCAATGCCATATTATTTCTGTACAAAGGCTGTGCGGCTGATAGAATATTATACTTCTTATCGTAGACGACAGTACCTTTCGGATAAGATGTGAGAGGGCTTTCAGGTGAGATTTTATTCGTGAGAGGAGGCGATGTTATGATTCCTACAATCATACACTATTGCTGGTTTGGGGGCAAGTCGCTCACAGAGAAAGCAAAGGCTTGTATTGATTCCTGGCGGCGCTACTGCCCAGACTATGAAATCATAGAATGGAATGAGTCGAATTTTGATGTGACACAAAATGATTATTGTCGTGAGGCATACGAGGCGAAGAAATGGGCGTTCGTTTCTGACTATGCTCGTCTTTGGGCAATCTATGAGCATGGCGGCATCTATATGGATACGGATGTCGAGGTGGTGCGTCCTCTTGATCCTTTGTTAAAGCATAAGGCTTTTATGGGTTTTGAGGATGGCACTTCTGTTTCGATTGGCACATTTGGTGCAGATAAAAAAAATAGCATCATAGGAGATTGTTTATCTGCTTATAACACGCGCCATTTCCGTAAAGTAGATGGAAGTTTTGATATGATGACGAACTTGAGATTGGTCACAGATATTTTGGTTCGGCAGCATGGATTGAAACTTAATGGTAAAAGACAGTGTCTCACAGGTTATTTGGAAGTCTATCCGATGGAGAGTTTTATCGCAAAGGATTATCGAACAGGATGGATTTTACGGGATGATTCTACATACACCGTACATCATTACGCGGCTTCTTGGTTTAATGAGGACGAAAAGCACCGTATAGAGTTACGCCGTTCTTATTTATGTAACTATATTAAACGCGTAGAACCTATCCTTAATAAATGTGCGGGAATAAGAATGTCTTATGAGTTGGATGGCTATATTGGGGTGCTGAATCGGATAAAAGATTATATAAAGAGCCGTCTATAGGGTGTTATTTGTATTTCACCTTGCATCTCGGGGGGATTTCGTTGCGTACTCATCCAAAAGTGACTATTGTTTCAGTGAAACGATGGGATTATTTTCAGTGGTTTCTATTGGGCTTTTATGAACTTGAGCAAGATGGGATTATTGATTTGGAAATTTCTTGCTCGATAATTGAGCGTAATTTTCTCTGGTTTCCATCCCGATTTGCACAGCGTGTTGGTAACCGGTTTTTAAGAGAATACCGCAAACGATATGAAGACTCCTACCATCTCGTTGGTAAGATTGAATATCCAGATGGTCGAAAAAAACGCTTTTGCATCGACTCTGCAGATGCTCCATTCCTATTTGATCGAGGTATATTGGAACAAACAGATGCTTATTTTAAGATGCAATGTCCGCTGCGCTTCGAGACGGGTGGATTTCGACTCTCGAAAAATGTTGTGGCTCCTTGGTGCGATCATCAACATAGAGATGCTGCATTGGGGCTTACAGCGCGTGGCGCGAGAAAGCCATTTCCTGATATTGTTTCCTTTGTTGAAAAGATTCATCCGCTTATGATTGGTCCACGGCGGTTGTCTCTTGGAAATAGATTTGAAAACCTGCGAAAAGGTTATCGAAATTACGTGAGTTCATATTCTGTGCAAAAGAAAAAAAGAATTATGTGTTATTTTGGCAATGCGCGAGGCCCCCAACCAGAGAAGGATGTATCGCGGGAGACAGTGGACTGGGATTGGGAAGCTGACATTCTGGGGGCCTATGATGGCGTATTGGAACATCCGAATGTCAAACGCGCGCATATAGCTGATTTGATTGCATCTATAGGGAATGACTGTGATGCTCGTGTTATCAGTCGAGGAGTTGCCGATTCATCGGATTCCGCGAAAAACGCGACGGAGATTGTACCTTTGGAGGAATTCTGTGCATTTGTGGCACAGTTTCAATATAATACGAACATATCAGGTTATCGGTTGAGCATTCCCAATCGCTTTATTGAGAGTTTTATGGTTGGCACAGCAATTATCACAGACAAGTGTTCCGTCAGATGGTATCTGCCGTTTGATTCCTGTGAAGTGATTGAAACTGTGCATATGGGCTATGAGTTGGATGCAGATGTTGATTGGGAGTGTGTTTTGCAGGATCTCCAAAATGCTCCCGAATCCGATCCTTCCAATGTTCGAGAAGCATTTGAGCGGAAATGGAAGCCGAATGTTGTGGCACAATATATTGTGGATACGGTTGGTGGATCAACCTGAGTATGATTTTATGTAACCTTGAGGTGCTGCTATGAAAGCTCTGCTGATACCAAGTGCTGTCTTGATGCCGCGCGAAATGCGTAAGATTTTCGGTGACTTACCGACGGCATTGTTTCCGTTGGCGGATCGCCCTATGCTATATCATCTTTGCCAGTCCTATCACGGTTGTGTGGATGAGATTTATATCGTGTGCTATGAACAGACTGAGCAGGTAAAGAGTTATATCAAGGCGCAGAAACTGTCGGTAAAAGTCTTGGTGCTTGATGAACTGAGAGACTTAGGCTATACAATTTATCAGGGCGTGCAGAAAATTCTTGAACAAAATAAAAATTTGGAGTATCTCTATATTAATTTTGCCGATACCCTTCTTTACGATGTCATTCCATCAGGAGATGTTGATTTCTTATACTACGCCGTGCGTCCGAAGGATGAGGCATGGACGTATTTTGAAGAACGCCATGGGGAGATTGAGACCGTCTTTGATAAGCCAGACTTCAGAGCAGGAAGAAAACTGCCATCAGGTATGAACAAGGTCTTTGTAGGGCAATTCGGTTTTTCATCACCAAAACAACTGCTTGCAGTGATGGCGGATTCTCTGCATACGAAGGAACGACACATCGATCTTTTTTATCATGCAATTTCTTCCTACTCCATGCAGAAGCCATTTCGTTTTATCGAAGCACAACAATGGTTTGATGTTGGTCACAATGAAAACTATCGTAAAGCACGCACTGAGGTGGCAGCACGTTCCTTCAACTCGATTCAGATCGATGAGCGGAGAGGTCTCCTTAGAAAAACAAGTGAGAATCGTGAAAAACTAGTGAATGAGATTCGCTGGTATTTAAAACTGCCGAGTCGGGTGCAGTATTTGACGCCGCGCATCTATGATTATTCGCTGGATATTGACAATCCATACGTTATTATGGAATATTATGGCTATCATACGCTGCACGACAGTTTTGTGTTTGGGAATTGGTCAGATGAACGTTGGCGAGAAGTATTTTCGCAACTGCTTTTCATTGTTGACGATATGGGAACATTTATACTAAAAGGACGATCGCACGAGTGTATGGAAGCGATGCGGGAGATTTATCTCGATAAGACAGTGCGTCGTCTTGAGAAAATAAAGAAGTGCGATGAGTTTCGGGCATTTTTCACACAGCCGATTTATATTAATGGACGAATGTATAATTCCTTAAAATACATTTTGCAACAGTTGCCAGAGTTGGTTGAGCGATTGATTTTGTCGGAGGCAGAGCAGCGCTTTCAAATCATTCATGGAGATTTGTGCTTTTCTAATATACTGCTGGATGATACTCTTAACTTCATGCGTTTGATTGACCCACGTGGAAAGTTCGGCGTTTTTGATATTTATGGAGATGTGCGTTATGAAATTGCGAAGATATTCCATACCCTTGAAGGAGGATATGACTTCATCATAGAGGATCTCTTCGAGGTTTCGGTTGAGGGAAGTGCAATTACTTATCAAATCAATATTTCCAAGCCGAGTGTTTTCCAGCTGTTTTGCGATGTCTTTCAAGCGAAGCTGGAGAGCATTCAAGCGATACGTTTGATAGAGGCAACTTTATTCTTGAGTATGCTTCCACTGCATAGCGACTATCCGGCGAGACAGTATGTGATGTTGGCAAGAGGCGTTGAGTTGTTTTATCGCGTTTTGGAGGAGGATTTGGATGGAAAAGCGACTGAGTTTCGTCTTTGATATTGATGGAACGATCTGCCCAATCAAGAAGAAGGATGAAAAATATAAGGATTTGATTCCATATTCCGATGTAGTGGAGCGGATACGTGGTTATCGAGATTCAGGTGCTAGGATCATTCTCTTTACCTCGCGCAACATGAACTCATATCATGGAAATCTGGGGCTTATCAATGCAAATACCGCAAAAGTACTGTTGGAATGGCTAGAAAAATGGAATATTCCATATGATGAAATTCTCTATGGGAAGCCGTGGCCAGGGCATTTTGGTTTCTATGTAGACGATCGCTCTGTTCGTCCGCGTGAGTTTATGGAGCATAGTCCCGAAGCGTTGACTGAAATTTGTCAACGAGACCAGTGGGGGAGAGAGAAATGAACATTGTCATTACAATGGGCGGGCTAGGTGCTCGTTTTCGCAAGGCTGGGTACGCTGTTCCTAAATATGAAATTGAGGTGCGAGGGAAGACTCTGTTTGAGTGGTCTGTGCTTAGCTTGAAGGATTTTTGGCAGGAGAATTTTATCTTTCTTGTCCGTGCAGAGGATCAAGCAACGCGATTTATTGAAGACAAGTGCAAAATGCTTGGTGTGGAGAAGATTCACATTGTTGAATTGGATCACCTGACCAAGGGGCAGGCTGAGACGGCGCTGTATGCACAGGTACATTGGGATGCGCAGGATTCGATGCTTGTCTATAACATTGATACCTATGTTGAGCCTGGGCGTCTAAAAATATCCCAGATGGTTGGCGATGGTGCAATTCCGTGTTTTTTCGCAGAGGGAACGCATTGGAGTTTCGTACGCCTTGATGAGAGGGGGCGCGTGGTCGAGGTGCGAGAGAAAGAACGGATTTCTGACCACTGCTCCCTCGGTGCCTATTATTTTCGCTCATGTAATCTATATGCTGATCTTTATCGACGCTTTTATGTAGATGGAAGCCCAGATATTTCCGAGCAGTACATTGCCCCTATGTATAATGTGCTGCTTGCAGACGGCGGTGATGTCCGTTTGATTGAGATTGCAAGAGAGGCTGTGCACGTGCTGGGGACACCAGCTGAGTTAAAAAAATTTAATGCATATTAAATCCTGTGGTCGGATTAGATGAGAAAAGCGAGGGAGAAAATGAGCAGTTTTTTATATCGCAAAGAGGTGTTATATCAATTTATACGTAAATGGCTGAACACGCATCCGAGGGCCAATTATTTTCAGCGTATATGGCGATATCGGAATGATGGCGACTTTGTGACCAAAGTGCTACAGATCAACAACAATCCTGATATAATAGAAGTTAAAAGGTTTGGAGAGAAGAATCTTGAAAAAAATATATATTTTATAGATATAGGGGGAGTGAAAAGAGCTGGTTTAGGTGGGTATTTAAGGCAAACATTATATGGCTTGTACGAAGCTGATCGGATGGGGTTCATTCCTGTCGTGTATTATCGACCGGAAGGTTGTATATATGCAGAGACTGAACAAATAAATGGAACGAAAAATCCTTTTGAATATTACTTTAAGCAGCCTGCACATCTTTCGGTAGCAGAAGTATATGAAAGTGCACGTGTATTATTATATAATCCATCACATTCCTTAAGGGTTGAATATGATCTTGGAAATCTGGAACCAGAATCCTCCGCACGGTATATTGTCAATGATGTATTCATGAGAGAGATGGCTCGTGTATTCAAGCAATATATTCACTTGAAGCCTGTTGTGCAGGAGAAGATCTTTGAAGATATGCGTCAGCTCACTCCCGATGGATGGGAGCGACAACAGATATTGGGGGTGCACATTCGAGGGACAGATTACGCGTTGAACTGGGGAAATCATCCGAAAATGGTAACAGTGGATGAGTTTATGCAAGCAATTGATGAGATTATGGCGAGGCGCGACTATAAGTATATCTTCTTGGCTACAGACGATAAAAGACGGTTGGAGGTTTTGCGTGCAAAATATGATTCAAAACTGATTTACTATAAAGATGTATTCAGAGGTGAAAATGAGTTGAACATAGCAATGGAGCAAAGTGATCGTCCTCTGCACCATTATCTAAGTGGGCTTGAGGTTCTTCGTGATATGTATACACTTGCTCATTGTGATAGTCTTGTCTGTGGCATATCGCAGGTTGCAATTTTTGCTAGAATAATTCATTCTGCCGGAGATGCACCGTATACATACCTTAAGGTGTTGGATAAAGGGATTTACCATGGATAAACCATGTGGAATAACAAATTATATAAATAATACTGGATTAAGCCGCGAGGAGAGCTAATGAAGAATTTTCTGTTTTACAAAAAAGAAATGTGTCGAATCGTGCATGAATATCTAAAAAGATATCCTAGACTCAACTATCTCCAACGTGTATGGAGATACCGAAATGATGAGGAATTTGTATCCAAAGTAATGAAAATTAATAATGATCCGTACGCTATTGAGTTGAAAAAATTTGGTGAGAGAAACTCGGAAAAAAACATATATTTTGTGAATATCGTTGGGCGTAAGTCTATCGGATTTGGTGTTTATTTGCGGCAGACATTATATGCTCTATATGAAGCAGAATACCTCGGATTTGTTCCTGTTGTATATTATCAACCACAGGGATGCTTATATGCAGAAAATGAAAAGGTAAATGGAACAGGAAATCCTTTTGAATATTACTTTGAGCAAGTGGCTGATGTGTCTGTAGCAGATGTATATGAAAGTGCTCGAGTCTTTTTGTACGAAGCAGCGCATTCAGTGAGAATTGAATCTAGGCTTGGAAATATGAATCCGAATATGGCGGGGGGGTATCTTGTCAATAATGATGTATTCATGAGAGAGATGGCTCGTGTATTCAAGCAATATATTCACTTGAAGCCTGTTGTGCAGGAGAAGATCTTTGAAGATATGCGTCAGCTCACTCCCGATGGATGGGAGCGACAACAGATATTGGGGGTGCACATTCGAGGGACAGATTACGCGTTGAACTGGGGAAATCATCCGAAAATGGTAACAGTGGATGAGTTTATGCAAGCAATTGATGAGATTATGGCGAGGCGCGACTATAAGTATATCTTCTTGGCTACAGACGATAAAAGACGGTTGGAGGTTTTGCGTGCAAAATATGATTCAAAACTGATTTACTATAAAGATGTATTCAGAGGTGAAAATGAGTTGAACATAGCAATGGAGCAAAGTGATCGTCCTCTGCACCATTATCTAAGTGGGCTTGAGGTTCTTCGTGATATGTATACACTTGCTCATTGTGATAGTCTTGTCTGTGGTTTGTCACAGATTTCTATTGCAGCTAGAATAATTCATTTTGCCGGAGATGTACCGTATACATACCTTAAGGTGTTGGATAAAGGGATTCATCAGGGGTAAACCATGCGAATAGCAAATGTTTTGCGTAACAGCATATATTCTATGTTCCTTTATGCAATGGTGGCTGTTCTTGGTATATTGATAAGACAGGCATTTACGCGTTATTTACCAATTGAGTTGCTTGGATTGGAAGGGCTTTTCGCCAATATAATCACAGTTTTCTCTATTGCTGAAATGGGGATTACTACGGTCATTAGCTATGGGCTTTATCGAGAGCTTGCTCACAAGAATGAAGCTGAAGTCAATGTGCTGATGAGCATCTATCGCTATATCTATTTCATTATAGGTGTATTGGTTTCCTTGATTGGAGTTGTACTGTTTTTCTTCTTGCCGTGGATTGTGAGGGATAACAGCGTTGAATGGAACTATGTTCAATTTGTTTATGTGATCCAGATTTGCACTGTTCTGAGTACGTATTTTCTAGCATATCGACGCACTTTGTTTGCAGCGGATCAGAAGGACTATATTTGTATACGTATCGACCTTGTCTGCACTTTGGTAGCGAATCTCGTAAAGTTTTCTGCAATTGTTGTTTGGCAAAGTTACACAATGTACGCACTCTCAGCATTGGGGTTTAATATCATAGCAAATTTGATGATCTCGCATCGCATGGGAAAAGAATATCCATTTTTATATACAGTTAAGGTCACAATACAAGATTTACGACAACGAAAGTTTTTTGTAGATGTGAAGAACTTTTTGATTCATAAATTATCTTACATTGTGTATAATGGTACTGATGCGATTGTTATTTCCTCAATATTGGGGTTGCGGGCAGCAGGTCTTGTGGCGAATTATGTGCTCCTTTGTGACGGTGTTTATAAACTCCTATATAAGATGTTGCAAGGAATCGGGCCGTCTATTGCGAACATGGTCTATGCGGATGACCAAGAAAAGATCTATCGTATTTTCCGCATGTTAGACTTTGCGTACTTCCTTCTGGCGGGATACGTGGCTTGCCTCTATTTCATTGTACTTCAATCGTTTATGGATTTGTTCTTTGGTGCAGATTTTTTACTGGATGATGCCTATGTGTTAGCGTTGGCATTTAATGCTTTTTTGGGAATGCAGTTTGAAAACGTATGTAATTTCCGAAACACACATGGCGTATTTGAAAATGATCGCGGCTATATGGTTCTATCTGCTGCAACGAATCTGATTTTATCGGTGATTTTAGCGCATTATCTTGGGGTTGTCGGCGTGATGATCGGCACGATTGCAGGGTTGTGGTTCATTGTCTATGGTCGCGTGCAGTTTGTCTTTCGTGTGATTTTTCGCCGAAGCATGAAGAAATATTGGTGGCATCATGCGTGGTGGAGCATGGTCGTTCTTTTGGAAATCATGTTGATTAACGAGATATTGAGTGCGCCATTTTTCTCTTCGACGTATACGGGATTGCTCGTCAAATGCCTATGTGCAGCATTGTTGATGTTGGGGATGCAGTTTCTTGTATTTCATCGGTGCGAGGAGTTCCGCAGCGTATGTTTGTATGCCGTTGAGGCGAAGGACGTTCTTATGAGCAAGATTCGGGGGAGGAAATCTCAATGAAGAAAGCGTTGATTACAGGAATTACAGGGCAGGACGGTTCGTATCTTACGGAGTTGTTGCTGGAAAAAGGCTATGAGGTTCACGGAATCATCCGAAGGCAGAGCAGTCAGAATACGGAGAGAATCGACCATATCTTGAATGATTCGGCATTTGCCAAGCGTGTTTTCCTGCATTATGGCGATTTGACGGACTCCAGTAATGCGCATGCGCTGATTCGAGAGATTCAGCCGGATGAGGTCTATAATCTTGCAGCGCAATCCCATGTAGCCGTATCGTTCGAGGTGCCGGAGTATACGGCGGAGGCGACGGGCGTAGGGACGATTCGTCTTTTGGAGGCAGTGCGGCAGAGCGGTTTGCCGATTCGCTTTTATCAGGCGTCAACCTCGGAGCTTTTTGGCGGTCTGCCTGAGACGGCTCCGCAGAGTGAGGCGACGCCGTTTTATCCGAAGAGTCCTTATGGGGCGGCGAAACTCTACTCTTTCTGGATTACGAAGAACTATCGTGAATCCTATGGGATGTTTGCCTGCAATGGAATTCTCTTCAATCATGAGTCACCACGGCGCGGCGAGACTTTTGTGACACGGAAGATCACCATTGCTGTTGCTCGCATTGCGAAGGGACTGCAGAAGAAGCTGACACTTGGTAATCTTGAGGCAAAGCGCGATTGGGGCTTTGCAGGAGATTATGTGGAAGGTATGTGGCGCATGCTCCAGCAGGAGGCATCGGATGATTATGTGCTTGCAACGAATGAAACGCATACGGTTCGTGAATTTGTCGAACGCGCTTTCTCTGAAATCGGTATTTCTTTGCGCTGGGAGGGAAGAGGCATTGATGAGAAGGGGTATGATGCTGCAACAGGGACATTGCTTGTGGATGTTGCTGAGCAGTTCTTCCGTCCAGCAGAGGTAGAGCTTTTGTGGGGGGATTCCTCCAAGGCAGAGCGTGAATTGGGCTGGAAGCGCAAGATTGGATTCCGTGAGCTGGTGTCCATGATGGTGAATGCAGATTTGGAGAACTTATCATAAATCGGAGGGGATAGCATGAGTCGCGCGTTGGCTGAGAAAAAAATTAAGCGTTTGAAACGAATTATATTGGAAACTGCGCATAAAACGAAAGAAGGGCACATCCCTAGCGCCTTTTCTATTTTAGATATCCTGTATGTGCTTTATGATTCTATCTTGAATGTGGATCCTAAGAAGCCGGAGAAGGAAGATCGAGACTATCTGTTGGTCAGCAAGGGGCATTCTGCTGTCGGTCTTTATGCTGTATTGGCAGATCAAGGCTTTTTTTCTGTGAGTGAATTAGAGACATTCGGTCACTTTAATAGTCGCTTAGGAGGACATCCGGATCGCAATAAGGTTCCGGGGGTAGAGGCGTCTACTGGCTCTTTGGGACATGGCCTTCCCATCGCTGTTGGAATCGCGATGGGGCTGGGGTATAAAAATGCACAGCAGCGTGTATTTTGTATCATTGGTGATGGGGAATTAAATGAAGGTAGCATGTGGGAGGCTATTTTGCTGGCGGGGGAACATAAATGTAAAAACCTTACCTGCATTGTAGACTATAATCATTCGATTGATCGCTCGATTTTATGGGGCGACCTTACGGAGAAGTTTAAGGCATTTGGGTGGGATACACTCGAGGTAGATGGTCATGATCACGCGGCTCTTGAAGCAGCATTCCAGCGTGGTGACTGTGAGAAACCGCTTGCTGTTATTGCGAATACCATCAAGGGCAAGGGCTGTAAAAGTATGGAAAATGAGCCGGGGTGGCATCATCGCAGTCCAAATGAAGAAGAACTCGCGCAGCTGTTGAAGGAGTTGGAACAATGAGTGTGAACATGAGACAACAGTTTACTGCAACAGTAACTGCGCTGGAAGAGAAGGACGAACGTGTAATTTTGCTTCTGAATGACATCGGAGTCTGGGCATTCCGGCATCTTAAGGCAGCTTATCCGAATCGCGTGCACAATCTGGGAATATTGGAGCAGGCGTCTATCGGTGTATCGGCAGGACTGGCACTCACGGGGTATGTTCCAATCTTTCATACGATAGCGCCTTTTATCGTGGAACGTGGTTATGAACAGCTGAAGGACGATTTCGGCTATCAAAACATCAATGGTAACTTTGTGAGCGTTGGAGCTTCGTTTGACTATAGTGCATTAGGAATGACGCATTATTGTCCAGGTGATGTAGGCGCGCTCATGCAGATTCCGAATATGCAGATTGTCCTGCCGGGCACTGCAAAAGAAATGGATCGTTTGATGATGGAAGCCTATGACAACGGTAGCCCGACGTATTTTCGACTGAGCGAATCGTCCAATACGGCGGAGCATGATGTTTCATTTGCGCAGGCGACTGTTGTGAAGAGGGGAACAAAGGCGACAATCGTTGCGGTTGGGACGATGCTGACTCCTGTTATGGAAGCAGCGGCAGATTTGGATGTTACTATTTTGTACTATACGACGGTTCGTCCTTTTGATCGGGACGCACTTCTGCAAAATTTGCCGACGAATAAGATATTGTTGTGCGAGCCGTATTATAGGGGTGCTCTTTCCACCGAGATCATCATGACTTGCTGTGATAATCCGGTTTGTCTGGATTTTGTCGGTATTTCTTGTAAAGTGCCTAAGACGTATGGAACGGTGCAGGAAAATCTGACTGCTTTTGGAATGGATGCAAGAAGTATTCGCGAGAAGATGCTCAAATTGATGGAGTCGTAAATGGAGGTGTACCATGGGAAATAGGATTATTACAGAGGATATTGCATCCATATGGTCTGAGATAGATTTATCTCCTTTGGCTGGAAAAAACGTGCTGATTACAGGGGCAAGCGGATTGATTGGGACGTACATGCTATATTCGCTCCTGCATTGGAATGTCGCTTCGTCAGATAAGATTCATATCTCCCTTGTGACGCATAGGGAATTGCCGGCTCATTTGCGGGAATTGGAACAGAATCCAGCGGTCACGATTTATCGTGGTGACTTAGCGGACTATCACTTCTTTGCGTCATTGCCTAACTTTGATTGTATTATTCATGCGGCAGGGTATGGGCAGCCGGGTCTGTTTATGGAAAATCAGATTAAGACGATTCGCATAAATACGATGGCAACCGATCTTTTGCTGGATCACCTGACTTCGACGGGAAGATTCCTCTTTGTCAGTACGAGTGAAGTATATAGTGGCTCCGTTGAAACACCGTACAGGGAAACAACGACTGGCGCTACGATGCCGGATCATATGCGTGCCTGCTATATTGAAGGTAAGCGCTGTGGTGAGGCAATTTGTCATGCGTATATGAGAAGCGATAAGACTATCAAAATTGGTCGTGTATCGTTAGCGTATGGTCCCGGGGTTCGTAAGACAGATAAACGTGTGCTGTATAACTTTATTGAAAAGGGCTTGCATGGCTCTATTCAGATGATGGATGCGGGGCGGGCGAAGCGAGTATATTGCTATGTTTCAGATACCGTATCCCTTCTTTGGAACATTCTCCTGCGCGGGAAAGAGCATACCTATAATGTCGGTGGAATGTCTCATACGACGATTGCAGAGCTTGCTAACTTGATTGGTGAAAATCTTCAAGTGCCTGTTGTATTTCCTGAAGAAGAGCAGGGAATGCGCGGTGCTCCGGGAGAGGTTTTTGTTGATATGAATCGAGCGATTTCTGAATTTGGCAAGAAGGAGTTCGTTTCTTTACGAGATGGTTTGAAGAGAACAATTGAATGGTATCGCGAGAATCTCTCTTGATGGTGGTGGGAAGTATGCAAACATCAGATAAGATTTATGTTGCCGGTCATACAGGCATGGTGGGGTCTGCTATTGTGCGGTATCTGCGAAAGAGCGGATATAATAATCTCCTTTTGAGAACGCATAGTGAGCTGGATTTGACAAATCAGCAAGCCACAAAAAGCTTTTTTGAGCAGGAGCGTCCGGACTATGTGTTCATCGCTGCTGCAAAAGTGGGAGGCATTCAGGCGAACAGCACTTTTCCCGCAGATTTTCTGTATGTCAATTTGATGATCAATGCAAATATCATTCATGCCGCACATGAAAGTGGCGTAAAAAAGCTTTTGGCTTTGGGAAGTTCCTGCATTTATCCGAAGTTTGCTGAGCAGCCGCTTCGAGAGGAGGCCTTTTTGGATGGCAAGCCGGAGCCTACGAATGAGGGGTATGCCATCGCAAAAATCTCAGCGTTAGAGATGGTGAAGTTCTTCCATCGCCAGTATAATGATCCGTTTATCAGCTGCATGCCAACGAATATTTACGGCGAGAATGATAACTTTGATTTGCGGGGCTCGCATGTGATCCCTGCGATGATTCGTAAATTCCATATGGCAAAAGTGGAAGGGGCGGAGTCTGTTACTCTTTGGGGAACAGGTAGCCCGAAGCGAGAGTTCCTTTATGTCGATGATCTTGCGGATGCATGTGTGTTCCTTATGGGGCATTATGACGAGGCGGAACATATCAACATAGGCAGCGGTGAAGAAGTCTCGATGAAAGAGCTAGCGGAGGAAATTTCTTCTGTTGTCGGCTTTGAAGGCTCGCTGAATTATGATACAGAAAAGCCGGATGGCGCTCCGCGCCGCCTGGTAGATTCCACGCGTATTCATGAATTAGGGTGGAGGCATAAGGTGATATTGCGGGAGGGCATTGAACGCTCGTATCAGTTTTTCCTAAATAACTGCGTAGACTAAGAGTTTTTTCATGAAGTAGGTGTAATATATGGAGCGGTATCGGGATCCTATTCATGGTTTTATTGAGGTACGACCACTGGAGAAGAAGATCATTGATTCTGCTCCATTTCAGCGTTTGCGCCATATCAAGCAGCTTGCTATGACAAATCTTGTGTTTCATGGTGCAGAGCATACTCGCTTTGGACATTCCCTTGGTGTGATGCATTTGGTGACGAAGGCGTTTCGTATGGCGGTTGAAAATGGGAGTGAAGAGTATTTATTTACGAAAGAGAAAGTAGAATGGTATGAGCAAATTCTACGCCTTATTGCTTTAACGCATGATCTAGGGCATGCACCGTTCTCCCATGCATCGGAGTCTGTTTTTCCTGATGGAGTAGAGCATGAAGATTTCACTGAAAAAATTATCAAAGAGACGGAGATTGCCAACTATATTCGTGAAATTGGAAATGGATTCAAAAGAAAGAATGAGCATTATGATATAACTCCAGAGTTGATTTGCGATATTTATCGAGGAAAGGAACCTGGGGAGAACTTAGAGTTTACATTTCTCAAAAGCTTTATGGATGGCGAATTAGATTGTGACAAGATGGATTATCTTTTGCGTGATTCTCTTTACTGTGGAGTCAACTACGGGAAATATGATCTTGATCGATTGCTGGCCTCGTTGACGATTGATGGTAAAGATGGATTTCCGCGACTTGCGATAGATTATGGTGGACTTAAGGTTTTTGAGGAATTTGTATTGGCACGATACTTTATGTTCACAGAAGTCTATTTTCATCGCACACGTCGTTATTTTGATATTGTGTTAGGAAAAGCTTTAACCGTTATTCTGCCAAATGGAAAATATCCTGAAGAAATTGAGTCGTACTTGCAGTGGGATGATGTAAGAGTACTTCAGGAGTGCCGTAAAAAGTCTGTTGACGGTGACGAGAATTGTAAAAGTATCATAGGGCGTTGTGTCTTCCCATGTGTTTTAGAAACACCAGCACATGCAGAGGGGGAACAATTACGCACTTATGCTAATTTGAAGAAACAAATATGTAGGAAGTTTGGGGATGAATCCTTTATAGAAGATAGTTCAGCAGATAAGATGCCACACAAAATACCAGTTCGTTCTGAAGTAGGAGATGAAAAGGCCGTTATTTTACTTAATCGACGCATGGCCAAAAGAGTATCCATTTCAGAAGAATCCTATATTATTCGTGCGTTAGCAACTAAAATAGGAGTTAAAAGGTTATATGCACGCCCTGATATTGCTGAGGCAGCGAGGACGATTGCAAAGAATTGGTATAATCCGGACGAGGAGGAAGCTCAATGAAACTGCTTGAAAAATATGCATTCCTTATAGGAGATATTTGTAAGGATCATCAGACTGGAAAGAAGAAGCTGCAGAAGCTTATGTATCTGATTGAGCGAAAAGGTGTTCAATTAGATTTAAGATATTCGATTCATTTTTTTGGTCCGTATAGTGCGAAGCTGGATCATGCTGTCCATATTCTCGAAAATGAGGATAGGTTAGATATTGATACATCTGGGCAGACGCATCGGATTATCATGAAAGGGTTGGTAAATAGTCGACTTTCAGAAGAGGAAAACGCTCTTGTTGACATGGTACGCAGAGCTTTTTATGCCAGAACTCCGATGGAGTTGGAGGCACTGACAACAATAGATTACGTTGCAAACACGTTACTGTCCGGAAAGGCTACAAGAGAAGCTGTAATCAAGCGGGTGCAGACGATAAAGGGGAAGAAGTTTTCTTCTCAGGAATTAGAGAAAGAGTATGGTATACTGATCGAGCAGGGGTATCTTGTGGCATAAAGATATTTTAGGAGGAGCAAGCACATGGAAAAGATTGGCGTAGGATATGCGTATGTCAGTGATGCTGAGAAGCGTTATGTGAATGAGGCTTTGGATTCTGGGAGGCTTTCGCAAGGAAAGATGGTTCATAAGTTCGAGAAAGAGTTCGCACGACTTCATGACCAAAAGTATGGTGTTGCCTGCAATAGTGGAACGTCCGCCTTGCATGTTTGCTTGGAGGCAATGAAAGAAGTGTATGGCTGGGAAGACGGCAGCGAAGTTCTCGTTCCGGCGATTACCTTCATTGCGACATCGAATGCTTGCATTCACGCGGATTTGAAGCCTGTGTTTGTGGATGTGGATCCGATTTCTTATAACATGGACGCTTCTAAAATGGAAGAACGCATCACAGATCGGACGGTCGCAGCGATTCCAGTGCATACATTCGGACAGCCGTGTGAGATGGATGCAATCATGGCTGTGGCGGAAAAGCATGGTTTGCGTGTTCTGGAAGACTGTGCAGAAGCACATTTTGCAACCTATAAGGGGAAAAAAATCGGCAGTTTCGGTGATATGGCAGCATTCAGTACGTATGTTGCACATACGATCACGACGGGAATTGGTGGCGTCATCACGACGAATAATCTTACATTGACAGAAATTTCCCGCTCGCTCATCGCACATGGACGTGCCTGCACTTGTGAGACTTGCTTGGCATCTGATCCCAGGCAGGTCTGCAAATTGCGCATGCAGACGGAAATGGATAAACGCTTCATGATGGTTCGTATGGGATACAGCTATCGCATTGGGGAGCTGGAAGGCGCGTTGGGGCTTGGCCAGCTGGAAAATCGCGATCATATCATGAACACGCGCAAGGAGAACGCGCATTATCTCAGCGAGGGTTTACAGGGAACAGAGAAGTATCTGCAGCTTCCCGAATATCCGGATTATGTCGATCACTCATTTATGATGTATCCGATTGTCATAAAGAAAGACGCTCCTTTCACGCGCGATGAGTTTACGCATTTCTTGGAGAAGAACAATATTGAGACTCGTCCGATGCTTCCGCTGCTGAATCAGCCGGTTTATAAAAAGTTGTTTGGTAATATCGAGGGAGAGTACCCTGTTGCTCAGTGGTTGGATCATTATGGTCTTTATGTGGGCTGTCATCATGGATTGAACAGGGAGCAGTTGGATAAGATCGTGGCGACAATTAAAGAGTTTTTGCAAGATAGGGTATAACTTTCAGGACATATGTTCAGCCGTCACGCGAAGCGACATGCGTTGCTTCGCGCCCGTTTCCTGCAACAGTTTCATCAAGGCGGCACGCTGTACATATGTCCTCACGCCTTACAGAAG
>ERZ772955.787-NODE-787-length-22847-cov-3.423394_pt1 | contig 22847 bp, 24 predicted proteins | sample MGYA00511133_ERZ772955 | MGnify/ENA primary metagenome ERZ772955 (study PRJEB29015, sample SAMEA2737914) | human oral metagenome | biome: human oral; feature: human-associated habitat; material: dental | place: China | collected 2149 ... | reverse complement strand
CTCCCTTGTCTTTATTCCAACCGAGAAGGAACACTTGGTCTTTATTCTGTGGAGCAGAGAGAGCTTGAGGTTTTCCTTCTTTGTCAAAACCCATTGCCGTTTGCAAAGTGTTCACCTGGTGGTCGAGAGCATTCCAAGTCGTCCAGGAGTCTCCAACTGTTTTACAGCCAGCTCCACAGGCTTCACCTTTCTGATAAACAAACAGGGCGTTCTCTTTTGCCCCAAGGGTTTTAACATCACCAATATCCGACAGGTGTAAAATCTGCCCCAATGTACTTGCCGAGATGGAGTCAACATGGCGTTCTGCCATAAACTTTAATACTCGTCTGACGCTATCCACCAAAAGAGTAGTGTCGGTTTCGCCAGCTTTCACTACTTCGCTAAAATCAAACTTAACTGCTTTGCCACCAAAATCGAACTCGACCTTGGTCTTATCCTCACGGTCTGAAATATCAACTCCCAGAATTGGACTAGGGCAACCACAGATATTATTGCAACACTTATTCATATCTTAAGTATAAACAACCAACTAGCTTTTTCTAAAAAGTATCTAGTTGTTAGCGACTTCGGCGTAAATAGTGTTGTCCTCTGGAGCAGTAACGCTTGCGATATCTGTCACGACTTTGAGTTTGAGGTTCTTTGCTACCATTTGAGCAACCTCACTTTTGAGTGCCACGAACTTAGTGTCATACTCATTTAACTTATCGGAGAGTGCCTTGTTGGACTTTACGACTTCTTCGTATTTCTTCTCAAGGGCTTTAAGGTTGGCATAGACTGTTTTATTAGAGAGGGCGTTAGTAGAGGTTTCAGAAAGCTCCGTGTCAATAGTAAAATGTTCAGCCGAAATCCCCTTAAATAATGCAAAGTATCCGTTCTCATCAAAGAGATAAGTCAGCCCGTCTGCTCGATAAGTAATAATAGCGTTTCTATATAACCCGACACGCACAGGGTCAGAGCCGTTTACACTATCGCCAAACTCTTTCGGGATAATCTTAATCAAGAGGTCAGGTCGAGTCTTTTCAAGACTGCCTGTCGTTATACCATCATTTTTACAATTACTGTTCATACTTTTATCTTAACATCTGTTTATTCGTAATAAGAAACAATACGAGAGAGGAGTTCATAATCATCGTCGGTCGCCATAAGTTTCCCCTTGTCAACCTTGTCCTTTAGTTTCTTCGCTAGTAAAAACGCTACTCTTGTGTCAGCAGAACTAGAATAACTACGGATTTGTCTAATACCGTCAACTATCTCTCCGCTTGATTTTTCATTGTTACCTACAATACCTCTATCTAAATAGGCGGCCTTAATGTATTGCTTGGTGTAGCCTTTACCAGAAGTGCCAAATGGCAACATAGCGTACCTATCTAGTAGCTCCAGAGAACTTGTAGAGTTATAGAGGTCTTCAGGCGAGGTCTGCATAATAATTGCTTCAACCACAGGCAAAAACTTCTCTTCCATATATCTTCGCTTAAACGGTTCAACTAGTTCAGGGCGATAGTTTTTATACTGTTCAATATCCATTTTTACTCTTGCATAAGCCTTTTTAAGTCCGTCAATTTGCTTTTTTCTGTCGCCTAAAACAAGTAGCTTAGTAAAAATTAATACTTTTCCGCTTGCTCCACGAGAGGTCTTTTTTTTAATCGCTCTGATATCTTCATAGTATTGCTTAGTGTAATTATCAAACATCACTTGAGGGGCGTTTTGTTCAGGTTCAGAATTTGCCTCATTTGCTCTTTTTTGACTACTCTCAAGCTCTTCATTTTTGACTTGGTCTATATTCTGTAAAATGTTATCTAGGTTCATTTGTTTCTCCCACTATAATCTTTACCGCCCTCATATCCAGAGTTGTTCACGTTGAAAATCCTACGGATATAGCTTTTAATATATGCGTCTTTCAGGTTCCCATCATCACCGAGTGTTGAACTATACACACGTTTACCTCTGTTATTACTCTCGTAGCTACTTGGTACTTCCATCTGTTTAGCTAGTTCTGTCATCACCTTGGTGTTGTTAATAGCTTCCTCTGCTCCATATTTAGCGACATATGGTGCAATTTCTTTCATCACTTCAGCATTCCAGTTTATCCAGATATTGTCAATTTTTTCTTGGTCAGCGTTCTTTTGTTTCCTGCTCTTCTTTTTCCAGTCGGCATATAGAGCGTTCACCTGTTCTTTAATAGCTTTCTTCTTCTCAAACATACCCTTATCTTTAAATGTCTTTTGGATATTCGCCGAGTGAATATCGTCTTGTAGCCAGTTGGTAGAGTTCCAAGAGAGAATAGAAACAGGGTTCTGATAAAAAGTCGCCACTTCCCCATCTCTGTTTTTCTTCTGATAGCCAAAGATTGAGTTATCATCTGCACCTCTAAAACCTAATCGCTGCATGGTTTCAAGGGCGTTGGCTTTACCTTGGGCTTGAGCTTTTGCCGTGAGTTCATCCACATAACCATTATTCCCAGTATATGCACTACTCTTATTATTCTCTAGGTTCATCAGTGCCAAGATAGAGGCAAAGCGTTGACGAGTAATGGTTGCACCATACTGAGTTTTAAGGTTGTTCGCCACGTTGATAACTTTCTGATAGAACGGATTGATGATGTTGTCTCTTTGGTTCTTCAACTTCTGTATCTTTTCAGGGTCAGTTTCATATCTTAATTGGTTGTTTATCGCCTGCAAATCTTTTCGTGCGAGCAAATCATCTTTCTCATTAGAGAGTGATGACACTGCCTGCCTAAATAAACTCTGTGTGCGGTCATAGTTTTCACTTAAGACAGGCTTTGTAAATTGGTTACCTATTCGTCCGATGAATTTCTCTGCGCCGTTTCCAGCGTCGCCTTTTACTACTGAACTAGCTAAATCAGTTAGTCCATCAATGATGTCCATACCAGCCGAGCCAAAAATGTTAGACAACACTTTCTGTGCCATACCTGGAGCGACGCTACCACCAAATAGCCCAGAGATAGCTCTAGCTAATCCACCAGACTTGCTATCCATAACGATAGGCTCTCCAGTGTCAGGGTCAATAGTGGTATAGCTTGTATTTAGTGGTTTACCAGTATATAGGTCTTTGCCAGTTGCGACTTCCACAGAAGTACGAACAAGTGGCGGCATAGTTTGGGAGATTACACGAGAAACACCCGGCACAATATGGTCACCGATAAAGCCGTTATCGATTAAACGGTTACGGTCAATATTCGTAAAGCCAGTCATATCTATTGGGGAAAGCCCAACTAGATCGTTCATAGCAAGTTCCCAGAATGTGTGCTTATTCGCCCCATACAAACTCTCAATAGCCTGTCTTGCAGGTGCGACAAGCTTGCCAATCTCTTCAGGTAGAGGAATAGTATATTTCTTGCCATTAGATACAAACACCAATCCGTTACGTTTTTCGTATTCAGGTATCTGTTCATAGACCTTGCGGTTCTCTTCACTACCTAAACTCTGTGCCATTAAGAACCATGTTGGTAAAATCACTCCACCCATAATACGAGAGGAAACGCCGACAGGATCGAGTGCTGCGATACGCCAAAAAGATTTTGCACCGTTAATCGCCGCCCCAAGATACGGTACAGATTGTTGCAACTGATTAAGGTGATAGAGTTGCCTACCAAAGTTAGTAGTAGCGTTACTTCCGATAAACTCTGCATAAATACGAGCCTGCTGAGTAGAGTAGCCTTTTTTCATTGCATCAGAATAAGCCTTGTTGGTGACTGCCGAGCGCAAGAAAGTTTCACGTTGATTGTGTAATGTTTCTAATGAGTCCATAGCATTTTCTAGGCTCTCCTTTGCTTTTCCGATAGCTTTCTCTGTACCCTCTTGAAGTTCTGCAAATCGTTTCGCCTTATTAAATTGGTACAGGCTTGCCTCTGTTCCAACCCCTGCCCCAACTCTTGCAATGTCCATCTCTCGCTTTAAGGCGAGTTCAGCAACAGATGTGCCTGTCTGTTCGGCTTTCTTAAGTAAGGCATCATAGGTTCGCCTGTCATTGTCGGCGAGAAAGTCCGCAACACTCTGTCCCCAAGTTTCTATCATCTCTTTAGTTGGCTTGCCTGTTGGGGCGAGGTTTCCAGCGATGAAAGCATTGCCGGTATCTTTGAACCACTGGTTGATATAGGAAGAACCACCGACCACAGTAGTACCAGTACGGAATAGCTTAGACTGCGCCCTGTTTAGTTTAGAAAGATAGGTGTCAGTGTAACCTGAGATTTTCGTATTAAAGAAAGAAGCGGTGAGTGGGTCGACAGCAAGAAGTTCATGTTGTCCAGCTTTGTTGATGACCTCAATCACATTATCGTTTTGTTTAAAGTCACTAATCTTATCAGCGAGCTTCTTTACTTCATCATAAAGACCGCTTTCGGCAACGAGGTTAGTCAAACCTTTATCAGTTAGTTCCTTTGAGAGTTTCCCCAGACGTAAGTCAAGATTGTCCTGAAATTGCTTGAAGATGAGTTCAGAGAGTTCATTCTTAGTATCACCCTTAATCGCAAGATGAGATACAGCTTCTTCGAGTTGTGTCTTAATTTTGCTTTCAGTTAAGTGATCAGAAAGTGCTTTGGTCGCAAAAAATTCACGAGCCTTTCCTGCCATATCCTCTGCACCATTTACTTTGACAATATTTTGAATAACATCAGAGGTCAAGCTCTTGTTCTTTAAGATGTCGCTTATGGCGTTGTCGATATTTTTGTCTGCCCCCTCTACTAACTTGGAAATAAAGTCATCAGAGAACACATCGCTCTTTTTGATCTGTTCAGCTAATTTATCTGTGTCAAAATCTTTGATGAAGAAGCTAGACGACAAAAAGTTAGCCTTGCTTTCCATCGCATTTTTAAACATAGTCTTGGTGCGTTCTAATTCGTTATGAAGTTTAAAGTCTTCACCAGTAATTCGGTCGGTTACGCCAAGGAATTTCCAGTCGTCTAATGTTCTGATATATTCAGCCCTTGCATAGTCATTAGCGTCATTTAAGAGATCGTGTACACGGTATGCAATAACATCTTCATAATCAGCGTTAGCTAAATCAGCACGCTTTTGGAAGTCGCCCAGTTTCTTATTCTTATCTGATTTAAATGGCGTGTTCGGCTTGTCAATATCACGCTGGATACGGAAGTAATCCTCACCGCCCTCTCCAAACGCTCCACTCTCTTTTATTTTGTCCAGAGTTTCTTTATCTCGAAGCTTGAGAGTGTCAGTCAATAATTCACTGTGAGCGTTATCATATTTTTTGAGTACATCTATAAAATCGTCCGCTTTTTTGACTAAATCATCACCGAGTTTTTCTTTAAGCTTTCCGATACGCTCGGTTAGCTCCTCTTGTCTTTGTTCGAATAACTTCTTTAATCCCTTATCTTTGATGTTGTCTATTTTACTGTCAATATAGGCAAGGTCGATAGTTGCACCAATGTAATTGTTAGTGTTCACATTGAGCGTCCTCGCACCCTTAGAGCCAAAATCAGAGAGGTTGATGCTGCCCTTAGTCGAAAGCCCGGCAGCGTCTTCTGCCTTTAAAAGTGCAGTGAGTTTATCACCAAACATCTCATCGTACGCTCCCTTGAACGCCACATCAAAATCAGTCTTTGTGAGTTTAGCAAAAGTGGTTTTGCCTTGGTTCTCAAGATTATCTCTTAAGTTAGAGAGGAGTGCTTTTTTACCAATACTGATGTCCTTAAATTCTTTCATCGCTTTTTCATACCCCTCTGGGTCGAAAGTCTTTGAGGGGATTTTAAGTTGAGACAAAAGTTCAGTGGCTTTATGCTCTACTTCGTTCGCCTGTGCGATGTTGATCTGTTTCTCTAATCTGACTAGCTTATTTTTTTGCCCGGCGGTCGGGTTAGCTATTTTTGCTAGTTTTTCTCTTTGGGTATTCGCTTTTTCGACTAAGTCATCGCCAGTTAAATGAAACAACTCTTTTGCCTTATCAGTCCACTTGTTAAGGGTGTCCTTAATTTTAGCCACGCCGACAGCACCACGGGCGTTGAGATTTTGTCCAAGGCTAGACTGAGAAAAACCCTTGATAGCTTTGCCAGCAGCTAAACCAAGACCAATACCTACTAAATTACCTGTAAATTGCTCCACGACATATTTGCGTGCCTCTTTATCGTCGGTATTCCTAATAAAACGACCAGCAAGGTCAGGGTTCATCATCACAGAATCAACTACCACCTCTGCCATAAATTTAGTCAAACCAGTTGCCGTCTTCGCTACCTTATCGCTAGTCGTCAAGAACTTGACTGCCCCGTTGATAGCCTTTATGCCATTATTTCCCTCAAGTACTGCCTGCATACCTTGAGCTAGTCTTGTAGCATTAAACCAAGACGTGCCGATCTTACCAGCATCCCCAATAGCTTTAGCTCCAAGAGTAGCTAACTTGACTGCCCCACCAGCCACGGCGTTGCCTATTGCTATTGACGTAGCTAGATTACTAGCGAAAGCGGTTATGGACGCTACTGTATCTCCACCTTTATTCACTAATTGTCGATTATCAGACAAACTCTTTTTCCATTTGTCATATTCACTGTTATCTCCACCAATTGCGGACACTAAAAAGCGAGTCGGAGCAGTAGTCGCATCAGCTACTCCCTCGAATATACCAGTTAATCCGTCAGTTACGGCGTGTCTTGCTCCAGTCCAAAAGTTGGTACTAGCTTCAGTGTTATCTAAATATTTCTTAAAAGAAAGTAATTCAGCAATATATCGAGAGCCTATCTGGTGAGAGTCGTTCCCCCTAGGCTGTGCAAGTCTTCTCTCCACGGCTTTCTTAATCGCAACGATTTGTTCATCAGTCAATTTGTCATTACTGTAAGCGTCAGTCAGCGTCTTATAGTCGATAGTATGGGTATTTTTGTCGTACCCAGGTAAGTTTGAGAAGTAAGAAAGTTCTGGAATATCAGGAATAGTCTGCCTATCGTTGTTGTCCGGTGTAGTGTCGTTGCCTAAAGCGTCTTTGCCTTTAATGGTAGCCGACATAGCGATTTGAGCGTCCTCGTCAGAAAAGTCAGTCTTATACTCATTCTTGACTTGGTCTTTATATTCATTTATCTGGTCATACCGTGCGACCATAGACGCTAAATCATCGCTCTGTGCCTTGATCCAGTCCTGTGCGGTTCTCAAGTCGTTCTGGTTTGAGGTGAGAGCAAACTTAGTATTCGGATTTAACTTCTGTGCTTTAGAAAGCTCTAAAAGAGCAGGTTTTAATTGTTCTTGATAATACTTACTGTCTGTAAAAGACTTCGGGGCGTTAACCTCAACATCGCCGTTATCTGCCATCTTAATGTTATAGGTAGAGTAAAGGTCTTTTTTAGACATAAATTCGCCAGTATCGCCATAGCGATATAGCTTCTCACCAGAGTTCTTTCTTGCAACGTTGGTGTCGTTATATGGCATTGTGCCGATAACTTTACCGTTGTCGTCCACAACATTGAAACGGTTAGGGTCGGCGTTGTCATAGGCTTGGTAAGTCTTGCCAGTATCTGGCGCTACCCAACCGACATTTGGGTTACCTAAATTTTGATCATCTGCCATGTTGCCAACCACCTTGTGTACCTAAATCAGGATTAGGGTTTAACGGGTTAAGTCCACTAAAGTCAAAATATCCAGTCCCATTCCTTTCAGCGTGAGGCTTAGTACCATAATTTTGGGTGTCTTTCATCGCATCAGGATTATCAACAACTTTTCCACTCTGGACGTTACCGCTAGTGTCTTTTTCCACTACCTTACCACTTGTCGCTTGTCTTTGGAGTGCGTCTTGTTTGGCGTTGGCTCTTCTTTCTTGGTTAAGTCTTGACCTCATCAGGCGTTGCTTATATTGAGCAGAAAGCCCTGCTAAAACATCAGAGAGAGCCTTAGCCTGTGCTGTGGCTCTTAGGTTAGCCACCATACTGTCTACCTGTGGAGTTTGATAACGTTGCATAAAATAGTCTTCACCACCAACTAATCCACCTTGTGTCGGCGCAACATCTGTACCAAGGTTTCTCGTATCAGCCTGTATTCCAGCATTGTTGTTTGCTTGGATACTCCTAAGGTTGTCAATAAATTGCATTTGTTCATCACGAGAGAGGGTAGGGTTGATATATTTATTCCCCTTATAATCATATGCTTCATTATTATTCATGCCTTAATTGTACCAAAAGAAAAGCCTACCAGCTAAAAACTGATAGGCTCAACTCAAGGATTGTATATATATTTTAAAAGTATGAAATATGTAATACCTTGAGAGGAGAATTAGTCATAACGGGTGGGCATCATTTTCCACTTCTCCCCTCAAAGTTATAATACCACAACTGTGCTAATATGGGTATATGGAAAGCAATACTTTTAATACGAAAAACATTGTAGACAGAATAAGACTAATTGGGGAATTAGAGCATCTCTATTTCCACGCTAAGATGTCTGCCTCAGTAGCTAAATTAAATGGAGATGAAGACATGGAGGTCTTTCACCAGACTGTCGCCAGTAAAGTCCAACGACTCCGCCGAGAGTACATGACAAAACACTTCGGTAAAATGCCTGATGAATTATGGTGTGAGGGGAAAGTATCCGCCTCTTTAAGACAGATTGCTTACGAAACGGATACTGGCGATACTGAAACACTTGTTAAGATAGATGATATTGTGAACACAGTTTGGGGAGAGATTACCAACTTAGACTTGTCAGGCTGTAAAGCGTGTGAAGAGGATAGGAAAGAATAATTACTTCTCGTAAACGTAAGTTTTAGTTCCAGTATTCCAGAGTTCCAATATCTCGCCAGACTTAATTTTTTCCATAATCTCATGATGTTTAGCTGGTTGTCTATTTTTAACCTCTTTTGTGGAAGTAAAATAATTTTTGACCCCTGGTGTCATTCCGATGCATTTAAGTCCTATTTTTTCGACAGAACCACCATTAAAATAATTGTAGTCAATATAATAAACTACGTTCTCTGGAGATTTATCTTTAATGAAATGTTTCCATAGTTTAGTCGCTCCACCTACCACCTGCACTCCATAAGCAGATGCTCCTCGTACCATTTCATATTGATATTTTTGCTTAGCACGACCACCAAAAGGTTTCCCAAATTTGTAAGCCATTAAGATACGTCCATTCTTTTCCAACGTATAGACAAAACTCCCGCCACGGTTACCTTGAATGTTATTTTCCTCAAAGAACTTGTTTAGCTCACTCCACCTAGGGCTAGTATTATCATAATACTTTACCTCACACTCTCTGGCATAGTACCGTTCAGGCAAAACTCTTAATGCTCCTAAAATAATATTCTTTAATACTTTTTGTTTTGTCGGGTCTTGCCATTCATAATCCCAAATGTGAATAAGTCTAATTCCTTTTTTCTCACATTCTATCGACTTCTCTTGATGGTATTTTTTAGCTTCGGCGTAAGTCACTTTTTTATCTTTCATAATATTGAATACTGAGTGCCAATATGAACCGTTGTACTCTATTGCTATTTTTTTACTAGGGACATAAATATCAAGCTCAAGACTTCTATTGTGCTTACTAATATTTTTCAATACCGTCCTGTCAGACTGTACAGCGTCTGGGGATATTGTTTTTACCCAATTAAAGATGTTTCGCTCAGCCTCGGATACTCCAGCAGATGAACAAAACTTGCAACCATCTCTATAAAGATTACTAATATGTTTAACTGATTGTTTCCCACATTTTTTACATTTAACGGTTATCTGTCTCTTATCTCTCTTAATAAAATAAAACCCCTTTTCATCGCAAAGTCCTGAATAAAAAACATCATCTTTTTTTAACGGAGAATTACATGACCTACACCCAGCTGTCCCTTGTGTAAATACTCCAGCGTCTCCATACTTATGTACTTTTCCGCATATTAAATGTTTTGCGGTTATAGGACCTCTTGCAGAGGTATAATCTGAAAACTCATAGTCTTTATATTTTTTAGGAAGATTTTTATACCACTCTTTAAAAGTTTTTTTCTTTTGTTCAGCACGAGCAAGATAAGCACATGTCCGACAGGTAGTTTTCTTAAAAGAATTTGGTCTAATTTCAAACACTGTACCACATTTTTTACATCTGAATTTCATTTTCTTTGTAGCCCCCTCATATTTCGAGAGAATTTCAAATTGCCTTGTTTTTTTCTTTACTTCCTTTAAGAACTCTTCATGTGTTTTCTTTTTCGTCATATATATCATAATACGGAAATGTTATATAAAAGTCAAATAAAAATACCCCTGTTATTTGGGGTATTTTTACGCTTTTACTTTTACTAAGCTACTAAGCCATTAAATTCTAGGATCAGTCCGTACTGTGGGAATGTGATTCCTGTTCCGACGTAAAAATCATCGATAGTTCCACGTTCAAGCTTATCACAAGCATTTGGCTCAAGATTGAGGGTGTAGGCGTGTTTCTCGAAAGAATAGCCAACACGAGGGTCAAGAAGAGCGATATACTGTTTCTTTGCATCAGCAGAGAAGAGTGGATAGGTAGAGGCGATAGCGCCACCAGTACTTGCAACAGTTAGCCATGGAGAACGCTTTAAGATAACAACATTACCTGGAATACCGAGGATAGCTTTTACACCATCAGCGACCTGGAAGCCTGGTAAGTCCCAAGCGTTAAAGGTGTTGACGATTTGGTAGTTAGTGTTAAGGTTATAAGCGTTCTGGACGGAGAGGATAATTTCATTCGCAGCTTCAGCACTCATGAAGACGTCTGGGGCGATACCATAAGAGTTACTCATGTAGTAATAAGCCTGGGAGATTAAGGCACGTTTTTCACCAACTTTACCAACATTTGCCCAGTAGTGGGTAGCCTGAGTTTTAGCTAAGATTGCATCAACAGTTTTTGCAGGAGCAGCGATAAGACCTTTAATAACCTTGTTCCAGAGGTCGATTTCACGAACGAACTCATAGGCACGCTTTGATTTAGCGAACTGTTTGGTTGCGTATTCGAGTGTCCAGAAGTCAGCGTCTTTGTCACAATAGCGAACGCCGTAAGCGTATTCAGTATCAAAACGGAAAGTTAAGCTTTGAAACTCTGGATCAGTTGAGACACAAGGGACAGAACAATTGAGTTTTAAGCGGTCATGACAAGCGTCAACTTGTTCATAAGACATAACAGAAGTTTTAATCATTGAAAGAGGATTCTGATCTTTCTCGATGAGAAGCTTCCATTCCTGACCAAAGCGAAGTTTTGTGAGGAACTCGTCTGCTTGGATTACTTCGTTGCCCTTGAAGTAAGAGCGATCAGAGTTAACTTCCATTGCAAGAGTAGGTTCTGTAACAACTTTGCTTGCTACGAGTTCACGGATAAAAGGACCTTGGACTTTGTAGTCAATAGGAACAGTCTTTGGGTCGGTCTTAGCCGTAGCTAAAGTTTGGGTATAATTACCAGCCATTTAATATTTTCCTTTATTTAATTTAACTATTCGTCTGTCCTTTTTATTGGCGAGTGCAAGTCGTCAATTCAAAGTGTCTAGTAAAATAGGCTTGTTTTTCTTCGTTTTACTCGTTTGATTTTGCGTATCAAGCGGGTCTATCCAAAAGACTAGTCCATCCTCTATTACTTTAGACTTATCCTCAATATACACGAGAAAATATCTAAATAAAAAAAATGGCAAGGAAAATAATAAAAATAGCCAGTTGCCTGGCTATCTCTATATTATTTGTGATATGTTTTTTGGAACTACTAGTATTTGGTTTTGCCCAACTACTCACTAAGAATTATAGACATTCTTCTTTAAGAACTCAAGGGCCTTGTCGATACTTGGGTGAGTTTGCCCCATTTGCTTTAATTCCATGTTTTGCCTGACGATATCAAGAGCCATTTCTTTAGAGGTAACTTCACCATTCTCCCCAGTTTTAACCAAATCAACAGTTGGTGCGTTTGAACCTGCTACGTCTTCCGCTTGAATAGCTGGGCGAGTTTTAGCATAGAGCGAGAGAAAGCTTCGGATTTTTGCGTCGTTGATATTACCCTGAGCGTCGTTCACATTGATATCAAAATCTGCTAAAGTCTTGAGGATAGAACCATCTTTGATTTCCTTGGCGATGTTCTTATATTCATCAGTACTAGCTAAGTCGTTAAAATATCTGCGGGTATTGAGTTCCGCCTGAGAGATGTAACCCTCTGGCATCTTGTATTCCTGTTTCTGTGGAGCTTGCTCTGTTGGCTGAGTTGGCTGTTCTGTGTTCTGTGTTGGCTGGGGCGCTGGGGCATTTTCTTGCTTTTGTGGATTTGAAACAGTCTGTTTCATCTTCTCGAACACTTTGTCAAAACCACCGTTACCTGAGGTAAAACGATTGAAAGCCTCTAGTTGCTCAACAGACATACCTAGAGCCTTGCTTAACTGTTCTTTAGTTGGCTCAGTTGAGGTAGTTGTAGCTTGCTCTTGCACTTGAGTTTGCCCCTGTGTTTGTGTATTTTCAGTTGCACCTTGATTTTCTAATTCTGGCATTCTTGCTCTCCCTATTTAATAGTTTAATTATTGGACATATTTAGTTTTTTATCAAGCTCAGAAAGTATCTCAGATAACTCTCTAATATCTCTAGCCGTTGCTCCTGCTCCTGCTATATTCATTTCCTGAAGTTGTTTTTCTAGTAACCTAGCTTTTGTCTTTAGACCTTTTGACAACCTACCAATAATAGCCTGATTACTCTCTGTCCGATAAAGAGTATCTATGATAATCTCGCTTACATTTTCCATTAGTTGGTATTTTAGACCATACCATTAGGATTTGCAAACATCGAGCCACTATCTTCGGTTAAACCGTCGAGATTAGTCTTCATTGCGCCGTCTTGAGACAACATCTCAAGTAGTTCAGGTGGCAACTGTTCGTCTTGTTCAGGTTGCCCAGCTCTTTGGTTTAATTCGTCAGAGAGAGCCATGGTTGCCTGTTCTGCCATTTCAGGGTCTTGGCTAACAGCGTTCATCGCCTCATAAATTTCAGGATTCTGTTCGTAGTTGGCTTGATTTTGGGCAAGAGCGTTGGCTTGGTTCTGTGCCATAGCTTGAGCAAGCGCTACCTCTTTCTGATTATTCTGTTTTAAGAAGTTCTTCACAAGAGGTCGCGGGATTTGGTCATAAAGGGCTTGTGTGATTAGGTATGCTGAACCCTCTTCGGTCAACATATCCTTAAATGTACCAAGTAGAGTGAGTGCATTAACAGCAAGAGATTTATCGTGTACTCGTTTGGCAAGCTTAGACTTCACCGTAATGGTTGCAGAGAGCGCCATCTGTTCTAGGGTTAAGAGGTCACTCATGCCGTGGTTTACCACCTCAAAGCTTTGCTTTGGTGAATAAGCCACACGGTTAGCAATACACTGTCTTGCGACGTCGGCATATAAAGACATAATAGCGTTCTGGTGCGTCGCTAGACCTTGTGCCATTGCTCCTTGTGCCATACCACTTTCGGCAGCACTCGCCCTATCGCCCATCATCTGCATTGCGTCAAACTGGTCATAACCATGCAGGGTTTCCTTAATCTCTTTCTCTAGTTTGGCGATTTGACTATCAATAGGTGAGAAGTCGTATGGGAACTGGATTGTAGCGATGTCACCTTGTACCTCATCTAGCACTATACCCATGATATTGAGTACGCCTCTTAATTCATCAGCATCAGCAGAGTTCGCCGTAATACGCAAAATAGAGAGAATTTTCGCAACGTGCGCTCGTTTTGCTTCCCAGCCACAGAGTTCATCGTGTAAGTCGAGTAACATCATGACATCAGAGAGCGGGTAAGACACAATGTCTTTATTCTTCACTAGCTCCATTTTGAATTTAAGTGGACAGTCTAGCTTAAAGTCAATTACCTTTTTAACTAGCTCATCTGTCATCGGGTCAGTCGTGGTCATCAAGATTTTACGCCTAAATGACTTGGAGTTGGCGGAAATCACAAACCGACGGTTGATAATCTGAAAACGGATACCTTTTTCTAGGTCGTACATAGTAATAAGTTCAACGTCATCACCGTTATAGCCGGACTTGGTCTTAGCTTCAGGTAGTGTCGCTCTAGACTGGTAATAAGCGAGGTTATAGCAAGAATATAGGTCGTGTTTATAGTCTTCCATACCCTCGGTTAAACCACCTGCAAGACTTGGAGAAGAAGCTAGTTTATTCATAGTAGACACATAAAGATCTAGTCCATTAAGAGAACGAATCTTACGTCCATGGACTTTGACTTGTTTATTTATCTCTGTCTTGTCATTGCTGGTAACAAGAATATCAGTATCAGGGGCAATGATATTAAGATTTATTTCCTCATTAGGGCTAGTACTAAGAATTGCCTTGAGCTTGCTCCAACTCACCATTTCACCATAGCCTCTGAAGCGTTCCTGTCCAGTAGAGGAATACTTGGTATCGAAGAAAATATTCTTCGGGTTTATTCGCTTGATTATATTCTTATCCTCAACTGGGTCATATTCGACATTGACTGCCACGATACCATTACAGGTTAAGTCGTGGGAAAAAGTTGAAGCCATAAGGTCAAGATGAGAAAGCGTGTAATCCTGTTCACATTTTCTCGCTAATAGCTCCTCGGTGTTATCGTCTATCAGCATATAAGGGTCGTCTAACTTATATTCATATGAGTCCACCCCTGTTGACATCTGTGCCGTGCGGTTATCTACCGCCTTTTTCAAGGTGAAAGAACGCCCCTCTGGCATTTCACCACAGAACTTCTTCAATCTATCCCTCTTGGTCGTGTCAGGCACTTTTGCTAAATTGCTCGCTAACTCCTCTTGATAGGTGTTGTGATAAGGTTTGCCAGTTAAAGCAAGATTTACTCGGTGAAGTAAGTTCGCAAAAAAGACACGAGAACTTCTGCTTTCCTCTATCCATTGCAGAGGATAATCAAATTCATTATTAAGACTGTCGCCATTCATACGCTTATTGTATCCTATATCACAAACAGTTCAGATTTTTTACGCCCATCTAGCTGTTTCTCCGTCAAGCTTCCTGCATATATCCAAAGACACGCCACTTGGTCGTCATGCCCCTTGCCGGCTTCCATACGCACCGTTACGCTCCCGTCACTTCTCTTCTTTTTCTTCTTCACGAAATTCCTCATCTGCTCAAGAATAATAGAATCGTGAATAATAATCTTATCCTGAGAAAGTAGCAAAATTATTTTCTCTATCATCGACTCCTTGGAACTTGCCGTGGTTCTAATCCCCACCTGCCTTACTCGCTCTTTCGCCCCACCTCTAACTTTACCTCTCGCCGCTACCGCCCCTTGTGTGTAAAAGAGGTTATAGTAACGGAGTTGCCTGACTGCTACTAAAAACGCCTCTGCCACATTGACTTCAGGACAAATCGTCGCTCTGTTGTAGAGTTTTGCCATTGCTACCGCAAAATCAGCATAGTCCTCTATCATGTAACCCTTACCATTAAACGTTGCCACTTGCTCTAAGTTCTCGTCGTCCCAAATCTGCATAGCGAAAAAGTCGGACTCCTCAGAGAAAGAGGTAATCGGGTCAACGATAAGCTTATATCTATGTCCAGCCTTTGGTGGCACAAATACTCTAAAATCAGACTCGCTTGCCATCTCTGCCTTGACCTCGCCTGTTAAGTTGTCGGTTACCAAGCGATAAGCTTGTCCTGTCATTAAGTTCTCCTCTTGCTTCTTTAAGAGTGGCTCAGGGAAAACGGCTGAGTCATCAGTAATACTTAGGATATCCTCTACTGTCGTCGGATACTCATAACGCATAGTGGAAATCTTAAGCGACTTGGTGCGATACCAGCCAATCTTGTCGGCGAACTCACTCTCTGGAATGTTCTCTGCTTTCATGGCGGGAATAATCACATCACGCTCGTACTCAGATAAGTTATCAAGATCAACGCCCTCTCCGTCACCCTTTCGCCCGTAAACCAAAAACCATGGCACGAATATAAAATCCATCTCCTCTGGATGTTCTATCGCCGTCTTCACCTTATTCAAGAAATACGGTGACATACGGTCAGAGAAAGTCGAAATAAAAACCACTAAAGAGAAGCCATAGTCTGGGATAGCACCAGAGATGGCGTCCTCAGTTACTTCAGGATGAGCGTATTCGCTCGGCTCATCGGCAATCCAGATATTCACCGTACCAGAACGGATTGAGTTCGCCCCTGCCGACACCACATCACAGTACGAATTTCTAATAATCTTCCCTCTAATATCTGAGTAATAGAGAGAGAGGGCGTTGGCGTTGGACTTCTTATAGATGTTCGGGAAGATGTCAGGATGGACACCAGTAATAAGAGGCAAGAATTTCTTATCTAAAAAGCTCTGTGCCGCCCCGCTCGTTTGCAAGGTATAAGCCAAGGTTAAATTCTCACAGCCACTAGCGAACGCTAAGACATAGTTAATAATAGAGGTGACGAGGACAGACTTACCAATCTGACGAGAGGATAAAATCACCACGTCTTTTCGGCGCTCTACTCTCGTGGCTTTCGCAATATAAGAGAATAAGCGTCTCGCTATTCGCTCCTGACCTCTGTTCATCTTGGGGTGGATAAGTCGCCTAGTGTCCTTATCCTGTATCTGAACTAAGTTCTCAAAGTAATACTTAAACCCCTCAAAATCCCCAGTCAGAGCTTTCCTTAGCTCGTCTGGGGAGATAGGGACTGGGTCTAGGGCATACTTATTCTGAAGCAAAGTCCCTTGACTATCTATTCTTGTTGCCACCAATAATCTCTCCTAAAGTCGTGTCAAACTCACTCGGGGCTTCCTCTCGTTCTAAGACATTGTTATTCCTGATTGAAGTATTATACTTCGCTACCGCCTCTGTTAAAGACAGGATATCGTCTGGCGACGTGGCGTTCTCAATCAGAAAGTATAACCTCTCAAGTAGCTTCTCGTTGAGGTCGGTCACCGTTATTTGTTTCGGTGTCATCTTCTCCACTACACACTCAATATCAGGCAAGACAGATTACTCCTATTTTACCTCTTGTCGGCGCTTATCAGTAATTCTCGCAACCTCTAATTCTGCCTGACCTATAATTGTGTTAATCTTACGAAAGGTGGTTAAGGCTTCGCTCTCTATCTCTGGGAGTTCGGCATAAGTAGCGCTCTTAATCTTCTTGACCTTAGAATTAAGAGTCGCAACTAAAGAATACAAGAGTTTCAGGTTCGGAGTTTCGACACTAACCTCTGACATTGCCGTCATCTCCTACCTTTGCCCCATTCGCATTAGCTTGTGGCCTTGCCCCTGGGTTATTCTTCGGGTCGCTCACAGTGGTAATCGATCTGGTTGGGTTCTTGATAGCTTCCTCGTCATATTCCGCTGAAGTCATCTCTTTAAAGTGAGACAAAGCGACATCTTTAAACGTCAGCACATCTAACTCTCTCTCAAACGTAATATAGCGGTTGCCGTTCTCCACCACCTCGCCTTTACTATTTCTGGTAAGTAATGGAATATTAAAGTTATGGAATAACTCAATATAATTATAGTTGTTAATGATAAAATCGATATCTACTACTGGATTCTCTCTTGTGTCGCTCTTAATCAAGTCAATCGCCTCTTGGACGGTGATAAATTGGTTGTGCATTTTTACCCTTTTTCCCTCTTATTAAACTAGTTAAATAATAAAACAAATTAAATAAAAAGGCAAAAGAGAAAAAACCTAAGCTAACTTAGAGAGTAGTACCTCTGCCTCGGCGATATTCTTCGCACTGCCATCACCAAATGACACAAAGTGAATAGGGGCGGTCGGAGAAAGCGCCCCCACGGCAATCGCGTAAGATGAAGAACCCTTAATTAAGTCAAGTAGTTCTGCCTTATGCTCCCCTGTAAAGATAGACACGGCATCAAGCGACTGCTCTTTCCCCATATAGACAGGGACAACCGCCCAGTCAGGAAGCCCTGCCCCTCGCATGACTCTCCGACACATCTGCTCACTCCCCGAACAACTACACGCAATCACCCTAATCATCTAACTCTCTCCTCTCTTTTCCTCTCTTCTCTCCGTCTTTTAATAATCTCTTTTAAGGAATAGTCTTTTCCTCTATACTCCTCGTCCATATCTAGTATATCCTCTTTAATTAAGCGTTCAGTAATTTCCGCCATCACCTCGTCATAGTTATCCTTATGCACGACATAGACGGCACAAATCTCTGGTCGCCAAGTCTGGTATTTTTTTAGCTTCTCTTTCTGTAATGGCTGGAAGTCAGATCCCTCCTCACGCTTAAACTCAACGAATCCGTAAAACCCCTTATAACAGATGAAAGCGTCCGGCTCGCCAGCTGGCGTTGTCGCATTCTCCTGCAACTTCCACACAAACGCCCCCTTGCTTCTCAAACTCTTAATGAACTCTTTCTGTAAGTCTTTCTCTAATTTAGTTGGTTGTTTAATTGTCATTTTTTCTTCTCCTTAGTTTTCTTCGTTTCGTTTTCTTTATTTCTCTCAACTCCCCCTTGTCCTTATCCCAAACTAGTGTCGGTGATATCTCTATTAAATTACTTGAAGCTTGTGGAAGCGTAGTAAGTAACCGCATAAGACTAAGGCGGGCGATGTCAGCCGGTAAACTCATACGAGAGAGTTTAGTGATAGGGTTTTTAGACAGAACACTAGTTTCTAGTAGCTCCTCTCCCGTAAATAACATCTTCTCGCCGCCGTAGTCACATAGAGACAGTCTCGGATTAAAATACATCGCTCTCGCCACGATGAAGTCTAGTTTGTCCTCTAAAGGTGCAGATACTCGTGGCGGTACGAGTGGTGAATCCGAGGGGATAAAGCAACCCGAAAACGCCATCTCCTCTTCCTCTTTTTTCTCTTCTTCTTCCTCTTTTTTAGAGAAAGTCTCTACTAAGCGGTCAAGATATGGGTCGTTATCCATTCATCTCCTCCTCATACGCCTGCATTCGCTCCATCACGCTCCCACCCAGCTCGTGATACTGGGATAAGGTGTGGTTATTCATGTTAGTTGTCATAAACTCAGGATGCAAAATCGGTAGTGGCTTAGTCCCCACAAAACATCTAATCTTAAAGCTCGCCTTACCCTGTGAGACCGTCCTATTGGTCACCTTAGAAAGCAAAAACCCATTAAAGAAGAACTGGAACTCTTTCCTCGTCTGTATGCGATACTCTTTTATCTTGCACCAATTCACATAATCTGTATAGATAAGAGACACTGTGGTAAACCCGTTAAAATACTTCTCAAACAACTTAAAGTAGACAGAGGCGCTAGATGTCTCCTCCTCCATGAACTGCTGATAACTCCGCATAGTCGGTGAAAACACCATCTTGCGGTCAGGGGCAGAGTAATACGTAGCGATGGCAAGTACTAGTGGTAGTAACTGGGCGTACATACTCGCCGTATAAGTATCCCTCTCAAAGTGATTCGACTTGTTATCGCAAGACGATAAATCCGCTAAAAACGGAATGGCGAGAGTGCGACGCATACACGCCTCTGTCCCCGTACCTCGCCACTCTGGCATATGATTCATCGGGAAAATACTGGTAAAGTCAGCCGTGAGATACAGCGGCTCATTTGACCCCATGCGAGAAAGAGTCAGCGTGCCATGGTCAGAAAGAACTTTAAAATTGGCCTGTTGCTTGTCTAGTTTCGTGTCGTCCTCCTCATCTGGCGCATTTAAAAGAGAGTGGAGTAACTGGTGCGTGTAGTGGTCATCGTTTAGTTGACTCATCTTCACAAGCGAGGTGTTGCGAGAGCCAAGTAGGGTGTGAAGCATATTCACGCAAGCGCTTTTGCCACCACGGGCTTTCCCGATTAAACAGAAACTACCGAGAGGCTTACGGCGCATGAATATCGTCGCAATCATTCTCAGAATATCCGACAAGATGTCAGGGTTATTCCTCGTCCAAGCGTGCATGAATTTGAGTTCCTCAGGAAGTATCGGGGAAAAATCAAGAGAGGTCTCAGTGGAGCGAGAGTTAGAGGATCGGTGGGCGTGCGGGAGAGCCTCTATTTGCTCTAAGTAGGCGTGATAGCGAGGTAAAACCTCTGCAGCAGTAATGAGGATAGGGTCTACCTCTGGGCGGTGTTCCGTATAAAAGCGTGAGTCGAAGAGTCGAAAAAACGACACCTCGTGCGGGAAGAGGTCTACATGGCGACGCAAGGTCTGATACTGGTTATCCCAGTAAAGGGTTGGTGATATTTCGATTAAATTATACAAATCTTTCATTTCCTTTTCTTCCTTCACACTTAAAAACAACGTGTCTGAAGCCTGCGTTAGCTGAGAGGCGGAGAACCCACCGAGATGTTCCTCGAGATAGGGGCGAAGCAGAAGCTTTGCTGTCTCCTCGTCGAGATATTGAAGCGTGTGGGAGTTGTGGTCGGGAGAGAGTGAGGAGAGCTTGCGGTAATAATAGGTAGAATGTGGCGGGTTCTTCAGGCGGATTATCTGATAATCATTCAAGACGAGACTCGTGAGTGTGGAGACTTGAGCTGGTTGTTGTCTTGTTGGATACATACTTCTAGTTTAGTCAGTTTGATTGGTTTTTGGAATGGATTTTGTAAAGATTACAACGTTATTAGAATAATAAAAAGTGACTGGTGGTTTGGTGGTGGGGGTTGGTCGTGTGGGGTCTAGGTGGTAGGGTAAGCAGGTGACGGTGGGTGAGGGAGGGGGGCATTACCCTCACCCACACCCCTATTATAGGGGTACACTGCTCCACCCACCACTGGGGGTCTCCCCCCTGTCAAAATCGTAAACAATTTTAACCGACCCTGTGGAAAACTCCCACCAATTTAATCAATCAAAACCATTGACTAAACCCCTAAGCTTTGCTATAATTAAAACATAAAGATAAGGAAAGCAACCGCGAAACAATTAAATCGGGTTCACCAATATCTTTATAAGCAAACACAAACAATCAAACAACTAACAAATAAAGGAACAAACAAAAATGCAAAAACTAGTGCCAAGTTACAGATTAAGCCTAGCAAGGAGAAGAACAATCGAAGAGAAAGAAGTTAAGAAACAATTCATCTTCTTAACAGTAGTTCTTGCGATCATCATCGCCCTTGTATCTATCTTCATTATCAGCAAACTAAACGCAAGAGAAGTGAGGATGGACGAATACGCTAGAAACAACAACTGTACTTGGCACTACACCGGGAGCGCTTACGGCGATGACCGTGACCTCATCTGTAAATAATAAACGATAGAAAGAGTTAAAATGTACAACATCATTAAAGACTTATCAAGCACTTGTGGAATGGATAATCCATACGCCACCAAAAGTGGCTGGTACATCGTCGGAGATCTCCACGATGGACGCGTAAAAATCTCAAACTATAACGCGCCCGCCAACACTTGGAGCGACAACATCACAGTTGATTATGGTATCTTAGTCATCGACGGTGAAGTTGAAAGTCCAAAAAAATTCGTCGAAGAATACGAACCGCAAGTATTGAAAAAATGGGAGAATAAACTATACGAACGCCTAGAGCGTGTCTATGGCGACAACCTCAAGAGTTACGACGTGGTCCAGACTATCGACTTCTTTATCAACCAGTGGGATTGGGACATCTTCGCCGATGTGCTTAAAAAATACAACATCACATATAAGTACTGTGAAAGCGACGACCCAAAAGACATATTAGATAATGACACTCAACTCGAGTATTACAAAACGCTAGAGGATTGGTGGAGATAAGAATATTATATCAGGAGATAAAAAATGAACACTAAAATCATGAGCAACCAGACCTTGACCGCATCCTTAATCAGCATGATCGCGTAACCATTAAACAAATCGTAGATCTTGCGTCCATTCCAAAAGACGTGTTCCTAAATCTTGAGGATCGAACATTCAAAACTAAAGACGACGACACGAAAGTCAACATGCAATCTTCGATCAGTGAGCCCATGATTGACGCGATCTACACAACCAGTGACTCTGGCTTCATCATCATGCCGATAATCCAAGAGCAAAAACCATACCTTGACACTAAGTCGCTTCACAAAATTAAAGCGGAGAAAGTTGAAGTGTATAGCTCTCCCGACCAAAAAGAGCCAGTATTCATCAAGGTCGTCGAACAATAAACATCTAAAAAAGAACCAGTTCACAGCTGGTTTTTTGTTTCCTCAGACTTTCACTATCACGAGCTAAGCCCCGAACAAAAACCGAACAACCATCAACCACTTCACTAGTCCACCAACCATGAAACTTGGAAACCGAATATCCAAAAAGCCGAACACGAACCGAACAAATTCATCAACGTTTCAAATTGTCTTAAAACCAAAAAACCGAACAAATTCCGAACATCACCCAACAAATCCCCGCTAAAGCACACTACTTAACTCTTGTCCAGATACTTTTTACAACTTTTTACAACATAAAACCCATCAAAATGCAAACCACCCCTGTTAACCGCCACTCACGACCCCTGTAAAACCGAACAAAAACCGAACGATATTTTGCGACATTGACCATTTTCACCAAAAGATATATAAAATACCATCTCAAACAAAACAAGTGCCTTAAAACGCCTCTCAGCGCGTCGTTCAATTTAAATTCACTATCAAACTCACCAACCCATGGCGAAAAAACACTAAGCACAAAATACACGAAAAGTAAAAAAAATGTCAATGTTGTAAAAAAACCAACAAAATGCCTCTATACCGCTTATGCTCCACCCCTGTAAAACCGAACAAATTGTGAAATTTTTTTTATAACATAATTTTTTCAGAAATCAAATAGGCACTTTTTTGTCAAGAATGACCAAAAAGTAAGCATAACCACTCCACCCCTGTTCCACCCCTGTTAAATTTTCACCAAAAATTCAGGAAAAAATCACAGATTGTCCAAAAAGTCAATAGAAATTTGACAAAAAGGCTGATTATGTTATAAAAAAACCCCAAAAAAAAGTTACAAAAATGAAAAAAAGTACATTTTTTTCTGTACTTTTTTTGACTCCACCCCTGTTGGAAAAGTTACA
>ERZ772955.785-NODE-785-length-22881-cov-4.607903_pt1 | contig 22881 bp, 20 predicted proteins | sample MGYA00511133_ERZ772955 | MGnify/ENA primary metagenome ERZ772955 (study PRJEB29015, sample SAMEA2737914) | human oral metagenome | biome: human oral; feature: human-associated habitat; material: dental | place: China | collected 2149 ... | reverse complement strand
ATGGTGTTAAAGGTCGTCGTGAAACCAACACCATGCCACAATGGGCTGGTTCAAGCTGGTACTACCTCCGCTATATTGATCCACACAATACTGAGAAATTGGCCGATGAGGATCTCCTCAAACAATGGTTGCCAGTCGATATCTACGTAGGTGGTGCAGAACACGCCGTGCTTCACTTGCTTTACGCTCGTTTCTGGCATAAATTCCTCTATGACCTCGGTGTTGTTCCAACTAAGGAACCATTCCAAAAACTCTTTAACCAAGGAATGATTTTGGGAACAAGCTACCGTGACCACCGTGGGGCTCTTGTGGCGACTGATAAGGTTGAAAAACGTGACGGATCCTTCTTCCATGTGGAAACAGGAGAAGAGTTGGAGCAAGCGCCAGCCAAGATGTCTAAATCGCTCAAAAACGTTGTCAACCCAGACGATGTGGTGGAACAATATGGTGCCGATACCCTTCGTGTTTATGAAATGTTCATGGGACCGCTTGATGCTTCAATTGCTTGGTCAGAAGAAGGTTTGGAAGGAAGCCGTAAATTCCTCGACCGTGTTTACCGTTTGATTACAAGTAAAGAAATCGCTGCGGAAAACAATGGTGCTCTTGACAAGGTCTACAATGAAACAGTCAAAGCTGTCACTGAGCAAATCGAATCCATGAAATTCAACACAGCCATTGCCCAACTTATGGTCTTTGTCAACGCTGCTAACAAGGAAGACAAACTCTATGTGGACTATGCCAAAGGCTTTATCCAGTTGATCGCTCCATTTGCACCTCACTTGGCAGAAGAAGTCTGGCAAACAGTTGCAGCAACAGGTGAATCCATCTCTTACGTGGCTTGGCCAACATGGGACGAAAGTAAATTGGTTGAAGACGAAATCGAAATCGTCGTCCAAATCAAAGGTAAAGTTCGTGCCAAACTCATGGTCGCTAAAGACCTGTCACGCGAAGAATTGCAAGAAATTGCTTTCGCTGACGAAAAAGTCAAAGCAGAAATTGACGGTAAGGAAATCGTGAAAGTGATTGCGGTACCTAACAAACTCGTTAATATCGTTGTTAAATAAGAAAAGAATCCTTCAGATTTAGAATCTGGAGGATTTTTAAATTGGATTATGCTATAATAGTCCCAACTAAGATAAAAACACAGTTCTGGTTGGTAGTCCAGACGTAGGCAAGCCTATCAGTAACCTTCCTCCTTGGTTGTCCATTCTTAGGGATAGATTTAAGGAGGTGCTGTCATGGAAATCGTTTCAATTGGCTTGACAGTTTATTTTGAAGATGGATTTTGGCATGGATTGTTTGAACAAGAGTACGAGGGAACTTATCAAGTTTGTCGAGTGACATTTGATCAGGAACCAAAAGAGGATGAAATTTTGAAACTTTTACAGACCCAGTTTGCTCGGTTATCTTTTAGTCCAGAGGCAACAGTCAAACAGCATGTGAAGATTAAGAATCCGAAGCGTCTGCAGCGAGCTGTAAAGAAACAGGTGAAGCAGAAAGTTTCTTCTAAGTCACAAGAGCTTTTACAGTTGCAGTTTGAGGAACGAAAAAAGCATTCAAAACAACAGTCTAGTCTCCAAAAGCAATTGCTCAAGCAAGAGAAATTTGAACGCAAACAGCAAAAACGTAGAGAGAAGCACAAGGGTCACTAGTGACTCTCTCTTTCATAAAATAGAACAGCTCTTCTTGGATAACAAGAGCTGTTTTTGCTTGTATTGAAAATTCCTCTCCTAATAGCTCTACTTATCGTCAAAAATTTTACTAATGGCAGTTTCAAATTCAGGACAATACTTGCTTGCTTTAAATTCAATCCTGTCCTATTCAGCAGTTTCATTTTGCTAGAAGGGAGTGTGTGTCATGATTTCTGATTCATTTTTTATTGTTTGGTTTAGCAAGAACAATACTACCGACTCTTGGATTTTTCTGCCGGATGCTATAAAACACCTCTTTTATAGTGCATGTTTAAAAATATAATGTGTGGTTGTAAGTGATTTTCCACTTCCTCTAGTGATTCGATAGGAGAAAAACGGTTGCAGCCTGAACCACTTTAACTTAGCCCCCATTATTTTACCACTTGTCCTTTCATTTTAACTGTTTATCTCAAAAGTCGATTTTTCTTTCATTCTTTTTGTTAAACTAGTGAGGTAAAGAGGAGGGGAAAATATGATTTTACAAGCTAAACATTTGACTAAACGGTACGGCAATCATATGGCTGTTGACGATATTCAGTTAGAGTTTGAAAAAGGCAGTTTCAATGCTATTTTGGGACCCAATGGTGCAGGGAAATCAACCACTATTTCCATGTTAATCGGTTTGAAAAAGCCGACACAAGGTCAGATTCGATATGCGCCAAATACGAAAATCGGAGTGGTTTTTCAAGCCAGCGTACTGGATGAGATGTTGACGGTTAGGGAAAATCTCACGATTCGCGCTCAACAGTATAAGGAGATTGCAGCAAGTCGTGTGGATGATTTGATTCATCAACTGGGTTTGACTGCTTTCCAGAAACAACTCTATGGAACCTTGTCAGGTGGGCAAAAACGTCGGGTTGATATTGCGCGTGCTCTTCTTTCGCGACCAGATATTCTTTTCTTGGATGAACCAACGACAGGTCTTGATATTCAGACTCGCAAATCCATCTGGGATCTGCTGTATCGACTACAAAAGGATGAAGGGATGACTATTATCTTAACGACTCATTATCTGGATGAAGCAGATGAAGCGGATCAGATCTATATCGTTGATCATGGAAAAGTGATCGCGCAAGGTTCTGCGACTGCTATCAAAAGTCAGTATGCATCTAATATCCTAAAAATTCGTTTTAAGGAAATGAAGGATTTAGAAAAGTTGCTACAGACTGGAATGACAGTAGAGGAAGAAAACGAGTTGGAATATCTTTTTTATCCAAGGACGTCACAGGAAGCCATTGAATATTTGGCAAAAGTTCGAGAAGAAATTGATTCTTTTGAGTTTCGCCCAGGTACTATGGATGATGCCTTTATTGCACTTACAGGAAGAGAGGTTCGCTAATGCTAGCTTTATTGAAACGGAATTTTATCTTATATTTTCGTAATCGTTCGGGAGTATTTTTCTCATTATTGGGGGCATTGATTTCCTTCCTCCTTTATATCATTTTTTTGCAGAAGAACCTGACGGATTCTTGGTCCCAACTCCCTGATAATACGAACCTTTTAAATAACTGGCTGATGGGTGGGACCTTGGCTGTGACTGGGATGACAACCAGTTTTACGGCTCTTACACAAATGGTACAGGATCGTGAAAATCAAGTGGATCAAGATCTCTTCTTGACAGATTTAGGTAACTGGGGCTTACAGACGTCCTATCTAATCAGTAGTATTGTCATTTCTTTTGTCATGCAGGTGTTTATGTATGCTGTTATGAGTTTTTATTTTAAAGAGAGCCCAGTTATCAGTCATTTACCGGAAATCGCTTTGATTATGTTGTTAAGCAGTCTGCTTTCAAGTTTGGTAAATGTTCTCTTGATTTACCGTTTTCAATCTGTAGATAGCCTTGGGAAACTGGCAACGATAGTGGGAACTGCCTCTGGATTTTTAGTAGGAACTTATATCCCCATTGGAGTATTACCTGATTCTGCACAGCTTTTCATGAAATGTACCCCTGCAACTTATATTGCTTCTCTCTATCGACAAGTCTTGATGAAAGAGCAGTTAGAGATCGCATTTTCAGGAAACAACAGTCTGTTACAGGAATTTCAAGAAAAAATGGGAATCCAAATCAACTGGCAAGAACTATTGACAAAGGAAGAAACATACTTTATAGTGGTTATTATCAGTCTCGTCGCTATTCTTCTTTGGCTTTTATTTGTTAAAGTGTTTAGCAAGAGAAAATAAAGATGTATTGGAGAGAAAATGAAGATTCGTTTTGAAATGAAGACAGAGTTTTCAGAAAAAGACCCACACATTTTAATTCAGGCAGCTCAGTTAACTGACCAAGCAAGAGAAGTCATGGAGTATTTAGAACAATTTTCAACGACTAATCAGGTGGTCATTCCTATTCGAACGGATGATCATCTGGTTATGGTGAAAATTGAGGATCTTATTCTAGCAGATATCGATAAGAATTTGTTGACCATTTATACGGTAGACGGGATTTATAAAACTAAGGAAACATTGACAAACTTTCAGAATCGGATTAACCGGCGTAACTTTATACAGATATCACGTCATTCAATTATAAACATTGACCATCTAGAGTCATTATCGGATAGCTTTTCAGGGAACATGATGGCTAAGATGGCTCGGGGTATCAAATCTAGTGTGAGTCGGAAATACGTTAAGTCCTTAATGGATTATCTAGGTTTATAGGAGAAAATCATGAAGCGATTGATTGCTTATTTTGTATCGGGAATGCGGACGGCCTCCTTTGTTTATTTGAGTTTGGTGTTATTGGCTCAGTTTTATTCAGGTATTACCTATCCTGCACCAACGACAAAAAATATTCTAGCTTTGTTTTTGATGAGTGGAATTATGGGAGTATTGACCTTAATCCTTGAAAGGCTAGAGTTTCTTGCTTATAGTATGCGTGTAGGAGTTCATTTGTTAGCGACAGCTACTATTTTAGTATTGACCTACCTATTTTTTGGCTGGGGTTCAGCATTGTTGAGTCCCTTGCTTTGGTTCTTTTTCTTATTAATTTATGGATTGATATGGTTGTACCAGATCTGGCAAACTCACAAGCTCACTCAACGAATTAATCAAGCCTTAGAAGATAAAAGAAAGAAAACGAATCACTAATGTAGTGTTGAGGATGAGGTTTGGGGAGAGTGCTAGTTTCCATATAGAGCAAATTATGATATAGTATTTTCAGCGTAAAACAAGGAGAAAAACGATGCCAGTAAATGAATATGGTCAGATGATTGGTGAGTCTGTAGTCGGTCACACGTCTGGTAAATTACCTGCTATTGATTTTTTAGAAGGGCGTTATGCTCGGATAGAGGCTCTTTCGGTGGAAAAGCATGAAGAGGATTTGCTAACTGTTTATGGTCCTGATACGCCTCGTGAGATGTGGACCTACCTCTTTCAGGAGCCAGTGGCAGATATGGAGGAACTGGTTAGCCTTTTAAATCAGATGTTGGCTCGTAAGGATCGCTTTTACTATGCGATTGTAGATAAGGAGACGGGTAAGGCTTTGGGAACCTTTTCTCTGATGCGAATTGATCAGAATAACCGAGTAATAGAAGTGGGAGCTGTCACTTTTTCTCCAGAACTCAGGGGAACACGTATAGGGACAGAGGCTCAATATCTCCTAGCTCGCTATGTTTTTGAGGAGCTTAACTATCGTCGCTATGAGTGGAAATGCGATGCTCTAAATCTGCCATCAAGACGAGCTGCGGAACGTTTGGGCTTTATCTATGAAGGAACCTTCCGCCAGGCAGTTGTTTATAAGGGGCGCACGAGTGATACGGATTGGCTCGCTATGATTGATAAGGACTGGCCTCAAGTTAAAGCTCGTTTGGAAACATGGTTGGCTCCTGAAAATTTTGATAAAAATGGACGGCAGTACAAGAGCTTGAGAGAGCTCTAAGAGGTGATGACATGATTAGCGTGAGAAAGCAAGAAGTTGTCAAGTTAGAAGATGTTTTACATCTCTATCAGGCAGTAGGTTGGACAAACTATACACATCAACCCCAAATGTTGGAGCAGGCTTTGTCTCACTCATTAGCGATTTACCTGGCACTTGATGGCGATGCCGTGGTGGGCTTGCTCCGTTTGGTCGGAGATGGTTTTTCATCGATTTTTGTCCAGGATTTGATTGTTTTGCCTTGCCATCAGCGCCAAGGGATTGGTAGCGACTTGATGAAAGAGGCTTTAGGTGATTACAAAGATGCCTATCAAGTCCAACTAGTGACCGAACAGACAGAAAAAACCTTGGGATTCTATCGTTCTCTGGGATTTGAAACTTTATCTACTTATGATTGCACAGGAATGATTTGGGTGGATCGAAAAAGATAAAAAAAATTATTTTTTCTTAAGTAAAGTTTAAGTCTCCTCGTGTATCATATAGTTATTAGATAAAGACCTCCTAACTTTATTTAATGAAATCCTAAACTTTTCTTTTTCATCATAATCTCCTAAAGAAGCCACCCAATCAGGTGGCTTTTTTGTTGTTTGAGAAAGGATATTCCATTTGGAAAAAATTTTAAAAAAATGATAAATCAGAGAAAAAGTTAAGTTAGCTTTAAGATTCATCTTGTATTATATAATCATTAAATAAAGACCTCCTAACTTTATTTAATGAAATCCTAAACTTTTCTTTTTCATAATAATCTCCCTAAAGAAGCCACCCAATCAGGTGGCTTTTTTGTTTGAAAAAACTCCTTAGAAAAGACTAAGGAGAAAGAATCATGTTTTCTTTTTAAGTTGTTGATTTCGATACTGTCTTGGTGTTAAGTGATAGTGCTGCTTAAATTGACGGTTGAAGTTTGAAAGATTGGTGAAACCGACTTGGCTTGCAATTTCTTGAATGCTGAGGTTGGTTTGGACGAGTTTCTCACAGGATTTTTCAAGACGTAACTGGAGCAGGTAGTCCATACAACTGGCTCCAGTATGTTGCTTGAAAATACTCATAAAGTGATTTTTACTATATCCAAATGTTGCAGCTAGTTGTTCGATATGAATGGGTTCTGCATAGTGCTGTTCAAGGTAGCAAATCACTTCTTTTAGTTTTTGGTATTTTTGGTAGGTATCATCTGTATAGTGTCGATTGACATATCGATACTTGAAGAGAAGATGAAGCAATTCGTATAGTTTAGACTTTATGAGTAGATCGTAGTATATGCCTTTTTCTTCAAGGATAGAAAAGAGGGAAAGAAGGCAGGATTGAATTTGATCATAAGCCTTATCGACTGATGATATTCGAGGAGTAAGGCAAAAGTGACCAGAGTGGAGGGGTTGGATATAGCGTTGGCTAAAGCTGTCAATTTGACTTCTCCCAAGATAATCTAGATGAATCCGAAAGCTGGTAAAAAATAGTTCTTGATCTTTGTGAGAATAGATAGCATGGAGAGAGGTCGGTTGGATAAGAAAAATATCTCCTTCACGACTTTCAAAGCGTTCTGAGTTGATATGAACGATGGCAGAACCCTTTGTAAGGTAAATAATTTCTAGTTCAGGATGACAATGATAGATTGTGTCAGGAGACTTTTTGGATAAGATTTGTTTTTCAAAATCATATGGGAAGTCAGATGGGTTATCTCGTAAGAAACATGAACGGCTTGCCATGATAAATCCTCCCAATATACTATTACTACTTTAATTATACCAAAAAAACTTCCTTATCTAGGAAGTTTTCGAGCTTTAAGCTTTCTTTTTCATATAAAAAATAGTAAGAACAAGTCCAATAAAGGCCAAAGCGATAGCAACATAAAAAGCTACACTATAATTTCCATTATTAGCCATTGCCATTTGAACAGCGACTTTGGGAGCGAAAAATGCTGCTAAAGAATATCCAGTGAAGACGATACCGTAGTTGACTCCCTGATTTGCAGGACCGTAATTTTCCATGACGATAGATGGGAAGACCCCCATAACACCACCAAAGCAGATACCAAGTCCTATAATTCCTAAGGTGAAGCCGAATTGACCAGGGACGATAGTTAGAGAGAATAAAGCTAGGACAATGACAGAATAGATAATCAATAAGGTCTTTGAACGGCCAATTTTATCAGAAAGTGATCCCCAGATAAAACGACCACTAGAGTTTGCGATTGAATAAAGAGAGACATAGAGAGCTGCAGTGCCTGCAGAGAGTCCAAACATTGATTGACCGATTGGTGATGCTTGAGAGGCAATCATCAAACCAGAAAAGGCGCCAACAAAGAACATGCTAATGATAATGTAAAACAGAGGACTTTGTAGCATTTGTTTCCAGTTTTTATTAGTAGCTCCTTGCTTAGTTTGTACTGGAGCTTTCCAGCCTGCTGGTTGGTAGCCGCTTGGAGCTGCCTTGATAAAGAAAATTGCACAGATGATAACAACAATATAGACTAGCCCAATTGTACGAAAGGCAAAGAAGGCATCTTGTTGTTGAATGAGATTACTCGCGACTGGAGAAGCAATGACTGCAGCAAAACCCATGCCGCCTGTCAGAATTCCAGAGGCCAAGCCACGTTTATCAGGGAAGAGGCGAAGTGAATTGGAGAGGGCACCTGAATAGGCAAAACCTTGACCAAGTCCAGCCATTAATCCATAGGTCAAATAAAGCATGGCTGGTGAATTGGCATAGCCGGTTAAGTAAAATCCGCTAGCAAATAGGAGAGCACCGAGGGCGATGGTCCATTTTACATAACCTTTGTCAACTAAATAACCTCCGAGAATCATGGGGATAGGGCCGATTGCAGAGTTGATAGCAAATGCTAACATAATATCAGACATGGACCAACCTGTTGAGTTGCTAAGTGGTCCGGCAAAAACAGAAAAGGAATAGACGGCACCTGTGCAAAGAAGAATGGCTGTAGATGCGACTAAAATCCGCCAACGATTGAATGTCTCTTTCATAAAAACATCCTCCTTAAATGTATATTTTTTCACCAAAAATATATCATAGTTAAGGAAGCCGGTCAATAGTTCATGAAGATATTTTGTTAATTTTTTCACGAACTTATACTAAAGTACGATAATCTGATAGAATAACACTATCTTTATTATCAAGGATTTACAAGATTTTCTAAAGTAGTATAATGAAAGTAGATTAAATAAATGAAAGGGGTACCAAGATGAAACTAGTTGCTATCGTTGGAACCAATTCAGATCGCTCAACCAATCGGAAACTCTTGAAATTTATGCAAAAATACTTTTCGGATAAAGCCGACATTGAGGTATTGGAAATCAAACAATTGCCAGCATTTAACGAACCTGAGGACAAGCAAGCGCCAGCTGAAGTTCAAGCTTTTTCAGAAAAAATTCTTGCTGCAGATGGTGTGATTATTTCAACCCCGGAATACGATCACACAATACCAGCACCTTTGGCCTCTGCTTTAGAGTGGATTGCTTATACCAGTCGTGCCTTAATCAATAAACCAACTATGATTGTAGGTGCTTCTCTCGGTTTGCTAGGAACATCTAGAGCGCAGGCGCACTTGCGTCAGATTTTAGATGCGCCGGAGCTTAAAGCAAGAGTTATGCCGGGTACAGAGTTCTTTCTAGGTCATTCTGAGCAAGTCCTAGATGATGAGTGCCATTTAAACAATCCTGAAAAGGTTGCAGAACTAGAAGAACATTTTTCAGAGTTTCAAAATTTTGTTGAACTAACAAAAGCTTTAGTAAAACCTGAAGATACAAATCGTAAAAAATCATTCATCTGGGAAGAATGGTTGAAAGCCTAGGGAATTAATGAAAGGAGAAGAGTCAATGAAATTAGTAGCTATTGTTGGGACTAATGCAAAAAAATCCTATAATCGCAACCTATTGCAATTTATGAAAAGACATTTTGCTCAGAAAGCGGATATTGAGATTTTAGAAATAACAGATGTACCAATGTTCAATGAAACAGATGATCAAACAGATACACCTATTATTCAGAAGTTTAATCAAGCTATTTTAGAAGCTGATGGTGTCATTATCTCGACACCCGAGCACAATCATACGATTCCATCAAGTTTGAATAGCTTGCTCGAGTGGTTGTCTTTTAACATTCATCCACTAGACGGAAAGCCGACAATGATTGTCGGAGCTTCTTACGATATTCAAGGTTCTTCACGTGCCCAACTTCATCTTCGTCAGATTCTGGATGCTCCTGGGGTAAATGCAACAGTTATGCCAGGTAGTGAGTTTTTACTTGGTCGAGCGCATCGAGCGTTTGATGACAATGGAGATTTGATTGAGGAGCGAACCGTTGATTTCCTAGATAGTTGTTTTTATCGTTTCCTTCGCTTTGTATCCGTTGCAAACCAACTAAATCTTCCTGAAGAAGTTCGATTTGAACCGGGGACTTATCATGTTACAACTGAAGGCCATAATGGTAAATTGCCGATGGATGTCACGGTTTCTGAGGACCGTATTGAAAAAATTGAAATCGATTCTTCTGGAGAATCTTCAGGAATCGCAGATGTTGTCTTTACTCGTATCCCAGCAGAAATCATTGAGGGACAAACCTTAAACGTTGATGCGGTGTCAGGAGCTTCTGTGACTTCAAATGGTGTCTTGGACGGAGTTGCGCGTGCGGTCAAACAAGCTGGTGCAAATCCAGATGTTTTACGCAAGCGTTCAAAAGCGCCATCTGCCCTAGATAAAGAAGATAAAACCTATCAGGCAGACGTTGTCATCGTTGGAGGTGGAGGAGCTGGTTTAGCTGCGGCTGCTGCAGTCTTACAAGCTGGTAAGAAGCCAATTGTTGTTGAGAAATTCCCAGCAATTGGAGGAAATACTGTTCGTGCAGGTGGTCCAATGAATGCACCAGATCCAGCATGGCAAGGAACCTTCGCAGCTCATCCAGGTGAGGCACATACGCTTCAAGAATTGATTGCGATAGATGAATCAACGATTGACCCAGAATATCTAGAGGACTTTAGAGCCTTGAAAGTTGAGGTTGAGCAGTATTTACAGGACCCAAGCTATTTGTTTGACTCTACCTTACTTTACCGTATCCAAACCTATATCGGTGGGAAACGAAAAGATTTACAAGGAAATGAAATTCATGGCCAATACGATTTAGTATCTGTTTTAACCGAACGGGCCCTAGAGTCTGTTCGTTGGTTGGAAGACATTGGTGTTGAATTTGTTCGTAGCGAAGTGACAATGCCAGTTGGAGCCCTTTGGCGTCGTGGTCATAAGCCGGTTCAACCAATGGGGTATGCCTTTATATCCGTCTTACAAAAATATGTTCTAGAAAATGGAGGTAAGATCTTGACTGACTCTCCAGTTAAAGAATTGCTTGTAAAAGACGGGGCTGTCAAGGGTGTCAGAGCAGAAGGCCGAAACGGTCAAACCATCATTGTCAATGCAGATGCTGTTGTTCTGGCTTCTGGAGGATTTGGTGCCAATACCAAGATGCTACAAAAATACAATACCTACTGGACTGAAATTGCAGATGATATTGCCACATCTAATACACCAGCTGTAACAGGGGATGGTATTCTTTTAGGTCAAAGTGTAGGTGCAGATTTGGTGGGTATGGGCTTTAGTCAAATGATGCCAGTATCCGATCCAGTGACAGGAGCTCTCTTCTCAGGACTTCAAGTTCCTCCAGCTAACTTCATCATGGTAAATACTCAAGGGAAGCGATTTGTAGATGAGTACGGTAGCAGGGACAAGCTGTCTCAAGCAGCGATTGATAATGGTGGCTTGTTCTACTTGATTGCGGATGACCGCATCAAGGAAACTGCCTATAACACTAGCCAAGAAAAAATCGATGCCCAAGTCAAGGCAGGAACTCTCTATCGTGCAGATACGATAGAAGAGTTGGCGGTTCAGATTGGTATGGATCCACAAGTTCTAGTGAAAACGATTAAGAATTACAATTCCTATGTAGATGCAGGTTTTGACCCTGAATTTAACAAGGGTAGTTTTGATCTCAAGTGTGAGGTTGCGCCATTTTACGCAACACCGAGAAAACCGGCCGTTCACCATACAATGGGTGGACTCAAGATTGATACTTCAACACACGTTTTGAACGAAAAAGGTCAGATTATTCCTGGTTTGTATGCTGCCGGAGAAGTCGCAGGTGGACTCCATGCAGGTAACCGTCTAGGAGGAAATTCGCTTACGGATATCTTTACTTTTGGACGTATTGCAGGTCAAACAGCTGTTCAAGAAAATTGTTAGTAATGGATTTAAAAATTAAGGGAATTTTAAGTCTCCTTGTGTATTATATAATCATTAAATAAAGACCTCCTAATACTCTTCGAAAATCTCACCAACCTTCGTTAGAGTCGACTTAGCTAACTATAGTTATGCTTGCGTCTATCTGCCTAGTCTGATTTCGATTTTCATTGAGTACCCTTTATTTAATGAAATCCTAAACTTTTCTTTTTCATCATAATCTCCTAATGAAGCCACCAAATTCGGTGGCTTTTTTGTTTGTAGGCTGGATTTTTGCTATAATAGGAGCATGAGTAGAATTTTAGATAATGAAATCATGGGTGATGAGGAGTTGGTAGAACGTACCCTACGTCCCCAATATTTACGTGAATATATCGGTCAGGCCAAGGTCAAGGATCAGCTACAAATATTTATCGAAGCCGCAAAAATGCGGGATGAGGCGCTGGATCATGTTCTTTTGTTTGGCCCTCCAGGACTTGGGAAAACAACCATGGCTTTTGTCATTGCCAATGAACTGGGAGTCAACCTCAAGCAAACGTCTGGTCCTGTCATTGAAAAGGCGGGTGACTTGGTAGCGATTTTGAATGATTTGGAGCCTGGAGATGTCCTCTTTATCGACGAGATTCATCGCTTGCCCATGTCGGTGGAAGAGGTGCTTTACAGTGCAATGGAGGACTTCTACATTGATATCATGATTGGGGCTGGTGAAGGCAGTCGCAGTGTCCATCTAGATTTGCCACCTTTTACCTTGATTGGGGCGACGACACGAGCAGGGATGCTTTCAAATCCTCTGCGGGCACGTTTTGGGATTACAGGTCATATGGAATACTATGCCCACGCTGACTTGACGGAAATTGTTGAACGAACGGCAGATATTTTTGAGATGGAAATCACTCATGAGGCAGCTGCTGAGCTGGCCTTACGCAGTCGAGGAACTCCCCGTATCGCTAATCGCCTCCTCAAGCGCGTGCGCGACTTTGCCCAGATTATGGGGGATGGATTAATCGATGATGTTATTACTGATAAGGCCTTGACCATGCTAGATGTAGACCGTGAAGGGTTGGACTATGTGGACCAGAAAATCCTTCGTACCATGATTGAGATGTATGGTGGTGGTCCTGTCGGTCTAGGAACTCTTTCTGTGAATATCGCTGAAGAGCGTGAGACGGTGGAGGATATGTATGAACCCTACCTCATCCAAAAAGGCTTTATCATGCGAACTCGCTCAGGACGGGTTGCGACTGCTAAGGCATATGAGCATTTAGGCTATGAATACAGTGAAAAATGAGCAAGATATTCTAGAGGTTTTTAGAAAAGATCCAGATATGATGGCCATTCTGACCATCATTCGTGACCTTGGTCTGAAAGACTCGTGGTTGGCAGCAGGTTCTGTCAGAAATTTCATCTGGAATCTCTTGTCGGACAAATCGCCTTTTGACCGTGAGACAGATGTGGATGTGATTTTCTTTGATCCAGCTATCTCTTACGAAGATACGTTGGGTATAGAACGCAAGCTGAAAGAGAATTTTCCCCAATATCAATGGGAGTTGAAAAATCAGGTCTACATGCATCTGCACAGTCCTCACACTGCGCCCTACACGAGTTCCCGTGATGCTATGAGTAAGTATCCAGAACGATGTACGGCGGTAGGCCTTCGCTTGAATGAAGATTCCACATTAGAGCTCTTTGCCCCCTATGGTTTAGAGGATATTTTAAAGTTTCAAGTTTCCCCAACTCCTCATTTCCTAGATAATGAAGACCGAATGAAGCTCTATCAAGAGCGCTTGTCCAAGAAAAATTGGCAAGAAAAATGGAAAAACCTCACTTTCTCAAATCTTTGAAAAGAAGTTAGTGACTTGATTACATAAGAATTCTATATGTGAGTTTGTAATCATCACAAGATAAACAGAGAAATCTAAAGGTACAAAAAATTATATACTCAATAGGAAAAATTCATTCAATCTATCATAGCTAACAAAGATACCGAATTTGTGAGATTGAGTGAGAAAAACATCTATTAAGGCTATCCTTATTGTTCTTGGAAGACAAGACTCCTGAAAAATTATCCCAAGTAACTAACTTGAGCTTGAAAATTGGCATGTAAACGCTTTTGAAAAGTCGTAAATTATGATACAATGTTTAGAGAAATTACTGAGACGAGGATTTAGAAAACAATGAAAGTACATTTCACAAATTTATTTGGGCAAGCATCAACGAGTGTGGCCTTAATGGCGCAGAACAATGTCATGAAAATTGTTCGAGAGTTTGGAGTTAATGAGCTGGGAATCTATTTTTATGATGCAAGCCATGAACCGTGGGAAGAACTGAACTCGCGGATGGATGGGATTGTCGCAGGGGTATCTTATGGAGATGTCGTTTTTTTCCAATCTCCTTCATGGAATAGTGTTGAATGGGACAATCACTTGATAGAAAAGTTAAAGCTTTCTCATGTAAAAATGGTGATGTTTATCCATGATGTTCAGCCACTAATGTTTGAGAGCAATTATTATCTTATGAAGGCCCACATTGACATGTACAACAAGTGTGATGTGGTGGTAGTACCATCAAAACAAATGTACCAGAAACTCGTTTCAGAGGGATTAACCGTCAAGAACTACGTTGTTCAAAAACTTTGGGATCTTCCCCATGGTTTGGAACTCTATACTCCAAAATTTGAGAAAAAATTAATCTTCTCAGGGGACCCATCTCGTTTTCCACATATTGTTGATTGGAAACACAGTACCCCCCTTCATGTTTATGCTACGAGAGCCGAAGGAGTAGATTATTCCAAAGTCCACCTTGAAGGTTGGCGAACTCAGCAGGAATTATTGTTGGAGTTGTCTAAAGGAGGAGGCTTTGGTCTAGTATGGGGAAATTCCGAAAATCCTGCGGAAGAGCGTGACTACTACAAAGAAAATGTTTCGTATAAGTTGACAACTTATCTGGCCGCGGGTATTCCGGTGGTTGTGCCAGACTATCTTTCTAATGCGGACTATATCCGTGAGAAAGGTTTGGGCTTTGTTGTGTCCAGTTTGGAAGAAGCTAGCCGCGTGGTTCAGGAATGTACGGCAGAAGAGTATGATCAAATGGTCACAAGAGCAAAATATACAGCTTACTTAATAAAAAATGGTTATTTCACAAAGAAATTGTTTATTGATTCCATGATGCTCTTAGATTAGTCAAAAGTCGGTCATCGGTTTACTACATTTAGATTTAGAAAGGCAAAACTTCAAGTCGAAGTTAGCCACCTGAGATAATTAGTTTTTATATTAACTGTAATGGGTTGATGAAAAAATTCATCTTGGAGGGAACCAATTTGGTTCTCTCCTTTTTGCTAGACGCTTGAAGCTGATTCCCTGTACTTATAAATTTAGACGTAACAAAATACCCCAAAAACCATCTAACTTTTTTGGGGGAGGTCATATATGGATGGAGAGAGGATTACAAAATCATCACCAAGGTCCCAATCGTAATTAAGATACAGCCAATGATTGTTTTAAACGTCAGGACATCTTGTAGAAAGAAAAAGGCTAAAACGAGGGTAATGACGAGACTAAACTTATCGACAGCAGATACCTCAGTCGCATTACCCATCTGCAAGGCCTTGTAGTAGCAGAGCCAGGAGGCACCTGTTGCCAAACCAGACAAGATGAGAAAGAGCCAACTTTTTCTACTGATGTTGACGATTTCAGTCTGACTATTGGTCAGGAAAACCATAGCCCAAGCCATAAGGATGACGACGACCGTACGAATAGCTGTTGCTAGATTGGACGGAACTCCCTCAATCCCAATTTTGGCTAAAATAGAAGTTAAGGCTGCAAAGACAGCAGATAAAAGTGCGAAGAAAATCCACATGGTAACTACCTCCTCTCTCTATTATAAGCAATCGAATCCTACTTGTCAGTTCTCAAGTGAAATCGTGCTCTAATGGTATTCCAAAAAGCTATACCAATTTTTATGCTTGACAAGAAAGAAAAACAAGTATATACTGTCTTTGCTGGTTCTGTAAAAGGGAAATCAGACTATACCAATTTAAGGGGAAAGCACAGCTGGTCTGTGTCGTATATACTATGTGTGGAATTGTTGGTGTTGTTGGAAACACAAATGCAACTGATATTTTGATTCAAGGGCTTGAAAAGCTTGAATACCGTGGCTATGATTCTGCGGGAATTTTTGTTCTAGGTGGTGCTGAAAATCATCTAGTTAAGGCTGTCGGCCGTATCGCTGAATTGTCTGCTAAAACTACCGGTGTTGAGGGAAAAACTGGTATCGGACATACGCGTTGGGCGACTCATGGTAAACCAACCGAGGACAACGCTCACCCACATCGCTCTGAGACTGGACGTTTTGTCTTGGTGCACAATGGGGTGATTGAAAACTACCTCGAAATCAAGGAAGAATACCTTGCAGGTCACCACTTCAAGGGGCAAACAGATACGGAAATCGCAGTGCACTTGATTGGAAAATTTGCGGAAGAAGATGGCTTGTCAGTTCTTGAAGCCTTCAAAAAAGCTCTTCACATCATCCGTGGGTCTTATGCCTTTGCCTTGGTTGATTCACAAGATCCTGAAGTCATCTACGTGGCTAAGAATAAATCACCACTTTTGATTGGTCTTGGGGAAGGCTATAACATGGTCTGCTCAGACGCCATGGCTATGATTCGTGAGACCAACCAATACATGGAAATCCATGACCAAGAGTTGGTAATCGTCAAGGCTAATAGCGTTGAAGTGCAAGACTATGATGGCAATCGCCGTGAGCGTGCTAGCTATACTGCTGAGCTTGACTTGTCTGATATCGGTAAGGGAACTTATCCTTACTACATGCTCAAGGAAATCGATGAGCAACCAACGGTGATGCGTAAGTTGATCCAAGCCTACACAGATGAGGCTGGTCAAGTAGTCGTAGACCCGTCTATCATCAAGGCTGTTCAAGAGGCAGACCGTATCTACATCCTTGCAGCTGGGACATCTTACCACGCAGGATTTGCTTCTAAAAAGATGCTAGAAGAATTGACAGATACGCCAGTTGAACTTGGAATCTCATCTGAATGGGGCTATGGTATGCCACTTCTTAGCAAGAAACCACTCTTCATCTTTATCAGCCAGTCTGGTGAAACAGCGGATAGTCGTCAGGTTTTGGTCAAGGCCAATGAAATGGGCATTCCAAGCTTGACAGTGACAAACGTGCCAGGTTCAACTCTTTCTCGTGAAGCCAACCATACTATGCTTCTTCACGCGGGTCCTGAAATTGCTGTGGCTTCAACCAAGGCCTATACCGCACAAATCGCAGCTCTTGCCTTCCTTGCAAAAGCAGTCGGAGAAGCAAATGGCAATGCCAAAGCGCAAGCCTTTGACCTGGTTCATGAGTTGTCAATCGTAGCTCAGTCTATCGAATCAACTCTTTCTGAGAAAGAAACCATTGATGCCAAGGTTCGAGACCTTCTCGAAACAACTCGCAACGCTTTTTACATCGGACGTGGTCAAGACTACTATGTAGCTATGGAAGCCAGTCTCAAACTCAAAGAGATTTCTTACATCCAGTGTGAAGGTTTTGCGGCAGGAGAACTCAAGCACGGAACAATTGCCTTGATTGAAGAAGGAACACCTGTATTGGCCCTCCTATCAGATCCAGTCCTTGCCAATCATACTCGTGGAAATATCCAAGAGGTCGCAGCCCGCGGTGCCAAGGTTCTTACCATCGCTGAAGAGAATGTTGCTAAAGAGACAGATGATATCGTCCTTACGACCGTACATCCTTACCTCTCACCAATCTCAATGGTCGTACCAACGCAATTGGTCGCTTACTTTGCAACACTTCACCGTGGCCTTGATGTGGACAAACCACGCAACCTTGCTAAGTCAGTAACAGTAGAATAAGCTAAGAAAGTCTAGTTGATCTAGGCTTTTTTACTCTGTCTTGACATCCTTGAGTAAGGAGCCACTGTATTAATGACTAAGTTATTTATCCTGAAAAGAAATAAAGTATTATTGCCGTGCTAGGTTGGTTCAGTCTCAAACTTAGAGGGAATCAAAAGAACAGAAAGAACGATTTTTGATAGTGCAGATAAAGCTTCCATTCAAATGAAAGACTACGCCAGCCACACACTGATCAACGACAACTACAGTTTTGGTACAAGGGACAGAGCATACTTTCTAGGGAATATATACCAGCTTATACCAACTACAAGATAAAATAGCAAAAAAGGCGATTATCCAAGCGGAAATCGTCTTTTTGATACTTAGAATAAGTCCAGCCTAATATTTCCACCAAAATGTGGTTTTTCAAGAGCTACCTGTGCTAATTGATTGAGTGTTTGCTTACTATTTTCTTGATTATAGAATTTAAGTCCTTTGATGATAACTCCATCAACTTCATCCTCGAAAATCAAATCTTCTTGATGGTCGTTGATGTATGAAAGGAGTTCCTCCTTCCATCTATCTTTTTCTGCCAATTGTTCACCTTTGGGTTCAATGAAGATTTGAAGATAGTAATCCTTATTTTGAAGAAGTAGGATAAAGTCTGGTTGAAATCCTGAAAAATTGATTTCCCGTGGATTCTCTTCAAATTGGTGCAATTTCAATCGTTCAACTTTATCTGTCCCCTTTAGCATGTTTTCGTCCATTCGAATGAGGAAAACATCACCGTATTGTTCTCTTAGTTCATCAATATGGTTGGCAATAGCATTAACTAGATTTTCTTCATTTCTATTGATTATAGCTGATTGATAAGCAAAAAAGTCAAATTTTTCAAAACTAATATTAGCTACTTTTTGTTCGATGAAGGAGCCACTATGTTTAGCTGTATCATAATTAGGTATTCGTTTGCGATAATCAACGAGATATTCTGTAATTGGATATCCGATAAAGCGGTTCGTACCTCTTGCTTTGCGATAACCTGCCTTTATTTTGGCAGCCAGTAGGTTAAAAAAGTTATCAACAATTTTCAGCTTTTCCATAGCGGAAAAATCTTCTACAATGGTTTCTTTTTCTGTTGTGACAGAGAGTGTAAGATTTTGCAAATCTAGCCAATTTTCGCCCCAAAAATCTTCAATGGACTTGAGATTTGGAAGATATCTTTTCAGATTTTCAAATCGGAAAAAGTTAGAGCGGCTAATTGATTTTTTAAAATAACGAATATCAACTCCCCTCAATTGGGACGTTTTTAACTCTATTGCTTCAGCTGAAAGGTAAGTTGTCTCATAGGTGGATTTAAAATAGGTTATATTGGCTAGCTTAGAAATTTCAATACCATATGCACGTAAATTCACATAGTGACTGTCAGGAATTTCCTCAGTTTCATTATAGTAAAGTTTACCTGCTTTAAAGATTTGGGTTTTCTTGAAAGAGGGTTTCAGTTTGATTTCAATTGGAGGATTTTTTTCATCAGTCCCAGTCGCAAGATTCATCTTGTCAAGTGATGCCATCAAATTCTTAATGTATTGTGGCTCATTAAGGGTATGGTAGTGTAGTGTTTCCAACAAAAGACTTGCTGTTTCATCTGATTCATCAAATCGTCTTTGGTAAGAAATCTTTTGATTTAAGGAGAAAGGATTGTATCGCGCCCCACGTCCGATCAACTGAGCCTCGGAATTGGTTGATTTAGCATCTCTTTTATCATTCATTTTTCCCAAGTTGCTAATACGAACGATATCGTAAAGATTGAGGACATCCCAACCTTCTGTTAATTTTGCTACGGCAAAGACTACACGGTACAGATTATTGGGCGATTCAAGCGAATTGAGGGCTTGATACTGTCCTGTTTCTAGCAACCCTTTTGAGCCACTATCTGAATCATTTGCATTTAGAATTCTAGCTGGTGAAAAACCACGCTTAATTTCTTGAACAACAGTTGAAAGGTCATCCTTCTTGAGATAATACTGATAAGCTAGCTGTAGGGTATGGCTTTGCTCTTCTGATACACTTCTCAGTTGCGAAATAAGGAACGATCTTAAACTTTCCACAGTCAGACTATCAATCATCTCATTGAATAGCTTATTTGCTTCATAGGAAGCATCAATTTTATGTGATTTGAAAAGAATGACTGGTTTTATCTCAATCCCAAATTTTTCTAGAGCAAATTTGCGACGATATTCACTCAGAAGAACGGTACTAAGCATATTATCTTCATTGGAATTCCCCGTCTGAATGCGTCTTACATTTTTTGAATATCGCTCTTTGATGTATGAATCCAAGGTATAACGGTAAATAATCTTATCTCGATATTTTTGATAAATGGTCTCATCGTCAAAATCAAGTGTTGCGGTAAATTCTAGCAAGAGATTATCAGCATATGCGTGAAGGAGATTAAGTAGGCATTTTTCCCATGAGACTTTTTCCAATTCTGCTTTATTTTTCTTTTTCGTAGAAGCAGAATAGTGATGGGCTTCATCCGCCAGAATAACCATTTTTGTCTTCTGGTAATCTTTTAGTGACATGATATTTTCTGCCTGTGTGAAGAGGTCATTTGTCAATGTTTGAATTGAAACAAACTTAATATTAATTACATTTTTATTAGGAAAATCTGGAAATCTTCCTGAAATCTGGTTGATAAAGATATGTTCCCCATCAATTTCTAAGTTGGAATTGAAAAGAAACTTCGTAGATTGAGCACCCGTTAGATTATCAATGGTCTTACTCAGAACACCATTTGTATTCACTGTAAACAGAAAATTCTGATACCCTTTTTCTTTATAAAGATAGAGGATTAAACCAGCCATCAAATCAGTCTTTCCCGAACCAGTTGCCATATTGAACATCAGCTGTCTTGGTTTTCGAAACTTGAAAGTATCTGATGCTTGAGTGTAATGAAAATAGCGAATAGCTTCACTTTGATAAGAACGTGGTTCATGCTTGAGATTTTCTACAATATACTGTGGTAATTCCCAACCATGCTGTTCGTTCAAAATATCCATATCCAGCTGTTTCAATTCATCGAAGAGTTCAAAGATCAGTTCTTTTTTCTTTGCTTTTCTAACCATCATTTCTCTCCATAAAAACTCTTATTGAAATCATAATCTGATTGGGATAATTGCAATTTAATGGTTTCATCGTCAATTTCAGAGTAGTTGTGATAGAGCTGGTTTTTGTCAATAATCTTCACAAGAATTTTTTTCTGCATTTCAAAATCTTCATCCCAGATAGATTGGTCAACTTCTTGTAAATCCACTCTGAAATCAAAATCAAGTGTGGCTTTCATGTCGTCAAAGATAGCCTTTAATTCATCAGAATGTTTAGAGTTAAGAACAGCATCAATAAAGGTTGCATTTTTGTCCATTAACTCAGCATAAATGAATGAACCACCGCCAGACCAAGCAACATCTTGAGAAATGCCACCTTGTTCTCCATCAATAACTTTCTTTAATCTCTCTACCGCTACGGTTTCAATATAATCCATTTGTTCAATACCGATGTACTGACGATTCATCTTGTGAGCAACTGCTTGTGTTGTCCCACTACCCATGAAGAAGTCAAGGACAATATCGTTTTCAGAAGTTACCGCTCTAATAAAAAATGCTAATAAACTTTCTGGTTTAGAGTATGAAAAGTCAAAACCTAATTCTTTCAAATGAGTTTTAGCATCCTCATTTGTGCCCACTCCAAAAATTTTTGATAGATAGCGTTCATCAATAAATTTTTCTGGGGCAACATTGCCTGCTTCTGCTTTTTGATATCGAATAGAAAACTTATCTGATTTAATAACAAAGTCTCCTCCTTTTGAAACTTCGTTATCAAGATAGTCTTGTCCCCATTTAAACTTACCAGTCAACCGAATGGCATTTTTATTTTTACCATTTTCAATTATTAAATCGTCCTCAAGAACTACTGACGATTTTTGCCCAGCAAAATGATGTCCATCTGGAATATTAAATCGAATAACCCCTGCCTTGAAGCTAAGTGTTCCAATAGAATTACTTGAATTTAATAATGGTGCATCTCCATTTTCTGCATCCTTACCAATCCAACGAACACTTGGGTCTTTCTTCTTTTCATAAGCATGGATATATTCCACACCACTACGACTTTTTTTCCCAAGTGAATCGGCGTTATCAGTATTCCGCCAAATAAAAGTTTCAACAAAATCATTCTTCACAAAAACATCATCCATCAACACTTTTAAATAGGCTTGACCATCTTCTGCCATAGAAACAAGCAACACTCCACCGTCATCCAATAAGTCTCTTGCAACTTCTAGTCTATTCTTCATAAACGTTAACCAAGTGGATAACTTAAAATTCGAATTATAAGAAAAGGTATCGGCGTCTTTTGTCCCCTCAAAATAATACGGTGGATCGATATAAATCAATTTCACCTTCTCTGCAAATCGTTTTTTCAAACTGTGGAGTGCTAACAGGTTGTTTCCCTTGATAATCAGGTTATCCGTATCCTTGATTTCTGATACAGGAGAAGAGCCATTTTTGTCATATTCCTTAGCATTTTTAAAAATCTTTTCATCAAGGAGGACATCAATCTCTTCTCTAGCAACTATCTCATTTAAAAAGGATTCTTCAGCATCTTCCCTTGAAACATCATCTTTAGTCATACCAGCTTTTAAGATACCATCTTTGTAGGGGAAATTTAGGACAACATCTGTCACTTCATCCAAATAACGATTATTCGTGAATAGTCCAATTTTGTTGGTGTAACGCGTGTAGGAGTTTGACCAATATTCATCAACTTCAAGCATTTGAATGATATCATTGATTTTCAAAATTGTCGCACTAGCAATATCCTCGGTAAATGCTTCATTTAGAATTGCATTTGTCAAAATCTTTTCAACCAACTCAGGTTTATAATTATCTAAATCTACTATAATAGCATCTTTTTTTAATAGTCCCTCAGCTACATACTGTTCATCAAAGCTTTCTACCACCTCTCGTAGGGCTTGTTGAATCGCTGTTTCGAATGCCTGATTCATACAAGTCCCTCACTTTCACACAGAACAGAAAAGACCTTCTCACAAAAATGTGAAAAAGTCTGTTTTAGGGCTTGACAAAAAATACGCTTGATTACATAATCAGCGTGAGCTGTGAGCTGTGAGCTGTGAGCTGTGAGCTGTGAGCTGTGAGCTGTGAGCTGTGAGC
>ERZ772955.784-NODE-784-length-22882-cov-2.962457_pt1 | contig 22882 bp, 20 predicted proteins | sample MGYA00511133_ERZ772955 | MGnify/ENA primary metagenome ERZ772955 (study PRJEB29015, sample SAMEA2737914) | human oral metagenome | biome: human oral; feature: human-associated habitat; material: dental | place: China | collected 2149 ... | reverse complement strand
CAGTCAACGGTGAATATCACCTCTGCCAGTCCCTCATGCGTGTTGATAAGCTGCAGGATATGTTCCACTGCCGTTTCTGCGCCCTTCACATAGAGTGCGCCTGTGGGATTGCAGAAGTCGTATTGACAATCCACAACCACTAAAGTTATTTCTTCTTTCATTTGTTTTATTTCAGTTTCATTTCGTTTCCCCTTGCACATACATCTTGCGATAGGACGAACCGGCGTTGCGCAGCTGGCCACCAGCCTCGAGACGGTGGGCAAGACGGTAGGCGGCTGATTTGGAAAGGCGGAGCTCGGATTGCAGATCGCCGATGAAGATATAGTCCGCGTCGGCGAAGAGGCGTTTGAGCGCAGCCTCGATGTCTTCGGCCGACGGACGGTCGTAGGCTTTCTCCAGATACGTGCGGTTCTCGAACTCGGTGCTTTCCAGCAGCTGCATCAGCGCCTTTTCGGGCCGGAAGTTCACCGTCCGCACATAGGGATTGCGCAGGCGGAAGCGATGCGTCTTCGGGTCTTCATAGAGCTCGCCCTTCACGGCGGGCCAGAAGTAGCCCAATCCCGGCAGATGCACGCGGTTGCCCAGCATCAGCTGGTCGGCCAGTTCCACTTTCACCGCCTCGAACGCCCCGATAAGGTCGGCCACGGTCAGCGCCGTCGCCTTTTCGATGTGGCGCCCCATCAACTCCATGTCCACCGTGGGATACAGGTCGACAGCAATGCGCAAGCCTCCTTTGTTGCTTGCGATTTTGTTCGATTTCACTAATTTGTAAGGTACAGCCATAATCTTTTATTTTAAGTTTATATTGGATGACATTTCCGTTATACGTGCCACGCACATGCTTATCGATGGAGACGCCCTGCACATTGGCATGCAATGCCGATGCACATCGGGATGACAAAGCCCTGAACGTTAGGATGCACCGTCTTGCACGTTAGGATGCGATGCCCGGCACTATAGGACTCCTACCCGACCCCTTATAGGAAAGGAGAATTCCCACCGCGGTGAAAAATTCTTCCCACCGTGGTGGGAAATTGGGAATCCTTATAGCAGGTCGATAGGAGATGTATTGCTCATGGGCACGTTGTCCTATAATGAAAGGCAGGGGAGGCCTTTCTTGCGGGCAGGCGGCAAGGTTTTGGCGGGCGGATTGATGCAGCGTTGGGAGCGGGTGGGGGATAAACGCAGGAAAGGGCCGGCGCTGCGCACCGACCCTTTCGCTTGATAGGCGTGCCCGCCGAGGCGGACAGAGGGGGATTCTCTTGTTGATGTACTGACAGCGTGGGGCGTTCAGGACAGGACGCTCGTGGCCGTCACGAGGGTTATTTCTTGTAGATGTCTTGGCAGGTGTTCCAGCCGAACTGCTTGTAGCGGGCGTTGAGGTTGCGCATGCGCTGCTTGAACGATGCGAAGTCTTTCTTGTCGTTCTCCGTCCAGCCCGTCTCGGCAATTGCGGCGGCGCGGGGCAGGAGCTGGTAGAAGGCAAGGTCGCGCGAGATGACGTATTCGGTCCAGAGGTTGCCCTGTATGCCCTTCACGTGTTGCTTGAGCGCGGGCGAGGCGTCGGCGGGCACGGGGTCGTAGGCGTAGGCCTTGTCGATGAAGAGCTCGGCGTCGCGGAGGAGCAGGTTGCGGTCTTTGTTCTGATAGTAGTTGAGGTAGCAGAAGTCTCGCGGTGTCATCACGACGTCGAGGCCGCGCTCCACGGCTTGCAGTCCGCCCTTGACGCCGCGCCAGCTCATGACGGTGGCACTCTTGTCGAGGTCGCCTTCGAGGATTTCGTCCCAGCCGATGACGCTTCGTCCTTTCTGGGCAAGGTATTGGGCCACTTGGTTCATGAAGTGTATGCGTAGCTGTGCCTCGGGCGAGGTGCCGGGTGCGCCTTTGAAGCCGAGCCGCTTGATTTCGGCCTGGCAGCGCGGGCAGTTCTTCCATCGGTCGCGTGGGGCTTCGTCGCCGCCGATGTGGATATACTTTGAGGGGAAGATGTCAAGCAACTCGTCGAGGATGTTGTTGACAAACTCATAGGTCTTGGGGTTGCCTGCGCAGAGAATGTCGTCGAACACGCCCCAGCGCTCTGCCACCTTGTAGGGACCTCCCGTGCAACCATATTCCGGATAAGCGGCCAAAGCACCGAGCATGTGGCCGGGCATGTCGATTTCGGGGATGATGGTGATGTAGCGCTCGGCAGCATATTTCACGATGTCGCGCATCTCGTCTTGCGTGTAGTAACCGCCATAGGGCACACCGTCATAGAGTTCGGTGTTGTTTCCCATCACGGTTTGTGCGCGCTTCGAGCCGATTTCGGTCAGCTTGGGATAACGCTTAATCTCCACACGCCAGCCCTGGTCTTCGGTCAGATGCCAGTGGAAGGTGTTGATGTTGTGCAAGGCCAGCACGTCGATATACTCCTTAATAAAAGGTACACTGAAGTAGTGGCGGGCACAGTCGAGCATCGAACCGCGATAGCCAAAGCGTGGATAGTCGACAATCTTCCCGACAGGCAGGTTGACCGTGGCTGTCTGCTCCACGGGCAACGACTTGCGCAACGTTTGAATGCCATAGAAAACACCCTGCGGCGTCTTACCCTCAATCACGATAGCGCGTGGCTTCACTGTGATGACATAGCCCTCGGCGTTAGCAACCTTGTTGCTCAGCTTCAGCGTGATGGTAGTGCCCTTCTTGCCCATTCCGGCCAGCGTGATACCCGTTGTCTCGCGCACAAACTGTTTCAAGAATGCGGCATTGCGCTGCATCGCCTCATCTGCGCCCTCAACGACCACGGCGGTGTTGCCACTTAAAACGAATGGTGCACCCTTCTCCAACGCGATGTTCTGCGGAAGAGGAACCACCTGATAGTTCGCATCAGCGGCCTGAAGCCCCAAAGATGCCATCATCACTGCTACTGATAGTAGAATTTTTCTCATGTCTTTTGCTTTTATGATTTAATGAATTGCGTTAGTTACCTGTTAGTAGACGGCGGGTGCAAATATACAAAAAAATAATAATACCTCCACATACTTTTGCCAAAAAACATGCGCTTTGGTAGCAGATTGAATAGAAATTTGTACTTTTGTGTCATGGCGAAGCGCCGGAGGAAGCTTCCTGCCCCGCTTCAACAAGCAACATTTTTCACACGATTAAGTAATGACACAAGGCACAAATCCACCGGAAACCCACGCCAACAACATGACCATAGGTGCACCTTCGCGCGCCATCTTGAAGTTCGCCATCCCCCTCATCTTAGGCTACCTCCTGCAACAGATGTATCTCATCATCGACGCAGCCATCGTAGGGCGCTGGATTGGCGTAGGTGCATTGGCTACCGTGGGCGCGTCGAGCAGCATCATGTTCCTCATCATGGGCTTCTGCAACGGTTCCTGCGCAGGCTTCGCTATCCCCGTAGCGCAGGCCTTTGGCGCCGGCGATTACCACAAGATGCGCTGTTATGTGAGCAATGCCTTGCGCATAGCGGTTGTGCTGGCCGTGGTCATCACGCTGCTTTCGTGCGTGCTGTGCGACCGCATCCTGAAACTCGTCAACACGCCGGTCGACATCTTCCACGACGCTTACGTGTTCCTATTCCTGCAGTTCTGCACCATCCCTTTCACCATCGCTTACAACCTATATGCCGGGCAGATCCGCGCCTTGGGCAACTCCAAACAGCCCTTCTATTTCCTCATCCTCTCATCGCTGCTTAACATTCTGCTCGACGTGGTGCTCATCCTCGGCTTCAGGATGGGCGTCGAAGGTGCGGGGATTGCTACCTTCCTGAGCCAAGCCTTTGCCTCATGGCTGTGCTGGCGCTTCATCCAACGGCGCATGACGATGCTCATCCCAAGGGGTAATGAGCGCGCTTTCGATAACAAGAAGATTAGCATTCTGCTTAACAATGGCGTGCCCATGGGACTGCAATTCTCCATCACTGCCGTTGGCATCATCATGCTGCAAAGCGCTAACAATTCCCTCGGCACGCTCTATGTAGCTTCGTTCACGGCGGCCATTCGCATCAAATATCTCTTTACCTGCGTACTCGAGAACATCGGCGTCGCGATGGCCACTTATTGCGGGCAGAACATTGGCGCAGGCAAAATAGACCGCGTTAAGACAGGCGTGCGTGACGCCATGGGCATGATGATGGTCTATTTCGTGCTCACCGTGGCGCTCATCTATCCTTTTGCCGACGAGATGATGGCGCTGTTTGTCAATGCGGACGAACACGCGGTCATTGTCCATGCCGCACAACTCATGCGCATCGCCAACTGGTTCTATCCCGCATTGGGTGTGCTCGTCATCCTCCGCTACAGCATACAAGGTCTGGGCTACAGCAACCTCAGCCTCATGAGCGGCGTGATGGAAATGATTGCCCGCTGCGGCGTTAGCCTGTGGATGGTGTCCGCTTTAGCCTGGTTGGGGGTTTGCTATGCCGACCCTGTAGCCTGGTGCATGGCCGATGTCTTTCTCATCCCTGCTTTCTTTTGGCTGTTGCGTCGGTTGCGGAGGCATCTACCCAAGCAAGTTTGAACAAAAGGCGAGGAGGAGATGTCATCACGACAGCTCCGCCCCTTGAAAGTTAATTACCTTGAGTTTATAAAATTTAAATTATAGCATTTCTCTGTTAGTCTTTGTGCTCGACTTCCACGTCATCGTGGTCTTTCGAGTCTTCCCCGTTGCGTTCGCTCAAGGAATTGTTCAAAAAATCATTCGAGGACTTCTCGAGGAACTTGCTCCGTTTAAACTTAACCGGCCTGTTGGTATCGCGTGCTTCTCTCGCAGCACCAGCCGGCGCTTTTACCTCTACCAAATGGTCCTTGTCGATGCGCACCCACAGTAGTTGCTTTGTGCCCTGCACCAAGAGTTCATAAACAGTACGCTTGTTCACGTTTCGCTTATGGCCTGTAAAAGCCAATGTTCCGGCAGGCATTCCTCTTTTCAGTTCAAGAGCTGCAAACAGGGGCTGCAGCAATTTGCTTAGCTTCTCATATTCCTCGACCGCGGCCACTTCGCGCTGTGCCGCACTGGTGTTGTGCGTGGTACGCGATTTAGCTGCCGCTCGGTTCATCCGATCCACCAAGTCGGCAATTTCCTTCCTATCGGCCTCGACGGCAGACAGAAAATGGGCCACTTCGATGCTGCGGCATACTACCTTGAAGAATCGGTCGTTCTGTTTGCGGATGCTTCTGCTCTTTGGCAATGCAGACTTTGCCTCGTGCATCAGGATTTTATGGCGCAGCACACGAAACTCCTCATTGGCCTGATGCAGCGAAGCAATAGTAGCCGTCAATCCCAACGCTGCCGTTTCCGCAGCATGCTTGGCCAAGTCCATCTCCAAGCCGCGAATGTGCGCCGTCTTCTCGTCCATACTCTCATTTTGCAGTCCGCGATAGGTCTTCACTACGTCGGCCAGCGTATTATAGATAGTGTGAATCTCTTTGTTGGGATTGAAGCGTTGCGATTTCACCATGCTGAATAGCGTTGAGATATAGCCGTCGCGTTCAGCGTCCTTTTCTGTAGCCTGCGCAGTAAGAGCCATGTTGTTCACGCGTCGGTTTACATCGTCTTCGAGCTTTATCTGCTTATCCCATGCCATCATCAGTGCACTGCTGATGCCCAACTTTTCCTTATCGGCTGCATTAACCAAATCATACTGTGTGCGATGAAACTCGGCATGCAAAGCGCCGCGAAAGGTTCCATGATTTACTCCCTCAAACATGATGAGTTCAGGAAGTTCGAAAGGCTCTGTCTTAGTCATTTTCGTTATCATTTAGATAAATAATTTTCTTTTTTATCATATCCGTAGCACGCTACTGATGCCTCAAAGATAGAAAGAAAATGCTTAAGTTCCAAATTTCTAATCGACTTTTTTTGCTTTTCTATATAAAAAATTACATGTAAGCTATATACCTAACTAAAATTATAAGCAAACCATAGCTTGAACGCCAATAATTTTATCAAGTTATAGGCAAACTATAGCTCGAATGCTAATCCTTTTATCAAGTTATAATCAAACGATAGCTTGAATAGCTGTTACTTCATTAAAACTATAAGTAAACGATAGCTTGAATGCTAATACTTTTATTAATTTATAGGCAAACGATAGCTTAAATAGTAATAGCTTCATTAAAACTATAGACAAACGATAACTTGAATACTAATACATTTATCTAAGTTATAGACAAACGATAGCATGAATACTAATCGTTTTATTAAAGTTATAGGGAAATGATAGCTAAAATTATTCTACCTTATATATAACAAAGTGTAACTGATAGCACAAACCACTGTGTTTTAAATTTGTTTGTCATATTCATGTGGCTATGTGATGAATATCTTTTATTTTATCCTAACATACGATGGACAATGAACATAATAGGCTTTATCCATGCGGCATCAACATATTCATTTACTCAATCGCCTTTGCAATCAATAGTTTAGGAAGTATGGTAGTGGTGATGCTTTCACATTAATAGTAACATCAGCACAGTGACACTCTTACATATCACTACTATATACTCATTTATAAACAGCATATCTTCACTAACAAGGAGGATAGATGCTTTCCACGTCCTATATAGATTTAAGGAAGGCTGCACACTTGGCAGGCAACACGCCCTGAAAAGTCAGTTGCCGCCGCTACCAACTGCGCCCAGCATCGGGCATAAGATTCACACCAAAAGCATCGAGCGCCCACCCTACGGCGGACGCTCGACAATCTGCTATATACTGAGAAGGATGATTACGCTACATATAGCCCAGCCAGCGTAACACATCGTTGAGGTTGGCCACAACGAGCAGCACGATGAGCAAGGCAAAGCCCGCATACTCGGCGCGGATGAGAAATTTCTCGGAGGGTTTGCGCCGCGTGATCATCTCATAGAGTAGGAACAGCACGTGGCCGCCGTCTAATGCCGGAATGGGCAGGATGTTCATAAAGGCGAGCATGATGCTCAGGAAAGCGGTCATCTTCCAAAACACATACCAGTCCCACGACGAGGGAAAGAGGCTGGCAATGGCGCCGAAACCGCCTAAGCTCTTCGCACCGTCGCTGGTGAAGATATAGCGCAGGTCGCTGACGTAGCCTTTCAGCACGTGGATGCCATAGCTCACGCCGGCAGGGATGCTGGCCAGGAGGCTGTAGCGTTGGTGCACGGGCTGATAGAGTGTGGCCATGGAGGGGAAAGCGATGGCCAATTTCAAATCGGGCGTGAGCACCACACGGTTTGTGTCGAGCTGGCCGCTGCGCTGCCACACCAACTGCACCGTGCGCACCTTCAGACTATCCTTTGCTGTGCTGGCCGCAGCCATCTCGTCGGCCAAGCGGCTCATTTCGTCGAGAAACTGGTTGGCCGAAGCCACCGTGCGCCCATTCACCGCCACGAGCTTGTCGCCCGCCTGCAAACCAATCTTGGCGGCGGGGCCACCTTGAATGACCGAGTCGATGCGCGCCGGCAGATAGGGCCGACAGAACACGGGCACTGATTTGATCATGTCCAAGAGGTTGAGATCGCCGGGCAGGGCCAACTGCATGGGCTTGCCATCGCGGATGATGCTTACCTGACGGGCCTCGGAGAGGTCGCGGAACATGTCGGCACTGAAATCCTTAAACACACCCTTCTCGGTGCCCACGAGGATGTCGTGATCGCGAAAGCCATAGTGCCGGGCGGTGGCATTGAACTCCATGCCTTGCGACATGGCGCGCGTGGGGATGTAGGTTTCGCCCCAAACAAACATGATCATCGCATAGATGACGAGTGCCAACAGAAAGTTGACCGTCACACCGCCAATCATCACCAGCAGGCGCTGCCATGCAGGCTTCGAACGGAACTCCCAAGGTTCGGCCGGCTTCTCAAGTTGCTTGGTATCGAAACTTTCGTCCACCATGCCGGCAATCTTGCAATAGCCACCAAAAGGCAGCCACCCGAGGCCATACTCGGTGTCGCTATGCTTGGGTTTGAATCGGAACAGGCTGCCTGTCCACTTGCCAATGCCCACGTCGAAGAACACGTAGAACTTGTCTACCTTTATGCCGAAAAGTTTTGCGAAGAACATGTGGCCGACTTCGTGCAACAGCACTAACAGCGAGATAGCCATCATGAATTGCAAGGCTCTAATCAATATTATTTCCATACTCTGAATAGGGTTTGTATTATGTTGTTTGTTATATGTTGCTACTTCGTTGCTCCCAGCAGTCCGCGTGCTATGGCACGTGCCTCGGCGTCGGTCTGCAGGAGCGCCTCGAGCGATGGCAGTGCATCGAAGGTGGTCTTCGCCATCGTTGCCTCAATGGTGCGCGCCATGTCGGGGAATGCGCACCGGTTGTTGCGAAAGGCTTCGTTCACCACTTCGTTGGCGGCATTGAGGGCACATGGCATGTTGCCGCCGCGCTGGATGGCCTCGTAGGCCAGACCCAAACAGGGGAACCGCTGCATGTCGGGCTTGAAAAACTCTAACTTCTGTTGCGCAAAGAGGTTTAAGCGGTCGCCTTTGAGCGGCAGACGCTCGGGGAAGGAAAAGGCGTATTGAATGGGCAGCCGCATGTCGGGCACGCCCAACTGGGCCTTCACGCTGCCATCGACGAACTGCACGCCACTGTGCACGATGCTCTGTGGATGGATGAGCACTTCAATCTGCGAAGCCTCCACGCCAAACAGCCATTTTGCCTCAATCACCTCGAAGCCTTTATTCATCAGCGTTGCCGAGTCGATAGTGATTTTATCGCCCATGCTCCAAGTGGGATGTTTCAGGGCGTCGGCAGCGGTGACGTGTTGCAGTTGCCCGGGGGTGAAGTGGCGAAAGGGCCCACCCGAGCACGTGAGCAGGATCTTCTCGATGCTCGCATCGGCATCGCCCACAAGGCTCTGGAAGATGGCGCTGTGCTCGCTGTCGACGGGAAGGATGGGCACATGGTGCTGCCGGGCGAGGTCGCAGATGAGCTGGCCGGCGACAACCAAGGTTTCTTTATTGGCCAAGCATATCTTTTTCCTGGCCTTGATGGCGTTGATGGTGGGCAACAGGCCCGCAAATCCTACCATTGCGGCCAACACCATATCGATGGGGTCGGCTGTGACAATCTGCTCCAATGCGGCGGCTCCGGCATACACCTTGATGTCGGGTGCGTCGGCCAGCAGCGCCTTCAAGGCCTCGTAGCGTGTCTCGTCGGCGATGACCACGGCGGCAGGCTGAAACTCGCGTGCTTGCTGCGCCAACAGTTCCACCTGTCGATGAGCGGTGAGACAATAGATTTCGTAGCGGTCGCGATGCTGACGAACAACGTCGAGCGCCTGCGTGCCAATGCTACCGGTGCTACCAAGAATACATATTTGTTGTTTCTTCATTTTCAACTTTATAAATCGAGAAGTCCGTGGGGTATTTCCATCTGTATGGTGCGTGCAGCCATATCGGCATGATGAATGAGATCGCTATGTGCCGGCAGCAGCAACGTCTCGCCGGTGTCGGTTCTGATTTCAAACAGCAGGTTGGCTGTCGTGGCATCGATATGTTCAAGGATTCCGAGCGGTAGCCGGGTAGTTTTGTCGATTACCGTAAAGCCTAAGATTTCGTTCCACGAGACATGGTCGCTGCTGCCATCCGAGAGAGCGCGGGGGAAAAACACCTCGTGCCCCACCAACGACTGCGCTTTCTCGGCGGTATCGATACCCTCGAACGTTACCAGAGCGCTTTCGTTGCTGCGGAACCGATAGGCCTCCATGAAAAAGGGCACCAAGATGCCCTCCATATCGACTACCAAAAAGTCGGCTCCAACCCGGTCGAAGACATCGTCTTCCACTTGAAAGGTGAGTTCGCCTTTCACGCCGTGGGCCTTGCCCAAGCGGCCGATGCGGTAAACTTCGTCTTGCTTAATCATTCACACGTATGATGGAAGCGCCCAGGTCGTTGAGACGCTGCTCGATGTTTTCATAACCTCGGTCGATCTGCTCGATATTGGCGATGCGGCTGATACCCTCGGCGCTCATGGCGGCAATGAGCAGGGCAATGCCTGCCCGAATGTCGGGGCTGCTCATCCGTCCCGCCCGCAAGCGCAGCTGGTGGTCATGACCTACCACGACCGCACGGTGAGGGTCGCACAGGATGATTTGCGCACCCATGTCGATGAGCTTGTCGACAAAGAACAAACGGCTCTCGAACATCTTCTGATGGATGAGCACCGAACCGCGCGCTTGTGTGGCCACCACCAGCAACACCGAAATCAAATCGGGTGTCAGTCCCGGCCAAGGCGCATCGGCCAGGGTCATAATGGTGCCGTCGATAAACGACTCCACCACGTAGTGCGCCTGCTTGGGGATATACAGATCGTCGCCGTCCACGTCGATGCGAACGCCCAAGCGGCGGAAAGCATTCAGCGTGAGGCCCAAATTGCTGATCGAGACATCCTTGATGCGGACGCCATCGCCCACCATGGCAGCCATACCGATAAACGAACCTACCTCTATCATGTCAGGCAGTATGGTGTGGGTTGCGCCATGCAAAGCCGCAACGCCCTCGATAACGAGCAAGTTACTGGCCACGCCTGCAATCTTTGCGCCCATGCGATTGAGCAGGCGGCACAGCTGCTGGATGTAGGGTTCGCAGGCAGCATTGTAAATGGTTGTGGTGCCTTGCGCCGTCACAGCGGCCATGATAATGTTGGCGGTTCCGGTGACCGAAGCCTCATCCAACAGCATATAGCACCCCTTCAGCTGCTCGGCTTGCAACTGATAGGTGTCACGTTGAGGGTCTTTCACGAAGGCGGCACCCAACGATTTAAATCCCAAGAAGTGGGTATCTAAGCGGCGACGGCCAATCTTATCGCCCCCGGGCTTGGCAATGGTCGCGCGATGAAAGCGCCCCAACAAAGGGCCTATCATGAGCACACTGCCGCGCAACGATGAGCACTTCCGCACAAACTCGGTGCTGTCCAAATAGGCTAAATTCAGCGCATCGGCTTGAAAGGTATAGTCGCCTTGCCCGTGTCGCGTAATGTTCACCCCCATCTCAGCCAGCAGCTTGATGAGGTTGTTCACGTCTAAGATGTCGGGGATGTTCTGGATGCGCACCGGCTCAGCCGTCAACAACGTCGCGCTGATTACCTCAAGCGCTTCGTTCTTAGCTCCTTGCGGCGTGATGGTTCCCTTTAAACGGCGCCCCCCTTCAATGATAAACGACTCCATAATGGCGCTATTTTCTCTTGCGCTTAGACATTGTCCCCGAGGGTCTCTCGGTGATTTTATCGAAAACGAATGTGTTTAAGTCGAGCTGTATCTGCCCGTCGGTGTACTTTGCCAAGTCCGAAGCTACCTTTTCATCGTCACAAGAGCCGTGGCTCCAGGCCATCAAATCGAGCTTCATCTGATTGGCTGTGAGTCTCACCAATGCATTGCGCTCTTCGCCAGGCTCCATTGTCTTCAGCTTATCGAAGATTTCAAAGATAATCTTTCCATAATGGCGCACGGGAATATCGCGGTTGGCATAGGCGATGGGAGCCGGTTTCGCATCCATTTTCCGCGCCTCACTGATATCATACGGCCAATCAATGTCCAACTGAAAGCGGCTCATGATGGCTAAATGATCCCACAACCGCTGCTGATAGTCAGCATCTTCACGGTTCTGCGGAAACATTCTGTCCATGATAGTGACAATGGTCTCGGCACAAGCCTGACGCTCTTCACGATTTTCTAACCCCACGCACAGGTCAACCATGCTTTGAATCTCACGTCCATACTCGGGCAAAACGAGTTGTTCGCGCTGCGTATTATAATCTAATCCGTCGATATTCATAGTTAAATCAATTTCTTTGGTGTCTTTGCCACGAAGTCTTTCAAATAGAAAGGCACAAAATAAGCCACATCTTCCACGCGCCCTTCGGCCAACCGTTTCTCGGCCAAGGGGAACATGTTTTTGGCTAATGGCGTTATATTTTCAATGAGATGTGCATGCGGGTGGGCGATGGTATCCATACATTTGGCGGCACCGTTGCCGAAAAAGTAAACCTCGTGTGCATCTAAAAACGCACGATAGGTATCGGCAGTCACCACATCAGCCTGTATGCCACGCACTTCTTTCAAGGCCCTATCCAACACTTGCGCATACACTTCCATGCGGCGTGCATCGAGCATCGGCACCAACAACGCATCATCTTCAGCCACCATTTCACCCAACAGTACGGGCACGGCCAGCAGCTCTAACGTGGGAACCGCAATGAGTTTTGCATCGCGTCCGTAGCAAATGCCTTTCGCCATCGACGTGCCAATGCGCAAGCCTGTGTAGGAGCCCGGTCCACTGCTCACCGCTACAGCATCTAACGTTATGTTGCGTGTATCGATAAATGTCAACGCCTCATCGATAAAAGTTCCTAAGATTTCATTATGATTGGGGCCTTGATGGTTTTCCTGATTGAAGATACATTCGCCATCATGGCTCATGGCCACCGAGCAGATATTTGTGCTCGTTTCAATGCTCAAAATACACGACATAATGATAAATATATTCTAAATAGGCTGCAAATTTACGTTTTTACGCGCTAAAATTGCTACTTTTGCAGAAATTTAACGCGTAGCATTATGATATTATCAATGACGGGGTACGGCAAGTCTGTGCGAACCTATGGGGAGAAAAAAATAAATGTTGAAATCAAATCGCTTAACAGTAAGAATTTAGATTTGTCAACAAGGATAGCACCTTTATACCGAGAGAAGGAGATGGAAATCCGCCAACTGGTAGCGCAACAATTAGAGCGTGGCAAGATTGATTTTGCCATTTGGATTGAGAAAGATGCGGCTATCGATGCCAGTGCCATCAATGGGGCGTTGGTGGAGAACTATTATCAGCAGATCAAGCAAATCGCACAACAGAGCCACATCCCAGAGCCCACCGATTGGTTTGGCACGTTGTTGAGCCTTCCCGATGTGACTGCGAAAACCGAAAACGAGCAGTTGGAACGCGAAGAGTGGGCAGCCGCCGAGCAAGCCATTCGCGAAGCGCTCGACAATTTGATTGCTTTTCGCCAGCAAGAAGGGCGTGCTTTGCAACAAAAGTTTCATGAAAAGGTTGATAATATCGAACAATTATTGCTGAGCATTGAGCCTTATGAAAAGAGCCGCATAGAGAAAATACGCCAAAATCTCATCAAAGGTTTGGAGCAAATCCCTGGTGTCGACTACGACCAAAACCGCTTAGAGCAAGAGCTTATCTATTACATCGAGAAGTTGGACATCAGCGAAGAGAAGCAGCGTTTGACCAATCATCTGCACTATTTCCGCGAGACCATGCGCGAAGAAGGTCACGGCGTGGGCAAGAAATTGGGGTTCATTGCGCAGGAAATGGGGCGCGAAATCAACACCACCGGCAGCAAAAGCAACCAGGCCGAAATGCAAAACATCGTGGTGAAGATGAAAGACGAATTGGAACAAATTAAAGAGCAGGTGCTCAACGTACTCTAAACTACCCAACATGACCGAAGCAAACCACAACACCTCCTGCCACAACCGCCCACAGAAAGGCAAGCTCATCATCTTCAGTGCACCGTCGGGCTCGGGCAAAAGCACCATCGTGCAATGGCTCATGCACGCCCATCCCGAGCTCAATCTGCATTTCTCCATCTCGTGCACCAGCCGTCCTCCGCGCGGAACCGAGCGGCACGGCGTGGAATATTTCTTCCTGTCGCCCGACGAATTCAAAGCCAAAATCGCCGCCAACGCCTTTTTAGAATACGAAGAGGTCTATGCCAACCGCTTCTATGGCACGTTGAAATCGCAGGTAGAGCAGCAACTCGCCGCAGGGCAGAACGTGGTGTTCGATGTCGATGTGAAAGGCGGTTGCAACATCAAGCAGTGCTATGGCGCACAGGCTTTGAGCCTCTTTGTGCAGCCCCCTTCGATAGCCGCATTGAGAAAACGGTTGGAAGGACGTGCCACCGATGCGCCCGAAGTGATTGAACAGCGGTTGCAGAAAGCCGAATACGAACTGACCTTCGCGCCCCGATTCGATGCCATCATCGTGAATGACGATTTAGAAACGGCCAAAGAAGACACCTATCAACGCCTCAAAACCTTCCTCGCAACCCCATGAAGCCATCCTCCACGCCACCCCAAACCCACCACATCGGCATCTTCGGCGGCTCGTTCAATCCCGTTCATCTCGGCCACATCGCCTTAGCCAAACAGCTGTTGGAGCAAACTTATTTAGAGGAGATATGGTTTGTGGTGTCGCCCTTAAATCCTTTTAAGAAGGAGGCTTGCGACCTCTTGGACAACGAAAAACGATTAGAACTCACACGCCTTTCGCTCGAAAACGAACCCGGGCTCATCGTCTCGGATTTCGAATTCCACCTACCCAAACCATCCTACACCTACCGAACGCTGTGCGAACTGTCGAAAACCTATCCCGAAAAAGATTTCACACTCATCATGGGTGCCGACAACTGGCTGTCGTTCGCCCATTGGGATCACCACGAAGACATTCTGCGTCGCTACCCCATCATGGTGTATCCGCGCCCCCATCACATCGTCGACCCCGCCACACTTCCGCCCCATGTGACCCTCACCAACACCCCACTCTATCCCTTCAATAGCACCGACATTCGCCATTGCATCCGGCAAGGCATGCCCATTCGGAGCATGGTGAAGCCCGAAATCGAGGCAAAAGTGGTGGATTATTATCGCCAGTTGTTTCAACAGCAGGGCCAATAGCCCCACCGGTGCCGCCGCATTGTCCTCAACAACGTTTCGCTTACGCAAGCCGTCATTGGGTAGCAGTGCGCAACATTCGCTGCCAATCAAGGATCGTTTCCACAAATGTTTGGTTACATTCGTTGTAATCGAGGGACATTCCCACAAATGTTTAGTTACATTCGTTGTAATTGAGGGATATTCCCACAAATGTTTAGTTACATGCGTGCAAAACGAGGGCGTGCGTTGACAGAAACGCTGCCTTTTCGGATGTCGCTACAAAAGCCGTTTAACGCGAATAGGGTGTGGATGTATCAGTAGCTGTAAACCACAATCCTAACACGGTGAGGATGGCACCCCACAAAGTGTTGGTGGTTTGCTCGGAAACGGGCTTGGCAGGGAAATCAACTTTCAGGCCAACCGAAAAGGCTGTGCGCGGCGTTGAGGTGTCATAATGCAGCAACTGTCCCATGTAAGGCCCGTCGATGAACCGCAAATCGGCACGATGATAGCCACCCAACGCCCAGCGTATGTCCCAGTCCATGGTCAAAGCTACCGACGTAAAAAGATAGAGATCGAAACCCACCCGCGGCGCAAATTGCAGCGTGGGGTTGCGCAAGGCATAGTCGACATTGAGCTTGCGCCAATGGTTTTGATGGAACACACTATAGGTTTTGCTGCCACTTTGCCCCCAAAAGCTAAATGGGTTGACCATGACATTGCCGCCGATGAAAGGCTGCACGAGCCATTTATTGGGAAGGGGATAGAGCTTTGCACCGCCGATGAAGTCGAGCCGATGGCTCTTTTTCAGCCCCAAACCGCTACCCAAATTAGTGAGTAATCCCTCGCGACCATAGGCCAATCCGGCCGTCAGGGCAATGTGTTTGTTGAGATAATAGTCGCCCATGAGCGTATAAGCCTCCCCTTCGTCGTCGCCAACAGAGATCGATTGTCCGGCGGGTGAATCGTCTTCGAGCGTCGTTTTGCTCCAAGTGGCTTGCAACGACCATTGCCGTGGCTTTTTATTTTCGGTTGACTGTGCGGTGGCCAAGGCGGCAAAAGCACAAGCCAAGACCGTGAGCGAGCATCGTTTGCGACAAGTCGTCATGTGGTTTTGCAATTTATTTTGCGTTTAAATATAAGTTGACGAATTGGTAATAGCTCTGCGCCTTCGTAGCCAAATCTTTGTTGTACTGCTTTAACAACTGCTCTTCGTGGGTGCCATTGGCCAACGCCTTGACACGATATTGGCGGATGTTGCGCACGGGCGAGAGCACAGTGAGCGTGTCGTTCTCCAAGTAACCTAAGTCTTGATAGGTGGCCATGAAGGCACGTGGCCGATAAGTGGACGCATAAATGTTTTGCCCTGCACAATGAACGGTGGTCTTGAGGTGCAGCAAAGCCAGCAACGTGGGCAACACATCAATCTGCGAGCACACCTTTTCCTCGTAGCCGGGGCGGATGAGTTGCGGCGCGTAGACAATGCAAGGAATGTGATATTGGTCAACGGGCAACGACGTTTTGCCTGCACTTGATGCGCAATGGTCGGCAATCACCACAAACACTGTGTTGCTGAACCAAGGCTGTTTGGCCGCCGCTTGCAGGAAATGATGAATGGCATAGTCGGTATATTTCACCGCAGCTTCACGACAATGTGGGTCGCCATCAAATTGAATGCGGCCTTCGGGATAGGTATAAGGGCGGTGATTGCTCGTAGTCATGATCTGTGCAAAGAACGGTTCGCCTTGCGTTGCATTGCGATTGAACACCGAAAGCGCCTTGTTGAACATATCCTCGTCGGACACTCCCCAAATGTTTGCAAAGTTGATGTCGCGCGGATTGATTTGGCTGCGGTCAATCACTTCGTAACCGTTGTGCGAGAAAAAGTCGCCCATGTTGTCGAAATAGCTGTAGCCACCATAGAGGTATTGACAACGATAGCCCAGCCCTTTCATCACCTCGGCAATGGAAAGATTGCCCATGCGGTTGGCTTTGCGCTTAATAATGCTCTCGCCTGCACTCGGCGGAATGCACAAAGAGAGCGCCTCAAGCCCACGCACCGTGCGATTACCGGTGGCATAAAGGCGGTCGAACACCAAACTCTGCCCCATCAAACGGTCTAAATGAGGCGTGATGTGCTGCGTGTTTCCGTAACGCGAAAGAAATTCAGCGCTGAGGCTTTCCACCGTGATAAGCACAATATTGGGACGATTGTTGCCCAACTCATAGCCCACAACCTTGCTGCCTTGGGCATTCAAGCCCGTTAATCGGCGATAGTTTTCAACGACCGTTTGCCGAGGCAACATCGCATAGAACTGTGCATAGTCGAGCTTGTTGTTGACAAAGGCGTTCACAAAATCATAGGCACCATTTTGCGAAAGCTGGTCAACATATTGGTTGTCGGTTTGCAAACGGTGCAGGCTGCGGCTCAGAAAATAGCCACCCACCGCCAAAAGCAGATAGAGCAGGGTGTGAATGGCAAAGAGTTTGCCCGTGTAGAGCTTCGTGAGTTTAAACCGATTGCGGCGCGATTGCAGATAGACGATGCCCACACTCAGCGCCACTGCCACCACCATCAGCGGCACAATGGCATAGGACTCCATGATGTTGCCCAGCACTTCGTGGGTGTAAACCAAATAATCTACGGCGATAAAGTTGTAGCGAACGCCAAACTCTTGCCAGAAAAAATATTCGCCCATCGACACCACAAGCAGCAGCAACACATAAATGACCCACGTGAAATAGAGCGAAAAGCGGCGCCAGGCATCGCGCAACGGCCACACGGCAAAACGCAAACTGAAGCTCACAAACTTCCACGTCAGGAAGATTTTGGCGATCTTAGGCGCCCCACCACCGTATTCATCGAAAATAGAATGGAAACCATAAACATAAATCAGACTGCCCAACAGCAACACTTCGATGCACCATCCCACCCAACGGTTGTATTTCAACTCGTTGAGACCGGGATAGATAACCAGCAGGGGTGCACAGCACAACAGCCCCACACCGAGGTCAGTGGCAAGGCCTATGCCCAACAAACGCAAGGTTTCGACAAAACTAAACTGCGCATCTTGCGGTGCAGTGCACATCAAAACCACGCGGAGCAACAAGCCCACGAGCAAATAAAGCTTTAGGAAACGGCTCCCTATCAAAAACAAGGGATTACGGTAATTTAGGTTTCTCCTTCTATTCATGAGTTCATTTGTTTTCTGCTTTGCAAAGTTAATGAATTATTTGAGCTAAGCCTTTATTTTACGAAAAAACATCAAAAAAATTGGCCTTTTTGTGTCAGGAAAGCATCATTTTCGGAGAGAAAACAGCCTATAAACCTTAAACCACATGGTTTTTCGATTGTTTATGCTATTTTTGCAGCACAGGAAACAGTTTGTAGATGTTAAGAACAACAAAGGAAAACAGATGGAAACGAAAAGAATAGTGCTGCTGGTGGTTTGCGGACTGATGGCCATTTGCAGCCATGCACAAACCACACGCGCGCAAATGAGCGGTCCGTTTTGCGCCTATATTCCCCCACAAGAGGCCGACACCCTACCCGTTCCCGAAGGCGCTGTGCCATTTTATATCTCGCATTATGGCCGGCATGGCAGCCGTTGGCTCATGCACCAAGCGCAATATGATGGCGTGTTGTCGTTTTTCTTCGACCGCAACAACCTCACAAAGTTGGGACGTTCGGTGGCAAAACGCCTGGCAAAAGTGGCACAGGCAGCCCGTGGAAAGGCCGGTCTGCTCACCCCTTTAGGCGAGCAACAGCAACGCGAAATCGCACAACGCATGCGGCAAAACTACCCCACTGTGTTTCGCTCTTCGGCCACAGTTCATGTTTATGCGTCGCCTGCCGAGCGCTGTCAGCAAAGTAAAATGGCCTTCATTGCCGGGTTAAATGCTGCAAATCGTGCACCAATCGCTTTGCTTTTGCACAACGATTCGATAGCTTTTTCGTGGTTAGCCCCCACGAGTGCCGAATTCAAAGCGTGGAAAGCGCGTCCCCACAAGCTACTCACCTTGCCCACAGCCCATTTTCTTACTGCGCTATTTCGCGACACAACACAAGTGAAACGCGGCGAGCGGCTGATGATTGAACTCTACAAACTGGCTGCCGATATGCAGAATGTGCCGCTGAAAATTCGTTTCGATGATGCTTTCGATGACGACGAATGGCGCGCCTGTTACGAGCGAAACAACTGGGGCATGTGGCTGCTTCACGGACAGGCGCCCGACAATCAGGGCGTCACACAACGCGTGGTGGCACCCCTGTGGCAACAAATTGTCGACGAGGCTGCTCAAGCGTTGCAAGGCAAAGTGGCGGCCACCTTGCGCTTTGGGCACGACACCTCGCTCTATCATCTCTTGGCCTTGCTCGGCACAGACAAGCTCTCTGACGAGCATGCGGATGCTTTAGAACAGATTATTCCCATGGCAGCCAATCTGCAAATCGTGTTTTATTGCCGTCGCGAACAAGTGGGGAAGCCGCTCGACCCCGACGATGCGGTGGTGAGATTTCTGCTCAACGAGCGCCCCATGCGATTGTCGAAAGTGGGTTCGGAGGATGTTGCCCCCGATGGAAAGACGGGCTATTATTACCAATGGAGTCGTGTCTTAGCCTACGTAGCAAAGCGGTTGGCCGCGGCCAATGCGCAGGGTCGGTGGACCATGGCCGACCCTTTGGTGGGCACTGCCGGGCAGTTGCAACACTGAAACCATCCATAAACGGCACAGCATCGTCGGGAAAACGTTGTTCCCAAGGTTGGGAACGTGTGGATTTCACAAAAACAAGCGTTCCCAAAGTCGGGAACAGCGAAATTTAATAAAAATGGTTGTTCCCGACTTTGGGAACAACTGAAAACGAAAAAAATGAGCATTCCCGACCTCGGGAACGAGGATTTTTAAGAAAACCAGGTGTTCCCGAGGTCGGGAACACCTGGTTTTACATGTAGCATAATCCCCATGCTCTTGATTTTCCCATCAAAATTTTCCTACTTGTGATGCACTAATCGTGCACACATGTCGCCCACAAAAAGAGGCGCTGTCTGCCCAACTGCCAAGTGAAGCGATGAGAAAAGAGGGCGGTTAATAGGTGAGATGCAGCACCTTTTTCCACTCGTCGTTGGCCTTTATCACCAAATCGCTCTCGGGATCTTCCTCTTTCTTGGGGAAGAATTTCCCCGTGTAGCAGGTGAGTGTGCGCATCACTATGGGAATTTCTGTAAAGGTGCGCTTTGAAATGACCTCGTTTTTATCGTTCAGCGCCTCCACTTCGAGCTTGATTGTGCTGCCCTCTGAGGTGCGAGGAAAGGTGTAGAGGTCGTAGGTTGAGGCCTCGGTGTGTGCTGAAGCGGCTACCACACGGTCCTCGGTCTGATGGGATTTCACTACGCCTACGCCGTCAACGACATCGAGGGTGCTGCTTCCACCCGTATAACTGAACTTGAGATGGGTGACTTCGGCAGGGATAGGGTCTTCGATGGTGAAGGCTATTTTGGAGACACAATGCTCCATCGTTGCCTGAATGTCTACGGCTCCCTCGAGGGTTATCTCACGCGCAAAAACGTAGGTGTCGGTCACTTTGCCGCCAAACGAAATCTTTCGGAATTCGGTTAACGACGCGTTTTCATGGCCATTATGCCCCACAATCACCAAATAATATTTGCCGGCAGGAAGACGGAAACTTAACTTCCCGAAGTCTTTGTCGCTGCTGGTCTGATTAACCGACAACACTTTTTTCCCCGTTCGGTAGGCAGCTACATGGAGACGCGTGCACACTTCACGGGCAGGTACCACGGCACGACTGAGGGTGTCATAACGCACATGGTCGAAATTCTTGACCAATACGTGCACTTCATAGCCTTCGCCTTTGAGTGGTTGCGAGGCGATGTCGGCTTTTTCGCAAGCAGAAAGGGTCAACAACAAGAGAATGGATGTGATCAATAGGTTTACGATATGTTTCATAAGATAATTATTTGATGTGAGATAATTATTTCGTGTTGTTGTTAATAGTGAAGACCGGCAGCCTTTTTTCGATTGAATGGAGAATGGTTATTCGTGCAAAAGGCACATTCTGCCTAAGTCGGTTCAAAAATAGGAAATAATCAATTATGTTCCAAGTAAAATGCACTCTTTTTGCAAAAATCGGTGTTTTTTCTGCAAGACAATGTGTTTTTCTATGGATTTTAAAGCCGTTTTGTGTAGAATTTGTATTTTTGTCGGCATCAAAATCAATATACTGACAATGAAAAAATATTTGCTTTTAGGGCTGCTTTGTTACGGTTTTCAGGCAACGATGGCGCAAAGTGCGTTGCAAGGAACATGGACGGGGAAACTGAAAACGAATGCATTTGAGCTGACGATGGTGCTTCATGCTACACCAACAGAAGGGAAATCGATGGTATTCACCTTGGATAGTCCCGACCAAAACGTGAAGGGAATTCCGATGACAACGGACTATCTGTCGGCTGACTCGCTGGCGTTGAGCATTAACCAAATGGATATTCACCTGCAAGGGCATTACCAAGCAGATGAAATCTCAGGCACGTTTCTGCAAAATCATTTCATTTTTCCGCTGAAAATGACGCGCCATGAAGAGAAGATTTCACGACCACAAACACCGCAACCGCCTTTCCCTTACACGCAACAAGAGGTTGTTTTCGAGAATAAAAAAGCGGGAGCTTCGTTGGCAGGGACGCTCACCTACCCCGTTAATTTCAAGAAAGGAAAGACGCCTGTGGTGTTGATGGTGACAGGAAGTGGGCAACAAAACAGAGATGAGGAGGTGTTTGAACACAGACCTTTTGCCGTCATTGCCGACTATTTTGCACGCCATGGCATCGCAACACTGCGTTACGACGATCGTAATTTCGGCCAATCAAAAGGGGGAGATGTGGCGCATGCGACGACACAAGACTTCGCACAAGATGCCGAAGCGGGCATCGACTACCTGAGGAAACGGCATGAATTTGGAAGGATTGGTGTGTTGGGACATAGCGAGGGTGGCAACATCGCCTTCATCTTGGGTGCACAGCAGCAAGTGGATTTCATCATTAGCATGGCCGCTGTGGGCGTGAAAGGGGATGAAGCGCTGACAGAACAAGTGAACAAATGTATGGAAATCGCAGGTGAGAAAATGCGGATGACGGTGGCTGAATATCGAAAACTAAACGTAGGAGAGCATGCACCATGGCTCGATTATTTCTTAGATTACGACCCAACCCGTGACCTTCGCCATACGACTTGCCCTGTTTTCGCCCTCAATGGTGACAAAGATTGTCAGGTGATTGCGACGCAAAACCTCACGGCTATCAAAGAGAAATTACCTATAAACAAAGCATCGCAAACAAAAATCTATCCACAGTTAAACCATCTTTTCCAGCATTGTCAGAGTGGATTGCCCGCGGAATATCGACAAACAGCAGAGACTATCGCGCCCGAAGTGCTGACGGATATGGCAAAATGGATTAACGACATTGCAAAATAAAGGGTTTTTATGTTGCAGGAATCTATATGGCTTGAGGCGCAATGGATGCCCAAAAAGAAAAGCGTGACGAGAAATTCGCCACGCTTTTTCTTTTTATATTGACTAAGCTTATTCAGCCTTTGGTGCTTCTTCTGCTGCCGGTGCTTCTGCAACGGGTGCTTCAGGAGCAGCTTCTGCCTTTGTAGTTTTGCGGCTACGACGTGTCTTCTTGGCAGCTTTTGGTGCTTTTGCCATGTTCTCATCGAAGTCAACTAACTCGATAAAAGCTATTGGAGCAGCATCACCTTGACGTGTGCCTAACTTGATTACACGCGTATAACCACCGGGACGATCAGCCACCTTTGCAGCCACCTCACCGAAAAGTTCCTTAATAGCTTCTTTCTTTTGAAGATAACGGAAAACCACACGACGTGAATTCGTGGTGTCTTCTTTGGAACGTGTGATGAGCGGTTCTACATATTTCTTTAAGGCTTTTGCCTTAGCGAGCGTCGTAGTGATTCTTTTGTGCATAATCAATGACACGGCCATGTTGGCTAACATCGCGTCACGATGAGATGCAGTACGACCCAGATGGTTGAATTTTTTATTATGTCTCATTTTCTTTTTTTCGTTTAAGCGGAAAAGAAGTAGACTTACTCCTTATCCAATTTATACTTTGAAATATCGGTTCCAAACGAAAGATTCAGACTCTCGAGCAAATCATCAAGCTCAGAAAGCGATTTCTTACCAAAGT
>ERZ772955.783-NODE-783-length-22887-cov-4.389059_pt1 | contig 22887 bp, 23 predicted proteins | sample MGYA00511133_ERZ772955 | MGnify/ENA primary metagenome ERZ772955 (study PRJEB29015, sample SAMEA2737914) | human oral metagenome | biome: human oral; feature: human-associated habitat; material: dental | place: China | collected 2149 ... | reverse complement strand
TACGACAATGATACCATGCTCTACTTCCTCCACGAGGGGGCCGCCTACTGCTATGCCCTTCACAGCAGTGATCCAGGCGTGGTTCATGAATTTGCCGACAGCATCTCTTAGCAGGCTCTGCATGTTAAATTTCGGGATTTATCAACACGTTTTGTCCTATAACTCCTAATTACTTCATTGATACATTACGCCCCTTTCTATAATAGGGGTAGAGGGCGGGGCAGGCTACTATGTTGAAAGATGAGCAGCTCGAGGTGATCGAAAAGAGGCATTAACGGCAAAAGAGGTTGAAGATGTTAAGGGTGAGAAAACGATCTTAGGCGGGTTGAAAGGAGTGCCTTATAAGGATTTTGAAGCTGTGAAGCGTACCGCAATGAAAGTCGATCAGATTTCTGCAGAGCGTGATCGAGCTTTAGCCAGGGTAAAAAATCAGATCAGAGGGCTGATGCTGCAGAAGCAAAGGCAGAGCAGGTCTATGCAGAAGCTAACAGACAGTTTAAAATAAAAATAGCTGAAGTAGAGCAGGATAGACCTAGCATAAAGTTGCAGATGGAGAATAGTCATCTCCGGAAGGAAAATCAAAGTTTGAAAGAAAGGATCGTAGGTCTGGAGGAACTGGTTCATAAGCTAAAAGAGATTATTAAGGAAAAATTGCCGGAAATTTACAAGTCAATTGTGCAATCAAAGCAAAAAACGAAAAAAAGAGGTTTGGAACGATAGAAAAGAGATTGATGGTCCTCGAAAGGATCCCTCAATCTCTTGATATGCTCATTTTATTAGTTTAAGTGCAAATTCAAGATCATCCTTTTGAACCATTATTGTATATCGAACATCATAACTTTTAGATGTTCTGCCTATGCCAGCTATTTTAGATGAGTTAAATGAATGCATCCGAAATGGCATTTTAGCCTTTATTTTGTAGTCAATATGGTTTTGACTAAGAATGTCTATAATGCAATTTTTCCTTTCCGAGTTAATATTTGAGCATAGTGAAGAATATTTGAAAAGCATAATATCACCTTATTGATTATTTTGTTGCTGTTACAAAAACTTCTATTGTGTGTGGCGTCATCCCCGTAACTGAAACGGTGGCAGATGTAAATGCTCTGGCACCGGTCATGGCATCTTGAGAAGCGGGATACCAATTTACCCAACCCCAGCCAGTAGTATAGCTAAAGTAATTAGAGGTTGGGTACTTGTGTGCACTGTGTGAGAAGGGGGCTCCATCGCCATAATGAACTTCTCTATTAGAAATATTAATTAGGCTAAGGGATGGAACCCAACTACCACTGACGCCGTTGACTCGAATTTTTCTACCAGATCGATCGTAGTTAATTTTAACAGTTGCTTCAACATCGGTTTCAGTGATCGATGTATCAGAATAAAAAGGTATAATTCCAGGTGTTGGTAAAGTGAAAGTGGCAGTCGCTTCTTCAGTTATACTATTACCGTCATTTATAGAAATATGATTGGAAATTTTTTGGGGCGAAATAATAATTGTTTCACCGGTAATGTCATCTGTAATGACAGCTGATATGTTGGAAAAATGGGAATCTGTTGTGTTGTTAAATTCGTTTGGAGCTGCCAATACTGGAAGTGAAGAAAATATCAGTATTGCAGAAACCAAAACCAATGATATGATCTTTTTCATGATAAAATTATCCTTTCTGAGAAAAAATTGATGAGTTCCAAAATAGAAAAATATATCCATTGGATTCACCCCCTCTGTCAGCATAAAAAGGATGTATTTATAAGAACATAATAATATATATCGGGGAGAATGAATAGACTGGTTATATCTGAAACACAATAGTATAATTAAAATGATAAGCTCATGAACATATACTGTTTTATCATAAAGATAAAAAACGGGTTATAGGACAAAACGTGTTGATGGCTAATCCCATTGATCATAGAATCTGTCCACCTTATGAAAGTCACTCCAAACAATAGCATCTCCCCATATCGAAAGATTTTTTTCTAGTTTTTGCTTCTCACTCATCTTTTTGTATATGGCAGCTATGCTCTTGTCAGTGGGCATTATATTTAATATTTCAGACAAGGAAAGCGGTTCTGATGAGTGCATGTAACACCACCAGTAAACCGCTTTTATTCGTCTCTCAATTGAAAGTCCTCTATGCTTTCTCAGCATCTCTCTTAGCCTAGAATTAACGCCTCCCTCAATACGATTATTCATAGATGGAGGGCTAAAGTCTCGCTTCAAATCATCATCGAGATAGGTAAAGATGGTGTTCTCTCTGATCAGCTTTAATAGTGATCTTTCTGCTTTTAAAAGCCTCTCGTGCGTGGGCCTTTTCTTTCCGTCCTCATCGATGGTCATCTGGCTTAAAAACTCTTGATGCTTATGGGTCCAGTATACAAAGCGTCCAACCCAGGCCTCTGCCTCTTTCCTATCCTTGATTTTCAACAAGTCCTTTGCCAAGTGGTATAGTTCAAATCCTGCCAACGTATTGGGACGAGAGGTCGTATATCGTTTTATTTGGCAGAATACATGAAATGTACAACGCTGATGTTTTGCGTTCGGCCATACCTTTCTTAGTGCTTTCGCAAATCCACTTCCACCATCTGAAACAACCATCCTTGGTTCCGCAATTCGCCTCATTAACGCTGTCCAAGCACCTGCATGCTCGTATCTACACAGATACCAGCCAAGAACATTCTCTCTGTCGCAACAGATCAATACACAAGCCTTTCGGCCAAGATAAATGCCATCTAAGAAGACCACGTCACTAGAGCGTTCTATCTTAGGAGGCATTGGCCAAATATCCCAGTACTTAGCTGTCTTTCTTCGAAATGTTCGTCCCTCACCAGGCATTGTCGATTGGGAATTTTTGCTAAACAGCCAATCTTGGAAGAGTTGCAGTTCCTTCGCACGATTATCAATTCTATGTGTTAGTGAGCTTTTACATTGCTTGCATAACCAACGTTGTGATCCTGCTTTTGTTTTTCCGGATTTCACACATTTATTTCCACAAACCGGACAATTTACCTGATTCATTTAATCCCCCTTGAGCCCCTCTGTTTTTTAGGAAGATTAAACCCCTTCAAACCCTTGATACACAAGGCTTTGAGGTACTTTTTATCAACACATTTTGTCCACCCTCAAAGTTCATTGAAACAAGATTGAACCCCTCCGAGCCCTTTATTTACAAGGCTTCGGAGGGGTTTTCATCAACACGTTTTGTCCTATAACTCACAATTCCCACCATAACAACGCAACGAAAGGGACTGCAGGGAATGAATCCTCCTTTCCCCGCAGCCCCTCAACCCATGATGAGTGCAGCTTTTCCTTTCCTGTTCCGGTCTCTTACTCTTTCCCGAAGACCTGCTCTCTTAATTTCTTTCCGGTCGGCGTCGTCGCCAGACCTCCTCCGGCTGTCTCCCTGAGCGCTTCCGGCATACTGTCTCCGACAGCTTTCATTGCAGAAATACACTCATCGACAGGAATCTTTAAGTCGATCCCGGACAGGGCCATGTCCGCTGCCGTAAAGGCGATCATGACACCGGAGGCATTGCGCTTGATGCAGGGGATCTCGACCAGACCGGCCACCGGATCACAGACCAGCCCCATCTGGTTGACAATCGCGATTCCCATAGCTGTAGCCGCCTGCTGGGGACTTCCGCCCCTGAGCTCTACCAGAGCCGCGGCCGCCATACCGGAGGCGGAACCGCACTCAGCCTGGCAACCGCCCTCCGCTCCCGCAATGGACGCCACACTGGCTACCACCAGGCCGAAGGCGCCAGCCGTAAAGAGAGCTCTGACACAGGCCTCCCGGTCCATACCCCGATCCTCATAGGCGCTGACCAGACAGCCCGGGAGAATTCCGCAGGAGCCGGCTGTCGGGGCCGCGACAATCTTGCCCATAGCGGCATTCGAGACAGAGGCCGACAGGGCCCGTCCAACCGCCTTGGTCATGTAAGAGCCCATCCATCCGCCCTCCGGGGCATCCGCCGCGTAGCTGAGCATCTTGTAGCCCTCTCCCCCGGTCAGACCGGAGTGAGAGCGCAGATCCTTGTCGGCTCCGCGCACCGTACAGTCAATCATGACCTGAAAGGCCTCATCCATCCTGGCAATGATCTCCTCCGGACTGGTCTCCATAGCTTTCGCCTGATCTTCAATGAAGATGTCGCTGATCTTTTTGCCAGACGTCTGCGCAGCATCGACCAGTTCCTGAATTGTCTCATACTTAAACATGGCGACCTCCATCAGACAGCCCGGATCAGAAGGGCTCTTTCCACATTGTCAAGACTCTCAATCTCCTCTGTCATTCCCAGAGGGGGCATCTGGTCAATCTCAATGGTCATCAGCGCCGTCGATCCCTTCTCCTTGCGGGAGAGCTTGAAATTGCCGATATTGACGTCAGAATATTTCACCCGCATGAGGTTTGTGACGTCAGCGATAACACCCGGCCGATCCCTGTGCAGAACCAGAATCGTATTGTTCTCGCCGGTGAAGTTAACCTCCATCCCGTTGACAAAGTCGACGCGAATATTGCCGCCGCCAATGCTGGCGCCCTGAACACAGCCTTCTTCTCCGCTGACCGTCCGGTAATGAATACAGGCGGTATTGGGATGGGCTCCGGGGATGTCTCTGGGAATGAATTCGTAGGAAATCCCCCTCTGGCTGGCGATCTCCAGAGCATCCCTTATCTCCTCAGAATAGGAATGGTATCCCATGATCCCCGCCAGAAGGGCCCGATCCGTGCCGTGCCCCTGATAGGTTCTGGCGAAGGATCCCGACAGTTCAATCCTGACCGAGGCCAGGGGCTGGTCATTGGACACCTTGTTCACTACCCTGCCCAGGCGCACTGCCCCGGCCGTATGGGAACTGGATGGACCAATCATGACCGGCCCGATGATGTGAAATACATTCATGAAAATGCCTCCGCGGCTTATGCCTGGGCGCTCTTTTCGCCACCCTGGGCAAGGAACTTATTGTAGATGGCATTGACGATCACGCCAATGGCATTGTCTCCGGATACGTTACAAGCGGTTCCGAAGGAATCCTGGGTCAGGTAGAGGGCAACCATGATGGCGCAGATCGGTCCATTGGGATCGCCGGCCTCCTTGCCGAAGATCAGATAGAGGAAGGGCAGGGCCGTCATAATGGAACCGCCCGGCGCTCCGGGAGAGGCAACCATGGCCACGCCGAGAGTCATGATGAAGGGAACAACCGTGCCAAGAGAGATGGGCAGGTTGTTCATCAGGCAGACGGCTGTCGCGCAGGCAGTAATGGTAATCATGGATCCGCACATGTGGATGTTGGCGCAGAGGGGAACGACGAAGTTCCTGATCTGTTCGCTGACGCCGTCCTTCTCGGCGCACTGCAGATTGACCGGAATGGTCGCCGCGGAGGACTGAGTTCCAATGGCAGTGGTATATCCAGGGATCTGATTCTTCATCAGCTGGAATGGATTCTGGTGAGAGATGCTTCCCGCCAGAGTAAACTGCGCCAGCAGATAGATCAGGTGCATGATGATAACAACCAGGAATACCTTCCAGAGGATTCCAAGGATCACATAGGTCTTTCCGGACACGGTCATATCAACGAAGGTACCGCAGATATAGAGGGGCAGAAGAGGGATGATAGCCACGTGAAGAACACGATCGATGATGGAGGAGAAGTCCTTCATTCCATTGTAGAGAGTGTCTCCGATCTCCTTCTTGCCTCTCATGGAGGACAGGCAGAGGCCCAGCATAAAGGCCAGAACCACTGCGGAAATGGTATCCAGAAGGGGCGGGATTTTAATTGAGAAGTAGGCGTCTACTGAGTTGCCTGCTGTCGCCTGAATCTGGCTCAGGGCATCGGGCGACATAAAAGCCGGGAAGAGGGCCGCAGATACCAGATAGGACAGGGTACCTGCGATCAGGGTGGAACCGTATGCCATGGCCACCGTAATCAACAAGAGCTTGCCGGCCGACTGGGTCAGATCCGCAATTCCCATGGTGACATATGCCAGGATCATGAGCGGAATCACGAACTTGAGCACCGTGGAGAAAATGCCGGACAGCGTCACAACGGTTCTTGAGAACCAGAGCGGCATGAACTGACCGATCAGAATACCAAGGATAATGGCAATGATGAGACGCGGGACAAGGCCCAATTTCTTTTTTTCTTTCATTTCTTTCCCCTTTTCTTGAAACGAAACTGCCTGACCACTCTAATGGTCTCAACATCAGAAATGATCAGAATCTAACCACAGATATAGTATAACTTGAATGTACTATTTGTGGATTTAATCTTTTTGATAAAGTCTATGAAAATCTTTAATCGTTTTCTCTTAATCTTTATAATAAGAGTATCTGATTCGTTTGCGAAATCCACAAGATGCACGGAGTATCTGATCCGTTCATCAAATATCCAAAACACATGAGGCATCTGATTCCTCTGTCGAATGCACAAGGCGCAGGAAGCACCTGATTCACTCCTAAAATGCAAGGGATGTATGGACGTCTCATGCATCCTGTGGCAGGGCTTCCGCAAATATTCTGTATTCAGAAGAATCGAAGGTAAAAAAGGACAGGGAAAATCTATGGAAATCCGACAACTGGTAACCTTTGAGCGCGTGGCGGAGTGTCTGAGCTTCTCCAGAGCGGCCGAACAGCTGGGCTACTCCCAGTCCACAGTCACCATCCAGATCAAACAGCTGGAAGAGGAATACCACACCCAGCTCTTTGACCGCATTGGCCGACACGTGCGTTTGACCTCGGAGGGAGAGCGCTTTCTGGCCTTCGCCAACGACATCTTAAACCGGATCTATGAGATGCGCAGTGATATGGGCAATGAAAATTTCAAGAAGCATCAGCTCCGCCTGGGGGTCATCGATTCTCTCATGGAATACCATCTGTCGGATGTCCTGCTCCGCCTCTATGAGCAGCACCCCAACTATCAGATCACCATCAAGTCGGCCCCGCCATCGGAGCTGGTTCAGGAGATGACCCACAATGAACTGGATATTATCTATCTCCTGGATCAGCCCATCTACGACAAGAACTGGATCAAGGCTCTGGAGGCGAAAGAATCCATTGTCTTCGTCACCTCCGCGGCATCCCCTCTGGCCAGACGCGAGAAAGTCAGCATGGAGGAAGTAATTCACCAGCCCTTCTTCTCCACGGAGGCCGGCGAGAACTACCGCAAGGCCCTGGACCAGTATCTGGCCGCCCGCGGCATGGCTCTCTCATGCTTTCTCGAAATTCAGGACCCCGCCATCATTATCCGCATGCTCAAAGAGCACGGGGGCGTCTCCTTCCTCCCCTACTTCTGCGTCGTTGACCAGGTGACCGCGGGGCAGCTGGCCATCGTTCAGGTCGAGGACTTTCACATGCATATGCAGCGTCAGTGTATCTACCACCGGGACAAGTGGGTGACCGAGGAGATGCGGGCATTTCTCAAACTGATTCACTAAAAATCCGGGGCGCCTTCTGTCGCTCCCCGGATCCTCATTCCAAACGCCTCAATCGCTCTAATATTCTATAAAGATTTTTTGCAGGCATTTTTACAAATCTGTCCCTGAAAAAGAGGCCCTTACGACTGGTCTGAAATCACTCTTGGATCTGATCTGAACACATTCTCGAAGCTGTCCTGAAAGCTTCGAAAATCCGGCCTGAAAGCTCTCCTGAGACTGGTCTGGCGCAAAATTCTCCTATCTCATAGTAATCTCTATCAAGAGCTCCCGACGTCCGGCCTCCTGTCCATTCAGCTCCAGCTGATAGGAAAGGATAAGACGCATCTTCCGATCTGAGAGCTTTAAGAACTGAAACCGCTCGGTGAAGACCCTCAAGTCCAAAATCCCCATCGGCGTCTGATAGTGACAGCTGGTCCACTCTCCCGGGATATAGATCAAACGATTGCTGACGGAGCCCCTGCGGACGATCTCCACCTGTCCCTCACGGATATGGATGCTTGTTGAGGCCGGTCCCTCTTCTCCTTCCAGCCCGTCCTCATAGCGCAAAAGGATGCTCCTCTCCCTCTCCAGGAGCCTTCCTCTGTAATCGCTTTGGCTCTCATTCACAAGGCCGTCCAGCGTCTCTTTGGTCAGAATCCTGATGTAAGCCTCTCTGGCGATGGGCATCAATGCCGGCTCTGATCGCGGATCACTCCTCGAACAGCCTCGATCTGATTGGCCAGGTGGGTATGCATGATGGCCTTGACATAGTCCTTGTCCTTGCGGCGCAGTCCGTCCAAAATGGCGGCATGCTCCTGGATCAGACGGGAATAGGTTCCCGCGTCCTTGATATACTCGTAGCGGTAGCGGTACATCTGTTCACGCAGGTTAGTGACGATGCTCTCAAGCTTGGGATTATCCGCCGCCTGGTAGATCACAGCGTGGAAGGCCTCGTCCGCCTCCGTGATCTTGCGGTAATTCCCGCTTCTTGTGGCCAGCTCGAAATCCTTCATGGCTGTCTCCAAATGCCTGAGGAAGTCCGGATCATCGCACATACAGGCGCGGGTAACCGCCAGTTCATCCAGGGCGTCCCGAATTTCAAGCACATCCTGCAGATCCTTCTCGGTCATCTTGGCGACCTGGGCTCCCTTCCTGGGAATGGTCACCGCCAGCCCCTCCTGCTCCAGCATGCGAATGGCCTCGCGAATCGGGGTGCGGCTGACCCCCAGACGATTGGCCAGATGCATCTCCATCAGACGCTCGCCGGGCTTTAAATCCCCCCGCAGAATCGCATTGCGCAGGGTATTAAAAACCACGTCCCGCAGGGGAAGATAGGCATCCATATCCAGCTTTAAATCCATATGTTCCGACTGTACCATCCAAATCCTCCAGTTGATATTCGATCTACATGAGATTGCTTTCCGAGCCAGTCCCCAGATCATGACAGGATCAGACTCCTCCTCGGGTGTGACTTAAAAATACGCCTTCCAGACTCAGGTCTTCCCACTGCTCCAACAGCTTCCTCCGACAATCCCGCATTTTCCCTTCCTCTGAGAAGAGGGCAAAGACCGTAGGCCCGGAGCCGGACATCATCGCCGCGTCAGCGCCATGATCTCGCAGAACGTTCTTTAACTGCCAAATCTCGGGATGAAGAGGGATCGTCACATCTTCTAAAATATTGCCCAGTGAATGGCAGATATCGGTGTATGCCTCTCTGCGAATAGCGTCGAGAAGTCCGTCAATATCTGGGTGCCTGCAGTCTGTGCAGGAGTCGAAAGCCCGATAGACCTCTCCCGTAGAGACACTGGCTGCGGGCTTGACAATCAGGGTCGGGATCTCCCGCAGAGCCGGTCTGACCGGCGTCAGGATCTGACCGATCCCCTCCGCCAGCGCGGTCCCCCCCATGAGACAATAGGGGATATCCGCCCCCAACTGCAGGGCAAGACGCATCAGCTCTCTTCGCATAGCCTCCCTGTCATCCTGAGCAAGTCCAAAGAGCTCCGCCATTCCCAGCATCACTGCGGCTGCGTCCGCGGAGCCGCCCGCAAGACCGGCCGCCAGGGGAATACGCTTGGTCAGCTCAATGTGCAGACCGCCTGACAGGCTGTACTGTCTTCGCATCAATTCTGCCGCTCTGATGCAGAGATTGGTCTCATCGCAGGGCAGATCCTCCCTGTCGCACTCCATGGAGATCCGCCCGTCTTCTCTTTTTTGCAGAATCAGATCATCGTGCAGATCCACCTGCTGCATCAGCATACGGACCTCGTGATATCCATCTTCTCTTCGCCCCAGGACGTCAAGCCCCAGATTGATTTTGGCGCAGGCCCTGCGTGAAATCCTCTTCATTGCCATTCCTCTGATCAGCGTCTTCTGTATTGTATACAAAAACCATTATACTGGATTTCCCGGATTCCCCGCAATGTAATCATCTTGCATCTGTTAGCTATGCATAACTTCCGTTTCGCTTCTATTAGATCACTTTTTTTAGTTTTATGCAACCAAAACAGCAGAGCCCCTGTCCATATATCCCCTGAAACCCATGCGATATCTTAAAAGAATATATACAATCAGCAAAAAAGGACCGAACAAATGCCGATCCCTATCTTGTATCTGCCAATACAAATAGTCGTTCCAGGCGTCATCCGACCACAGCTTGTCCATTCCTCAGTCCTCAATCAACTCGTGAATTTGCCCCTGTCCCGCCTCAAGCTGCCTGAAGCCACGGTCCAGTTTCGCCAGATATTGAGCGTTACGTATTTCCTTCTCCATCGCGTTATACTGCTCAAGACTAAGAACAACAACATTGCGGTCGGCCTTTCTTGTGACAATAATGGTCTCTCCCTGATCCGTCACAAGGTCACAGTAGTCCTTTAACTTATTCCTCATGGTTGTATAATTAACAGCTAACATGGCGCGCCTCCTTATGTACTTATTACTGTACAATATCCTGTTCTTGTTTTCAATCGTCGAATGTATGGCCATAGACAAGTGAGCCTTCCAGAAGCAGACCATAATCATTCACCGGATCTTTATCGAGGTAGTCAAAATTTCCCAAAAAGGAAAACGGCATAATCAGAAGCGCCTGATTATGCCGTTATACTCTTTAGGAAAAATCTCTTGTTGTCAACCAAGCCTGGCGACCGACAGGGTCACCTTCTCTCCGTTGATATCCCACTCCTTGGAGTAGCCGTCCACAGCTCCCTCGGCGATGGAATCCGCCATGGTCTCCGCAGTGATCTCCTCACCATGTGCCGCGCAGATCGCGCCGATCTTCTCGTTGCCGCGGCAGGCAATGGCGATGTGATCCATGACCTCGAAGCCCGCCTCCTTGCGCATGGTCTGCAGCTTGGAGATGATCTCACGGACCATTCCCTCCTCCCGCAGAGCATCAGTCAGGTTGGTATTCAGGACAACAGTCACATTGTTGTCCCCGTCCGTCACATAGCCTTCCTTCTGGGTCATGGTAATCAGGAGGTCATCCTCAGTCAGCTCGACGGAGGCGTCAACCTCGGGCAGAGTGATCTTGCCCTTCTCCTGAAGCTGGGCGTAGGCGGCATTCCCGTCCAGGCCGGACAGGGCCTTCTGAATCTGGCCCAGGAACCTGCCGTACTTGGGGCCGACGGTTCTTAACTGCGGCTTGAAGATATAGGTCGTAAAGGCGGTGACATCTGTCACAAACTCGGCCTTCTTCACATTCAGCTCATCCTCAATAATGGCCGCATAGAAGTCATTCAGATGATTCTCCGCCTTGATGTACATCTGGGCCAGTGGCTGGCGATTCTTGATGTTGGAGGCATTGCGGCAGGCGCGGCCGAAAACAACGATCTTCAGCAGCTCCTTCATGTCGGATTCCAGCTTCTCATCAATCAGGCTCTCATCGCAGGCAGGGAAGTCACACAAATGAACGGACTCGGGCGCATCCGCGTCCAGGCTGCAGACCAGGTTGCGGTAGATTTCATCGGTCATGAAGGGGATCATGGGAGCGGCGAGCTTAACAAAGGTCACCAGACAGGTATAGAGAGTCAGATAGGCATTGATCTTGTCCTGCTCTAATCCCTTCGCCCAGTAACGCTGGCGGCTCCTCCTGACATACCAGTTAGACAGGTCGTCAATGAAATCCTGCAGGGCTCTTCCGGCCTCGGGGATCCGGTAGGCTCCCAGATTCTCGTCGACCGCCTTGACCGTGGAGTTCAGGCGGCTGAGTGCCCAGCGATCCATGACGGACAGCTGATCCGTCTGCAGGCGGTACTTCATGGGATCAAAGGCATCAATGTTGGCGTAGAGGACATAGAAGGCATAGGTGTTCCAGAGGGTGTTGAGGAATTTGCGCTGTCCCTCCTCCACTGCCTTGCCATGGAACTTATTGGGCAGCCAGGGGTTGGAGTTGGTGTAGAAGTACCAGCGAATGGCGTCCGCCCCGTAGGTGGACAGGGCCTCCATGGGGTCGACGGCATTGCCCTTGGACTTGGACATCTTCTGTCCCTTGCCGTCCAGGACATGGCCCAATACAATGACGTTCTTATAGGGGGCCCTGCCGAAGAGAATGGTGGACTCCGCCATCAGGGAGTAGAACCAGCCGCGGGTCTGATCAACCGCCTCTGAGATGAAGTCCGCGGGGAACTGCTGCTCGAACTTGTCCTGATTCTCGAAGGGATAATGATGCTGGGCATATGGCATGGCGCCGGAGTCGAACCAGACGTCCACAACCTCGGGGACACGGTGCATGGGCTTCCCGCAGTGAGGGCAGGGGAAGGTCACCCGGTCGATATAGGGCCGATGCAGCTCAATGTCCGCCATGGCGGCATCTTTGGTCTTCTCGACCAGCTCGGCGCGAGACCCGATGCATTCCTGGTGACCGCAATCATCGCACTCCCAGATATTCAGGGGAGTTCCCCAATAGCGGTTGCGGGAAATGCCCCAATCCTGGATATTCTCCAGCCAGTTGCCGAATCTCCCCTCACCGATTGACGGTGGAATCCAGTTGACCGACTTGTTGTTCTTGACCAGGTCATCCTTGACAGCGGTCATCTTGATAAACCAGGACTCTCTCGCGAAGTAGAGCAGGGGAGTATCACATCTCCAGCAGTGGGGATAGTCATGCTCAAAGCTGGGAGCGTCAAAGAGGAGGCCTCTCTCCTCCAGATCGGCCAAAACCGCCGGATCAGCGGACTTGGCCCCATTTGCCATCTCCTCCTCTGTGGGCTTGCAGCGCATCCCGGCAAAGGGGGTCTCCGCCTTCATACAGCCCTTCTCGTCCACCATCTGAACGAAGGGGAGGTCGTATTTGCGGCCGACACGGGCATCGTCCTCACCAAAGGCGGGAGCCTCGTGGACGATACCGGTACCATCGGACATGGTGACATAGTCATCGACCTCAATGAAGAAGGCCTTCTTGTGTGACTTTTCAACCGCCTTCGCTGCGCAGTCATAGAGGGGCTCATACTCACGGTACTCAAGATCCGCGCCCTGCATGGTCTCAATGATCTGATAGGCGGGCTGACCATCTTCGGCCAGGGAACCCAGGACCTTATCCAGGAGTGCCTTGGCCATATAGTAGGTGAATCCGTCAACGCATTTGACCTTGGCATAGACCTCAAGGGGATTCACGCAGAGAGCAATGTTGGAGGGCAGAGTCCAGGGCGTCGTAGTCCAGGCCAGGAAATACGCGTCTTCTCCCTTAGCCTTAAAGCGAACGACTGCCGACCGTTCCCTGACCGTCTTATAGCCCTGCGCCACCTCCTGCGAGGACAGGGGAGTCCCGCAGCGGGGGCAGTAGGGGACGACCTTAAATCCCTTGTAGAGCAGCTTCTTGTCCCAGATCTGCTTGAGTCCCCACCACTCGGACTCGATGAAGTTGTTGTCATAGGTAATGTAAGGGTGATCCATATCAGCCCAGAAACCAACGGCACCGGAGAAATCCTCCCACATGCCCTTGTACTCCCAGACAGACTCCTTGCACTGCTCGACAAAGGGCTGGATGCCGTACTCCTCGATCTGGTCTTTGCCGTCCAGTCCAAGCTTCTTCTCGACACCGATCTCGACGGGAAGTCCGTGGGTGTCCCAGCCGGCCTTGCGAGGGACGAAATTGCCCTTCATGGTCTGATACCTGGGGATCATGTCCTTGATCACACGGGTTAAGACATGGCCGATATGGGGCTTCCCGTTCGCCGTCGGAGGGCCGTCATAGAAGGTAAAGGTTGACTGCTTTTTGGAGGGATCCATCGACTTCTCGAAGATATGATGATCCTCCCAGAATTTCCTGGTCTCTCTCTCCCTCTGAACGAAGTTAAGGTCATTTGTCACTTTCCTGTAAGTAGACATGCTCTATCCTTTCTCTGGTATAAAAAAATCCCTCGCCCGCACAGGACAAGAGACTCTTGCTAACCACCCATACGAAGTACTTGATTCCTCCCGCTCGACTTCAGCTCGCTCCGTCAGACCACACCTTTTCGTCGGTCGACCTCGCGTCTGTACGATACCGGGATTCCCGCATACACGCTCTCCGTAACGGGGAGATACCGTCCTTCCTACACAGGCACACGACAAATTCTCTTCTCCTGATCCGCTTCTCCCTATTAAAAATCAAGGGAAGAGAAGATCCTCTCAAATCAGAAAATGTCCGCGCCCTTCAGTCGGCTGCCAGGAAGTGATTTTCATGGAGCTGCTAAGGTCCGATCTCTCACCAACATCGGCTCGCTCATCCGTCGCCTGCTCGACTACTCTCTTCCTCATCGCTTTGAAATATAAAAGACGCTCCTATTATAGAGAGGGAAGCTCTCTGCGTCAATCACTTCCCCTCAGCGCCGCTCTGCGTTCCCTTCAGCGCCGCTCTCAGATTTTCTTCAGGAAATTCACATCAACGCCGCTCGCCTCCTGTCCCTGCTCGAAGAGGATATTCTGCCCGGGTTGATTCGTCAGCATTTTCAGAAAGTTCGGATTGCCCGCAATTCTGACATAGGAGCCAATCAGAAGGGTCAGGGAGGCAAGCGCCATGGCAATTCCCATGATTGCCTGCCAGCGACCTGTCTTGCTCGAATAGCGAATCAGCTGAATCACCCCAAAGGCAATCGCCGCCATAGCCACTAAGACATTGAGTCCCGTCGCAAAAAAAGCCAATGCGAAGACTCCCATCCAAAGAGCCCTCATCCCATTGGTTCGGTCAATAATCCTCCCATAGGAATCCCTCGGTCTGGGGTCATAGGGGACCTGATAGCGCCTCATGCCCTGCTGCTGACCGTCCCGCGGACTATCACCCCAATCCTCTGGCCCCTGCTGCCAGGGATGATTTGTCTCCTTCTGGTCCGATTCATAAGAATCAAATTGCCGGTTCTGATCCATCCCAGACCTCCTCTTCTTCCTGAAAATCTCCCCATCAATTGAACTTCATAATCTTTCTGGTCAGCTGATAGGCCTTGACCGAAAGCCTGCGGCCTGTGGGGCCGGGCAGATTCATGGCACTTCCCATAATGCCGTAGCGCACCTTCATATAGGTGCGGCGGTCCTTCTGCTTCATGTAGCGCCAGAGGGCCCTGACCTTCTCCAGATTCTCCTTGTCATGAGAGAGGTAGGCCATAGATGTGGTGACCACTGTAATCATCTCCAGATAGCCCAGCATATACTTGCGCAGGTGCTTCTCCGTCACCTTCCAGGGATCCACGGAGTCGATCATGAGATAGTTGACCCGCAGCTGCTGGTCAATGCGCCTGATCATGGTCTGCTCGGCAACGGACTGTCCCTCCCTGCCGATAAAGTAGCGATAGAAGTTCACGTTCAGATAGTAGAGGGTCTTCACGTGCGGGAGGGGGACATAGACGAAGAGATTATCCACATAAAAGGTGTGCTTGGGCAGCTCCAGACCACAGTCGCGAAGCATCTGGGTCCGATAGGTCACAGAGTGCATCAGGATGGTAAATCCCTTGATGTTGTGCTTCATCTCATTCCAGCCGATCACCTTGTTCTGGGGAAAGAGCAGGCTATAGACCATGCGGCGTCTGGTGTTCTCATGAACCTTCTCATAGACGTAGTTGGTCAGCAGCATATCCACCGGAGTCCCCTGGCGAACCAGGCGCTTTAAGGTACTCAGCACCTGCACATAGGCCTCGGGATCGACCCAGTCGTCGGAGTCAACCACCTTATAGTAGATGCCCTGCGCGTTTCTGAGTCCCGCGTTGACCGCCTCCCCGTGGCCGCCGTTGGGCTGATGAATGGCCCGGCAAATCCCGGGATACCGGGCCGCGTAGTCGTCCGCGATCTCTCCGGTCCGATCCGTCGATCCGTCGTCCACAATCAAAATCTCCACGTCCTCTCCGCCGGGCAGGAGGGAGTTGATGCACTTCTCCATGTAGTCCTGCGAATTATAAGAGGGAATGGCAAATGTAATAATCTTCATACGATCTCCACCTCGCGAATCGACTTCGCATACAGAAATTCCTGTCTCTGGCTCCGGGAAAACCCCTGCCGCGTCCTTCCTCTCCCGGATACCTCCATTGTAACGCTTCCGGTCGATTTGAACCGGGTTTTCAACTGCCCTTTTCGTCTGCCGATGATCCTATTGTAGCAGTCCGCCAGGACCCTGACCCTTAATCTTTCCTGATATTTTCTCTTCGCGGTCTTTGATCTTTGTCGTCTTAGGTTGCGAACTTTACGGTCCTTGCCTACATGCCTTATACAGCGGCTCAAAGTCCCATTACTCTATCTTCTCTTTTTGGCCCCCGCTCCAATTGAATGGCTTTCGCATAGGCCGCAAACGCGGACGGAATGGCATATTTCCTGGAAATTTCCCCTATGTCCACAGGCCAGGATATCTTGTCAGCAGGCACATTTTCAGTCATTTCTTTTGCCAGCTCGGCATCCGACACCCGGATCTCATAACCGATCATACGCCACTCGACGTGGCTGAAGATGTGCCTGGCCTCCTCCAGTCTCCTGATCCGCAGGGGCTCATAGCCCATCTGCTCGGCATAGGCCAGGGCGGCCTCCTCGCTCAAATGCTCTCTGACATTGGGAAACTCATAGAGTCCCGCCAGAAGCCCCCTGTCCGGTCTTCGGTCGATGACTACCCTTGACCCGTTTCGAACAATGAAAACCGTTCTCTCCTCAATGCGCCTGGGCTTCCCCTTAGATCGCACCGGCAGATGGTCCCAGCTTCCATGCCTGTTCGCCAGGCAATACTTTTCCCAGGGACACTGCCCGCAGAGGGGATCCCCATTCGGCAGGCAGGCGGTAGCTCCGATCTCCATCATCGCCTGATTAAAGATCCCTGATCCGGAAGCGGGCATCACGCCCTCTAAAGCAGCCTGAGCCCTTTTTTTTGCCAGATCACTCTTGATGTCGATATCATCCTCCGAGACCCTGGCCAGAATGCGGAGCACATTCCCGTCCACCGCTGGTGCAGGCAGGTCAAAGGCAATGGAAGAAATCGCCCCCGCCGTGTAGGGGCCGATTCCGGGCAGAGAGAGAATGGCGTCATAATCGGAGGGCATCTGTCCCCCGAACTTCTCCATAATGACCTCGGCCGCCTTTTGCATATTGCGGACTCTGGAATAATAGCCGAGGCCCTCCCAGAGCTTATTGAGCTGGTCCTGCGGACAGGCCGCCAGATCCGCGATGGAGGGAAGAGCTGCAAGGAAGCCCTGATAATATGGCTTGACCGCCTCCACCCGGGTCTGCTGCAGCATGATCTCTGAGACCCAGATATGGTAGGGGTCTCTGTCGCGCCGCCAGGGCAGATCTCTCTTATTTACTTGAAACCAGTCCATGGCCGGGGTGACCAGGGGCGACAGATCAAACTGATCCAGCATTATTTCCTCCCAAAATTATCTTTCATGCATTTATTTCAAAATAAATTGCCCTGCGCATTGGTATCTTGCTGAGCTATACCATAATATAGCCTTGCCTCTTTTAAAACACAAACTGCCCTGTATGGTCCACCTATGATCCCTCAAACAGTCTCAAAGACTTGTTATATCGTCACAATAACCTATCACATGATCACAATAAAGGGTTATAAGACAAAATATAAGTGAATATACTGATAATCTATCCTGCAATCACAAGGATCTCTCGGACATCTCGAACATAACAAAAAAGGTGACTCTCCCAAAAAGAAGTCACCTCATTCTGCCACAGCTTTTGTTCCGGCTGATCTAGTCTCTTTAAGCTTCCTTTCTGTAAGCAGGCCTCCTACAGCTTCTGATCCCCGAGCTTAACCCAGCCGGCCTTCTTGACAGCCATATGAATCAGCAGGGTCAGAACCGCGGGTAAGACCAGAGAAATAAGGACCAGACCAATCCAGTCTCCGGCAGAGATCCCCGCCTTAAGTCCCTTATCAATATCACTGATCCAACCGGAATAGACTCCCAGAGGGCCCACCAGGCCACAGGTTCCCATCCCGCTGGAAATAGCCGGTCCGTCCATCTTCAGCTGAAAGATGCAGGTGGCAATCGGACCCGTGATTGCGGAGGCGAGAGTCGGAGCGATCCAGATCCGGGGATTTTTGACAATGTTGCCCATCTGGAGCATAGAGGTGCCGATTCCCTGAGATACAAGGCCGCCGACCCCGTTTTCCCTGTAGGAGGCAACCGCAAAACCGACCATCTGCGCGCAGCAACCTGCCAGGGCCGCCCCGCCTGCCAGTCCGGTCAAACCGAGCGCGGCGCAGATAGCCGCCGAGGAGATGGGCAGAGTGAGCGCAATCCCGACGACAACCGAGACGATAATTCCCATGAAAAAGGGCTGCAGCTCTGTGGCCCACACAATAATGCTTCCCAGCTGCATCGCCGCGGAACCCAGGAGTGGGGCAATGGCCCAGGATAAGGCCACACCGATTCCGATGGTGACTGCCGGTGTGACCAGAATATCAACCTTGGTCTCCTTGGACACGGCCTTGCCGCATTCTGCGGCAATAATTGCGACAAACAGGACGGCGAGAGGGCCGCCCGCGCCACCCAGGGCATTGGAGGCGAAGCCGACGGTGATCAGCGAAAAGAGAACCAGGGGCGGGGCGGACAGAGCATAGCCGATGGCGCACGCCATGGCAGGACCGCTCATGGCCATGGCCATGCCGCCCACGGTATAGTCAATTCCCGCGATGGTGGCGATGGTTCTGGAGAGAGCGGCGATATGAAACTGCGTCCCCAGAGTATTAATAATAGTTCCGACCAGAAGCGAACAGAACAGGCCCTGGGCCATTGCCCCAAGGGCATCGATCCCGTAGCGCTTCCCGGAAATAACAATATTCTTTCTCTTGAGAAAGGATTGAAGAGTGGACATGAGAGCCTCCTTGTGCATATATGTCATGACACCTGCATATACACTATAGAAAAGCCCTCCGAAAAGTCAATCTTTTTTTACACCCTGCCCTTCCAGCCATATGGTATTTTTTATTTCCGGCCGCATGATTGCCACATGATATCTCTTTTGACTCCAGCTGCATGGTAAAAATACCGTGACAAAAGCTTATTCCCTTCTGCCGCAGGCAATATTACAATTCCCCTCCCTGCCTTATGACAGGAGAATACCAAGCTCCCGAAGCTTCTCCCGGATCCGGTCGAATGACTCCGGGTTTTTACATCTAATTGTATGAAGGTGAATCCCGTCGGTGAGCATAGACAGGGGGGCGGCCTTACTGTCCCTGACCCGGTTGATGAAATCCTCGGCCTCCATCCGGTTTGAAATCTGCAGATTGCCGACCAGTTCTCCGTAGAGGGGATGCTCGACAATCACGTCCACGAGACTGCCGCCGCAGTCAACGATCGCGTTCAACTCCTCCTGGATTTGTGAGGCGTCGTGCTTGCAGGCAATCTGACAGACCGGCAGACCGGTTTCTTTCGGGAGAATATATCCCCTGGGCGTCGCCGTGATCTTATGTCCCTCCGCCCGAAGAATGGCAATATCTCCGACAATAATCTGCCTGCTGACTCCGAATTCCCCCGCGAGCGCCGAAGCGCTGATGGGTCTGTCCGCCGACTGCAGTTCCTCCAACAGCCCGCTCTTGCGTTTCTTCCTGTCCACTGATCTTCCTCCCGCAAATTCCATCCGCCCGCCTGCCCTCGATTTCTCCGGCAGAATCCAATCCACTGTCTGCCTCACATGAAGTTTACCACAGATAGCCGATTCCAATTGAATTCCATCTGTTAAAGAATTACCATGATCTTAAGAGATGCCAAGGGGCATCGCCATTGTCTTGATAAGGAGAGTGAATATGACAGAATTCAAGCACCTGACCCTGGATGTCGCTGAGGAAATCGCAACCTTGAAGATCAGCAATCCCAAGTCTCTCAACGCCTTAAACACCGAGACCCTTGAGGAGTTGAACGTCGCCCTGACCGAGATTGAGGCCAGAGACGACATCAAGGTTCTGATCCTGACCGGCGGACCCTGCTTTAACAAGAAGCTGGGCGGCGACGACCCCTATCGGTCCTTTGTTGCCGGCGCCGATATCTCCGAGATGGCGGGATTCACCGCCCCCCAGGCCAGAGCCTTCGGCATCCGCGCCTCCAAGCCCTTCTTCAAGCTCATGGAGATGCGCCAGGTGACCATCGCCGCAGTCAACGGATTCGCTTTCGGCGGCGGCAATGAGATCGCCATGGCCTGCGATATCCGCGTTGCCTCTGACAATGCCCTCTTCGGCCAGCCCGAGACCGGCCTGGGAATCATCCCCGGCTTTGGCGGCACCCAGCGCCTCGCCCGTCTGGTCGGCATGGGACGCGCCAAGGAGCTGATCTTCACCTGCGATAATATCGACGCCCAGGAGGCCTACCGCATCGGCCTGGTCAACAAGGTTGTCCCCAAAGAAGACCTCTATCCCACCTGTCAGGCAATGGCCAAGAAGATCATCTCCAAGGGCTCTTATGCCAATTCCATCGCCAAGGCTGCCATCAACAACGGCTATGACATGGACATCAGAAACGCTGTCGAAATGGAGGCCAACCTCTTTGGCGTGGTCAATGACACCCATGACAAGAGAGAGGGTATGGGCGCCTTCTTAGAGAAGAGAGCCGCTGATCTGACGGATTTCTGACCCTTAAAGAGACCAGACAAGGCTCTGGTGCTTTTCGGATAAAGGGGCTGTGAGGAAACGTTCCGTTTCCTCACAGCCCCTTTTTTATGACAGGCATCTTAATTTTACTGTCAGCAGCGAACTCCGTCCTTATAGACGGCCTTCAGACGCAGGTCCCGGTCCATAAGCAGTAAGTCCGCCCGCATCCCCGGGCCAATGGAACCGATCTGATCTGCGAGCCCCATTTCCCTGGCCGGATTAAAGGTAGCGGCCCGAACTGCCGTCTCTAAGGGCAGGCCCATTTCTCCAACGGCTGTGCGCATGCAGTCCGCCAGGTTGCTGACAGACCCGGCCAGGGCCCCGTCTGAGGCCAGGCGGGCATACTTTCCCTCCTTGACAACCTCAAGACCTCCCAGCGTATATGTCCCGTCCGACATACCGGTTGCCCGCATGGAATCAGAGATCAGAATCATCCTATCCTCTCCCATCATGCGAAAGGTCGCTCTGACGACAGAGGGGTGAATGTGCACCCCGTCGGTTATCAGCTCCGCGCCGACCCAGGGAGAATCGCAGACCGCCCCCACGACGCCGGGAGCCCGATGGCTGTAAGCCGGCATAGCATTATAGAGGTGAACGGCGTGACTTGCCCCCAGGTCAAATGCCCGCTTGGCCGTGTCATAGTCCGCGTTGGTATGAGCCAGGGAAACCGCGACACGGTTCTTGACCTCTCTGATGAAATCCAGCTGATCCCGGTTCTCCTCCGGCGCGATTCCGATGAACCTGACCAGTCCCTCAGAAGCAGACAAAAAGCCCTCCAGGACCTCCATGGAGAAGGGGATGATCTTACTTCCATCCTGGGCCCCCTTCTTGGCCCTGCTGATGAATGGTCCCTCCATGTTGACCCCCACATAGGAGGCCTGGGGCCGATATCTCTCCTCGGCGCAAATGGGATTCTCTGCGCTCTCTCCCCGGCGGCTGAAGGGATCAGACTCTTTTTTCTGTTTTTTGGCATATGCCGCAATATTTGCCAGAATGTGATTCAGATCGCTGACCGGCAAGGTCATGGTCGCCGGACAGAGGGAAGTCACTCCGACCGAGAGTTCATACTCCGCAATCGCGGCCAGGGCCTCCTCCGAAGCGTCGCAGACGTCCGCCCCGACCGCTCCGTGGAAGTGCAGGTCAATCAGCCCCGGAATCAGATAGGCTCCCTCTCCGTCAATGATCTCATAATTTACATGATTTCTGTCTTTTTTTATTTCATATGCAGGTTTTGATTCATTTGTCCCGCTCCCACCCTGTCTTTCCGCCAATGTGACAGAGCGGATGGTCCCTCCTTCCACCCTGACACTGCCCGGATGAAAGAGAAAATCCCTCCCGTAGACCAACACGTTTCTGATTTCCATCGGCGCCTCTTTTCCTGTCCGCCCATCTTATTGCACAAGAACTAAAATGTCCCTCTTCTCTGCCATAACAATGAAAGGCTCTCTCCGCAAATGCTCCATTAAAACCAATCAACCCGGATCTCCCCCGCGCCGATTCTCCCGCATGGATCTGAAGTGGTAATATGCCCCCAGCATCCCGGCCAGGTTTCCCATGGTCGCCATGGCAAGCCTGGTCTTTTTCGCAATCTCCGGCTCAAGATAATGGTCTAAGGCCCCCCGCAGTCTGGGGTAGAGATAGTCCTCCTGCTTCATGATTCCGCCGCCCAGAACCAGGCACTCCGGGTTGAGGATATAGGCCAGATTGGCCATGCCCCTTCCCAGAAGATCCACCATCCGGTCGATCTCCCTGATACAGATCTGATCCCCCTCTTCTGCGGCGGTAAAGATTCGAAGACCATCCCAGTCCTCCGCCTTCTCTCCCCTGGCCTCAGCGACTCTTTGGCACAGAGCCGAAGTCGAGGCCATCTCCTCAAAGCGGCCCGGTCCGCCAAGGTCCATATAGCCCACTTCGCAGGCCGCATTGCCGAAGCCACGGTAAATGCCTCCGCAGTCCTCATTCCTCAGATAGAGGGCTCCGCCGATCCCGGTTCCGACAGTCAGAGTCAGGACACTTCGACAGCCCCGGCCGGATCCGGCCAAAGCCTCCGCCAGGCAGGCGCAATTGACATCATTTTCCACCTCGACCGGCAGATGATAGGCCTGGCCCAGGATCTGCTTCCAGCAGGTCCCCCGGTAGTCTGGAATCGTCGGCCCCGAGTGAAAGACGCTGCCGCTGATCGGATCCACCATTCCGGCCGTAGAGATACAGATCCCGGCACAGGCTTCCTCTGTTTCGTCCCGATCAGGTATGCTTATTTTATCCCGATCGGGTGTGATCTTATAAATCTGTCCTGTCTCCTTCAGGTAAGCGTCCAGGATCTCCCGGACATTTGTCACAAGCTGGGGGCCCCCTCGATCAGCCTGACTCGGCCTCTCATGAGCTTCCAGAATTTCTCCTCCCTCAGAGACCAGCCCGTATTTGATCGCTGTTCCGCCGATA
>ERZ772955.781-NODE-781-length-22894-cov-5.727527_pt1 | contig 22894 bp, 14 predicted proteins | sample MGYA00511133_ERZ772955 | MGnify/ENA primary metagenome ERZ772955 (study PRJEB29015, sample SAMEA2737914) | human oral metagenome | biome: human oral; feature: human-associated habitat; material: dental | place: China | collected 2149 ... | reverse complement strand
GAGCGCTTCCTTGCCATGGAAGAGGCCAGGAGTTAGAGTCTCCTAACCCGCACCACGATCACTTCGGCGCTTAAGCGCCTTTTTGTTTACAAACGTCATGCCAACGACAACAATATTTAGCTAGGAGTAGCAGCGCCTACTTCTTTCCGCCGCGCAGCGCATTAATCAATTCAACCGGAAACAGTATCATTGTTTTTTGCGACGGCTCTGTTGAGATGCGTTCCAAGGTATTCAATGTGCGTAAGTTAATTGCACCCGGCGTTGTTGCTAAAATTTCAGCCGCCTCCGCCAAAGTCTTAGCGGCTTGTTTTTCACCGTCGGCATTGATAATATTGCTGCGACGTTCGCGCTCAGCTTCTGCCTGCTTCGCCATCGCCCGTTTCATGTCGCCCGGTAATTCAATGTTTTGAATTTTTACATTTTCGACATCAATACCCCATTTGTCTGTCTCGGCGTCGACAATCTCTTTGATTTGTTGCGAAATCTCTTCGCGCTTAGCGAGCAGATCGTCCATGTCGACATTACCGGTCACATCGCGCAAAGCAGCCTGCGCAAACTGGCTAGTAGCATAGATATAATTCGTCGTTTCAAGTACAGCTTTCGGCGCATTAACGACGCGAAAATAAACAACCGCATCAACGCCAACCGTTACATTGTCTCTAGTAATTACCTCTTGCTTCGGCACGTCAATCGGCGTCGAGCGTATATCAACTAGCGTCATCGTTTGAATAACCGGCAAAACGATACGAAGCCCTGGTTCGCGCACGCCAGAGAACCTACCAAGTGTCAGCACTACGCCGCGTTGGTATTGATTTACTACCCGTATACCACTCAACATCGCAATGAATACAAGTACGCATATGATGATAAGAATTTCCATACAACCCCTCCTTTTATTGCTTATAATTATCGCACGGTTCAATCAAAAGCACAAATATAGATGGTGCGGCGCTCTATTTTTACACCACGTATCGCGGTATAATACAAATATGGAGAGAATACCGCTCGCAGAACGAATGCGACCAAAGAGCTTAGACGAGGTGATTGGACAAGGGCAACTGCTCGGCGACGGCGAGTTGCTGCGCCGAATCGTGACACAGGGCGAACCGGTCAGTTTGATTTTTTGGGGTCCGCCGGGCACAGGAAAAACGACGCTAGCACGTATTATCGCGTGCGAAGTGAACGCGGAATTTATTGAACTCAGCGCCGTCACAAGCGGTAAAAAAGACGTTGAAAAAGTAATTAAGCACGCGCGGCAAAATTGGAATTTAGGTTTGCGCACGATTTTGTTTGTCGACGAAATTCACCGCTTCAACAAAGCGCAACAAGACGCGTTCTTGCCGCACGTTGAGTCAGGGCTGATTACCCTGATTGGCGCCACGACCGAGAACCCCAGCTTTGAGGTCATTCCCGCTCTATTAAGCCGTACGCGCGTGCTTGTATTGCAGCCGCTTGCAAAAGATGAAATTATTGCAATTCTGAAGCGCGCGCTAAAAACGCTTGGCAAATCAAAGCAAATCACACCGAAAGCGCTAGACTATCTCGCAGAATTATCTAGCGGCGACGCACGCGTAGCACTCGGAAATCTTGAATTAGCACTCGGTTTTGGTGAAAAAATTACACCCGATATCGTAAAAGCGGCAGCACAAAAGAAAATTCCTGGCTATGACAAAAAAGGCGACACACACTACGACGTGATTTCAGCGTTCATCAAGTCGCTGCGCGGCAGCGATGTGCAAGCGGCGCTCTATTATCTCAGCCGAATGATTGATGCCGGCGAAGATCCAAAGTTTATCGCGCGGCGCATGATAGTTTTCGCTTCTGAAGACATTGGGCTAGCGGGCAATGGCGCGCTTGCGCTCGCGGCGGCAACATTCCAAGCGGTTGAACGCGTCGGGCTGCCGGAAGCGAACTATAATTTATACCACTGCGCTGTCGCTTTGGCGCGCAGCCCGAAATCGCGCGAAATCACCGACCTAATGCATGCCGCCAAAGATCTAGCGAAACAATTTCCCGACGCGCCTGTACCGCTCCATATCCGTAACGCGCCGACGAAGTTGATGAAAGATCTCGGCTACGGCAAAGATTACAAATGGCAAGCAGGCTTTCGGCACGAGAAAGGGTTTTTACCCGATGAAATCAGGTCAAGCTGCTAATCAGTTAGTGCATATATATTCAATCATGCGGATCTTCGCTTAGTTGTCGCGCTGCAATCGGTGTTCGCTACACTCAACCAAGACGCCCTCATACGGCCGAAGCGTTACGACGCCGTTTGCACCAATTGCCGGATAGTCAACCGGATGCGTTGAGCATAAAATAAATCCAGCGTGCGGCAACGTAACACGGCGCGTCTCTTTGCTAAAATTGAGCGCCACAAACACGTGCTGCTCCTTGCCGATCCACCGGGCATACGCAAATATGTCGTCGCCCGCATCACCGATCGGCTCGTATTCGCCCATGCGCAAAATCTCATACTGACTGCGTAATTTCAGCAGCCGCTGATATAAGGCAAAAAACGAATCGGGATCATGCTGTTCAACATCAACATTCACTTTTTTACTTATAGGATCAACAGGCAACCACGGTTTTACTTGGCTAAAACCGGCATTTTTTTCACCCGTCCACTGCATAGGCGTACGTTCGGGATCGCGCCCGACTGACTCGTCGTTACCGTGACTAAATACTGACTTATCTTGAATTTCATCAAATTGGATCGGCGCGTTCGTCATACCGATTTCGTCGCCGTAGTACACCACCGGCAGGCCCGGCAGTGTCAATTGCATCAGCGCAACGAGCCGCGCCTGCTCTGTACCGCCATAACGCGTCGCGATTCGCGCTTGGTCGTGATTGCTAAAACAATACACCGGCGTATGAATATCAGGATTAATCATGCCCTGAAATTCATTTACCATCGTACTAAACGATTCCGCTGAGAACTTCGCGCCCAAGCCTTCAAAATTAAATGGCATCGACACGTCAGGGTTGACGCCGTAAAATCCGAGATACTGTTCCTGCGTGCCGTAATTTCCATCAGGATAATCTTCGAAAATCATGATTCTATCGTCATATGACGCCACAACATCCGTCAGCTCGCGCAAATATGGAAACAGGTTTTCCCAAAAACGGCTATATTTATGCTGCAAATCGTCAAACGACCGCACCGACTGCTCATCAGGGCAATGCGCCGCGAGCAGATCATCGCGCTGGTGCGGATCTTTACTAATCCACCGCACTGCGTCAGCGCGAAATCCATCAACGCCTAAATCAAGCCAAAATTTCAGAACGCGCTTCATTTCTTGGCGCACCGCCGGATTGTCCCAATTCAAATCGGGCTGCTCTTTCAAGAACGTGTGTAAATAATATTGCTGCCGCGATTCATTCCACTGCCACGCCGAGCCTCCAAAAATACTCAGCCAATTATTCGGCGGCGAACCGTCCGCGCGCGCATCGCGCCACGTATAAAAATCGCTTTTGTCATTATCGCGCGACGATTGCGATTCCAGAAACCACGGGTGCTGATCGCTTGTATGGTTCGGCACGAAATCAACCATGACTTTAATGCCGCTTGCGTGCGCTTTTTCGATCAGTTCGCGAAAATCATCAAGCGAGCCAAACATCGGATCAATATCGCAATATTCCGACACATCATAGCCCATATCAGCTTGCGGTGATGGATAGAACGGAGAAAACCAAATCGCATCGATGCCAAGCGATTTTTCACCGCTTTTTATATAGGCTAGTCTGTCAATTACACCGCGCAAATCGCCAACGCCATCGTCGTTTGAGTCCATAAATGATCGCGGATAAATTTGATACAAGGCATTTACATTTGCCCAGCGTTTACGCGCCATATTCTTTCTCCTGTTCGTCTTTGAGCGCAGCATATACGCCGTTCGTCCAGCCAAAACCGTCTTGCAACTCGTACTCGCCACCGCCGCCTGGCGCCGCTGCGACGACGTCGTATTTCTCGACCATTTTCCGTTCGCTCATAAACACCGATTCATTCAGCGCAAGCCAGCGGTCGCGGATTTCTGCCGCCAATTCGTCATAGCCATATGAGCCCAATCCTTTGATTGTTACCCACTGCAACGGCGCCCAGCCATTTGGCAGATCCCACTGCTGACCGTTATCGACGAGTGTCGCTGCAACACCGCCCGCATGCAAAAAGTCCGTTCTAATCCGCTCAGCTACAGCTGCCGCTTGTTCAGGCGTCGCGATACCGGCGTACAGCGGAAACACCCCCGCGAGTGTTAAACGGTCATTCAACGTTTGCCGAACAGTATGAAAATCCTCAAAAAATTGACTTGACTCATTCCAACAGTATCGCTGAATTGCTTTGGCACGGTAAGCAGCAGCCTGCTCAAACCGCCGCGCTAAACGCTTTTGTTTGAGGAACCGGTACGATTCGGCGATCGCACATTCCAAATCATACATCAAACAATTCAGATCAACCGGCACAATTTTCGTCGTTTCGATCGTTTTGATGTCGCGAGTATCGCGAAACCAACGGCTACTGAAATCCCAGCCGCTTTCCGCCGCTGCTCGCAAATCAATATAAACTTGCTCTTTCTGGTCGGCGACTTCAGCCGTTTCGATGTCTTCGCGCTGTGATTCCGGGCGTGGCGTCGATTGATCATCGTAAAACCGGTTAAGAATTTCGCCATGCGGCATACGCACGACACGGCGGTGCGCAGTACAATCCGGTCTCGTCGCGAGGCGCCGCCGCCCATCCATCCAAAATCGATATTCAGCGAGCATGCTAGGCAAAAACTCAATATACGTGCGCCGCGCACCGCGCTGCTGCGCCAACAACTGCACCATACGCGCGAAGAACGGCGGCTGCGACCGGCTCAAAAAATAGGTACGATTTGCGGTCGGAATCATATTAAATTTACGCAGCATATATGTATAGTTACGCATCATATCATGCACAGCGCGCCACCTGCCGTCCGCCGCAAGCCCGAGCATAATAAAATAGCTATCCCAATAAAATTGTTCTTCAAATCGCCCGCCCGGCGTAATATATTTGTATGGCAACGCAATTAATGAACCGCGATTACGCCGATTACGCCGTTCTAGCACGCGCCACAAATTCGATACATGCTGGCGCGCCGTTGTCGTTTCGTCCGGCTCGTATTGCGGCACGTTGTGTTTTACCGGCTGAAAATTATGCGAAACAAATTCTGCTAAGTCAAACTCTGGCTTTTTATGCTCTTTCATATACCGGCGTACGACCGCCGCAACTGAATCGCACGGCACCATATCGACAAACGTTTTACCGTCGGCATACACGCGCTCTGCCTGCACGGCATCAAATAAATCACGCAGCGACTCATCTGGGCTTTTTGCGACAGGCTTCAGCAAACCGACCGTATGAACTGTTGCAGTCTTGAGCGAATCGGAACTTTTTTTGATAATCTCTTCGGATTTTTTTGTTAATAATCGTTTGCGCATAGATGGCATTATACGCCAAATCTACCTCTGTTACAACAAGAATATTAAAAAATACTATTGACTTTTTATCATGCTTATGCTAATATAAATGTAGTGGTTAATCACACAAACATCACTAAAAAATAAAAAGGAGAGTTATGAAGCGAAAGCGAATCACCGTACAGTACATCGGCTAATAGCTAAAGCCAATAATAATCCCCCGACCTACCGCGCGGGGGATTGTTATTTACGATTTATTATGGCGTTTGCGTTCGTTAGCGTCGAGATATTTTTTACGCAAACGCAAACTTTTCGGCGTCACCTCAAGCAGCTCATCGTCTTCGATAAAGTCAATTGATTGTTCTAAACTAAGTTCTGTATGCGGCGTCAACTGTACTGTGCCGTCGCTTGATTTTGAACGCATGTTTGTCAGGTGCTTTGCTTTGCAAACGTTAATTTCCATGTCGTCCATACGATTGTTTAGCCCGACGATCATACCAGCATACACTTCCACGCCCGGTCCGACAAATAATTCGCCGCGGCTTTCGGCGTTTTCAAGCGCATACGGCGTCGTTGTACCAGCTTCAAAAGCAATCAACACGCCATTGCGCGTTCGCGGCAACGTGCTGCTCGCCGGCTGATAACCATGCGGCAAGCTATACATAATCACCGTACCTTTCGTGTCGGTCAATAGCGTGTTGCGCAATCCAATCAACGCGCGCGTCGTGATGAGATAGGTCATGCGCGCAGCACCGCTCGCGGTTTGTTCTTGCTTAACCAATTCCGCCTTGCGCTTGCCAAGCTCCTGGCTGACAACGCCGACAAACTCTGCACCAATTTCAATCAACAGTTCTTCAACCGGCTCTTTCTCGACACCGTCTTCGTTTATCGTTACAACTTTCGGACGCCCAACTTCAAACTCATAACCCTCGCGCCGCATCGCTTCAATTAGCACGCTTAAATGCAATTCGCCGCGACCCGAAATGATAAATCCAATGCCGTCCTCGCGTACACGAAGTGCCACATTCGTCTCTAGCTCGCGCTGCAACCGATCACCGATCTGCCGCGATGTCGTAAATTCGCCCTCGCGGCCTTTCATCGGGCTCGTATTCGGCCCGAGGTACATGCTAATCGTCGGCGCTTCGACATCCATCACCGGCAACGCTTCAGGATTGTCGCGGTCGGCAAGTGTCTCGCCGATATGCGCTGCAGCCGCGCCAACGACATAAACAATATCGCCCGCTACCGCTTCGTCGACTTCTTCTTTGGCGAGCCCGCGGCTAATAAATAATTTATCAATTTTAGCGTTTTGCGCCGCGCCGTCAGTTTTCATTAGCACAATCGGCATTGCGCGTTTAGCGACGCCGCGGCTAATCCGCCCAATCGCATACTTTCCCAAAAAGCTATCATACTGCAGAGCCGTTACGAGCATCTGAAACGAACCGTCTACCGACACGTTTGGCGCAGGAATTTGCTGAACAATCGCCTCGAAAATCGGCGTTAAATCGGCCGGCTCACTTGGGTCGCTCGGCATGTGCACCCACGATTTGCCATCGCGCGCCGCCGCATAATACACCGGATACTTTAGCTGCGACTCGTCGGTCGCGAGCTCCAAAAATAAATCCGCCAGTTCGTCTTCAACTTCAGCGACGCGGCGCGCCGGCTTGTCAATTTTATTGATCACTACTACCGGCTTTAGACCCAGCTCCAGCGCTTTGCTCAAAACGAATTTCGTTTGCGGCATCGGTCCTTCCTGCGCATCGACGATAAGCAATACGCCGTCCGCCATATTAAGCGTCCGCTCAACCTCGCCGGAAAAATCCGCATGCCCCGGCGTATCAATAATATTGATTTTGTAATCACCATAGTACACCGTCGTCTGCTTGGCGGTGATGGTAATACCACGCTCGCGCTCCTGATCGCCCGAATCCATAATCAACGCTTGCGCCATTTCCGCCTGATTGTCGCGAAACGTATTTGATTGTTTGAGCAACCCGTCAACAAGCGTCGTTTTACCATGGTCAACGTGCGCAATAATTGCAACATTTCGAATATAGTTTGGATCGGTCATAGTGTTCCTTAATACCGCGTAGGCTTCTGCTTATTTCAAAAAAACGGTCTGCGGCGACACAGACCTTGCTTATAGTTATTATATCATAATGATCTGCATTAACCAAAATAACCCGCGCAAAAAACTATGCATTGCATCCATGCTACTCAGCAACGACCGCAGTATTCGTATTTCGGTTATAGCGGCGAAAAAGTCGAAGCGCACCGCGGGCAATAGGCGCTGCCGCAAATATTTGCCAGAAAAACGCAGCACAAAAATTTACCGACCACGCCAGTGCAAATTGCGCCGGCATCGCAGCGAGCGGCGTGCCAGACAGCGCCAGCCCGATCGCACTCATCGCGAGAGACATGCTCGTCACCATGCACACCGTCTGAGCGAGTGCTTTTGCCGAAGTGCTGTCATTTTTTTGCACCATACCGCTCATGACTTTATGCGCTGCTTTTGATACGACTGCATTTTCGACAATCATCACAATAGTAAAAATCACCGGCTGCAGCAACAAGGCGCGTCCGAGCGCCTCAACTGATATACCGCTGTGGCGAAACGCGTTAAATATATTCATAAATAATGACATCGTGAACGCCATAGCGACACCAAAAACCAGTCCTTCACGCTTGTTGCGAGGCATGTTTTCTCCTTTACTTACTATTTTTAGCAACAAAAAAGTTGCGCTTTTTATCGTGCAACGGTACAACTAGGGGTGTGTTTCACGCATTACATTTTCCGTTCCCAGACGCCGATAAACTCAACTTGAGCAACAGAAAACAACGTATTGACCTAACGTTAGTATAGCAACCGTGAGCGAAATAGTCAATGTGAAAAATAAAAACAAGCAACAATGCTTGCCTGTATAATTTGGTGGAGTATAGGAGATTCGAACTCCTCACCTCTTCGCTGCCAGCGAAGCGCTCTAGCCAAATGAGCTAATACCCCGCATAATATACTAATTCCTGGTGGGAAATACAGGGCTCGAACCTGTGACCTCAGCAATGTGAATGCTGCGCTCTAGCCAACTGAGCTAATTTCCCGCAAATTTTCCCAAATCCACCCGAATATGGTGGAGCATGCGAGAGTCAAACTCGCGACCTCAGCAATGCGAATGCTGCGCTCTATCAACTGAGCTAATGCCCCATCGCTACTATCGTATCAAAAAACCGCCCCAAATTCTAGAGGCGATTTTCGTGCTGTTACGCGCCCACCCGGGGCACGGAGGTTTTGATGTTTATTTTTTAATCGCAACGGGCACCCCATTGCGTACCAGCATACTTAATAGTATCGCGTATTTGCCGGTAAAATGCAAGTGCTTAATACCACCCGAACAGCACAGGCACAGCAGTAAAAAACGCCCCGCCTGCTTGTAATTATTTATGCCGGAGCTGCGATTCAAACATATGGTAGTACGCGCCGTGCTGGGCGACGAGCTCGGCGTGCGTGCCATGCTCGACAACTTTACCGTGCGCAAGCATAAAAATCATATCAGCTTTCTCGACCGTACTCAGACGGTGCGATACAGTAATAATCGTCTTCTGCTTTTGCCGAAACAACCGATCGAAAATGCGAGCCTCTGCCAGCGCGTCGATCGCGCTCGTCGGTTCATCTAAAATAACAATCGGGCTGTCGCGGTAAAAGTTGCGGGCAAGCGCCAATCGCTGCCATTGTCCGCCTGACAAATCGACGCCTTTCACGCCGTCATCGGATTCCATCCACTGATTCACGTAGCTGTCGACGCCTTTCGGCAGCTTGGCGACAAATTTTGCCGCCTCGGCTTCGCGTAGCGCAGCGTCTACTCGTTCCTGGCCCGGCGTTTTTGACACATCGCCGAACCACACATTCTCGGCAGCTGTCGCGAAATCATACTGCGTAAAATTTTGGCTGAGCACGCCTAGCTGCCGGTGCCACGTTTGTATATTAGCCGACGCAAGCGGCTCGCCATCAACCGCTACTTCGCCGCCAACCGGCTGGTACAATCCCGCCAATAATTTCAGCAGCGTCGTTTTACCCGCGCCGTTTTCGCCGACGAGCGCAACATGCTGGCCGCGCTTAATGGTCAAATTGATATGATCAAGCACGAGCGTATCGCTGCCCGGATAGCGAAAACTCACGTCCTTGAATCGTATATCGCGATGTAACGCCGGCACTGTTTTACCACCCTGCTTGGCGAGCGGCAGCTCCATAAATCGCTGGTAGTCAAACAAATTCGCCAAATCTTCATCCATGCTATTAACCGTCGAGACTAAGCTGCTGACACTGCCGAGCGCGCGGCCCGCTGTTTGCTGCACAAACAAAAACTGCCCGATCGGCTGGCGGTGCGCGACGATTTCGTACACGATCCACACGAGCGCGCCGACCTCCACCGCCGCCTGGAACAATTTTGCGCCGAGTCTTTTCGCCAAAAATTTCCGCTCAAAATCAATACGCGTTTTTTGATCTTTTTCGAGCAGCGCCATACGCATATCAAGCAAATGACGAACCAGTCCGTACAGCCGCAAATCAATCATCTTTTGCGGTTTGAGCATTTCCCATTCGATCCAGCTGGCGCGCCGGCGCGTTTCGACATTTTCGCGCCAATGATTTGCATTAAGCCGCGACAGCCGGAACTGCACGATCACGCTCGGAACTGCAGCGAGCACGACCGCCAGCCCCAGCCACGCGTTGATCGCAATAAGCGCCCAAACTGTAAATACAAACGTAAACGTATGCGTCACGACATCTGCCAAACGCGCAAAAATATATGGAAAAAATTGCGCAAATTCTTTGGCGCGCTCGTACATATCGATCGTGTCTTTGTCGTCGTAGCGCCAAAACTCAATCGCACAAAAGCGCTCGTACATCACGTCGGACATAGCGGTTTTGATACGAAACCGCATAAGCTCGCTCGCATAGCGCTCGAAAATGCCCCACGCCGCCATCAACACGCCCGATAGCGCCGCTGCCGCCACCAGCCACACCACGCGGCTGCCTGCTGCACGATCGCCTGCGTACGCTTCGGCGAGCGCCGTGGTCGTGAGCGCCGCTAGATACGTTGTGACAATCGGCAGACCGGCAGAAATCGCCGAGCCGGTAATCTGCAGCACCGACATAGCAGGCGCGATTCGCAGCGATGTTTTCGCCACGCTATAAAGCGCGCGGATCAGTTGGCGAATGGTTGGTCTGGGGCGGGACATCTGCTGCTATTATAATCACCTTTTCCAAGAAATGATACCGGTTTTTCATTGCAACAAGTATTTGCGTACTGCCGATAACACTAATGACACACCCGCCAAAAGCGGCGAACCTGTCCTTGTTCGCCGCTTTAGTTTGCGGTGTAGCGCTGTGCTGTGCTTATGCAGCTGTTCTCTGTGTTCCTTAGGCTCTTATGCTTGCCAGTCTTTGCGGAGGCGGACGCCGATAATGAGGGTGAGGGCGCCTGCGATGAGGACGCCGGCAGTAAAGAGCAGGATGGTGAGGTTGTCGCCGGTATTAGCGAGGGTGCCGCCTGGGCGGGAGCGGCGATAGTGCTGGCCGTTGCCGCCGTTTGCGCTACCAGCGCCGCCGCTGCCTGGCGTAGCGGGGTTAGGGCCGTAGCGGAAGGCATTTGTTTTGACGGCTTTGTAGAGAGGATCGCCATTGCCGAGATCAACCGCGACATCAACAAGACCGTTGGCATGGGCAGGGACTTTCACGGTGATAGTGTTGCTGTCTACGATTGTGACGTCTGTAGCGGGGACGCCGCCGATGGTGACTTTGGGGGTGGAGGATGTTAGGATATGGTCTGTCTTGACAGCGACGGGAACTCTGGCGTCAGTCGTTGAACCATTGCCGAGATGACCAATCACCCCAAGCCCCCACGAATACATTGTGCCGTCTGAGGCGAGGGCGAAGCCATTCTGATCACTTCCAGACATCTGCACAATCGTCTTACCCTCCAGCGGCGTACCGGCAGTTTTCACGGCAGCAGGGAGATTAATATCACTGCCAAAACCATCACCAACACCAGCCTGACCATGTTCATTCCAGCCCCAAGCGTACATTGTACCGTCTGAAGCGAGAGCGAACGAATGATAACTACCAGCAGCCACTTGCACGATTGTCTTGCCGTTCATTGGCGTGCTGGCAGTCTCGACGGGAGCTGGAAAAACAATAGAATGAGGATTTGACGTGCTTGTACTGCGACCAAGCTGACCGTAATTGTTTCCGCCAAACGAATATATCGTACCGTCTGAAGCGAGAACAAGCGAGTGTAGAAAACCAGCAGCAATTTGTACAATTGCTTTGCCCGCTGGGATAGTAACTTCGTTAGGAATACTCTTATCAACTGCTCCAGGGCTTCCGATTTGATAATTACCGTCAAGCCCCCATCCGTACGCCGTGCCGTCTGATGCGAGAGCAAGAGAATGACCGCCGCCAGCGGCAATTTGCGTAATCGTCTTTCCATCCATCGGTGTGCCGGTAGTTTTTACGGCAATGGGAACGTTGGAATTGTTTGTTGTACCGTTGCCGAGTCGACCATCGCCATTACCTCCCCACGCATACACCGTACCATCTGACGCAAGGGCAAGCATATGAGCACCACCGCTATTAGAAACCTGTACAATCTGTTTTCCCTCCATCGGCGTGCCAGCAGTTTTCACGGCAACGGGAATATTGGAGCTGGTGTTTGTGCCGTCGCCAAGTTGTCCGTATGTGTTGTCTCCCCAGGTATAAACTGTACCATCGCTTGCAAGGGCAACACCTTTGTAGGCTTGAACAATTGCTTTTCCCTCCATTGGCGTACCAGCGGTTTGAACGGGGACGGGAATGGTAGAGTTGCCGGCTGCCGTACCGTTATTGTCTCCCCAGGAGTACAATGTGCCGTCCGAAGTGAGGGCGACGCCATCGCCTACCTGCACAATCGTCTTCCCTTTCGGCAGAAACCCGCTTCCCTGTATGGTGATAGTTTGTCCTGGCGTGACGTCTGTTGCTGGGTTGACCTGAGAGATGGTTGGAGCGGCGTGCGGGATGGCGAGGAGGATTGGCGTATAAGGGCTTGTGCCCGAGGCGGTTTTAGCGGCAATGCGCACTTGGTACTTGTGGTCGTTGGTGAGGCCGGAGATGGTATATGAGGTAGCGGTTGGCGCGGCATTGTTAGTCGTCCAGCTGCCGGCGCCAAGGGTGCGGTGTTCGATGATGTAGTTTGTGAGTGAGCCGCCGCCGAGGGATATTGGGCGATGCCATGAGACGGTAATGCTGGCGTTGCCGGCACTAAGCGAGACGTTGGTCGGAGATGACGGCGCTGAAGCGGCGTTTGCTTGGCGGTTGACAGCAAGGTAGCTGAGGGTGCCGGTACAGGCAGCCATGATAAACGCGAAACAAACCGGAACGAGCCGGTTTTTACGAAAGAGATGGAGTCCGGAAGCATACTGTATAGAAGTGTGCCGAGTATTAGCAGCCGTATGGTTACTGTGCCTATGGGCTAGCCGCGCGCTTTCAGTGTGTGTGTGTGTGGATTATGCTTGCCAGCGGTTACTATGCGCGTACGCGTACGAGCCGTTGATGCGTGAACAGCTGAAGAGCCAGCCGTATAGTTGCGGAGACGATACCACCCTAACATGATTGTATTTCTGTTCCTTTTCTATCTTTTGTTTTATCTAAAGATATTATTGGTATTTGATATTGTGTTTTGATTACATGACGCTATAGGTGGTGGTCTATCGCGTGAGATTGAGTTTGGTTATTTATTTACTTATTTTGTTGAGTTCTCCCTTTTTTGTGTTAAAACTATTCTGAGGGGAATTGTAGCAAAGCGGTTGTGGTTTGTCAAGGATTTTTTGCGGGATTTTTTTCAAAACGGCAATACCCCCGCCTGTCAGTATTTATGCATTCGGTAAATATACCGTACAAGCAACAGGCTAGTTTGGATAGAGCGGACGATATTCATTTATTGTTTGCAGTAATAGTTTGCCGGCGGCGCGCTAAAAGCGCGAAAGCGGCGGCAACGAGCGATAGAGCAAGGCATACTATAAGCGCAAGACTATCGCCGGTGCGTGCGAGGGCAGCAAAGATGTTTGACGAGTTCGGCGGGTTGTTCGGCGTATTCGGCGGGGTCGGCTGAGGCGTCGGCGATGGCGGCGGCGTAGGAGCAGGCGCTTCGGTGAATTTGAGCTTAATGGTAGTTTCAGCGCTGCCGATCGCCGGCGCGTTAGTAGCGACGAGTTTAAGGTCGTGCTCGGCGTCGTCGGGCAGCGGAATCGTGAGTGTGATAGTTTGCCAGTTATTACTAAACTGAACAGCCCGCGACTGCGGCGCGCTCGCATCAAACGTGTATTCAAGGTTGTTAGAGCTGCGAATCGGAACTTCTACTTTGGCGTAGCGCTGACCGCCGACCTTATAGTACGTGACTGCGACCGTGCCAATGGTCGGCGTGGGGCGATAGACGGTAACTTGAATGATGGAGTTAGCGGTGTCGGCGTAGACAGCGGGAGCGGCGTGCAACGAACTCAGCGCGCACAAAACTACAGCAGCAACAGTAGCGCATACGAAGCAACTAGCCCAAGCGAATCTTTTTCTTTTTGGCGCGCAGCTTTTTGACAAGCGCATACGTTGCCCCTCCGACAAGCGTTAATGCTAATATAATAACGGCCGCGAACATCCAGGCGGGCATAAGCAACACAGTTCTCTGGATCGTTTGGGAATTGCCGAGCATATCGACACGGAGCTCAACGTTGTACAGCCCGACGCGCGCGCCGTCCCACTCAAGCGGAATCGCACGCGTAGTACTTGGCAGAACAGCGTGTTCAGTTTCGGCGGTCTGATGAATGGTTGCGCCGCTGAAGAAATCTTTAACAATGAGCTTTGATTTGACAGTAAAATCGGTGTTACCGCTGTTTTTAGCACGCAACTTCGCTGTAAGCGGCGCTTGTTGCTGCCACCATGGGGTATCAATTGAAGCAAGCTCACCGCTTTGACGCGTGCTGCCGCCCTCGGTTTTGCCATAGACGATCATACCGACGCGTTTTTTAGTGATGACAGTACCACCACGGTCTTCGTCGCCCGTGGTTTCGGCGAAAATCGCCGCATACTGCCCTGCCGCTGGAATATCGCGCGGCACATTGATAGTGTAACGAATGGTGACAACTTGGTTTGGCTCAAGCACGTATTCATTTTGCGAAAATTTAATCCAGCGGGAAATCTGCGTTTGCGCGCCGCCGCCAGTGAACGCCGGATTGTAGTCTTCGTCGGTCACACGGTAAGGCGCAGCATAGACTTTGGCGGTGAATGGGCGCGAGCCGCTATTGACGACTTTGAACTCGCCTGTTTTAGCGGCGCCCGGATGCAGATCAACATGAACGGAAGTTGGCGAAAGCGTTAGTTGGACGTTATCGCCCGACGAATTATCGGCAGCATGCGCCGGCGGAATCGACGCCATTAAACCGCCCGCCGCCGCGAACATGCCGCATAATAACAAAACTTTCAACCAACTTCTGAAGTACTTCATGCTAGTTCGTGACCGCCGTGTAGGTTACTTCGCGCGTATACGTACCATTTGGCGTTGCGGTGCTGACATTTGCGCCCCAGGTGACAGCAGTGATGTCGCCGCCCGCGATAGACGGCGTAGTCGTATTTTTGAGCGTGACGGGAGCAGTGTTGGCAGTGATGCCGGCATATTGGTTCGCTGCAAACGAGTCAATACGGTAGCCCCAGGTATCGGTAGTGAGCGCTGCTGGCGCAGCAAACGAACCGGCGGCGGCTGGAATCGTGTCGCTACCTTTCTCAAGCGTAGTTGCTGCGGTACTCGACGCAAGCTGCAACTTGTAACCGCTCGCGTTGTTCGTACCGACTGTAACATTGTGCGCCGCACTGGCAGTAGCACCGGCAGCCGTTGGTGTGACGTTAACATCAACGGTCGCCGCCGATACGCCAACCGTAATCGCCGAGTTGACATGCACGCGAATCGTTGAGTTCACCGTTTCGGTCGCCGCCGAAGCGCTCATCGCCGGCATGAGCACACATGCTAAGGCAAGTGCGCTCCCCGCGGTAATTTTTGATATTGTTTGTACTTTCATATTGTTCCTCCTTATTTTACTGATTTCATTGATCGTGGCGGCATTCTTACATCATATTGACCTCCACACCCTAATTATTGATAGCCGTATAGGTTACGGTTGCTGTGTAAATGCCGCTCTGCTGCGAACCGGTAGCACTGACGCCGTACCAAACGGTGGTCGTTTCGGCAGTTGGGTTAGCGATAGCAGTAGTGCGAATGACGTGCGGCGCGGTGTGATCTGGTACGCCCGCCCAGGTGTACGCCGAAGAAGCAACATTATTTTCGGCGGTTGTCGTGCTGCCGAAATTACCTATACCGTTTACGCGGTAGCCCCAAGCCGAACCGCTAAGCGTAGCAGGGGCAGTTTGCGTGCCTGCTGTTGGCATGATGGTTTGCGAGCCGTTGGTGAGATTGCGATTAGCGTTTTGCGTTGATAAGGAAAGCTTGTAGCCGGTAGCAGCGTTAGTCGCAACAAGAACATTTGCCGATTTACTCGACATTTTCGTACCGCCCGCTGGCGTGACAGCGATATCAACCGAAGTCGGTGCCGATAAGGTAATATAGCGAATCTGTCCAGTTGCCGTAGCTGAATATGCGCCCATACCGATAGCGTTTACTGCTGCTACGCGGAATGTGTAGGTCGTGGGTGTGAGGAATGGAATCGTGACAGTAGTGCTCGTGGATGCAATGTGGCTGTAGGTCGACCAGGTAATACCGCCATCGGCTGAATATTGAATAACGTAGTCAGTGATTGGGGTGCCGCCGTTGTTCGCCGGCGCCGTCCAGGTTAGACGAACGGCGTTGTCAAGCGGCGCGGTTGCGAGGTTTGTCGGCACATCCGGTACTGTCGCATAACGATAGCTACTCGTTTTGACAGCTTTATACAGCTCATCGCCGTCGCCGAGATCAATCGCCACATCAACCAAACCTGCCGCATGCGCCGGCGTTGTTGCAGTGATAGTTGTGCTGTTTACAATTGTGACATTCGTCGCTTCAATGCCGTCGAAAGTAACTTTCGGCGCGGAAGGAGCGAGCGCAGAGGGAGGAGTTGTACTGACGGCGAGGGGAGTTTTTGCATCTGTACCGATAGTGCCGTTGCCGAGCTGCCCATGTTGACCCCAGCCCCAGGTGTACATCGTGCCATCAGAGGCCAGTGCCAATGAATTAGCGCTACCGCCAGATGTAACCTGTGAAATCACTTTACCCACCATTGGCGTACCAGTAGTTTGAACGGCAACCGGAACGCTTGAGTTAGTTGTCGTATTATTGCCAAGTTGACCGTATTGATTCCAACCCCAATCGTAGACCGTACCATCGCTCGCCACAGCTAGTGTATGAGCGTTACTCGCCGCAACCTGTGCAATCACCTTACCCGCCATTGGCGTGCCGGTTACCTTAACTGCAACTGGAATACGTGTATCAACTGTCGTACCATTACCAAGCTGACCATACATATTCCAGCCCCAAGCGTAGATCGTACCGTCAGAAGCAAGAGCCACAGACTGAGAGTTTCCTGCTGCTAGCTGGATAATGATTTTACCTGCCATAGGCGTACCGATAGTCTGAACAGACACTGGAGCATTAGCATTAATCATTGTGTTGTTGCCCAACTGACCGTAGGTATTTTGACCCCACGCATACACCGTACCGTCAGAAGCAAGAGCTAGCGAATGATAGTATCCTGCATGAATCTGGATGATTTTCTTATTATCCATCGGCGTACCAACGGTTTTTACAGCAACGGGGACAACAGAGCTGGTGGTAGTAACACCATTACCAAACTGACCGTACGCGTTGCCGCCCCAAACATAGATTTTTCCGTCAGAAGCTAAGGCTAATGAATGAGAAGCGCCAGCTGCAATCCCTACAATCGTTTTACCCTCCATCGGCGTGCCGATGGTCTTGACGGCAACCGGAGTACTGGAATGCGTTATGGTGCCATCACCCAACTGGCCCGAACCATTAAGTCCCCATGCATATACTGTCCCATCAGAGGCGAGCGCAAGAGAGTACCAAACCTTTGTTGATACTTGGATAATCTTCTTACCTTCCATTGGTGTTCCAACGGTTTTTACAGCAACCGGAACATTGGAATCAGTTGTTGTACCATTGCCAAGCTGACCATAATTGTTTTGTCCCCATGCATATACTGTCCCATCAGAGGCGAGCGCAAGAGAGTACCCGCTGCCATTCGCTGTCTGTACAATTTTTTTACCTTTCGGCATAAAGTTAGTGCCAGTGATCGTCACATTTTGTCCGCCCGCAACCGGACCAATCGCTGGCGAGACATTGGTTATGGTCGGTTTGGCATGTGGCGTCGCGAGAACGATACTGCTAAAATCTCCTGTCCCAGTAGCAGTCTTAGCCGCCACTTGCGTTTGATATATTTGGTCGTTTGTTAGACCAGTTATCGCGTGCGACGTTACAGTTGCTGCAACATCAACAGTCGTCCAGTCTACCGCACCAATTGTTCGATACCGCAATACATAGCCCACTATACTTTTTCCACCTGTAACGACTGGCGATTGCCAAGAAATGGTAGCTTTGGCATTACCCGGCTCAACTACGACTTGTGTTGGTGTAGATGGCGTGTCCATAAGATTAAGCTGAGCGACAACCGCCGCTAAAGAGTCAGAGGTAGAGTTATTGCCCAGCTGACCATTACTGTTGCGTCCTCGTCCGTAAACGATATTATCATGAGTAAGTGCTAACGAGTGGCTGCCATCCCAACCACCAGCAGAAACTTGGATAATACTTTTGCCAGCCGGAATCTGAGACGCGACAGGAACGGAAGAATCGGTATGCGACAGGCTACCAAGCTGGCCATTTGCATTACGACCCCATCCATACACCTTACCATTAGAATCTACAGCGAGCATATACGCAGGACCACCTGATATACCAATAATCGTTTTACTAGCCATCGGTGTTCCAACGGTTTTTACGGCAACCGGAACATTGGAATCAGTTGTTGTGCCATTGCCAAGTTGCCCAAACTCACCCCTACCCCATGTATAGACGGTGCCGTCAGAGGCAAGAGCGAGAGAATTGTGAACACCAGCAGCTATCTTAATAATATTTTTACCCGCCATTGGCGTGCCGGTTGCCTTAACTGCAACTGGAGTACGTGAATCAACTGTTGCGCCATTACCAAGCTGACCAGTAGGATTATATCCCCATGCGTATACCGTGCCGTCATCGGCGAGCGCAAGAGAGTGGTAACCGCCGGCTGCAATGTTCACGATACTCTTACCTGCCATAGGCGTTCCAGTTGTTTGTACGGCGACGGGACTAGATGAATTAGTCGTTACATTATTACCCAACTGGCCGTAGGTATTTTGGCCCCATGCATACACCGTCCCATCAGAAGCAAGCGCAAGAGAATGTCCTGCGCCAGCAGATATTTGCGTAATTGTCTTAGCTGCCATTGGTGTTCCAACGGTTTTTACAGCAACCGGAACATTGGAATCAGTTGTTGTGCCATTGCCAAGCTGACCATAGACACCACGACCCCATGCGTAAACGGTACCATCCGACGCACGTGCTAAAGAGTGTCCGTCGTTGAAAGAACCACCGGCAGAAATCTGCGTAATATTCTTACCCGCCATAGGAGTACCGACTACCTTGACCGCAACGGGAATATGCGAATCAGCCGTTGTGCCATTACCGAGTTGGCCAGATCCATTCCATCCCCACGCATACACTGCGCCGCTAGAGGACAAAGCGAGCGAATGATAGCTACCGCCTGATACTTGTACGGCGCGGACTGCCAATGCACTGACAAGAAAGCCATCCATTAATCGCACTATGCCAAAAGCTAAAACAGTAAACATTGCCACACCAACGCCTACAGCTGGTAACCGACGTTGCCACGTTGGCTTTATATACAAACTAGTAACATCACGCCAATACAAAGCCTCCAGTATAGCATGTATTTTCCGCATATTATTTCAATCACCCTACCTTTTACTGTTTTTGAAACTGCTATTTTATTATTTTATCCAAATCGCTTACGATTTGTCAACAACTATGATTTCCTACAACCCTGCATGTCTAACATGTAGCGATTATATTTACTTGCCGCTAGATTCTAACAGATTTAACAGATTTAACTCATCAATAACTTTCGTACCATATTTCTCTGCCCGCGCCAATTTACTTGCCCCAACTTTTCCTCCTGCCACCAGATAGGTTGTGTCTTTGCCGACGCTAGTTTGGAATGTTCCGCCAAGCGCGCGGATCTTCTCAGCCGCCTGATTGCGAGACATCGACTGCAACGCACCAGTGATAACGAAGTTTTTGCCAGCTAATTCGCCCTGCCTTACCTTGTAGATTGGTGTAACGCCGAGCAGGGTAAACTTTTCAAGGAGCGCTGCATTATCCTCATCTGCAAACCACGCTACGATTGATTCCGCTACGACGGCGCCAACGCCATCAACCGATTGCAGCTCATCAAGCCCTGCCTGCGCTAGTCTGTCAAGACTCTCAAAATGATTTACCAAGTCAATCGCCGTCTGCGCGCCGACATGGCGAATCCCTAGTCCGTACACGAAGCGCTCCAGCGTCGGCTGCTTTTTAGCGGCAATTGCGTCGATTAATTTCTGCGCCGAAATATCCGCAAAACGCTCCAGCGTCAACAATTGCTCTTTTGCGAGCGTGTAAATATCCGCCAAGTCTCGCACCAATTCTGCATCAACCAGAGCTTCAACATTTTTTTCGCCCAGCGTGTCAATGTCAAGCGCACCTTTCGACGCGAAATGCTTCAGTGCGCGTTTCAGAATAAGCGGACCACTCAAGCCTTTCACGCGATACACCGCTTCGCCCTCAGGACGGACAAACTTCAATTCTGGATACTGCCGCGCCAGTTCCGCCGGATAATCAATCGGCCGCGTATCTTTCGGGCGCAGCTCAACAAGCACAGCTTCAATTTGCGGAATAATGTCGCCAGCCTTAAAGACCACCACCGTATCGCCACGGCGCACGTCCAGCCGCGCGATCTCATCAGCATTGTGTAAACTCGCATGCTGCACCGTTGTACCCGCCACGACAACCGGATCAAACACCGCCACTGGTGTCGCCACACCTGTACGCCCGATTGATATGACAATGTCGCGCACAATTGTCGTTGCCTGCTCGGCAGCATATTTATACGCCACAGCACCACGCGGATTCTTACCGACCAGCCCGAGCTCATCAAAACGCATCCGGTCATTAATTTTTATCACCAAACCGTCAGTATTAAATGGCAACTTCTGGCGTTTCTCGTCCCACTCATTCACGAAATTCATCACTCCCGCGATATCCGTGAACACGCTTGCCTGCTTATTCCGCGTAATGCCAAGCGCCGTCAGCGCCTGATAGACGAAGCTATTCGTCGGCACATCGCCCGCATTGTCGCGAATGATATCGTAGCCGCGAAAATGGAGCGGTCGCTCCGCCACAAGTCTCGGATCAAGCTGGCGGATTGTGCCCGCCGCAAGGTTTCGCGGATTAGCAAACTCAGACTTACCCGCGGCACGCTGCCGTTCGTTCAGTGCTGCAAAGTCTTTTTTGAGCATGACAATTTCGCCGCGGATTTCTGTGCGCCCATGCAGAAAAAAATCATAACCTTCTGCTTCATGCAAACGCAGCGGTACGTTTTTAATTGTCCGCACATTATTCGTTACGTCTTCGCCGACAAAACTATCGCCGCGCGTCACAGCTTGCGTAAATATGCCGTCAACATAAATGAGCGCGCATGCTAGCCCGTCCATTTTTATATCAGCAAAGAATTCATGATTTTCCGCCGGCAATAATTTATTAATCCGATCCACCCACGCGACAACATCGTCTTTGTCAAACACGTCATTCAAGCTAACCATACGCCGCGGATGACGAACTTTTGCAAAACCATCAGACAGTTTATTTCCGACACGCTGCGTCGGGCTATCAGGCGTTATCCATGCCGGATGCGCTGCTTCAATTTGCTTCAGCTCGTTCATCAAGCCGTCATATACCGCATCGCTTACTGACGGCTGATCAAGTGCGTAATACTCGTAGCTGTATTTGCTCAGCAGCTTTTTGATTTCATTAAGCCGGCTTCGCGTCATCGTCAACAACCTTTCGATACAACAGGTATACATATGCGGCATACCACACGACCGACCATGCGACAACGATCACGCCAACATACGGCACAATTGGCACGTTTTTTAACCACGACCACATTGACGATAACCAGTGGTCAAGCATGACGATAGAAACCATAATCACTAGCCAGGTCAATAGAACACAAAGCGCACCCCACGCCAATCGATACATAATCCGCAAACGCCGCCCAATCACCAAATCACCTGCCGCTTTGACTGCACGCATCGGATACATCCCCGGCAGTGTCACGACAACAAGCGCAATAACTGTGCTTGAAATCCAGTACAGCGCGAGCGCCGCAATCATTACCGCAAAAACACTAAACAGCATGCGTGCGAATCCGGTACTCAGCAAATCAGCCGATGACAACCCAGCATACAATAGCGCCGCGATGCCAACCGGCAATAATTGGACGAGCAGCACTAGCAGGACGAGTGCTGTCGACATCATCGGCGCACTCGCATTATACAATCCGTCGCGCAACCGAGGGCGGCGGTTCATCTTTATTTCGCGCAGCAGCCAAACTGTCGTCAGCCACACCATCATCAAACACAATACCATTAATAATCGCTGGTCAGCCGGCAACGACGAGTTTATTGAAAACGATGCTAATACTGTTAGTCCCGCCTGCGCAAGCGAGTTTATGCCGCCATCAAACAAGTTATTCATTGAATCAGATATTAGTTTTCCGACTGAATTGTACACTTCCTGACTCGTAATCGCACCAGCAAATGCCATGATTATCGCATATATCACAATCATTGGTACGAATATTCGCCAATGCGCACGCAACATACGATTTACCTGGCGCGTAAATACAATGTAGCCCGGCAATTTTAGACTACGCCTATAATCGCGGCGGCGTGTACGCTGAAAACTGCGGTGCGGGCGGCGGCTCAAAAAATCATACCGCCGGATACTCCACTTATACCATATCGCAGTGAAAAAGACACTAACCGCCTGCCACGCCACCGCGAAACGTACACTCACTGCACGCCATATGTGTAAAATAAATTTGCAGCTATTATTTTTCCTCAACACAATATCCCCTACTCAAGTTTGGTGCGCAGAGCGGGAATCGAACCCGCACGCCTTTTGGGCATCAGATTTTAAGTCTAACGTGTCTACCAGTTCCACCATCTGCGCTTATATTCTATTGTACCGTATTTGAAATAAAAAACGACCCCCTTTTGGAGTCATCTCGTGGAGGCACGTACGAGAGTCGAACTCGTCTAAAAGGTTTTGCAGACCTCTGCGTA
>ERZ772955.780-NODE-780-length-22907-cov-59.762734_pt1 | contig 22907 bp, 17 predicted proteins | sample MGYA00511133_ERZ772955 | MGnify/ENA primary metagenome ERZ772955 (study PRJEB29015, sample SAMEA2737914) | human oral metagenome | biome: human oral; feature: human-associated habitat; material: dental | place: China | collected 2149 ... | reverse complement strand
TCTCCGACCTGCGCGAATCCGGCTCTTTGGAGCAGGACGCCGACATCGTCATGTTTCTCTACCGCGAGGACTACTACGATCCCGAAACGGAGAACAAGAACATCACGGAAGTCATCATCGCCAAGCACAGGAACGGCCCCGTCGACACCGTCGATCTCACGTTCCTCAAGCAGTTTACGAAGTTCGGCAATCTCTCACGCATGCAATAGACCTAGGAGGACACGATGGAATACGACAAGAAGGAACTTGACTCTCGCTTGCAGGATGAGCTGCACCACGCGGGTCACCGCTGGCGCAACCGCTTTCATCTGGAACTGCCCTTCGGCTTCACAGGCAGTGTGAAGGGACTCGTTTTCTTCCAGGGCGAGTACCATCTCTTCTGCCAGTGGAATCCCTTTTCGACTGAAGACAAGAACAAGGGCTGGGTCGAATTCAAGACGCGCGATTTCGTCTACTGGACCGATCCGAAGCTCGTCCTGTGGCCGACGGACGACAACGATAAGGGCGGCTGCGGCTCCGGCTGCGCCTTCATCAACGGCGGGAACTTGCGCGTCTTCTACACGGGCAGACGCGAGGAAGAAGGAAAGCGTGCGAACCGCCAGATTCTCGGCACGATGACAAAAGAAGGCGTCATCCGCAAGGACATGGTGCTCATCAAAGAGCAGCCCGAAGGATATACCGACCTCTTCCAGGGGCCGCACTTCTTCGTGCGCGACAGCCACGCCTACGCGCTCCTCGGCGCACAGGCGGCGCCCGCAGACGACGCACGCGGCTGCCTTCTGCTCTATCGCGAGGAGAAGGGACTCTTCCACTTTGCCGGCGAGCTGAAGACGCAGCTCGGCTTCTTCGGCAAGGTCTGGGAATGCCCGGCACTCCTCTCCTTCGGCAAGCACGACGTGCTCTTCTTCTCGCCGCGCGGCCTCTCCGATCGCGAGTTCGACTGGCAGAACCTCTTCCAGTCGGGCTACATCGTGGGGCATCTGTCTCTTGCGGGACGCGAGATGATTCACGGCAAATTCCACGAGCTCGACCGCGGCTTCGACTTCTTCGCACCGCATGTGGGCGTGCACGAGGGGCGTGCGCTGCTCTTCGGCTGGCTGAGCATGCCGCACAAGGACGAGGATTATCCGACAGGAGAGCACGGTTGGATGCACACCTTGACCCTGCCGCGCGTCCTGACGCTCAAGCAGGGCAAGATCTTCTCAAGACCCGCGCCCGAACTCAAGGCGCTTCGCGTAGCAAGAAGCGCGCGCGAGCTTTCGGGACGCGCCGTGCCGTCCCTCAAGACGGAGCTTGCCTACTGTTCGGAAATCCTCATGAACATCGTCTTGGGCGTCGCCCAGCGCATCAAGATCGAACTTCGCTACGGCAGGGAAAAAGTGAAGGTCAGCTACAACCGCGAGACGGACATCGTCGAGATCAGCCGCGAGGGAATGAAGCTCGGCGGTCGCGGCGTGCGGAGCTTCAAACTCTACACCTATCACTCGCTCGCCATGAACATCTTCATCGACAAGACCGCCATCGAGATCTTCTTCCAAAACGGCGAGGAGGTCGCCTCCTTCCTCGTCTTCCCCGAAGAGGACATCGCTCCCGTCTTCTCCGTCGAGGCCGACGCCCCGATGGAAAAGGTCATGGGATCGATCTGGGATCTCGACCGCCTGCGCTACGGAGAGCTCAAGCCGCAGAAGAGAAAGTACAGGTTCTAGGAAATGAGCAAAAAAAGCCGCAGTCCACGCAATTTTGCGTCGGCTGCGGCTTTTTTATGCGTAACGACTTCCAGTATAGCGAGTATATCATCGTTGTGGCTTCTCACACAATATATGATAAATTCGCATGACATCTGGCTGCGTAGGCAAAAACTTCACGCCATGTCGTATGAGTTTCAGTACTTTGCGCGCTTTTTTCTCCAGTATTTTAATCTCATGTTCACTGGTAAGTCGGAGATGATTTCCTGCAATCGTATATTCTCGTTCGATGTATGAGGCGGTGATAGGAAACATATCTTGCAGGAGAAAGACGCTTTGATGGGAATCATCCAGCTTGATGATATGAAGCGTGTCGCATGGCTTTCCCTTTTGCGTTTTTTGCTTAATGATCCGCTGGAACTTATCTATTTTGCTGGATAAAGGAATCATCCAATAGATACCCTCTTGTTCATCTTGAAAGCAATAGTAATGCGGACGGTTTCCCTGCTTATTTCCTTTCAGAAAGGGATCTGACATATCCGTGAAAAATTGCTCTTTAATGATATAAAACCCACTTGTTTTCATCCTATCACCTCAAACTATCACCTCAAAGAAATGACCCCCCGCATAATGCGGAGGGTTCACTTGCAACCCGACCACTTATATACCGCATATCGGTCAGCGGTCCACTTGCAACCCGACCATTTATATGCCGCATATCGGTCAGCGGGATACTTTCTACGCTCATTATAGCAAAGCTTCAAACACTTTGTCAATTCATGCGTTCGCTTCTTCCTGTTCGAGCAGGTCGAGGAGCTGTGAGATGTTCTTCTTGCCGAAGTAGAATTTCGCGTCGTCGTCGATGAAGAAGCACGGCACGCTCATGATGTTGTACTGCTCCTTGATCTCGGGGAAGAGGCTCAAGTCGTAGACATCCGTCTTGACATGCGGGTTGAGCGTCGCGATGCGCTGAGCGCTCGTGACGAGCTCGGGGCACATCGTGCACGAGAGGCTTACCATGATGGTGATATGGTGATCTTCCTTGATTTTCTCAATGCGTGCGAGATCCTCGTCGGCGACCTTCTGTCCGGCGCTCGAAGCGTTGTAGAGACCGAGCACGAAGCTCGTGAACTCGTGCCCGCCCGGGACGCCGTGGAAGGCGAGTCCCGCCCAGCTGCCGTCCGCATTGTAGATGCGCACGTTCGGCACGCCCATGCCGCCTGTGATCTCGACGGACAGCTTGTCCGTCATCTCTGCGAGCTGCGTCATGAAGTCGAGAAGCTCGCTTGAGCGCGGATCGTCACTCAGCGCGACCTCAAGGTGCAGAGGACGCTCCATGCGATCAAAGACCGTCATGAGCTGCTTCTTCATGTCGGCTGTGAAGGGGCCGGTCGTCGGAGCCGCCGCCTCTCCCTTCCCCGTGTCCTTCGCCGTGTGCTGCACGGCGCGGCACACCTTGTGGTTCGTCTTCCGCCCCGTCTTTTCTTCCATCTTCATGGCGTACTTTTCCATCTCGGTCGCGGCGAGAGCGCCGTCGCCCGTCGCCGTCACGACCTGCCTGAGCGGCTTGATGCAGACATCGCCCGCCGCATAGAGCCCTTCGACCGTCGTCCGCTGCTGGCGGTCGGTCACGATGTAACCATGCTCGTCAAGCTCCGCCAGACCCTTGACGAGATCGGTCGACGGCTGGTAGCCCGCGAACACGAACACCCCGAAGGAATCTCCGCCTTCGGGTGTGAACACCGTGCGCTCGCCCGTGGCGAGATTCTTCCATGTGAGCTTGCGCGGCAGGGCATCGCCCTCGACCGACTCGACCTCCGTCTGGAAGTGAATCGAAATCTTCTCATTGTCGCGTGCCGGCTGCGCCGTCGCGGGAGCACATGTGAAGTCCTCCTCGCGCACGAGGATCGTCACATGCTTCGCGTACTTCGTGAGGAATACGCTCTCCTCCGCCGCTGCGAAGCCGCCGCCGATGACGAAGACGTCCTTGCCCGTGAAGAACTCGCCGTCGCACGTCGCGCAGTAGGCGACGCCGTGCCCGCGAAATTCCTTCTCGCCCGCAAAGCCGATCTGGCGCGGATGTGCGCCCGTCGCGAGCAGTACGGTAAAAGCTTCATAGTCGCCGCGGCTCGTATGCACATGCCAAGTATCGCCCTTCTTTTCGAGCGAATTGACTTCGGCGAGCAGGAACTCCGCGCCGAAGCCTTCCGCCTGACGGTGCATCTTCGCCGTGAGGTCAGCGCCGCTCGTAGGGTCGCTGCCCGGATAGTTCACGACCTCCGCCGTCAGGGCGATCTGACCGCCGAAAGTCTCCTTCTCCACCACGAGCACACGGCAGCAGGCTCTTGCCAAGTAAAGCGCGGCGGTCAGCCCCGCAGGGCCGCCGCCGATCACTACTGCATCATAAAGCTCGTTTTTTTCCGCCGCCATCTCAGAGCGCTCCCACGAGGTCGAGCGTCGGCTTCAGCGTCTCGCCGCCGGGCTGCCACTTCGCCGGGCAAACCTCGTCGCCGTGCTCCGCGACGAACTTGCATGCCTGCAGCTTTCTCAGAAGCTCGTCCGCGTTGCGGCCGACGTTGCCCGCGTTCACCTCGTAGGCGACGATCTTGCCCTCGGGGTTCACGATGAACGTGCCGCGCTCGGAAAGGCCGGCGTCCTCGATAAGTACATCGAAGTCACGCGCAAGGACGTGCGTCGGATCGGCGAGCATCGGGTAGGTGATCTTCTTGATGCGCTCGGAATGGTCATGCCATGCCTTGTGCACGAAGTGCGTGTCGCACGAGACGGAATAGACCTCGCAGTCCGCTTCCTTGAACTTCGCGTAGTTGTTCTCCAAGTCTTCAAGCTCCGTCGGGCAAACGAACGTGAAGTCTGCCGGATAGAAGAAGAATACGCTCCACTTGCCGAGCACATCCGCCTTCGTCACCGTGCGGAAGGCCTCATTCTGGTAAGCCTGTACAGCAAAATCTCCGATTTCCTTGTTGATTAACGACATTTTCAATCACTCCTAGCGAATAACTATTATTTGTTAGCTGATGAATAAAGAATATCACAGCATACGGCGGCTGTCAAGCATTTTTTGAAATAAATTTTCATTCACGTCTGCTTCCATCCCCCATCGGTCAACTCTCCTCTTAAAATTCGCTAAGGTTCAGCAATATTCCTTCCTGCGGGCAAAAAAAGTTACGACGCGAAGCCCGAGAGATTCTGCCATATCGTGCGCTTCACGAAAGGCGAAGCCGATCGCGGCCGCATTGTGCGCATCCGAGCCGAGCGTCACCTCGCGCCCGCCCATCTCGCGGTAGCGACGGAAGATCGGCACGAGCGACGACTTGCCCTGCGGCGCGTCGAAGCGGCGCGTGTTCAGCTCAAGCACGGTGTCCGTCTCAATGCTGGCTGTGAGCACCTCGTCGATTTCTTCGCCGTAAGCCGCATAGGTCAGTTCCGTATCAAGGTAGGCAGCATAGCGTGCGATGTAGTCGATGTGCGCGAGGATGTCGATGAACTCGCCGTGCGAGCGCACGCAGTGCGCCATCGTTTTGAGGTAGAGCCGGTAGACCTCGTCCTTTTCGCGCCCCTCGTAGAGCGTTTCATAGTAGAGGTCGAAGCCCAGCAGCGTGTGGATCGAGCCGATGACCTGATCGAAGGGCGCTCGAAGGAGGAAGGCGCGGTTCTTTTCGGCAAGGCCTTCCTGCATGCCGAGTTCGACGCCGAGCCGAAGCCGCTCTCCCTTGCCGCGAAGCGCTTCGTACTTCTTCCAGTAGTCTTCGGGCGAAAAGGTGAAGTCCTTCTCGCCCGGAAAGTCCATATCCTCGTGTTCGGTGAATACCGCGCCGACGCCGAGCTTTGCGGCTCTTTCGAGTGCATCCTCGGCCTTCATCGCGGAGTCAGCGGAGACTTCCGTGTGCATGTGGCTGTCGAATATCATCGTTCTCCCTCCGTTTGCATGGCAGAAAAGGCGTCGGCAAGACGCGCGAACTCGGCAAGACTCAGCGTCTCACCGCGCCTTTTCTCGTCGATCGCGGCGGCGTCCAGCGCACGGCGCACGGCATCCTTCGACGCTCCCGTGCCGAGAAGCGCGTTGGCGAGCGTCTTGCGCCTCTGGCCGAAGGAAGCGCGCGCGACGCGGAAGAACATGCGCTCGTCGGTTACCTCTACAGGCGGTTTCCCGCGCTTTTTGCACGCGATGACGGAGGAGGCGACCTCGGGCGCAGGAATGAAGGAGCGCGGCGCGACCTCGCGCACGATGCGCGGCTCCGTATGGTACTGCACGGCGACGGAGAGCGCACCGTAGATCTTCGAGCCGGGCGCGGCAATCATGCGCTCCGCCACTTCCTTCTGCACCATGGTCACGATGTGCGTGATGGGCAGATGCTGCTCAAGGAGCGCGAGGAGAATCGGCGTCGTGATGTAGTAGGGCAGATTCGCCGCGACTTTGAACGGCTGATTTTCCATGAGGGCGCGGATGTCCGTCTTCAAGATGTCGCCGGGCACGATGCGCAGATGATCGTAGGCGGCGAGCGTCTCGGCGAGGACGGCGGGCAGCTTCTTGTCCAGTTCGACGGCGGTGACGTGTGCACCGGCTTCGAGAAGCCCCTGCGTCAGCGTGCCGATGCCCGGGCCGATCTCCAAGACGCGGTCGCCTTCTTCAATTTCCGCCGCCGCCACGATGTCCTTGACAACAGAGCCGTCGACGAGGAAGTTCTGACCGAGCCGCTTTGAGGCGCGAAGGCCAAAAGCCTTCAGGATGTGGCGCGTGACGGCGGGACTGGCAATCTCGGGAGCGATCATAATGCGCCTCCTTTCGCGGCTGCTTTCGGCTCGTCATTTCGCACGGCAGCCGTTTCAGTGCCGTCCTCCAATGACGCCAGCGCCGCCTCGAACTCCTCGCGCGTCACGCCGTAGCTGTTGAGGCGCTTGCAGAATGTACGCGCGTTCGCCCAGCCGACGCCGAGCCGCTCGCCGAGCCGCGCGCGCCGCCGACTCGCATCCTCGCCGCCGGAAAGACCTGCAAGCAACAAATCGCGGCTCGTGAAGACTTCGCGCGGCGCGATCGTGCACGTGCGCACCTTGGCGAGTGCGCGGCGGATCGAATCGGGCGAGGCCTGCTCAACGCCGATGTCGCCCTTGGCTGTCGCCTCCTCCTTCGGGATGAAGGCATGACCCGCCTCGGGGAATCTCTTCGCAAGAAAGCGCCTTATGCGCTCGCCCGCAGAATCGGGATCGGTGAGGATGATGATGCCGCGCCTCTTGTACGCCGCCTCGATGTCGGCGAGCGCACGCCTGCCCAGCGAGAAGCCGCCCGTCACGATGCAGTCGGCGTCGAGCGCCTTGCGGACGGCAACGACGTCCATCTTTCCTTCCACAACAAGAACTTCTTTCAGCATATCTTTCCCTTCCACAAAGGGGCTGTGCATAAGCCCGATTCGACTCATGCACAGCCCTCGTTCACTGCAAATCATATTCCGCCTTCCACAGGGGCGGTTTTGCGGGCGGCGCACGATTGTACGCTTATGCGTACATTCCTCACAGGATGCGCCGCACCGATTCGTAAATTTTTTCATGCACCGCCTCGCGCGAAAGCGGCTCGCCCGCCTCGCTGCAGCGGATGCGCTGCCAGCCGCAGCGCGCGGCAAGATTAACCGACGCCCGATGGCAGCGCACGAGGTAATCCTCGTCGCGCTCGTGAATGTCCCGCGCCGCGCCGCTTGCCGCCGCACGCGCCGCGATGAGGCGGCGGCTCACGGCGGGATCCATATCGAGGAAGAGGACGAGATCGGGGCGCGGCAGCGCGAGCTTTTCGTACTCGAAATCCTCAAGCCACGCGAGGAAAGCCTCGCGCTCGGCCGCATCCTCGATCTTCACGGCCTGATGCACCATGTTCGCCGTCGTGTAGCGGTCGGCGAGGACGATCGCGCCCGCCTCAAGATCCGCATGCCATTTCGTCTGAAACGAAGCGTAGCGGTCGACGGCAAAGAAGGCAGATGCGGCGTAAGCATTGACTTCGGATGCATGTTCGCCGAAATCGCCGCCGAGGTACATGCGCACGAGCGCCGACGACGGCGAAGCGTAGTCAGGGAACTCGACCTGCCGCACGCAGCGGCCTTCGGCGACGAGCCTTTCCCTGAGCATCTTCGTCTGCGTCGCCTTGCCCGAGCCGTCGCCCGCCTCCAAGACGAGGAGTTTTCCCTTTGCCTGCAAGATTCCAGCCTCCTTCACGCTTCCGCGATTTCCGCCCTTGGGCAGCTCCTGCGCTCACTCCACGCACGGCACATGGAGGATGAACTTCGTGCCCTTGCCGAGATCGCTCTCCAGCTCAATGCCGATCGCGTGCTGCTCGGCGATCCAGCGCGCGATCGAAAGCCCGAGTCCCGTGCCGCCCGGCGCATCCTTGCCGCGCGTCCGCGCGGAATCGACGCGATAGAAGCGCTCGAACACCTTGTCCTGATGCTCCTTCGCAATGCCGATGCCGTTGTCGGCAAGCGTCAGAACCATCTCGCCCGCGCCGCGGCGCAGCTCGATCGTGATGCGTCCGCCCTTGGGCGTATACTTCATGCTGTTTTCGAGGATGATGCGCATCATGTGCTTGATGAGCAGCGGATCGGCATAGATCGCGCCCGGCTCATTTGCAAGAAGATCGACCTCGTGCCGCGTCGCGATGAGCGTCATCTTCTTCACGACATCCTCGACCAAGGGCGCGAGCTCCAGCCGCTCCTTGTGCATGGCGAGCCGCTTCTGATCGGCGCGTGCGAGGAACAGGAGCTTCTCGATCAGCCCCTGCATGTCCTCGGCTTCCGAGTGTATGGCGCTCAGTCCCTCTTCGAGCGTCTCGGGGTCGCTTGCACCCCAGCGGCTCAGCATGTCCGAATAGCCGCGGATGACCGTCACGGGCGTCCGAAGCTCGTGCGAGGCGTCGGATACGAAGCGCCGCTGCTGCTCGAATCCCGCCTGTATGCGTTCAAGCATGTGATTGAACGTCTCGGCAAGCTCGGCAAGCTCGTCTTTGACAGGCGGCACAGCGATGCGCCGCCCGAGGTCCGTGACCTCGATGGAGCGCGCCGCCTGCGTCATCGTGCGGATCGGCCGCAGGATGCGGCAGCTGATGAAGTAGCCGGCGGCGAGCGCCAGAACGATGCCCGCGAGATTCGTGATGGTCAGCACCTTCTGCAAGGTCGTGAGGAAGTGGCGCTCCGCCGTGATCGTGCGGAAGAAGTGAAGCACATAGGTGTGCCCGCTCTGATTGATGATGATCTTGTGGTAGTAAATTTGTGTATTGCCAATGGTAGAAACGTACATCGCCGAATTCGCCCAAAGCGGCGGATGCTGGTCAATGTGCGCCTCGACGAGACTGATGGACGGATAGTGCGTATCCGACTCGTAGACGACGGGGCCGTCCGCGCCCTCCGTCACGCGCAGCACGACGCCCGGCATTAAGAGGTCGTCCTCGTAGACGGCGAAGGCGAGCGGATAGCGATGGCGCATGTCGGGCGCCGTTTCATTGAAAATCTCCGTACCGTGCTCGATTGCGGAGAGCACATGCTCCTGCGAACGTGTAAGCTCGATCTCCGCCTGATGGTAGAGGGAATAATAGATGCCGATGGCGGAAACGATGCTCGTGAACACGAGCACGAAGACGAGCACAGCCGCATAGACGAGCGTCAGCCACGTCGATATGCGCATGTGGCGCGAGGAGCGCAGGCGGGAAAGTGCACGCCAGAGCCGCCTAGCCCTTGATTGCATAGCCGACGCCCCGCACCGTGTAGATGTACTTGTCGTCGAAACGCTCATCAATCTTCGCACGCAGATAGCGGATGTAGACGTCGACCACGTTCGTGTCGCCTACGTAGTCGTAGCCCCAGACCTCCTGCAGGATCTGGTCGCGCGTGAGGACATTGGGCTTGTTGCGCAGCATGTATTCGAGAAGCGAATACTCCTTCTTCGTCAGCTCGACGAGATCGCCCTTGACGCGCACCTCGTAGCGCCCCGGATAGAGCACGAGATCCTTGACGGCGAGCACGCGCTCGTCGCGGTTGCCCGCCTCGTTCGCCTTGTGCACGCGGATCGCCGCGCGCACGCGCGCCAGAAGTTCCTGAATGGCAAACGGCTTCGTGATGTAGTCGTCCGCGCCGATGTCGAGACCGCTCACCTTGTCCTCGACATCGTCCTTCGCCGTCAGCATGATGATCGGCACGTCGCTGATCTCGCGCACGCGGCGGCAGACCTCAAGACCGTCCATATCGGGCAGCATGATGTCGAGGAGCACGAGATCGTACTGCTCCTGCACGATGCGCTCGTAGGCGCGGCGTCCGTTCTCCTCGGACTCCGTCTCGAAGCCCTCGTGCTCCAGCTCCATCTGCAGAAAGCGTGCGATGCGCCTCTCGTCCTCGACGATCATGATCTTCTTCGCCGCTTCTGCCATCTCCGCTGCGCTCACCGTCTCCGTCGCTGCACTCTTCGCTGCCTTCACGGCCTTTGCTGCTCTCGCCATGCTGTATCCTCCTGTTCTTCACTGCGCCCCGCACATCTTGCGTGCGGACGCTTCCTATCATCACTCTCGGCGGCTTACAGGAAGCACGAAAAACCCACGCCTCCTATAGAAGCCGCTCGCGAAGGAGCGACAAAAAGCTTGCCGCCGCCGCTGAAAGCGGTCGATCGCGCTTCCACGCGATCACCGTGTGCGTCAAGATCTCCGGCTCGACGATCCGCTTGCAGACCATCGCTTCGTCCGTCAGAAGACTCTTCGCCGACTGCGGCAGGATCGCCGCGCCGAGTCCCGCCTTCGCCGCCAGGACATCCTGTACGATGCTGTCGCTCAGGCACAGGATGCGCGGCTCGAAACCTGCCTTGCGGCAGGCAGTAAGAAAGATGCCCTGCCAACGAAGCGGGATGATGATCGACTGCTCGACAAGCTCTGCGAGCCGCACGAAATCTTCGGTCTCACCGCAGGACGCCGTGCGGTTCATCATCGCCGCGAGCGGTTCGTTCGCGAGCACGATGGACTCGTAGCTCTCGCGCTCGACCTCCGTGCGCGTGACGGCGATCTCGATGAGCCGGTTGTCGAGCATGTCGAGGACGCGTGCGCCCTCGGCCTCGAAGATCTGGAAGGTCACGCGCGGATGCGTCTTGTGGAACGCCGCCAGAAGCCCCGGCACGAGATTCGCGCCCGAGCTTGTGATCGTGCCGATGCGCACCTCGCCGGCCGTGCCTTCGCCCACGTCCTGGATCTCGCGCACCGTGCCGTCGACAAGGCCTAGAATCTGCTCGACGCGCCCCTTAAGCACGCGCCCCGCCTCCGTCAGTCGGATGCGGCGGCTGCCGCGCTCGAAGAGCTTCACGCCGAGCGCACTCTCCAGCCGCTTCATCTGCCTCGACAGCGCGGGCTGCGCCACGGCAAGCCGCCCTGCGGCGTGGCTGATGTTGCCCTCCTCCACGATCGCATAAAAAGCGCGCATGTCCTTGATGTCCATTCTTCCTTCTCCCCTTCGGCGCAGAAGCGCCCGTGCAGCATCCAGCCGCCGCACGATGTATACGCCTTTTATTATATGGGGGAATCTTTCGCAAGGCAAGTGAATTTCCGATGAAAGTCCAAGAAAGCAAGCCCGAAGGGCGCAGCCGGATAATAATTATATTTTTTTAATTGATAAAACTCTAACTTTGTAATTGTATTCATTTTTATTTTCTTTTATAATGGAAACCGCAATTCATTTCATACTCACCAAGGAGGAAACAGCATGGCAAGGAAGAGATTCCGTCTTCGCGATTACAAACTGCTCTCGCTGGGCGTGGCACTTTGGCTGGCGGCGCCTTTGAGTGCGGCGCACGCAGAAGATGCCCCCCCCCAGGAGACACAGCGCGTCCAGACGGAAGCCGTTGACGTCGAAGCGCAGGCGGCGCAGGAAGAAGCGAAGTACGAGTCGCAGCAGAAGACGATCATCACCAAGGAAGACATCGAGAAGAAGCAGGCGAAGGCCGTTGAAGACATCATCTTCTCCGAGACAGGTGTCTCGCGCACGGTCGACGCCATGGGGCGCGTCGGCATCTCGATTCGCGGCGCAGAGCCGCGCCACACGCTGATTCTCGTGGACGGACAGCCCGTCCTGGGAGATCTGGCGAAATATTCGGGCGCGGCGGACGAAGTCATGCGTCTCGGCACGGAGAACGTCGAGCGCATCGAGATCATCCAAGGCGCAGCGAGTGCGAAATACGGCTCGGACGCCATCGGCGGCGTCGTCAACATCATCACGAAGAAGGCGCAGCATGAGCCGGGTGTGCAGTTCAACGTCGAGAGCATGCGCCGCGCCGACGACGATCACACGATCCCCTATACGAACTTCTTCCTGCGCGCCGACTCAGGCGACATGGGCAAGTTCCGCATCGGCCTTTCAGGCAGCAAGCGCGAAGTCATGCCTGTGTACGCGAGCAGGGAGCGCAAGAAAACTGGCATGAGCGGCTCTGATCTCGACTTTGAGCCGAATGCGTTGCGATTCTACGGTGATACGGCGACAGTCGGTCTTGTAGGCACCTACGATGCCAATAAGAACAACTCCTTTGAGTTCCGCGTTGATCACTATGCTGAAGATCTCAGCCGCATCATCAAGCGGACGGACTCCGACCTTGAGCCGCAGCAGCATTTCAAACGCAAGACAGGACGCGACGCATACAACCTCGGCTGGCGCGGCATGAACAAGATCAGCGATTGGAACGTTGAGTTCAATTATACAACGATCAAAGAAGATGATGTATCGCTGATCAACTATGCGGGCAAGTCGGTTTATGAGGGAAAGAACGAGCTGCGCTACGTTGACAACGTCGATCACAGTCAGTTTGACCTCAAGGCATCGGCAAATACGCAGCTCAATGACAAGCATCTCCTCAGCTACGGTTTCGGCTATACGAAGGAGTCCGGAGAGGGCAGCCGTCTCAAGAGTTCACCGAACATCTCGACGCGCCACATCGACCCGTGGGATTATGATAAAAGTCTGTTGGTTGACAAAAAGGATCGCCTGATGCGCGGCGAGGATACGACCAATTATATTTGGTCGCATATTCACGATTATGCGTTTCCGAAAGAATATACGGGGAATCCGAAATGGCTGGAAGAACTTGAGTACTACAACTACGATGAAGAAAAAAATCTCGGCTATAATCCGAAACTTACCTATAATGACTTTACAAAGTATCGACTCCAAGACGGAAAGCTTACGGAGGATTGGTACTACGATCTCTATGTAGGCGCGCGTAAGATTACGGATATTGCGCGGTCGAATCTCAAAGCGGACTATGACGAACTTGAGGCGAAACTGAAGGACGAATACAAGAGCCGACATAATGGCGCGGCGTATCCCGGAAGCAACATTGTTGGTGAATACTTCCAGAAGGGCATTAACCGTGCCGATAAAAATGCGGTAGGTACTCCCACGTTGAACGGGAAAATGTTCCTTGAAGAGTATTGGGAGCGTGACCAGCGCATCACGGTGGGCAGCGGCTCGATTCAGCGCTACAATCTTTTCGTCGGTGATACATGGCAGATGTCGAAGAATACGATCTTCTCGCCGATTCTTCGTCTCGATCACAGCAGCCTCTTCGGCACGAATATCTCGGGCAACCTCGGCATCACGCACAACATCGCGGGCAATCCGCATCGCCGCTTCAAAGCGAACATCGGTACGGGATATACGGAGCCGGGCATGGGCGAGCTTTGGTATAACTGGGAGATGTATGCCAGTACACCGCTTCCCGGGCTTTTTGGCGGCGGTGACGCGAAAATGGGCTGGTGGTGGGCAGGCAATCCCAACCTCAAGCCTGAGAAATCTTTCAATATTGACATGAGTATCGAGGGAGAAACAAAGGATACGTATGCGCGTGTCGGCATTTTCCACAATCGCATCCGCGATTACATGTCTGTTTACTACACAGGAAAAATTCTTGATTTTGCACCGTATATCAAGGATCCAAACCAAAAATGGATGCGTGCGCCGGATTTGGTTTATAGCTTCAAGAACATCGGACAGGCAGAGATCACGGGTCTTGAGGCAGAAGTGAGTCACAAGCTCAGTCCCTTCTGGAATGTGAAGCTCGGCTATACATGGCTCTATGCACTCAATAAGACGGATCCCTTGATGCCGGATCGGCTTCTTGACCGCCCGAAACATAAGATCGACATCGCGTTTGCCTACGAAAACAAGCAATACGGTTGGAGCGGTCAGATCTGGGGCGATTACTATATCGATATGCTCGACAGCAATACGCTTGCGAATGGTGCAAACTATTGGACGGACTATCTGAAGGGCGGCTTGGCGCTCGACCAGAAGCATGCATATCAAAGTAAGACGTTTGGCATTTGGAACATCATGATCCAGAAGCAGCTTTCGCCCGATGCGATGGTCTACTTCGGCGTCAACAATCTCTTCAATCACCGTGACGACGACCGTGCAACCCAGGAGCGCATCTATCGCTTCGGCGCGAACTTCAAGTTCGATACGGCATGGAAGAAGAAGGTCAGAAAGGCGGCAGGCTCACCCGTTGCGCTCAACGAAACGGCGGAGGACGAAGTGCCGCGCCTGCAGGGCTTCCTGCTCAAAGACTTCGATGAGAGCCGCAAGGAAGGCGTCGAGTTCTTCGGCGACTATCAGATGCGTTGGAACGCGCACAACGGCACGAATCGCCCACGGTCAACGTATACAGAGAATTCTTCCGTCAGCGAAGCGGCGCAGAAGAATATGCTTGATGCGGACGGTCATGCGTTTGAGCAGCGCGTGCGTGTCGGCGCAAGCGCACGTCTCGGCGAGAACACCGATCTCACCGTCGTCGGCAGCCTGTCGGGCAGAGGGGACGTCGATACGGCACAGAGTCTGCCCGATAACAAAGGCTTGAACGAAGCACGGCTGGAGCGTGCGGCGCTGACGCACAAGGCGAAGGATTGGACGTTCGCGCTCGGTCGCATCCAAGAGCCGATGGGCGTCACGGGCTATTGGTTCGGCAAGGAATACGACGGCGTGCGTGCCGTCTATACGAACACTGCGAAGGATATGCAGGTGCGCTTGGGCTTCGGCACATTCAAGCATTCGACGGGCGTTTCCGATACGGCATATACGCATGTGACAAATCAGACGTTCTATCGTCCGCCGACAGCCGCCGAGTTCCTTGGTCTTGATCGGGATGTGACGGATTCGGCGCATGCAGCTGATGCCGGCGATCAGGCGTATGCTGCTGCGAAGGCGGCAGGCGATACGGCGCAGACACAGAATCTTTACTTCTATCAGCAGCTCAAAGATGCTCCCACAATGGAGGCGAAGATGGAAGTATTAAAACGCATGCAGTCCATCGTCAATCAGGCGTATGGCAACGATCTTGCGAAGAAAACCATTCCGCTGCGTCCGCCGACGTTTGGTTCCTATGTCTACTATAGGATCAAAGATTCGCATGGCAATGTAAAGATCAAGCGGGCGCCGGTGAATTTTAACGGTCCCGAGGGAGAGACCACCCCAGCAGGCAAGGCATGGGCAAGGGATATGGAAAAGAAATTTTCCATCAAGCCGACCGATCCCGACGCATTGCAGTCCGATGGTTCGTATTTCCAAAAACATTCTGCGGAAGTGGAAAGCACCTATAAAGAGATTGCGGAATACAGGGCGCGGGAAAACTGGAGAGACTACAAATTCGATTCTGAGGGAAAACCTACGAGTCAGTCCTTGGGCGAGGTTTGGGAGATGTCTTCCGGGCGGGGGAAATCCTCAAGCGATTGGGTGACGCAATCCGACGATTATACATTTGACGGCGTGGTTGGCACCTACGGAGATAAATATGAATGGGGTGAACCCAGCCCGTACAAATATAAGCTTACGAATGTCGATGTCCTAAAGTTCTTCAAAGAGGAGCTTTACCAAAAACCTTCTGCAGATGCGAACAGCAATTACGGCTTATCCAATATGAGCCAGATGGGCTATGAGTATCTTCAGCTTCTTGATAAGATCGTATCGGATGCTGAATCCGGCAACAAGCTGCCTCGCGCTTCTTTGGGCAATGTTGTCGGCAACCTCATCAAGACGACGGGCGTCGTCCTTGAAAAGGACGATATCCCGCCGATCGACAAGGCGTTCTACCTGCAGGTCAGAAAAGAGCTTGCACCGAATCTCGGCGTGACGGCATGGTATCTGCGCTCCGTCGGCGATAAGAGCCATACGATTCTCGCAGCGAACGGCACGGGCAACGATGAGCATACGTTCGACCAACTCGCGAACGTCATCGGCGTCGGCGCCAAGTGGCAGATCGGCAAGAAGACCGCCGTTTCCTTCGACTACGGGCAGAACCGCTCCGCGTTCGGCAAGTATATGAACGGTCATTCGACCTTCGATCATCCCGCACGTACCGACATCTTCACGCCGCGAGGACACCAAGACGGCGGTGTGCCGACCTTCTGGACGGCGCGTCTTGACATCGGCGAAGCCGATATGGACAAGCCAGGCACATGGAATGCGTTCGTGGATTACAAGCATTTCGAGCACGGCTCCTTCTTCGGCGGCAACGGTACGGACTACCTGCCCGACCGCTACCTCGACGGTATCGAGAGCTTCTCCATCGGCGGCGGCTACGTCCCCGCGAAGAATTGGCTCTTGGAGCTTTTCTATACCTTCGACGCCAAGAGCACAAACCAGCGCGACACCCTGCACGGCCCCGAGACCTTCAAGCTCGGCAACTACGCGCGCGCGCAGGTCACCTATCGCTTCTAATCCCCCGCTTAAAGCAAGCGGCTTCAAAGAAGCAAACAAAAAACAGGAGCACAGCCCCCTCGGGGTCTGTGCTCCTGTTTTTTTGCCGCCGTACGTCCTGCCCTACAAGGCACCATCGCGGTGCAGCTTGAGCTTGCCGTCGAGGAAGATGTAGTCGCTGTCGTCGCCTTGGATGCGCCAATCGAGCTGCATCATGCGCTCACCTTCCTCTTCGACGATCCAAAATACCGTCGTACCCATGGTCGAGCGATCAACGAGATCCTCGTACTTCGTGATTTCACAGCCGTTGATCTTCTGCCCTTGAATCTCCAAGATGAGCGTTCCCTTGGGACTGAGCCAGTCTCCTTCGAGAAGCTTCAGCCGCGCCTCCATGCCGACCGCAGGCGCAGCTTCTGACGGTGTGTCCGTCGCCGGTTCCGCCCCCGCCAAACTTGCCGGCAGAAGCAGCAAGGCACAAACGAGAACCAAGAAGATTTTCCGCATGATACATCCCTCCCAATACAGTTTTCCCGCAAGACCTTTCTAATGCCTGAATCCTCTAAAAGAATGCGTTTTTTGCGGCGAGCCGTAGATGGCGATGTCCTTGAGGCTCTTGAACTTCGTGCCCGTCGAATCGCGCAGTGTGAGACGCAGCTGCAGCGTATCATACCTAGATATGTTGATTCATTATAGCAGTTTCTTCCCGTCTGAGCAACCAGAGTGTCACAACGAAATTAGTTCATCAGCTCTTCCTGCGCTGCGCGCGGTTTCTCGCCCTTGGCGCGGCGCACGCGGCGGTAGCTGCCGTCGGGATGCATGAGCCAGGCGCGCGTGTTGTCGGCAAGGTATGTGGCAAGGAGCGCGAGCAGGCGCTTCTTGTGCGCCTTTTTGCGCACGGGCGTCATGAGTTCGATGCGGTTGTTGAGGTTCCTCGGCATCCAGTCGGCGGACGAGAGGAAGACATCCTCCTTGCCGCCGTTATAGAAGCAGAAGATGCGGCTGTGTTCGAGGAAGCGGCCGACGATGCTGCGCACGCGGATGTTTTCGCTGACGTCCTTGAGTCCGGGGCGCAGCACGCAGATGCCGCGCACGATGAGGTCGATTTCAACGCCTGCCGCTGAGGCTTCGTAGAGCTTGGCGATGATGAAGCGGTCAAGAAGCGAATTCATCTTCGCCGCAATGTAGGCGCGTTCGCCCCGCTTGGCGTGCGCGATTTCCCGCTCGATGCTCTCGGTGATGCGCTCCCTCAGCGTCAGCGGGGCGACGGCGAGGCGATTCCAGACGGGCGGATCAGAGAAGCCCGAGAGAAAGTTGAAGAACGCCGAGGCGTCGACGCCCGTGAGGACGTCGGCGGTGAAGAGGCCGACGTCGGTGTAGATCTTCGCCGTCGCGCCGTTGTAGTTGCCCGTCGCGAGGTGGCAGTAGCGGTGGATGCCGTCTTCTTCACGCCGTATGACCATCGTGATCTTCGAGTGCGTCTTGAGCCCCAAGATGCCGTAGATGACGTGGCAGCCCGCTTCTTCGAGACGGCGCGCCATGAGAATGTTGTTCTCCTCGTCGAAACGCGCCTTGACCTCCATGAGCACGGTGACCTGCTTGCCGTTTTTCGCGGCCTCTTCGAGCGCGGCGATGATGGGCGAGTCGCCTGCGACGCGGTAGAGCGTCTGCTTGATGGCGAGCGTGCGCTCGTCGGCGGCGGCACGGGCGAGGAAGCCTTCCACGATGGCGAAGGAGTCGAATGGATGGTGCACGAGGATGTCGTCTTCTTCAATCGCCTGCCAGATGTCGCCTTCGGCGGCAAGCTCTGCCGGGCGCGGGGAAAAGCGCGGGTAGCGCAGGCGGTCGAAGCCCGCGAGATTGGCGAGCGCGGCGAAGAAGGCGGCGCCGAGCGGGCCTTTCGCGCGGTAGACGTCCATTTCCTCCAGCGAAAGCTGCTCCTTGAGGAAATCGAGGAGCTCGGCGGGAAAGTCCTCGGCGACCTCAAGGCGCACGGCTGCGCCCTTGCGCCTTTTTTCGAGCGATTTCTCGACTTCTGCCAAGAGGTCTTCGACGTCGTCGCGAATGTCGAGGTCGGCGTCGCGCGTGAGGCGGAAGGCCGCCGTCTGCACGATTTCCCAGCCCGTGAAGAAACGCGCGGCGAAGAAGCGCAGAATGTCCTCCAAGAAGAGGAAAGTCGAATCGCCCGGCAGTTTCCACAGGCGGTCGAGCACGGGCGCGGGCACGGGAACGATGGCGAGACGCTCGGCGCTTTCACCCGCACGGCGAAGTTTCACGGCGAGGTTCAGGCTGCGGCTCGCGAGGAAGGGAAAGGGGTGCGCGGGGTCGAGCGCCATGGGCGTGACGACGGGATAGATCTCGCGCTCGAAAAGCTCCGCGAGCCACAGCGCCCGCTCCCCCGTCAGCTCTTCGGGGCGCACGAAGCCTATGCCCTCTGCGGTGAGTTCTCGGGTGACGAGCGCGAGGCAGCGATAGATCGCGCGGTATTGGCGATGCGCCTGGCGCGAGACGGCGAGCATCTGCTCGCTGGGAGAAAGCCCCGCGATGTCCTTGTGCGCGACGCCGCTCGCGACGAGGTGCTTCAAGCCGGCGACGCGGATCATGAAGAATTCATCGAGGTTCGAGCAGGCGATGGCGATGAAGCGCAGGCGCTCCAAGAGGGGATTCTCCTCGCGCGTCGATTCCTTGAGGACGCGCTGGTTGAAGCTCAGCCACGAACATTCGCGGTTCAGGAAATAGGCTCTTTTCAACATGTCCATGACGATTCCTCCTCACGCTTTGCACAGGACAGGCTCGATGCCGAAGATTTCACGAAAGAGCGCGGCGGCGCGTGCGAATGTCCAGCGAATCAGGGAGATGTCCTCTTCCGCTTCGAAGCGCACGCAAAGCTCCTCCTTTGAGAGCTTGACCGAGAGTTTTGCTATCTTGCCGCTGTGCCCTTGGTCGAGCGCGTCCGCAAGGCGCAGGACAGCGCATAGCTTGAGCATCGTGACCTGCTGCTCGTGCGAAAGGCGCGCATAGTGCTCATCCTTGCTGCCGGGGTTCTCGCGGTTGTAGTAGTAGGCGACGCTCGCGACGATTTCTTTTTCCGCCTCGGAAACGCCGAAGAAGTCAGTGCCCATGATGATCTGATAGGAATAGCGGCTGTAGTGGCGCAGGTTGATGAACTTTCCCGTCTCGTGCAGGATCGCGCTGAGTCTGAGCAGCAAGAGTGCGCGCGAGGAAAGCCCATGTGCACCGCCCAAGGCACAAAAGATCTCCGTGGCTGCCCGTTCGACGCGCGCGCAGTGCTCTCTCGTCGAGCCGTACTTCTCCGCCGTCGTGCGTGCGAGCTGCACGGTGCGCTCTTCCTGCTCGGCGAGGCACGAAAGTTCCGCCAGCTGTGCGCCGCGATAGACGCTGTAGCTCATGAGAAATGTCGTGCCCATGAGGAACATGCCCTTGACGCGCGTCGCACGCACGACTTCGCCGTAGAGGAGCAGTGTCGGCATGAGGAGATGGGCGCGGCTCTCGGTGACGGCGCAGCGCGTCATGAGCTTCTGCGGCGTCAGCCCCGCGAAGGAGTCGAGGAAGCGCAGGAAGTCCTCGCCCTCTACGAACGTATACGCGCCTTTCGCGCCCGGCGCGAGGAGCGCGGCGACGGTGCGCGCTTCGAGTCCCGAGAGCACGAGATGACGGATCGCATGATGCTCGATGCTCGGCCAGAGCGGCGAGAGCGTCGCGTGGATGTAGTCGCGCACGGCAGAGGGAAAGGTCAGGCTCTCGCGTTCCTTCTCGCTGAAATGCTCAAGGATGCTCAGGCTGCCGCTCGCGACGTTCTGCTGAAAGAGCAGCCTGCCCGCCTGCCAGCCCGTGAGGCCGAGTCCGCTCGACGTGATGTCCATGAGCAGCACGGGCTTTTCGCCAAAGTTCTCCGCATTCTCCAAAAGCTCGTGACTCAGGGCAAAGAACTTGTAGTAGATCTCCTGCGTCATGTCGGCGACTTCAACCGTAAAGCCTGTGCGGATGCGAATCTGGTCGAGGATGCCGAGGCGATTTTCCGCCTCGCGCAGGACGGACGTGCCGATGGCGAAGACCTGCGTCACGCCGTAGTCGGCGAGAAGCCGGCGAAAGCCTGCGAGGATGCGGCAAAGCTCGCGGATCGAGTCAAAGGAGAGCCGCCCGTGACGGAACACTTCCTCGCCGAACCGCGTCTCCTTGCGCACGCGCTCGATGATCTCGACATCGTCGAGCGCGGCGAATGATGCGATGAGCAGGCTCGTATGAACAGAGCCGATATGCACGACGCCATAGGTGAATCGCTGCTTCATGGGGCGTGCCGCCTCCCTTCTATTTCCATTCGAAAAACAGGTATTCCTATCGTATGCGCCACAGCACAGACGTGCTGGCCTGCTAGGGTTCTTGAAGCGCCTCCCCGCACAAATGGCGCTTCAAGAATCGTAGGCTGACATCCGCCGGCCACATCTCGCAGACAAGCCGCCTTCACTTCACGTCGACTTGGCACATCTTCATCGCACGCAGTGCGTCCTCGTGGCTCTCAACCGTCACACCCGCACAGCAGGAGGCGTCGACCGATATGCGCTTTTCGGGATAGAACGCCTTGAGCAGCAGGGCATTGGAAATGACGCATATATCGGTGCAAAGGCCGACAAGCTCGATCTCGTCATAGCCTGCGAGCACGGCGGGCAGTTCTGTCGAGCCGAAGGATGGCTTCTCGACGACGGCTGCCGCCGCCTGAACGAACGGCTGCAGGGATGCAGCAATTTCCCAGCCTTTCGTGCCGCGAATGCAATGCGGCACGGGAAGCCGCTTCCCTTCCTGCGTCGCCAGATAGTCCTCTCCGTGCGTGTCCATCGTAAAGACGAGCGCCGTCCCCGCCGCACGCGCCGCCGCCAGCTTCGCCTCCATGCGCGGCAACATCGCCTGCGCCTCCTTCGTCCCCAATGCGCCGTCGATAAAATCCTTCTGCATATCGACGACGACAATCGCTTTTTTCATGATGATTCTGCCTCCTTCACCCGATGGAGCATCTTTATGCACCTTCTCGTCCTTATCATAACCACAAAGCGCACCCTTTGCAAGCTGCCAGGAAAATTCGTGCGACGGACGGATTGCAAAGCAAAAGAACCTTCTCATGCGTCGAATCCGATGCATGAGGCGGTCCTTTTTTTCTCGCCGTGTGCTATAATAGGGAAAGCAATCACGACAGGAGGCTTTTTCTTGCATTTCCAGCGAATCCTTTCCCTCTGCGTCCTCGTCCTCCTGCTTCTCACAGCGAGGGCGGGCGCGGAGGAAAACATACAGATCACGGCGGCTTCGGCGATTCTCATCGAGGCCTCGACGGGGCGCGTGCTCTACGAGAAGGCGGCGGATGTGCCGCGCTTTCCCGCGAGCACGACGAAGATGATGACATGCGTGCTCGCCATCGAGGAGGGAGATCTCTCGTCCATCCTCACCGTGAGCCGCACGGCAGCAGAAACGGAAGATACGGAGGTCGGCGCAGGTGATCGCTTCGTCCTCGCGGAACTCGTCGCCGAGATGATGCTGCGCTCGGACAACGGCGCTTCTGTCGCCATTGCCGAAGACCTCGCCGGCTCTGTCGGCAGCTTTGCCGCACACATGAATGAGAAGGCGAAGGCCATCGGCGCGAAGGACACGCACTTCGTCAATCCGAACGGCCTGCCCAATCCGGCGCACGTCTCGACGGCGCACGACATCGCTCGCATCGCTGCCTACGGCATGAAGAATCCGAAGTTCCGCTCCTTCGTCGGCGCGAAGGAGCGTGAGATCACCTGGGTCACGCCCGAGAAAAAACGCGCCCGGATGGCGAACACGAACCGCCTGCTCTCGACGTACGAAGGCGCAACGGGCATTAAGACGGGCTACACGAACGCGGCGGGCGGCTGCCTCGCAGCCTCGGCGCGGCGCGGCGGCGTCGAGCTGATCGCCGTCGTCCTCGGCGCGGCGGACGAGAATGCACGCTTCTCTGATGCGGCAAAGCTCTTGGACATGGGCTTTCGCCGCGTGAAGGCCGCGCCCGCCTATACGAAGACGGATCTCGCGCGAGAGGTCTGGGTCAAGGGCGGCAAGGAGGGACGCCTCGCCGTCTATCCGGCGGAGGATCTGCGCCTGCCGCTCGTCGACGGCGAGGCCGAGGAAAACTATCGCCTGACCTACGACCTGCCGCGCGTCATCGCCGCCGGAGTCAAGGAAGGCGACCGCGTCGGCGATCTCGTCGTCTCCCACGGCGGCAAGGAGCTTACGCGCATCCCGCTGCTCGCCGAAAAGAGCGTCGGCAGAGGGCTGAGCATCGAGGGGCTTTGGGCGTATGTCCTCGGGCTGTTTGTGTGAAGGAACGCACAGTCTGTCCTCTATAGAAAACCAGGCGCAGGAAAGCGCCGCTTAGGAGAAGACCACTATGAAAATCCAGCCACAGCCGCGCCGTTTGGGCGCATTCCTTTCCTTTTGCTTTCTCATTGCCCTCGCCCTCTACGGGCTTTTTCACCTGCCGGGCGGC
>ERZ772955.778-NODE-778-length-22997-cov-17.538445_pt1 | contig 22997 bp, 25 predicted proteins | sample MGYA00511133_ERZ772955 | MGnify/ENA primary metagenome ERZ772955 (study PRJEB29015, sample SAMEA2737914) | human oral metagenome | biome: human oral; feature: human-associated habitat; material: dental | place: China | collected 2149 ... | reverse complement strand
CAGTGTGGTTGACGAAGGCTGTTGATACATCAGTAAGCTATCCAGTGCACGTGGTGACTTATACGTCGCCAGGCCTGAGGAGACCACCTGTACTGCTCGTACTAACTCAAACTATACGTGGAGGGAAATTACAGACTTTGCTTTGATACCATAGAGAGCATAGCTATCCACTCTGTTCAGCTAGGCTAGCCAAGTACAGAGCGTTAGCCAGCACTGTCTCATTCTCTATCTTGAGCCTGGCTAAAATTGACGCCGGATTAGCACTGAGCAGACGGAGTAGCTTGATCGTCTCGGTATCATACCGTCCACCACCGTCTAAATAGACAAATGCCTGCTCGGCTGCATCATAATCATAGCTCACATCTTCGACCAGCTTCATCCCGTTTGAGTCTGTCAGCAGATTGAGTTCACTTCCCCTTAGACGGGCTAAATGTAGACTAAACCAGGCCTTGATTAGCCTCAAGTCAATCAGGCGGCTGTTTAGACTAGCCAACACCCCTGCTAACACCTGGTACAGCTCGGGTGTGTCAACCGCACTGCTCAGTCGGCTGATCTGTTTGATCGCCTCATAGCCGAATTGCAATCGATCATAGTCTAGCATTAGCTGGTCGTAAAAAACGACAATTCTAGATGAAGTTAGCGTCCACATACCGTTAGTGGCGCTAGAGCTTTTGACCAAGCCCAGCTCGCAAATGGCGAATAGCTCGATCCCGCCAGCTAGCTTGGACTTGGCTCGCCGCACCGCCTTTGCCATCACCGCCAGCTGACCATGCTCCGGCGTCAGAATAGTCAAGATGCGATCCGCCTCACCGTAGTTAGTCCGACGCAAAATGATCGCCCTAGTCGTCAAGCTAACTGCCACGGACGATACCTCGGGCTAGCTCCGCCAAATCGGCGAAGTCATACGTCGCCTTATCATAGAGAGCCGCTACTCCGTAATCCGCCATATCTGCCTGATTCAGTCGCTGCGCCGAGGAGGATAAGATGACTTTGGGTAAAGCTATGGTGTCCGAATAACTAATTAGTTCATTCAATAAAGTCAAGAAATTGTAGCTACCGAGGTGAAGATCGGCAATTAGAAGCTTGGGGTGAAGCTCGTCAACCAAGCGCATAGCCTGCACCGGGCTGACCGTCGTGGCGCTAGTCAGCTCGGCGTCAAATGACCGGAGTGAATCTGCCAGACTCTGAGCATATAGCTGATCATCCTCTAAGATCAGCACCGCCACCTCGCTCTGCTCCGTCACTTCACAGCCCTCCCACCAGCGACAGCTGTCGACTGGGCTCGAGAGAAGCTCGCAAGATAATGCCGCCCTGTCGACGACGGCTGATAGCCAGCTCACCATTCATCGCCTGCATCAGCCGGTCGGCTAATAGTAGATTTAGCGAGCCCATTAACGGTCGGTTGATGGTCGGATTATTGCTGGCCGGATCCTTAGCAAGTCGGAGAGATTGAGACAGATTAAAGCCGGGACCGTCGTCTCGCACCTCCAGCGATACCTTACCCTTCCGACATCCGGACACCCTCAGTTGAACAATACGTCCCCTACTCTGAATGTCGTCACTATCACTATAGCGAACGGCATCGGTCAGGAAGCCCAGCAGCATCAGCCTGAGCGCCCGGTAATTCCCTACTGCCACCGGTGTGCGACGAGGCAACTCGCAGTCTACTCGGCAATCAAAATGCCGACCAAATAGCTGCGCCTCACGAACCACCTCGCAGCACAGACCATTCAGCTGGACCGGCTCAAGTGATAGTTGCTCCGCTTCACCTAGCGCCAAGCGCAACTGCTCTGATATCTTGAGCGTATGACCAACCGTCAGGCGCAACCGCTCCAGCACTTGTCCGGTGGAGTCGCCCGAAGCATCCGACAGTTGTCCGTCCAGCTGAAAGGACAGCTGGCGTAATAATACTAGCGGTGCCGTCAGATCACGAGCCGCCGCCCCTAGCGCCGTACTGCCAAAGTCCGCTCCCTCCACACTCATTAAAACTAGTATAGCACCTAGCTCAGACAGCCCGGTGGGGCGTGGCGAGGAAATGCGACTCTACGGCTCGTACTTAAGCGTAGCCAGCACAGTCTTATTAAAGTCGTTGACGAAGTCGTGGCTATCGACAAACATCTGCAGAGTCTTGTCACGCAGTTTCAAGATCACCACCGACCCGTTAATGGTTTCGGTCAGCTGACCGTCAACCCGCACCCCCTTGTAGCCGGCGAAGTCTTTAGTCTTACCGATGATGACAGTCGAGACCTTGACTTTGCCGTCCTCGACTAAGTGCTGGTAGCTACGCACCGTCTCGGCGTATGACCGATTGGTCACGCTAATCCTGAGAGCATATGGCGTTACTCCCTCTTTAACAATTGGGACGATCAACGGGCTAAAGTAGACGTTTAGCCGAGTGGTGTCACTAGTAGCGATATAGCCCGACCAGGTCTTAGGGTAATTAAAGCGAATCGACCCCATGTCAGATGGACCCTGATAGATCCGATAGGGCTTCTTCTCTTGCTCTAAGAAGCGTTTGTCATCCTCGCTCTTCTGCTGCGACTTACCCTCGGTCACCGCCGCATCTACTCTCGCCTGGACGTTAGTCTTCCACTCGGTCATCTGCATGTATGCCCAGATAAAACCACCGGCTGCCACGACCAGAAAGATCGCCAGCAGGATGGTCGAGATCAGTAGCGGGTTAACCGCCCCCCGCTCGTCGTTTAGTAGTCTCCCACTCGTTCTTTTCATACCTTTTAGTCTACCACAAGCGCTATTAGCCACCAAGCGCAGGATCGTAGGTAGAGATTCCTAGGCACGAGCAGCACGGGCATATTAACAAGATTAAGCCTCGTAGCTCAGAGCAAAATCTGTAATTTCCCTCTACGCATAATCCTATAGTGTACGAGTAGTACAGGTGGTCTCCTCAGGCTTGGCACCGTATAAACTACCACGTGCACTGGATAGCTTACTGATATATCAACAGCCTTCGTCAACCACACTGTACTACTCGTACCTAGGGATGCCTACTTTAATTGAAGCGAGATTAAGGAATGAGACTGGGGAAATTACGTACGCATAATAAATAAGTCTTATAGCTCAGAGCAGGGCGTGTGGTCTCCTCAGACCTGGCGACGTACAAGACACCACGTGCAATTGCTAACTTACCGTTATATCAACAGTCTTCGTCAACCACATCACCCTACTCTTACGCACATCACCTCTTGCCACATCCAAGGGTGTCTGTTGTCCTTCATCTGCATCGTCATTTCCTGAAGACTGTGTGCGCTTGTAGCACAGCAGCACACGAGCCAGCCAGGCGGGTCTGAAGGAAATGATGATGCAGATGAAGAATGAAGGCTGTAACGGCGAAGAGCCCAAGGCTGCATGCGTCAAAGGGCAAAACTTGTCGATTTTAACAAGTTTTGCCCCTACCATCTGTAAAATCTACCCAAAAATAGCCTCTTATGTCATAATCTAAGACTAAGAAAGGCTAAAAATGATGAAAACAGTACAGCGAGAAGACTACCTACGTAAACTGCGCCAGCTCAAGGATGTAGACCTGATCAAAATCATTACCGGAGTCCGACGGTCCGGTAAATCTACCCTGTTGGAGCTTTTTCGTGGTGAACTGATAGAAAGTGGCATTGATAGTCAGCGCATTATTGCCCTCAACTTTGAGGAAGTGGAGAATGAGCCCCTGCTTGATCGACACAAGCTATATCATTACATCGAAGATAGGCTGGTTTCCGACCGGATGAACTATATCTTTCTCGACGAAGTCCAGAATATCCCTGAGTACGAAGTTCTGGTTGACAGCCTCTATGTCAAAAAGAATGTCGATATCTATATCACCGGCAGCAACGCTTTTCTCCAGTCGTCCGAGCTTGCTACGCTACTATCCGGTCGCTATATTGAGATCAGCATCCTGCCCTTCTCATTTGCTGAATTTGTCTCATCTTTCTCTGCCTCAGCCGAACTAAGTCGTCGCTACGACCAATACGTCAACTGCAGTTCATTTCCCCAGGCAGTCAGCATGATCGAAACCATACCCGACCAGATCAATAATTACCTACGAGGCATCTACGAGAGCGTAGTCACCAAAGACGTCATGACCCGCCGTGAGATTAAGAGTCGGCGTAACTTCGACAATGTCGTTCGGTTCATCCTGGATAGCATAGGTAGTGCCGTCTCACCCAGCAGCATAGCTACGGCCATGACCGTCAACAGTCAAAGCATCAAGCACACCACCGTCGACGGCTACCTATCTGCGTTGGTCAATAGCTTCGTTCTCTATAAGGCAGAGCGTTGGGATATTAAAGGAAAGAAGCTACTGGCTACACAAGAGAAATACTACACCGTTGATCTGGGCTTGAGGCGAGTTCTGCTCGGTCGACAAGACGGCAGTGATAGGGGTCATCTGCTAGAGAATGTGATCTACCTAGAGCTATTGCGCCGAGGTGGCGAGATATATATCGGCAAAGCCGGTAACAAGGAAGTTGATTTCGTGGTCAAGTTGCCGAGCGGTGACTTGAGTTATTATCAGGTGGCATATTCCGTAGCCACCGAGGAAACTCTCACCCGAGAACTATCTCCCCTGAGACAGATTGACGATAACTACCCCAAATATCTGATCACCCTAGACCAGTCTTCGTTCGACAATAACGGTATCCGTCACCTTAATGCACTAGATTTCCTAATGAACCAAACAGAACTCTAGGCTTGTCGAATTGAGCGCCAGATAGTGCGAAGCTTTGGTCTAGTGCCATACATCAGAACGCCTGCTCGGTAAATCTTTGCCGCCAGGATCCCGATCAGCACGGTCGATACCACTAAGATGGCGATCGAGAGAGCGATCTCACCGGTCGATACGCTACCCATGGCAATTCGAGCGAACATCGCCATCGACGAGGTGAAAGGAATAAAGGAGCAGATCTTCATGCCGATAGCGTTGTTGGGGTCCTCGATCGACGACATCACTACGACAAAGCCGATGACGAAGACCAGAATGATCGGCATAGCGACCGAGCCAATATCTTCTATCTTAGAGACCAGCGAGCCGACCGCCCCGTACATCATGCCGTAGATGAAGAAACCGAGCAGGAAGAAAAGGATCATATAGAGCAACAAGTCGGGCGGTATATTAAAGATAGAATTAATCATCTGATTCCCCTGCCAGCTAGCTCGATTGAGATTATAAAATAAGAATGCTGAGCCAAAGATGCCGACCAGCTGAGCAAGCCCGGCCAGACACGAGGCGATAATCTTACCAAACATCATCGCCACCGGGCTGGCGCTGGTGGTCAGCAGCTCCATCGCCCGAGAGCTCTTCTCGCTGGCTACATTGGTCGCCACCATCTGACCATACGTCATGACCGCTATGTATAGAGCGTAGATCATGATGAAAGCTGAGTAGAAGTTCTTAGTTTGATCCTTACCCAGATTCCGGACATTCGGCTTGATCTGTACTGTCATAACTTGGCTGGTCTGCTCTGCCGAGAGGCCATGACGCCGCAACATCTTGAGCTGATACAAGTCCTTGACCACCGAATTTGCCGTGGCTACATTGCCGTCCGCCATAGCCAGTCCATTGACGTAGTAGGTGTAGGACATATCACTGAGGACAAGAGCGTATTTCGCCTTGCCTGATTTCACCTGCTCCTTGACCTGCTCTACCCGATCAGTCGTTACCTTGATCTGATAATGCGGGAAAGACTGCCGAAAGACCGCTTCAGTGGTCGAGGTAGGTAGCTCGGACGAATCGGTCGCCACCAGCATAATCGGCCGGTCACCCTGTCCCGCTTCATTGCCCTGAGTGAAGAACGAGGCTACCCGAGGATAAAACATCACCCCCGCCACCGCCAGCATGATAATGATTGTCACACTGACGAAGATCTTGTTCTTAAAATAATTTTGTAGTTCGAACCCTAGAATCGTTCTAAATTGCCTCATCATCACTCCTCACTAAAATTGCTCCTTAGCATACTGAACGAAGATATCGTTGAGCGACGGCTCACGCACTTTAATCTCGTCGATATCCCACTTCTTTACCAGCTGGCGCATCGTCGCCAGTTTGTCATCAGGCGAAGCCAGACTCAGTAGAATCGTATCCTGGTCCAGTCGTTGACTCTCACCCCGGTACTTCGCCATGATTTCGTCTGACTGACCGGAGCTGACGATCAGCCGATTGCGGGGATAGTCTCGCTTGATCGCCTTGAGGTCGCCATTTAAGACGATCTTGCCACCGTTCAGGATGGCGATATGGTCGCAGAACTCCTCGACGTAGTTCATTTGATGGCTCGAAAAGATCACTATCTTGTCCCGAGCGATCTCACTCCGGACGATCTCCTTGAGCGCCTCAGCATTGACCGGATCCAGCCCGGTAAAAGGCTCATCCAGGATGATAACGTCCGGATCGTGCGCCAAGGCAGTGATTAGCTGAATCTTCTGCTGGTTACCTTTAGACAGCGTCCCCAGCCGTTTATTCCGAAATTGACTCATCCCCAAGCGCTTCAACCAGATATCGACCGACTCCACTGCCTGGCGCTTCGTCATGCCCTTGAGCATAGCGAAGTAAACCAGCTGATCAATAATTTTCTTCTTCGGGTACAACCCCCGCTCCTCGGGCAGATAGCCCATCCGAATAAATTTGTATTCAGTTGGATCACCATCAACCAGCACTTCACCCTGGTCTGCCGAAAAGACATCCATCAAGATGCGGATCGTCGTAGTCTTACCTGCGCCATTGCGCCCCAGCAAGCCAAAGGCTTTGCCGCTCTCAGTCTTAAACGACACATCCTTCAGCACTTGCTTGTCGCCAAATCTCTTACGGATATTACGTAGCTCTAGTTTCATTAGTCTTTCCCGCTATCTTTCAATGCTTATTTTGACTGTCGTATTGTAGCATAATCTGATTGATCCGGCTCTCCGTCTGAGCAAGTCGCTCTTTAATCTGCTCCACCAACGCCATACCTTCGTCGTACTTAGCTGTCGCTTGCTCCAGGTCAATGTCCTCGCTGCCGAACCACCCGACGATCTCATTCAGTCGAGCCATCAGATCTTTCAGGCTGGCCGAAGAAGTATCGGCCTTAGTTGATTTACTTGGCTTGGACATCTCGTACCTCCGTCTTGATTAATTTATCCGTCGTTTCAACTAGCAGCTTATCGCCGGTCTTAAATTGTCTAGCCGGGTGGTGGCTACTATCCCAAAGCATAGCATAACCTCGTCTCAACACGGCCTGCGGATCATAGGCTTGTAGAGCTTGCTTGAGGCTACCGAGCCGGTTCTGTTCCACCTGTAACCGATAACTGATCAACTCGCCTAGACGCTCTGCTGCGCCGGCTAACGTCGCCCTGCGGGTAGCCAATTGGTGTGTCACTGCTTGTGTCATATATGACAGCTGCCCCTCCAGCTGAGTCATCAGCTCCTGCCGGTCGGGCACCAACACCTCGGCGGCATTAGACGGTGTCGAGGCTCGCCGGTCTGCCACCAAGTCAGCCAGAGTGGTGTCGATCTCGTGCCCCACCCCGACGATGGTCGGAATACGAGAAGCAGCAATGGCCCGGACTAGCCGCTCGTCGTCAAACGCCACCAGGTCATCCCGTGAACCGCCTCCACGGATGATTGCCAGTACTTCGGGCGGATCAGCCAGCTGATTAAACTGCCGAATAGCAGCGATGATCTGATCAGGCGCCTCAGCACCCTGAACCAAGGTCGAGATAACGTCAATCCGCAGTCCACCCAGCCTGGCTGTGATGATCTTGATAAAGTCCCGGTAGCCGGCCGCATCAACCGAAGAAATCACCCCGATGTGCTGTGGCAAATAAGGCAGAGTCCGTTTACGCTCGTCGTCAAACAGCCCCTCATCCGCCAGCTTGCGGCGTAATAGCTCAAACGACTTTTTGATAGAGCCCTTACCCACGGGGCGAATCGACTGAACGGTCAGCGAGAACTTGCCCCATTTAGTCACGTTGGGGCGAGCCAGTACCTGCACCTGCATACCATCCTCGACTGCCACCCTCAGCTGATAAACAGGCATGAAGCAGCTCAGCAAGCATTCCTGATCTTTCAAGTCAAAGAAAACCCACTTACCCTGATTGACCTTAAAGTTAGCCACTTCACCGACCACCTCCACCAGCGGCACTGCCGCATCAAGGATCTGATTAAAGGTCGCTACCGCTTGTGCTACGCTAAAGACCGGCACTTCGCCTACCGGGTAGCTAGTCTCGGGAGACATCGATATCTATATCCTTAAAGTCAGGCTTGCCATACTTCTTGAGCGCCCCATGATAGGCGAAGACGCCGCAGACGATCGTCCCCACTACTAAGATCACTCGAGCCAAGATCACACCGGCAGACGCCATACCGGCACTCATGCCGCCCGCCACCAAAACGCCGATCATCACCGCCTCGTAAGCACCGACTCCGCCCGGAGTCACCACTAGGAAACTCCCTACCGCCGAGGCGCCGAAAGAGATCAGTAGAATGGGCAGGTTCACCGCTGTACCAAGCGCCCAGAACGCCACGGCGATGAGTAGTACATCAAGAATGTTAGAGGCAAACCCCCAGAGGATCGGACCTTTGAGCAGCCCCTTGTCCGCCTTGATCGCCTGAAAGTCGTCGTAGAAATCACCAAAGAACTCTTCCACTCGGTCGATCTGCAGCACCTTCTTCTTACGACCAAAGGTTAGTTTATTGACCAGCCAATTAGTCCGCCTGGTCAGCCAGTGAGCGAAATGCATCAGCCTTTGTCGGCTACCGATCAGATAGCTGCCGAATAGGACGACGGCAACTAGCGCCACCACGGCGATAGTCGTCGCTACCACTATCCAGTTGGCCGCTTTGTTCTCGAAGGTTGCCCAGATTAGCGCCAGCACCATCATCGCCATGAACGTACCACCCAGGCTGAGATAATTGATTAGCTGCGACATGACTGCCTGCCCCGCCGGTACACCGATCTTACCCAGTCGCCAGACCATGTACGATGCGCCGCTAACTCCCGCCGAGGGAAAGACGTGATTGACGAAGTTAAACTCCAGCGCCACTGAGGTCGAGGCGAGCGGAGTAATCTCCTTGGCTTGCCCTCTCGCTCGCAAGTAAGTGAAAAAGATCTCGGTGCTGGCATAGTAGGAAGCGAACTGGACCGGAATAATCGCCAGCAGCACTAATAGATTAACATGTGCCATCAGATGAAAGGCCCGGATCAGCTCCGCCCTGGCCGCCCATAGCACGGCAATGATTAGGATAAAGGTGATCAGGCTGATCCACGACCGAATCCCGCCCGCCTTGCGCCGCCATATTTTAGCTCGAGCCCGCCGAAAGCTACCCGAAAAATCATCTCGAAACTTAGACATGGGGACATTATAGCAAAGAGCTAGTGGCGAATGATATAATCAAGCTAAAGTTTATGAATATTCCACTGGTTAGACACAAGGTTAAGGCGTTGCTGGATAACGAAGAACTCAGAAATACAGACGTATCACTAGATGGTCATATCGATCCTCTCTCCGACGCCGTATTAGATCTGGTCGGCGAATACGACGAGATGGTTGAAGACGAGGAACTCAATGAGATCTTGGCACTGGCCGTCGATACTTGGAACGACCCGGAGTTCACCGTCGAAGAACGGCGCAAAGCCCTAGCTGAAATGAAAGAGCGAATCAAGAACCTACCCGATGACGAGGTGAAGACCTAGCCACCCTATTAGCTTTGCTATAATTTAACTTGATGATCGTATTTGTACTAGGTCGCCAGCCTGAGATTAGCCTAGCTGAGCTACAAGCCGTTTACCGCCAGACGCCAAAGCTCTTAGCCGGTCATCTCGCCGGTCTGGACATCGAGCGAGAGACTGCTCTAGCGACAGCCAAGGATCTCGGCTCTATAGTCAAGGTGGCTGAGCTAATCAGCGACAGCTTCACTCTCGATACCGATAGCATCGCCCGTCTGACGCACCGCCTCTTCTGTCAAACCACCGGTAAGATCACTCTCGGTGTCTCCTACTATGGGTCGTCAGCTAAGAGTAACTTGACGGCCAACTTTAGCCAGGCTATGCGGACTAGCCTTGAGCAGTCCGGACACTCGGTTCGCCTCGTTCCCTCAGAGCAGGCCACTCTTTCGACTGCCACCGTTTTACATAATAAGCTGGCTATCGGCAACTCTAAGAAGGTTGAGCTCCTCCTTGCACCTGCGCCGGGTAGCCACCGGCTGGTAGTGGCTAAGACCATCTACGTCCAGGATATCGGTGCATACACCTTGCGAGATAGAGGTCGCCCTCGCCGTGACACTCGCAATGGCATGCTACCGCCTAAACTAGCCCAGACCATGATCAACCTGGCCCGAGGCGCTTGTCAGCTAACCCGGCCGACGAATCTACTTGACCCTTTCTGCGGTACCGGTGTGATCCTGCAGGAGGCCGGCCTGATGGGGCTAACTACCTACGGTAGCGACAATAATCCTCGGATGATCGAATATACTCAGACTAATCTCGACTGGCTAGCCCGTCGGTACCGGCAGGCTAGCCGCCCCCGACTGACTATCGCCGACGCCACTGATTTTAGCTGGCAACAGTGGCTGGCGCCGGATCGGCTCGAACTAATCGCTAGCGAGACCTATCTGGGCAGACCTTACACCAGCCCGCCCCACCTTAGCGAGCTAAAGTCTAATCTTCACGACTGCAACGTGATCATCGGTAAATTTATCGCCAACCTATCTCCTCAGCTGCCAAGCGGTGCCGGCATCTGCCTGGGTGTCCCCGCCTGGTATATCAGGGATCACATTCACCACTTACCCTGCCTGGCAGAGCTGCCCAGACACAGATTACGCAGTGTCACTACCGGGGCTAACCTAATCTACCACCGTCCCGATCAGATCGTCGGACGAGAGCTTCTCGTCTTGCAAAAAGCCTAATTATCAGGTAATATGCTTGTAACTTAAATCAAGGAGATTATTAGGTATGTCCCACGTTAAAGCTGGCGGTTCCGCCAAGAATATACACAACAACGCCGGTCACCGCCTGGGCGTCAAGCGTTTCGGCGGGCAGAAGGTTAATGCCGGCGACGTGATAGTTCGCCAAGTCGGCGCTACTAAGATCGCCGGTCCCGGCACTTATACCAGCCGTAACTTCACCATTCACGCCGATAAAGACGGCGTGGTCAAGTTCGTCAAGCGTAGAGTCCGCACCTTTACCGGCAAGACAGTCAGGCGCACCCAGGTTACCGTCGAGTAGAAACCCGCTCCGCCACCTAGGCAAAGGTCAAAGTTAAAGCACCCTCACTGGACAGAGGGTGCTTCGTTATGATCCTAGCCAGAGATGTAGTCAAGCATCTAGTCAGGAATATTGAGCTTATTCTTGATCCGAGCCACCACATCGCCGATCACCACCTGCGACTTGACCAAGAAGTCATCCGCTCCCAGCTGCTTGGCTCGCTCGGCATCTTTTGGCTGAGATAAGGCGGTCAACATGATGATGTAGACATTACGACTCTGCGGACTATTGCGCAAGATATCCAGTACGTCAAAGCCGCTTAAGTTCGGGATCATCACGTCGAGCAAGATCAAGTCAGGATGATACTCGACAGCGTCGCTCAGGGCACTCTCACCATTATTGCTCCGCCGGACATCAAACCCCTCCAGCTCCAGGCGCTGACGATAGACCTCCGCCAGCGTATCGTCATCTTCCACTAGTAGTATTTTCTTTTTCTGACCATCCATTATGCTAATAAGTATAACCGCAATCAGCTAGAATAACAAGGATGCACATCATCTCTTTCTACTGAAGCCATGATAAGTACCAAAGCCAAGCATGTACATCGCCATAACCATAGGCATATCGCCCGGCAAATCGGCGTACTTATCGGCGATTGCACTAATCTCCCAATATACAGTGTCCTGTGCGACAAGCCTCTGATAATTATCGGTTAAGACTTCCTCCACGATTGTCGGCAGGGACATACATATCTGGTAAAACGCATCGTCATGTCCAGTTACAATTTCATAAAATCTGTCCAGACTCACTCGTCTAATCCTGGAATGCGCCACCTTTTGCCGATCTACTTTTGGTGCCCATGCTTCATCTTGAGAGTGTCTAGCTATTGCCTCCACCAGAAAACAAGCACAGTCGTCATCATGTAAAAGCTGGTTTTGCATCTTGATATACGTCCTCCCCGCAGCTGCGGAGTTCATAGTGTTATGCTTATTCTTCATCTCTACATAAACAGTATGCACTACGCCGTCCCCATTTAACTTGCACCCATCCACAGTCCTGTAAATAACATCCCAGCCACCTTCTTGGCCATTAGGTGGGACGTGGCAGTTAGCTATATACTCAAATAAACCCTGATGAAAATAACCAATCTCATTAGTGTTAGATTTATCTCGCTGTCGAAATATCTCATTGGATATCACTTCTTGCCAACTTTGCCGATAGACAGCTTTGTCAAAAATCATCTTAATGGGATCAACGAAATTACCGTTAAATTTCTTCAAGTCATACGCCCCTAACTTCTCACCGTAGTGGACAATAGTCTTTTCGACGTGCTTTTTGAAGTCTAACCTAGAGATAAAGTCTATATTCCAGTCCATCACCACCTCTTAGTTAGTCTCTATTTGCGACAAGGCCTCAACTATTTTCACGCCAATTCGTCTAGCCAATTCTACCGGCACGGCGTTACCAATCTGTTTGTATTGTTCACTCAGCGTGCCTATGAACTGCCAGTCATCGGGGAAGCTCTGAATACGAGCATACTCTCTCACCGTAAACGGTCTTGTCTCATCGGGATGACATCGCTCTGTCTGCTTTTGTGATGGCGAAGTAGTCAGAGTTAAGCACGGCTCATCCCAAGCAATTCGTCGTGCCATACCCCGACGACCGCCCCCAGAATAATAGCTCTTACCCATATACTTCTTGGCTACTATCTCCGGTAAGTCAACCCAACATCCACCAGGTGGCACCAGCTCCATCACCCTGCGCTTCTTTTCGCTATAAGGCTGATATTGGCTTGTCGGCACACTTTTCAGCACGCTGCGCAATGTCGTCTGTTTAAGCTCCGGCTCGGGGTATGTGAATTTCATCTTTGATGCTAGATCATTACGGACACCGACGATGATAAGTCTTTCTCGCTTCTGCCCCACGCCATAATAGCTAGCATCCATCACCCGGTACTGTACTTCATAATTTATTTTTGTTAACTCATGACAGATTACTCGAAAGGTCCTCCCCTGGTCGTGACTAAGCAACCCACGCACGTTCTCAAACAAAAACATCTTCGGGCGAACTTCATCAACACAACGAACAAATTCAGCAAAAAGCGTTCCTCTAGTATCGCCAAAACCAAGCCTTTTGCCAGCATATGAAAATGCTTGACAGGGCGCCCCACCACTAACCAAGTCAACCTCACCTCTATAGCAATTGAAATCAACATCGTGGATATCGCCCTCCACCACCTTCCATAGTGGACGATTGTGTCGCAAGGTTTGGCAGGCACTTTTATCTCTCTCGACATACATAGTACCCGCTATTCCAGCCTGTTCTAAACCGAGGGCCAGACCACCAGCTCCGGCAAAAAGTTCTATCACCGTAGCAACACCAGTAGTCCTGACCTTAGATATCTCGTCTGGTCGAGGCTGCTCCAAACCACTCAGCAGTGCTAGTTGTTGCACCTTTGGCAAAGCCACTCTCACCCTCCTTGGCTTTACTCGAAGATCATTAGCTGGCGTATCAACTATTCCACTCATCACTCATATACCGTTTATGCTTATTAAGGCTATTATACATCAGCTCAAGCATCTATTCACCTCTCAGTACCAGCAGAGCCCTACTTACCTGCTAGCATCTCCAGGGCTTTCTTTAGCTGAGTGTCGTTGCCGGCGTTATACTGCTGAGCGGTCATCTTGACCTCAATATCCGGCTTCAACCCGGCCTGATTAATGTTGTCGCCATTAGGTGTGTACCACTTAGCGATAGTAACCTTGAGCTTGTCACCATTCTTTAGATCAACGATTTCCTGCACCAGTCCTTTACCGTACGACTTAGTACCGACCAGCTTAGCACCGACTTTATCCCGAAGAGCGCCGGCGGTAATCTCGCTGGAACTAGCTGTCGCTCCGTCAATCAGAACCACTGTCGGCACTTTACTTAAGATATCTCCCCCGCTAGCGGTAACCTTACCCAGGATTTTACTACCGGCTCGCTCCGTCGTGATCAGTTCACCCTGTTTGAGCCATAGACTGGCTAATTCTTGAGCGGCATTGACATAGCCACCGGTGTTGCTCCGCAGGTCTAAGACAACTCCTTTGACTTTCTTATCCACCAATTCTTTGGCGGCCTTCTCCGCTAGGGCGCCGGTGTCGTCGCCGAAAGTAGACACTCGGATATAGCCGATGCCATCCTTAATTGACCACTTGACACTGGGGTTCTCAATCTTAGTGCGAGTGATCTGAAAGCTCTTCTCAGCCCGATCACGCACCACTACGATCTTAACCGTCGTGCCGGCTTTACCTCTAATCCGGTTAGCCACTACACTGGTTGACTGGCTAGTCATGTCATCACCATCAACCTTCTCGATGATATCGCCCGGTAGTAAACCTGCCTTACGAGCCGGGCTATCGTCTAGGGTAGAGATGACACTGACCAGGCCGTCATTACCCAGTCCGATCTCTACGCCAATCCCATTTAGCTCACCCGATAGATCAGTCTCTAGATCAGCATATTCTTTGGCAGTCATGTAGCTAGTGTACTTATCGCCTACTGCATCAACCAGCCCCTTGGCAGCACCAATTAGCAACTTAGACCGGTCGATCGACCCATCGTACTTGGCACTAAGTGCATTATAGACGTCACCCAGCGAGGTGTAATCCAGCTGAGTCACCGAGAGATTCTGCAAGCGAGTGCCAACGGCAAAGCCAATCAAGCAGGTCATGACAGCGACGGCAAGGCTGGTCCTGAGTCCGATAGTACGCCTAGCTTTACCTCCGGGCTGTTTATCGGGATGAATGCTACGGGGCGGGTTCGACCGACGCTGATCAGCTGGCTCATCCCGGCTAGCCGGCTCAACCACCTCAGTCGCATCAACCAGCTCTGCCTCGGCCGGCTGGACTCCCGCTACCGGCGCCAGACCCAGATCAGCATCCAATCCACCCGGTATCAGGTTAGCCTTATCTGATTCTTGCTTTCGTTTGTCGTCTTTCGTCAATCTCATCCCTCACTTTAGTCACAAGCTATTTTAGCACAAAGCCAAGCCGACCGGCTGAATAAGCCTCCGGTTAGCCAAGGGCTACAATGGATTATAAAAGCCATCAAAGCTACTAGCCGAGACCCAGCGCTCAGTATAGTTGTATGGATTCCAGTTGTACTCCGAAATGAGCACGCTACCGCCTCTGACTTCTTCCACCCAAGCCACGTGACCGTATGGCAAGCGCCCATAGCCGATGATTGCCACGGTATTAACCTGCGCTCCACTATTTGCCACACTCATCCAGCTACCGGCATTGCCATGTCGCTCATTGCGCCCCGTCAGCTGGAAGATCCGCCACTGGACGTAATTAACACACTCTCTGGTATTGCCTAGCGCCTCGAAACGACCAGCGTAAGCTGTCACATCCGCCGGGTAGTTACAGAAAGGATAGCCGCCACCGCATTTGCTATTAGCGACCACCGTGCCGGCACCGCTGAACCGTCGAATAGCCGCCTGCTGTTCGGCCTGCACTTTAGCCTTCTGCGCCTCCGTCTTAGCGGTCAATTCTCGGAACTTCTCCTCCTGCCCCTGAGTCTCGTCAAGGATCTTCTTTTGCTCGTTCTTACTGGCGATTAGCTGCTGCTTCTGCTGATCCTGCTCAGAGATCAGATCCTCTACTGCGCTCTTTTTCTTCTGGAGGTCAGCCTTTGTCGCCTTGATCTCCTTGACTGACTTAGAGATGTTGTCACTGACGGTCTTCTGGCGGGTCTGCCGATCAACGTAGTCGCTGACCGAGCGGCTATTCATCAGGATATCCAGCGAAGTTGTCTTACTACTGTAGTATTGGTCTCGTAAGTTCTTACTGAGCGACTGGGCTTGACGCTTGATCTTTGCCTCGGCCTGGGCGATCTGTTGCTCCAGCTGAGCCCGCTTAGCGCTCAGTAGGTCAATCTGCGCCTGGATCTGCGCCTGGTCATTCTCCAGCTGACTAATCTTGACCTGCAAGGAGCCACTCTTTGCCGCTAACTCGCTGGAATGCTTGCGATAATCATTGATCTGGTTTTGCAGAGCCCTGATCTCGGCGTTAAAGTCTCGGGCTTGCGCCGAGTGACCGGCGCCCAGCACCGAGGTCACACTGACTACAGCGAAGACGACCGCCAAGCTCAGCACCGCCAAGCGAACTCGCCGACCTCTAGCATTTTTCTTTCGTAATAATGTCTGTTTGATCTTCATAGGCATCACTTGCCTGCTCTTATTGTTGTGGTGGAACCGCATAAAACCTCCTTATTTGGCTCTAGTACGATTATATACTGTTTATGTTTACTATTCAACCGGGTGCTCTAACGGCTCGCTTTCTTTAAGTATTTTCGTAGTGCCAACCGGGCCGACAGATCACCAATGACGAAGCCGGTTGTTATCATGCCAAGCAAGATCAGCCACCACCAGTGCAAGATGAAGCTCTTAGTCTGCTTGACCTCGATGTAGCCGCCGAGACTAGGCAGCAGCTTGGTAGAGAGCAGGTAGCCCACTACCATAGCGATGATAGCAGCGATCACACCATATAGCTCCGCCTCAATCAAGAACGGACCGCGGATGAAGTAGCTATCTGCCCCGATCGACTTCATCATGCTGATCTCATCTCGCCGACTAAAGATAGTCATCCGAATGGTATTGAAGATGATTAGCACCGAGATGACCACGAAGAAGCTACCGGCGACAATGCCAACCCTGCTGGCTATATCCATCAGGCTGGACAGCTTATTAATAGTCTGCTGGCGAGCCTCGACGTCCTGCGAGTTCGCCACGCTGGAGTCAACCCATTGCTTAAACTGCGGGTCACCGGAGATAAACTTCTCGATCGCCTTGCGCTTGCTCATATCGGCCAGCTTGACATGAATCACTGCCGGAATGGCCGGCTTAATCCCTTCGTCGACCACTAACGACCAGCCCTCCACATTATCCTTGGATGCTTTCTTATACTCATTTTCGCTGGTGCTGATGTCAACCTCAGTCACGTTCGGCTGAATTCGCAATTTACCGGCTAAAGTGCGCAAGACATCTTCGCTGGCATTCGCCTTGATATAGAGCGATAGATCAATTTTCTGCTTCTGACCGGTGATCGCCTCGCCCAGCACTGAGCTCGCCACCACCGTGACGAAGATGATCAGCAGAGTGATGACCATTACTGCCGTCGCTGCGATGGTCAGCCAAGCGTTACGAGTGAAGTTTCGCAGCCCATAGCGAGCCACCCGGCTGAGCGTCAGAATAGTATGACGGCTCTGGGTATCGACCAGGCGTTCTTTCTTAGCGGCTCGACTCATCGCTTACCCCCTCCCTGACTACTACCACCGCCATGCGCCACATCACTAACGATTCGACCGTGATCAATGGTAATCGTCCTGGTATTAAGCTGGTGAACGATCTCAGTCGAGTGAGTAATCAGCATCACCGTCGTACCGAACTTATTGATCTTCAGCAGTAGCTTGACGATCTCCCAGGTGTTGCGAGCATCCAGATTGCCCGTCGGCTCATCGGCAAACAAGATCTTGGGCTGGCGCACCATTGAACGGGCGATAGCCACCCGCTGCTTCTCACCACCTGACAGTTGGTTAGGAAACTTATCCTGCTTACTCCTGAGTCCGACCACTTCAAGCATGCGAGGTACGTTCTCTTTGATCTCTTTATTGGAGTGTCCGGAAATCTCCAAGCTGAGCGCTACATTCTCAAAGACCGTTCTGTTGGGCAAAAGCTTGAAATCCTGGAAGATTACCCCGATGCGACGACGAAGCAAAGGGATATCTCGGTCATCCAGCTTGTCATAGTCAATCCCGCCGACCACAATCTTGCCGCTATTCGGCTTTTCCTCTCGGGTAAGCATCCGCAGCAGCGTCGATTTGCCCGCTCCACTCGCCCCGATCACGATGGCAAATTCCCTGGGAGCGATACTGAGCGACACTCGGTCCAGCGCCAAGGGTGAGCCGGCGTCGTAACGCTTAGTCACCCGATCCATCATGATCATCGCACGGGTCTGCACCGGACGACGCTTGTTTTTGTTTGAATCTGTTGTTTTTCTTTGTTCCATTCAGCTCCTACTCTTGCACGGCATAGACGATGAATCGCTTATCCGCCGTCTGGTTGCGATAGTTAAATGTCCCGGTGCAGGTCATCAAGGTGAGCCCTTTCTTCGCTCCCGCCGGCGGGTTCAGCGCCTCGCCCATGTCGACTTTACTCGTCTCGACCGTCTTAGTGGAGACAACTCGGTAGCTAACTTTTTCACCATTACCCTTCTCAATCACTACTTGGTCGTTTGCCTTTAGCTTGGGTAGATTATTAAAAGCGGCATTGAGATGACGATTAAATGAAGTATGGCCGTCGATGAAGACTTGCCCTTCCTGCCCCGGCTTAGCACTGCCATCGTACCAAGCGGTGTCATTAAGGTTGGACGGCGTATCGATACTGCCCCGACTATTGACTCCGACACTCATCACCCGAGCATTGACGCCCAGGGTGGGAATATAAATATAGCGAGGCTGATCAGCCGGTACGGTATAGGCGGCTCGTTGCTCTTGGCTGACCGCCGTCTGTTCTGCCGTAGCCGGGTTGGTCCCCGAGATTGACATGGCGGTAGCCGAGTTGCCATTCAGCGAAGACTTGACCGAGCGATTAGTCGTATAAGTATCCCACGCCAGATAGCCACTAGCGACGATGATCAATGCCACGGTAGCATAACGCAAGAAGTTAAAGAAGCGCTTTTTATTCAGGTTAAACGACAAGGTGACCTTAGCACCGGCCAAGCGACTAAAGGCGTTGTCCGGCCGGGCTACTGCCGCTGCGCCGACCCCGTCAGCTTGGTTGTCGACACTCGCAGAGCGACTACCGACTGTCGAGTCGCCATTGACCAACATCGCCTGAGCCACCTTAGTCGGAGTCGAGACCGGCTGACTACCGGCCGAAGTCCGGTTGCTCTCATTGCTACTTGCTCGCAGGACATATTCGGCATATTTCTCCGGCTGACGACTCGCCAGTAGCTGACGAGCTTGTGCTTCGGCTCGCTCCTTCGCCTGCTGACGAACGATAGCCGCCTGCTGCATGATGGCTTGGCGGTCAAGCTTGGCTTTGTGCTGAGCTGACCCGGCGTTGGTCGGCGCAGATGCTGCACCGGAGGCGGCGACTGATGTCGCCGATACTGAACCATGGTCTGACCCCGCTTTGACAGACGAGACGGGAGAAGCCAGCACCTTAGCCAGAGTAGCATCTCTAAGCTGCGCCGAGGTATGGCTTGGCTGGGCTACAGCGGGATTGGACTGTACAGAAATGCGGTTTGGCTGAGTTGTAGCGACGGAACCGGACTGCGCCGAGGTTACCTTTGGAGACTGTTGACTCCTGTGCAGTTGCGCTCGTGGCGCAGGAATAGAATCCTCAATATACTGCGGGATGGTCGGTAAGAAATCCGCCTTGGACGCCTCAGCGGTGGTAGCTTGCGCTTCAGCGACTGCCGACGAAGCTTGAGGCTTGACGACCGGCGACGATGCCTGAGCCTTAATAGCTGCCGAGCCGGTCTCTTCCGGCTTAGACGCCGTCTGGTCTGATCCTGTCTGAGATCTAGCCTCTCTACTCCCGTTGCTCGGTCTATCCAGCACTCCCTGCCAAAGCGAGCTAACATAGCTCCGCTGTCGGATCTGTACCGTAGCATTAGCCCGGCTACCCACCCCGGACTTAGTCTGCTCTGCCTCATCGGCAGGCTGAATGTTTGCTTCTTGTGAGGTTGTTTGTTTTACCGACTGGTGTGACGACGGCACGCTAAAGCCTGATCGCCTGTCGATATTAGCAAACGACCCACCGCCATTTGCATCTATCATCTGCTCGTCTCCTGTTAGTTGTTCTTGTCCCTTCAAGTCTTTTTGTCTCCAGACTATGACTATATAGTAAACTACCCTGCCGATAATTGCAAGTAGCTTACGTTAGTCCTGGTATTACTGCATGATTTAGACTAAACAGTGGCGGGCTAATACTCTATTATGGTAGGCCATCACAACAGATGAGAGTACTTGTCCTGAGATGATGTATGCAACAAGATTGCGCCAGTTCTCTTCTTGCTCTTCATTTGTCCCAGCCCTTTCGGATGGGGTAGGGATCCGTCCCGCCATCATTGGTTACTATTGGTTTGAGTAGGTCATCACTAAAGCTGTCGGTCATCTGCCGCAGATCATCCACTGATACTTTAAGCTCACTACCCCATCCGCTACCCTTATACTGTTTGATGAAATAGCATAGCCACATACTATCCGACCTACCGTCGGGTAGATATTTAACCATTTTTTTGAGTCGCTCAATAATTTTTGCCTTATCGCCATCAGTCTTGACCGACTGCCCGTCCGGGTCATAGATGTACAGGTGGTAACCATGGTCTAGACCATCATTTGCGTAAAGTATCTGATCCTCGGTCATACCTGCTGTTTTCTCCTTGCAGATTCTCATCATCTGGGATAGATCAGCGAAGCTTCTCTTGTCGACCCCATCCTTCTTACACAGCCGGAACTCCACGCCAAATTCGGCGTCCTTGCCGAATATTCGCTCTATATGAGGTCGCAGGCACTTTTCCTCGGCCGACACTTGTTCCTTATTAGTTGAGCTGGATTTACCCCCACACTCCCGATGGTACATCTCCTCAAGCCAAGGTAACTGCAAATAGTCGTCTCCGGCGATTGCTAAACCGACCAGTACGACTACGACGCCGCAGACGATCAATAGCCGTCTGTATCGATGCTTCGGCTTGCTTGGCTTGGCTAGATTAGCTGATGTAGCATTAGTCCGAGATACTTTGATGCCGGTCTTCTTTTTTCTCATTTGTCCCAGCCCTTTCGGATGGGGTAGGGATCCATCCCGCCATCATTGGCTACTATTGGTTTGAGTAGGTCATCACTAAAGCTGTCGGTCATCTGCCGCAGATCATCCACTGATACTTTAAGCTCACTACCCCATCCGCTACCCTTATACTGTTTGATGAAATAGCATAGCCACATACTATCCGACCTACCGTCGGGTAGATATTTAACCATTTTTTTGAGTCGCTTGACAATCCTTGCCTTATCACCATCAGTCTTGATCGACTGCCCATCTAGGGCATAAATATAGACGCTGTAGTCGTGGCTTAGCCCACTGTCATTATGTAAGGACGAGTCGAGTATCTCTTCTTTGGTCATATCTGCTGTCTCCTCTTTGCAAATACTCATCGCCTCGGGTAAGCCAACCATTCCCTTCATGCCGGCTGTACCCCGTTCGCACAGCCGAAACTCTACCCCGATCTTAGTATTCTTACCGAAGATTCGTTCAGCATAAGGCTGCAGACGGTCTTCTTCGGCAGATATCTGCCTAACCTTAGCGTAAGTATCGGATTTATTGTATCCATGTTCTCTGTTTCTGCCATTCAGCACCACCTCAAAACGTAGGTGGGGATTGTCTACCGGATAAGCATCGGACTCATAGTAATTCCTCCGTGGAGCGGAGACACCGTGGGCACGCCTCATCTCACCCACCAATTTGAAGTCCTTGCCATATTTATCGTGCAGGTAACGCACCATGATATCTTCGGGTGAGTTAGGACGATAGTTACTAGATGAGCCGAAGTGCTTGCCGCCGACGATTGTTAGACTGATCAATATGACGACGGCGACCACCACTAGGATGCCGCAGATGATCACGATCCATCTTTTAGATGATCTTAATCGCTTGACAGGTACACCGGAGGTGTTCTGCGGTACGCCGGGAACGTTGGCTTGAGACACTCCGGCGCTGTCCTTCTCTTTATTCATTTGTCCCAGCCCTTTCGGATGGGGTAGGGATCTTCCTTACCATCATCGGTTGCTACTAGTTTAAGCTGATCATTGCTAAAGCCGTCGGTCATCTCCCGCAAATAATCCACCGATACTTTAAGCTCACGGTTCCATCTACTGTCCTCATCATGCTTGATGAAATAGCATAGCCATATGCTATCCGGCCTACCTTCAGGTAGGTATTTAGCCACTTCTTTGAGTCGCTCAACGATCCTTGCTTTGTCGTCATTAGTCTCAATTGACTGCCCGTCCGGGTCGTAGATATATAATTCATAGCTATGATACATCCTAATGTATGAAGCAAATATCTGATCCTCGGTCATACCTGCCGTCTCTTTTTTACAGACGTTTATTGCCTGAGATAAGCTCGTGGACTCGTTCGCACCGGCTCTACCTTTCTCGCACAGCAGAGACTCCACCCCGAACTTGGTATTCTTACCGAATATTTGTTCAACCGCCGGTCGCAGGCGATCTTCCTCGACAGATATCTGCCCGGTCTTGGCATAATTTTCCTTGCCCAAAATAACTTGGGCGCAACTATCCCACATGGCTCCACTACTACTATAACTCACCCTACACTTGCCTTTTGGATTACCCTTCGGGTGGACAGACCAACTGCAATCATCATAAGTCTCATTATCCTCACCAAGCCAACGGCACTTACTATTTGCGAGATTGTATTGCGTACCTATCCTCCCTTGCACGGCCCTAAATAGAGTAACAGTAGTACTTTTATAATCCGTCACCACGAACTCTTGCTCGTATTTGTCACGCAGATATTTCAGCACCTCACCTTTAATTCTCCCGTCAACGTCGGCCCAGGCAAAGCCTAGAATACCTACTATCGCCACGACCATGACCACATAGATGATGATTTGCCTCTTAGCCTGTTTTGACCGTTTTGGCTTAGCCAATTCGTTAGATTCTTGACCGTTAGCTGATGCAACTGTCGTCTTAGTGTCTTTTTTAGTCTTCACTTGACTCCTTTCCGGATTTTACTTCATTATAGTTATC
>ERZ772955.777-NODE-777-length-23002-cov-4.730422_pt1 | contig 23002 bp, 28 predicted proteins | sample MGYA00511133_ERZ772955 | MGnify/ENA primary metagenome ERZ772955 (study PRJEB29015, sample SAMEA2737914) | human oral metagenome | biome: human oral; feature: human-associated habitat; material: dental | place: China | collected 2149 ... | reverse complement strand
CTTGCTCGACAATCCAAAGACAATTGAGAGGCTAGGACTTTTGTCCCAGCCTCATTTTTTCGTCTAGATTTAACGCAGTTGGACCTTCAACACCAAGGGTAAGTCGCCTGCCACAGTCGGCATGAAGACGCGTAAACCTTGGGGCCTTTGTTCCCATTCGAGTGCTTCATCATAGCCTAGTAAGGTTACCTTTTCTATGATGCCATGAAAGCGAGAAGCGGGATTTTCTCTTTCGTCAGCCAAGGCCTGAATCATCAGCCACTGATTTACTGCAGGCTCCATCAAAAAGGCATAAATTGCTCCGCCCTTGGCCGTGAAACGGAAATCCTGACTCGTGTAAATCACGGCGCTTCCATCTGAAAACGGCCCACTAGCTGGCTGTGTAGGACCTTCCCCAAATTGCCTCCACGCGCGTGAATCATAGATCGCTTGGCCATTCACTTGAAGCCAAGCCCCGATCTCTCTCAAGATTTCTTGATCTTTTTCTGGAATCGCCCCGTCTCCTTTGGGACCGATATTCAGCAACAAGTTCCCATTTTTTGACACAACATCAATCAAGGTCTGGATGATTTCTTTAGCTGACTTATAGTCAAGGTTCTCTGTGTAGCCCCAAGAGTTTCGCGCGATAGCCGTATCCGTCTGCCAAGTGAAGGGCTGGATCTCTGCGAAACCGCCGCGTTCCACTTCCACAATCCCCGAACCAAAGGCCAGCGCATCATGCTTGTAGCAAATGCTAGTCGGCTTCCCAGAGGCCGCACCTAAATTATAATAATAGGCCGCAAAAAGCTTCATGTGCTCTTTAAAAGCTGCATGCTGAATCCACCAATCAAAATACAAAATCTCAGGCTGGTAATCTCGGGCCAGCTCACAGGTACGTAGGAGCCAATCATCTAGAAATTCCTGACTCGGATAAGGCTGACCAAACAAACCATGGTGGTCGGGCTCTGGCATAGCCGGCCAATAGAGCTCCTCGCGACTGACTTCGCTGGCAACGTCACTAGCAAACTCCTTTCCATGCGAAAAGAAAAAGTGATGCTCCGCCCGATGAGAGGAAGTACAAAAATGAACTTGCTCTCTTTGAGCTGCCTGACTCAATTCCCCCAAGATATCACGTTTTGGTCCCATTTCCGCACTATTAAAAGGAGAGAGCTGGCTGGCATAAAGTTGAAAGCCGTCGTGATGCTCCGCCACTGGAAAAATGTACTGGGCTCCTGCTTCTTTAAAGATGCGCAACCATTCGTCCGCATGAAAATTTTCGGCAGTAAAGAGTGGAATAAAGTCCTTGTAGCCAAAATCTTTGTGAGGCCCATAAGTTTTGACATGGTGGTCAAACACTTCCGTACCTTGGATATACATATTTCGAGAATACCACTCGCTCCCAAAGGCCGGAATGCTGTAAAGTCCCCAGTGGATAAAAATCCCAAACTTAGCTCTTTTGAACCAGTTGGGGACTTGATAGGTCGCAAGAGAATCCCAGTCTGGATAGAAAGGGCCTTGGTTGGCAACTCTTTGAATTTCTTCTAAAGATATTTTCATCGCTACTACCTCATCATTCAATTAAAACGCTTTCTTTTATTGTACCAATTTTTTGGAGAAGAAAGAGCCATTTTACAAAAAATAATCCAAAACAGTCCTACGAGGAATCTTTCCCCATAAAACAGAGAAAAAGGAACAGCAAGCAATTCTGTTCCTTGTTTTTATATTGTCAGCATGACGAGCATCTCGGAACGCCACACGCACCACGATTCTCATCATTCAACACATCAATTCGCTACTCGATAGTAGGGATGTTGAGATGCGTAAGTGAAATCTTGCCCCACTAAAATGCGTTCTTTCGGATTTTCACTTCCAGTATCATAAAGACGAGCTCCTTTAGGAATGGCTGTGAAGGAGGCCACTTCATTCCCTGATTTATGAGTTAAAAACGCTCCAAACTTACCTTCATATACTTGACTATTTGTCAAAGTGTAGTCGCTTGACTCATTTCCTCTGTAAGTATGGGACAGCAAGCCATTTGCATCAAATACTAATTGGTTGCCTAAATCGTCTTGCCAAGTACCAGCAATGCTAGAGAAATCGCCATTTGCTAGAGCATTGACATCCATACCGGAAGTTGTTGGAGCCACTGGAGTAGCCGGAGTTGTTGGAGTGTTCGAATCTGCTGAAGTCTTGTTTTCCACGGGCTTCTCAGCTTGACTGGAAATACCCTGGTCGCTAGAAGTCTGAGGAGTTGAAGAGGATGTCACGGAGTTAGAAGCAGAACTTTGCTTGGCTGATGGTTTAGTCGAAGACTTGATAGAACTGCTAATTTTAGAGCTCTGAGAGGTTGAACTACTAGCCTCCGTGGAAGGCTTAGAGCTACAAGCTGCGAGCAGGAAAGCAGAGCACAAGGCAGTGGCTGTCAGTAAAATAAGTTTACTACGTTTCATAATGGAATCTCCTTGTCGGTTTATCATCAATTTGCTACGCGATAGTAGGGATGTTGTGCAGAAGAGATTGCATCACTTCCAAGCATGATTTGTTCTTTAGGCGCTGGAGCACCATTAAGTGGCAATGCTACGCCCACTGGAACAGCGAACAAAGGATCACTACTGCCTGCTCCATTATAACCAAAATCAGCTCTAAACTTATCTCCTTCTACATGGCCATTATAAATAACGTTATGGTTCAATATTTCACCATTATTACGTTGCAATGTTACTAATCCATTTGCATCAAAAACTAATTGATTGCCCAAATCGTCTTGCCAAGTACCTGCAATGCTAGAGAAATCACCATTTGCTAGAGCATTGACATCTATTCCTGAAGCTACAGGGGCCACTGGATTAGCCGGAGTTGTTGGAGTATTCGAATCTGCTGAAGTCTTGTTGTCCACAGGTTTCTCAGCTTGACTGGAAACACTCTGGTCGCTAGATGTCTGAGGAGTTGAAGAGGCTGTCGCAGAGCTAGAAGCAGAACTTTGCTTAGCTGATGGTTTGGTGGAGGACTCGCCTGAGCTACTAGTCTTAGATGTCTGAGATGTCTGAGAAGTGGAACTGCTGTTCACCTTCTCAGATGGCTTAGAGCTACAAGCTGCAAGCAGAAAAGCAGAGCACAAGGCAATGGCTGTCAATAAAATAAGTTTACTACGTTTCATAATGGAACCTCCTTGTCAGTTTATCCAATTTCAAATATGATTGCCTAAAAATTTATAATACATAATTAACTCCTTACAAATCAATCATAAATAGCAGCTATTAGAAGCACCATATTATCAAGAGTAATTTCAAATAAACTCCCATTTCCCCCACTTCCTTTTGGTTTTTATTATTTACAATTTCATTATAAACTCCCAAAAATAAATAAACAGGACTTAAAAGTCCCGTTTATTTATATGTATACTCCTCTAAATTTTTCTCCCACTCATACTGTAATTGGCGAGCTAAATTATCATTTTGAAACAATTTTGCAAGAGTGATGGCATCTTCGTAGAGTTTTCTAGCTTTATCCACGTCCTTTTCCTTCACTAAACTATACTTCCATTCCAACATCTTAACAATCGGCTCTTTTTGATAATCTTGAGTTGAGGTCATTATTTCCTTTAAACATTGAAACGCCTTATGGATATGCACAAAGCGACATCGAAATATCTCGACTGTTGGCACCATAATCAATATATCTCTCAGAAGAAATGCATAGTTGCTTGGAATATGATCCTTAGAATTGAGTAAACCAATTGCTAGATCATCAAACAAATCCATATCAAACTTTCCAGAGACCACTTCCTTTTCATCTATATACATTTGATACAGACGAAGGATTAGCAAATCATTAATATCATAAAATTTTTTCTGACGCAATCTTCTCTTATTTATGTCAAAAATTTCTTTGCCAAACGGCTTACCGTCATTCTCATAAGTGTAGAGATAAGATTGTAAAATATCTATAGTCAACTGCTCCTCACTAGGTAAATTATCATAGTAATTATCAAAAACAGCATCCAATTGATTCTCTAATTCAGCTAGGACTTCCTGGCTGCCATAGATTGGCGTTCGTATGATCTGATACTTTAGCTTCTGATATTCAGATGGCAAATGGTTCATATGCTCTCGACCTATCAGTTCCGTCAGACTAATACCCAAACACTCTGTTAGATATTCCAAAGTTCGCAATGTAGGCTGAGACTGTCCGCTTTCCAAACGAGTTAGCTGCCGAACGGAGAGCTTAGACTCATCTCCACATAGCGCCTCTTTGGTCAATCCTTTAGCTTTACGCAATTCCTTCAATCGCTGCCCAAATTCCTGATTCGGCATAGTCCTCCCCTTTCTGACACTTAAAAATATACAGATTCCTATGCTATTATTATATCATCTTTCTGTGTAAAAAACCTAAAATAATAGGAAAAATGATTCTTATGGTATTACAAAAGGTTGAGCTCAAATCTCAACCTTCTTTTGTATGATGCAAGTCCTGAACGATCCGCTCAAAGGCTGCCTCTAAAGAATCTTCATTCCTAAAGAATGACTCTTCTTCCCAGCCTAAGAAATCTCGATCTTTCCACCAGCGTCTCATATCGGCTGGGGTGAATTCCTCCTGCTTGGCTCTGGTATGATGGCGGCGGACGGTTTCTTCAAAAGTCAAATCATAGTAATAGGCTAGAGTCTGAGAATTAAACAAATTCCGTAGTCGTTCCAGCATTTCTCCATAGATATCTGTCTCATAGAAACCTTCTACCAAGACCAGCAAATCATGTTCGTAACCAAAACGAGCTAGGCTTTCCGTCAAATCAATAGATAGGTTGCCCGGCTCGACTTTTTCCTTGAGCATGTCCCGTCTAACTGTGTCCTGCGCGATCAAAAGAGTCCCTCGACCATAGTGTGCCTGCAGTTTCTTAGCCAGACTCGACTTGCCAGAGCCGGAATTGCCACGAATAATGACTAACTTGGCCATTTATTCGGCTAGAATCAAGCGGGTATGCTCGCGTTTAATGCAGCGATCCATGACGATATCGTCTCGACCAGCTGCCCGCAAAATCTGCTCAGCTTCTTCATTTTCCAAGCCCAACTGAGCCCAGAAAATCTTGGCGTCTGCTTCCAGAAAGTCACGCGCCACATCTGGCAAAAACTCGCTACGACGGTAAACATCGACAATATCCACTGGGAAAGGAATGTCTTTGAGACTGGCATAAACCGTTTCACCAAAAATCTGACTGCCCGCTGCTCGCGGGTTGACTGGAATAATACGATAGCCTCGCGCTTGCATTTCCTTGGACACACGGTTACTGGTTGTTTCCTCACGGTCAGACAGACCGACAACGGCAATCACCTTGCTCGTTTCTAAATAGCGCTTGACAACGCCGTCACTGGGATTTTGAAAATGGTAAGTCATAAGCTTCCTCCTATTTTATAAATAATTTTTAACTTTTTAACAATGATATCTTAGCTGAATACGGTACAAAAAAGATGTTTTCCCTCGCATTCATCGAATGCTGAGTCAGCTTTCTATTTTCACTTTGTGTTTTACGCCCTTGATTTCTTACTTTGCCTCGTACCAAGTTTGGCCGGCATTTTCATCAGCTACGAGTGGAACGGCCAGCTCAATCGCAGCTTCCATGGTCTCTTTGACCAGCTGGCGGACGGCTGTTAGCTCGTCATTTGGCACTTCCAGCACGATTTCATCGTGAACCTGCAAGAGCATGCGAGACTTGAAATTCTTCTCTGCCAGAGCTCGGTCCAGATTAATCATAGCCACCTTGAGAATGTCTGCGGCGGAGCCTTGAATCGGGCTGTTAATAGCTGTGCGCTCCGCAAAATTTCGGATGTTAAAGTTGCGGGAATTGATATCTGGCAAGGAGCGACGGCGATGGTAAATAGTCTCTACATAACCCTTATCACGCGCTTCACGGACGATGGTTTCCATATAATTCTTGATACCAGGGAAACGCTCAAAATAAGTCTCAATATAGTCCTTAGCAGCCTTGCGGGAAATACCCAGATTATTAGCCAGTCCGAAGTCGGAAATGCCATAGACCACTCCGAAGTTGACAGCCTTGGCATTGCGGCGGTCATTAGGCGTCACATCCTCTGCCTTTTCAATACCAAAGACCCGCATGGCTGTAGCCGTGTGAATGTCTTCTCCATGCTGAAAGGCAGCAATCAGATGCTCGTCCTGCGAAATGTGAGCCAGCACCCGCAGCTCAATCTGGGAATAATCCGAGCTGAGTAGTACGCTGTCTGCCCACTCTGGCACAAAAGCCTTGCGAATGAGACGCCCTTGCTCCAGACGAACAGGGATATTCTGCAAGTTAGGGTCAACCGAGGACAGGCGGCCCGTCTGAGTCAAATCCTGAACATAGCGAGTGTGAATCTTGCCGTCAGCTGCAATCGCCTCCTGCAGTCCGATGATATAAGTGGACTGGAGTTTGCTGATTTGACGGTATTCCAGAATCTTAGACACTATCGGTGCTATCGGTGCTAAACGCTCCAGCACATCCACCGCTGTCGAGTAGCCCGTCTTGGTCTTTTTGGTGTACTCCAGCGGCAGCCCCATATCCTCAAAGAGAATGGTTCCCAGCTGTTTAGGTGAGTTGATATTAAACTCCTGACCAGCCAGATCATAAATCTCCTGCGTCAGACTTTCCAGCGTCTTTTCATTTTCTGCCTGCATGCCCTGCAGGGTTTCCCGCTCAACCTTGATCCCCGCAATCTCCATCTTGGCTAGGACAAAGGCCAGCGGCTGCTCCATTTCAAGCAACAAATCCAGCTGATTATGGGCGCGGAGCTGTTCTTGCATTGGCTCTTCTGTTTCCAGCAGTACTTGAACCTTACGAGCCAGATGCTCAAAGAGCTTCTCTTGCTCCGGCAGAGCGCGCTTGGCTCCCTTGCCATACACCTCGTCATCAGTCGGCAGAATTGTTTGGCCGTAAAGGCGAGCAATGGTCGCCAGCTCATTATCCTCGACCGTCGAAAGCAGATATTTGGCTAGACGCGCATCAAAGGCTGCTACTGGCAGTTCGATACCGTAATGACTGAGCAGTACCTTGGTCCGCTTGAGGTCATAGGTTTTCAGAGCTGTTTTTGTCAAAAACTCCTGAAAGAGAGGTTGCTGCAGTAAATCGCTGGTGCCGACATAAATCTGACGGCTATCGCCCCAGGCAAGACCGACAATCTCTTCCTTGTGGTAGTTGTCACCCAAGATTTCAAAATAGAAGAATTGCTCTGGTGCCAGCATATCCGCTGTCACCTCAGCCACTTTGGTAAATTCAATAGGTTTGACTTTTACTGGCTCCTGAGCTGTTCCTAGCTGAGCCTTGAGCTGCTTGAAGCCCATCTCGTCATAGAACTTGCTCAGGGCCTCTAGCTGCGGACCCTTATAAACCAAATCATCCAGCCCGATTTCAATCGGAGCCTGAGTATTGATAGTAGCTAGGGTCTTTGATAAAAAGGCCTTGTCCTTGTCATTGATCAGATTTTCCTTCATCTTGGAAGCCTTGAGCTGGTCAATGTTTTCATAGAGATTTTCCAGAGAGCCATACTCCAAGAGGAGTTTGAGGCCGGTTTTCTCGCCAATCTTGGTCACGCCGGGGATATTATCCGACTGATCACCCATCAGTGCTTTGAGGTCAATGAACTGCTCCGGTGTGATACCCATCTTTTCCATGAGGTAGGCTGGGGTAAATTCCTCAAACTCGGCCACGCCTTTCTTGGAAATTTCCACCACGGTATTATCATCTGTCAGCTGAATCAAATCTTTATCGCCGCTGACAATGGTCACATCGTAAGGCACAGCTGTATTTTCAGCCATCTTGTCCAAGGTTCCGATGATGTCATCCGCCTCGTACTGAGCCAGATCATAGTAGCGGATGCCTAAGTAGTCCAACATTTCACGGATAAAGGGCAGCTGCTCACGAAATTCATCCGGTGTCTTGGCCCGACCCGCCTTATAATCAGCATACATATCGGTCCGGAAGGTCGTCTTGCCTGCATCAAAAGCTACCAGGACATGGGTCGGCTGCACACGCTCCAAGAGATGATTGAGCATGAGGTGGAAGCCATAAATAGCATTAGTATGCAGGCCAGATGGACTCTTGAAACGGTCGATTTGATTATAAAGCGCAAAAAAAGCGCGAAAAGCAACAGACGAACCGTCGATTAATAATAATTTGTTCTTTTTTTCCATAGGTTTATTATAACACACATCAAGCAACACCCCAAAGCCATAAATTCAGCATTCCTCATATAAAATCTTATACAAAAATTAAAAAAATGTTAAAATATAAATATAGGTAGTATTTTTTATTTAAATATCTAGTATAGTTTGAAGAGGCAGTGAATGAAAAATTTAGAAATAGGGAAACGTATTCGTACATTACGGACTGAAAAAGGGTTAAGCCGGGAAGCATTTTGTGAGGATGAAAAACATCTGACCGTTCGTCAGTTGGGGCGAATTGAAACAGGGAACAACCTGCCTAGCTTGGCTAAATTAGATTATATAGCTGAAGTATTAGAGGTTCCGATATCTCAGTTAATTGATGAAGACCTACTTATTGTCCCTAAGGAGTATTTAAAACTAAAAACGAAATTGATTCGTCAATCCATTCATGGAGATGAAGAGAGAATCCACCAACGCGAAGCTATCTTTGAAGAAATTCAAGAACATTTTTATGACCAACTTCCTGAAGAGGAACAAGTGGCCATTGAGGTTCTACAAGCCATCGATGATGTTTATATTTCTGAAAACACTGAGTTTGGAGAAGGATTAATCGAGGAATATTTTGAACAAACAATGTTGCAAACAGAATATTCAACAAATGACTTGCTCATATTATATTTATATTTTTTATCTCTTGCCGTTAATTCAAAACGAGATGAAGTTGCCTTGAAAAAAGTTTGTTTAAATATTGTATCTCAAACAAACTATGCTGACATCAATTATACCCACTTACTACAAAGAGTACTGATAGGATTAGTGCTTTATCAACTCGACATTGACCACCATGAATTCATTCCTGAAATTTTGGATACTTTGAGAGAAATCATGGTTGAAATAGGAGACACCAGTTTAAAACCAACAGTTGAATATCTGGAAGCTAAATATTATCTCTACGGAAAAAGTGATAAAGAAAAAGCATTGGAATACTACGAAAAAGCTATCAATGGAGCAGATTTTTTAAATGATATAAATTTTAAAAATCGAGTTATAGAGGAGAGAAAAGAAGAGTTTCCTGATATGTAAATCAAGAACAGGACATAAATGTCAGTGGACGTTTATGTCCTGTTGTTTTTAGTTGCTTTCACGTTATACTAGCTAATGTAAGTAAGTTAAAGAGAGGATAACGATAAGCAGTTCCAATGTTAAGGCAGCTAGAGTCCGAAGGCAGGAGGAGAAAATGAAGGAAACAATTAGTTACCATATAGATGAAAAGTTCGTAAAGAACAATTATCTAATGATTAAAAATAGCTTAGCTAGTAGACGTTTATGTAAAATAATGCTTGATAATAGGTTGTTTAAGTTAATTCTATTACTTCCAAACGAACTTAGAGAAGTTAAAATAGCAGCCAATTTAAAAAGTAATATAAAGGTTATTGATATAACCGATTAGCATAAATGAAATAGCTAGACTATCATTTCTTGCAAAAAATAAATCAGAAAGAGGCAATAAAATGATTAAAGTAGAAAAAGTTACAAAGAATTTTGGGGATAAAATTGCTTTAAACAATATTAGTTTTGTAGTAAACCAAGGAGAGATTTTTGGGTTCCTAGGTCCGTCTGGTTCAGGAAAAACAACTATGATCAATATCTTGACAGGACAGCTACATGCTAATAGCGGAAAGACAGAATTGTTGGGGAAAGATTCTCAAAAATTGCTCCCTTCAGATTTTGAAGAGTTAGGCTTAGTGGGAGATACAAGCGGTTACTATGAAAAATTGAGCTTGTACAAAAATTTGCTATTTTTCACAAGACTGTATGGAACTTCAACAAACCGAATTGAGGAAATTCTAAAACAAGTTGATCTGTATGATAGCAAAAATACTCCAGCTGAAAAACTTTCTACAGGTATGCGTCAACGAATGCTTTTAGCTCGTGCCTTAATCAACTATCCTAAAGTCTTATTTTTAGATGAACCTACCAGTGGATTGGATCCTACTACATCAAAGAAAATTCACAAACTATTACAAGAGTTGAAGGAAAAAGGAACAACCATTTTCTTAACAACCCATGACATGAATGAGGCAACCCTCTTATGCGATGATTTGGCTCTTTTGAATAAAGGTCATCTTGTTGAGCAGGGAAGTCCCAAAACCATCATTCAAAAATACAACAAGGAAAAGAAAGTTGAACTAATTTACAGCGATACAACTCGGAAAATAATCAACTTCGAGGCCCTGAAAGAAGAGAACTACCAAAAAATTATGATGATTCACTCATGTGAACCAACACTAGAAGATATTTTTATTAAATTGACAGGAGAAAAATTAGATGCTTAAACGAATTTTAGCCCTTATTTGGTTGCGGACACAGGTATTATTGAATAACAAAAACACTCTAGTACAGGTAATATTCCCGTTCTTTCTAGTGCTGCTTTTCCAAAATTTTATGAATACTGATGGAACTCAAGGAAAAACATTGCTATTTAGTAGCTTAACAATGGCCTTCTCATTCTCTTCAGGTTCAATGATTTCAAGTTCGATTGCAGAAGAAAAAGAGAAAAGAATTTTTAAAACTCTTGTTTTAAGTGGGGTTCGCCGTGGTGAATATCTTATTTCTGTTCTATTTTATCCTGTAATTTTTGCGTCAGCAGCAATTATTGCCTTCCCTATAATGGTTGAATTTGATTTTGGAACAGATTATCCTGTATATCTCGCAGTTGTTTCGCTAGTAGCCTTGTGTACTATACTTCTGAACCTAGTTATCGGCTCTATATCAGAAACACAAACACAGGCTCAAGTGTATGGTTTAATTCCCATGTTAAGTTTATCATTTTTACCAATGTTTTCCCAAGTTAGTTCAGAAATTAAGAATTTTATGGATACAACTTTCTTAGGTATTTATGTTGACTTCTTTAATAAAGCTGATTTTAAATTAAACTTTGATAGTTTAATCGTATCTCTTGTATGGATTGTTGCTCTATTCGCGCTAAGTTATTGGGCTCTCACAAATACAAAAAGACCAAAATTTAGAAAATGGCCAATTGATAAACTCCTGAAACTAACATGCTCAAAAGCATGGGAGGTGAAATGAGCGCATTTGACTCCAGCATTGATTATAACTTCTGGCGCAGCCTAAGCATGCCAGATGTACTGGTTTTAGGCAAAGATGAAAAAATCACTCGCCTCCTCTAAGAGAAACCTACCTTGCCTCGCATCGCCTAGCAAGAGCCAGCTATATCTTGTCGCTCTTCTATGGTATAATAATAAAAACTAGGAGGTGAAGCATGTTCCCAATAACCATTCCAACTCTTGTGACTGAGGAAGTCTATCAACGATTTGCATGGTCTGTTTTCATACGTGGAAAAGGATTTTTACTAAATATTCTCATCTTTATAGGAATCATGTCGCTCTATCTGACCTTTATACCTGAGCAACTGAAGCGATTCTCTGTGTTTACCGTGCTATTTGCATCTTTGATTACATTCTCAGCAATATACTTTGGCATGGACTTTCAGATAAAGAAAGCCTATCAAAAAACTCCTTTCTGGAAGGATATGGAGCAAACTCTTATATTTGAGAAGGATAAATTTTCTGTTAAAAGCAAACGAGGAGAGTTTCTTTATAGCTATGATGACATCGTCAAAGTTTTCCATACTAAAGATGATTTTTATATCATGTTGGGGCCAAATGTCGGCTTCCCTATTGAAAAAAAGAACTGCACTCCCGAGGCGCTTGAGTTCTTGCTAGAACTTCACATTGAGCATATGTAAAAGAAAAAGCAGGCTAGACTGACAGTAGATCAGTTCTAGTCTGCTTTTTATCTTGTAAATAATTGTTTTATATCCACCAACTTCTCTATTTTTTGATTGATTTCTGGTCGGTAGTCACAGAAGTTAATGCTCTGGATGCCACTGTTGGCAGCGACATCCACATCCAGCGTCCGGTCGCCGATATAGTAAGTCTCCTGCTTGTCCAGACCATATTTCTTTAGTAGATAGTCGACACCTTCTGGGTGAGGCTTGCGCTCAAAGCCGTTGGCTGTTGTGATGATTTCTATAAAATAATCATGGATACCCAAGTCTTGTAAGATTTGATGGGCATTGAGTCCCTTGTGGGTATAGACGAACTGGGCAATGTCCTGCTCCTCAGCCCAGGCCAGAATCTCTGCTGCTCCTGCCATCAGATGGACCTGAGCATTTTTCTCCTTTAGGCTTGCTCCACGGAAGGCATTCATCTCAGCAGCGTCTAGGCCCTTCTCAGATGCCACTTCCTCCAAGAGCTTCTGGACAGAGTGCTTTAGGATATAGCTGTGAATACTTGCCCTGTCAAAGTCCAGACCATAGTGAGCATAGGTTTCCTCAATTCCTGCCAAAATAGCATCATAGGAGTCCAGCAAGGTACCGTCCAAATCCCAAATAAAAGCTTTGGTCATGCAATGTTCCTCATTTTTCTGTCAAATAAAACCTTTAAAAATAGCCAGCGGAAGCCATTGTCCAAGAGCGTCCCAGCCCAGACTCCTGGCAGACCAAAGCCACAAGTCACTCCCAGCACATAACCCGCAATGATGCGAATCAGCCACATGCCAATAGTCGTGGCATAAAAAGGTAGTCTGGCATTGCCCAGCCCTTGCCAAACTGCTGTATAAATCACGGTTCCTACTGCCATGGGAGTTCCCAACAGGGAAAAGAGGATAACTGAAAGACTGGCTGTGATCGCTCCGCTATTGTCCGTATAGAGCAAGGTCAGGGGCCGACCAAGAGCGAAAATACCTAAAGCCAAGGGCAGCATGCAAGCAAAAGACAGCCAGAAGGCCCGCTGACGAATCAGACCAACCGCTTGCATATCTCCCTCGCCAACCGCATGGGCGACCAACATGACTGTTGCTGTCGCTACCCCAAAGGCCGGCATGTAGTTAAACTGAGTCAAGACTTCACCAATGGCATTCCCCGCTACTGCATCCGTCCCAAAGACGACCACAATGGCGATGATCACCACATCACCCGCCCGCATCATGAGCCGCTCTCCAGCAGCCGGCAGAGACAGGCGCAAGAGCTCCCGATCTAAGCCCCAGCGCCAGCGGATTGTAGACAAATCCAGCTCCCGCCAGAGAATGACCACACCGACCAAACGAGCCAGCACCGTCCCTAGCGCTACACCGATAATACCAAGCCGAAAGACGTAAATGCCCAGAGCTGAAAAAAGGGCGTTGAGGACATTGGTCAGGAGACTGACATACATGGGAAATCGAGGATTGCGCGTGACCCGCACCAGAGCTCCAAAGGAAGTCATCAAGCCCAGCAGGACAATAGTCCCACCAACCAGAGCTAGATACAGACCACCAGCCTCGGCCACCGCCTTTTCTGTCCCCAGAAGGTTTATCATCTGCCTGCCAAAGAACAGAGAAAGTAGGCCTAAGAAAGCACTCAGAAGCAGCGTCAACTTGATGGCTTCAGCTCTATGATAGGCCAAGCGCTCTTTGTCTCCCTGAGCCAGGCTCTTAGAGATGAGGCTGGAAATAGCAGCACCCAGCGCGATAAGAATTGCCTGATAAATGGTAATGATGTTGCCGGCCACCGAGACACCAGAAATCGCAATCAGCCCCAGACTGGCCACCAGATAGCTGTCGACCATTCCCATAAGCATCTGCAAAAAGTTCTCCGCCATAGCTGGCAGAGCAATGTTCATGATTTTTTTATAAGTCATTATTCACACAAAAATTCTAATTCATTCTATTTTCCATTATACTCCTGCTGGAAGGCTTCCATGGCCTTGAACTGCTCAAGCTCTTTTTCGTTTCTTGGCTCAAAACCAAGATATTTATACTTGAAATATTTTAAAAGGGCACTTGGTCCAAAGCCACTTTCATTCCATGGTGCATAGTCAAATTCAGCAGATAACTTCGTGCCAAGAACCTTTATCGTACAAGAAGACCACAATGCTTGTCCTTCTTTTTCAAAAATTTCTCTCAACTCCCAAGCCAGTCTAAAGGTGCGTCTTTCGTTTTCTTTAAACTCTGAAATAGGAATACCATATTGCTTTGGTATATAGAGATTGTAGATATACTCATTTTTCCCTTCTTCATTAAAGAAATAATAAACTCCCCCTCCATCGGAAGCAAGATTTATACCAATATAAAGATTATCCCAGGCTACTGGTATTGCCTCATTAACACTCTGTGCGATCTCACGAATTTTTTCATTAATTTGTTTTTCCATTTTATCCTCCGATTTGGTTGTGTTAATTTCAAGTGAAAACTGGGATTAGATGCCACTGTCTAGCTCAAGTTTTTCTTTACAATAATCCACAATGTATTCATTGATCCATTTACTCTTATTATTAAAACCTCCGAATTTACGCTTTGCGATCAAATCTTCTGCCATTTGGAGTGCCTCTGCATACTGCTCCCTGTGGATCATTAATAGCATTCCCATCAAGTCATGACGGGCAGGATTTTGGGAATTTTCAACTGCATAAGCGTAAAAATCTTCAAAAGTTGAGAAGCTATTTATTAGTTTTAAGACTTCTTCATGGGTCTCTGAGAGCACTTCGAAAACCTTGGTTTCAACCTTTTCTAAGTCAATATCCTCCATCGTCCATTCTTCTTTGAACATTTTATATGGTAATGATAAACTATCGACTGTAAAGGCTCCTACTGCCCGAAGACTCATTGGTTCCTGCGAATTGCTCGCCATATCAAAAACTTCCCAAAAGATATCATCAAAAATATATGGCTTGATATAAGGGGCAATTGTCAAACGAAACTCATTATCTGGAAAATCAATATCAATCATATACGAAACCAAATAGTCTCCCACTTTGTTGAAATAGGCCCAATCTCGAGACTTTAATTGTAATTTTTTTGCTGCATTGCGCTGAACTTTTTTCAGTTCTTTTTTTAATTGTTTATCAATCTTTGAAAACTTGACCATTCAATCACCTCACTAATCTGGTCTGATAACTTTTATATTGATATTCTCTAATAGCTCGAGACCACCTTTCAAGCTCACTTCTTCAAAACTTAAAATGATCTTTGCTAATTATATGATTCTAGTATAACATAAATAGAATTAGAACTTCTTCTGCTAATAAGAAAACCACCTCGAGGGTGGTCGCAAACTTATTCCTTTTCAACTTTTATCATTGCTAAAAAGTCTGAGAAGGTATTTGCCAAGAAAAATACATTCTCTTCATCAGATGTTTCTGGAAGACCAAAATTACTGTCCCAAAAATAAATACCTCTATCCGCTCCTTCCAAAATATGGATAAACATACCTCCACCATATTCAACCGCAAAAATATAAGTGGATGCTGGAAGTTCCTCATTAAAGTCATGATTCCAGGAAACTAGATCAATATTCTTATCCTCATTTTTGCCCAGAAAGAAATTAATGACTAGCTCATCTGTCAAGCTAGGTGCCTGAATAACCATATATTCATTCTCTACATGGCCACCATTTGAAAGGGATAAAAATTCTTTATAATCTGATGGGAACTTCAAGTCTAACCTTTGTTCCAGTTCACTTATCTCTAAATTAGAAAGTCTACCAAAACATTGCAAACTATTTACCATCACAATCACTTACCTCACCTGATACTGGACTAGAGCGTTTCCAACTTCTTAGAAATAACTATTTCCCATTATGTTCCTGCTGGAAGGCTTCCATTGCTTTGAACTGTTCTAGTTCTTTTTCATCTCGAGGTTCAAAACCAAGAAACTTATATCTGAAAAAGTTCATACGAGCAGTTGGTCCAAAGCCACTTTCCAACCATGGGGCGTAGTCAAAGTCTACTGATAACTTGTTATTTTCATCTAAGTGAATGATACAAATATACCAATCGGATAAATCATTATCCATAAAAATTCTTTTTAATCCTTCTGATTTATCAAATAATATATCACTTTGGTTAAATACTTCGTCCTGTGATAGCCCAAAATCTCTGGAAATGTATAAATTATAATGATATTCACCTTCGTACTTAAAATAAAAATATGCCCCTCCACTGTAGGTCTTGTCCATCTCGATTACAATATACAAATCATCCCACTCAACTGGAATCATATCATTTACTTGATGCACGATCTCAATAATTTTTTCGTTAATTTGTTTTTCCATATTTTCCTCTTTCTAGTTTGCTAAGTTGTGTCTGGCAAATCCTCCCCATACTCAACCTAGTTGAGACACGTTTCTTTTTAAAAATCCAAACCAATGATTATCCATTCATCAATGAAGTCCCAAAAATTTAAGTTTCCTTTAGGAAGCTCTTTGGCGGACCAAAGATAGGCTCCTGTCTCCAGATCTTGGTTTAAATCAAGTACCACATAGGTCCCCATCCCGTTACTGAAAAAGTTATAGCAAGAGGTCAAATCCATCTCCAGCTGGTCTTCATATTCCCATTCAAAATCAGCCATGGAATCGATATTTTCAGTGCTATCCAAGCCCATTGTTTTACTCGGATAGTAATAAAAACCATTATGAACTTTTGTGTAAAAGTCTACAATTGTTTTATCTATATTTTCAACTGGACAATCAAATTTTTCACCAAAATTTGATTCAGATAGTGGGTTTTTCCCTTCGTAGAAAGCTGTCTTTTGAGTCTTGTAACTAAGAATGGTATACAAAATAGAATACTCTTCTCCAATTCTCATCAACTCAATATCAGTCAGGTATGTTTGTAGATAAAGAATAGTATTGCTCAATTCCCTTGCAAAATATTTCCTCCAAACTCCTAGAATAACTGCTTTTCTATCGTCTAAATCATCAGTTAGAAAAGCATCTTTCCAATATTCTGGAATAGGAGCATTCAAAATAGTAGATTTATCGGTTATAAACTCTACTTTTTTCTCAGAAGATAGCGTGTATTTATTTAAAAACGCAATTTTTTCATTCATTTGTTCTTCCATTTTATCCTCCGATTTGGATTTTAACATCGTTTCACTATAATCCAAGTATACCATAAACCGTATGTACAAGCTTTTATCAAACTACAAGAAAACCACCCCAAAGGGTGGTTACTTATTATCAATCGTCAAACACTCCGCCTGTAAGCTGGTACATGAGGTAAATGTGCTCCAAGGTTTTTACCTTATCCATATGTTCCACATCTTTCACACCTCCCAAGGCTAGTAAAGGAACAAAACCGAAACATTGGTTATAAGACAAGGGACCATGTTTTGACACAGCTTGTCTATATAAATCAAGTTCAAATTTCTTTGTAATATATTCATTATCTAAAAATTGAATGAATAAATCCAGACCCTTACAAATAATATCTAAATCTTGAATATTATATTGGACAATTCCCACGTAGGCATTCTCTTCCCAAGTTATAATATCTCCAAAAGCTGTTACAAACATGGGAAAAGCGACATCTCCTCTGAAATAGCTATCTTGGAGAAGTTCAAGATAGTCATCTGGATTAATCACCTTCAAATAACCATCTAAAAAGGTTCCCAGACCATCTTCCTGCCAAATTTGAACTAACTCAGCTGGAACCTGATCCTTGTATTTTTCAATAACTTCTTGGGGCATATCTGCCACTTTAACAAAATTTTTTAACATCTATTAATCCTCCGCCACAATCTTCATAAAAGCCTGTTTAAAGTCTTCGTACATCCCAAAAGCAACTTTCATGACATTTTCAAAGTCATCATAATTGGCAATCACTGGATCCATGATTCTATAGTCCGGAGAGATGAGCCTCCTAGAAAACTCCATCAGTGGGGTCCCCAGTATAACTTTGTTTTGAGAGTCCTTAACAATCCATATCAATTCTACCAATCCTTTAAAGATACTAATATGGAATCCAAAAGTATAATCATTTTCTTTAAAAGGCTCAATATAAAAGAATTTTTCACGCCCATCAAATTTAGCTCTATACCCTAAATCTTCAAAAACGTCAAATACCAACTCGCCTGTAATAATATTTAAGCGTTTATCTTTAGGCGTTCTATCCAAGCTAAATTTATCTGAAAGCACCTTATACCGATCCACAAAATTTATAGCTTGCAAAGCCTGTTCAACTCTGCTATCTAATTTCATCTGTCTACTCCTTTGTAAATCTTAGTTCAACACCGTACTCCTTGGTAATTTCCTTAAATTTTTCAATATCTGATAAACTTTATCTACCGTTGGAAAATTATTTATCATATTTTATCTATCTTTTTAAGAGGCATATTCAATAGCATCTGAAAGAAAACTTTCAAGCAAATCATCTAAAGAATTAAATTTCTCTACTACCTCCGCAGATGGCATATCTAATTCTAAATATTCATAGTTACTAGGATTATATACAAACCAACTAATATTGTTCTCTCCGATAAAAACAAACCGTTTATTTTCTTCAACTTCATGCCAAATTTTATTATACTCAAAGAAATCATAAACCTCAGAAGAACAACTATCATCTGTTTTTAAACCATAAAGTACACTCCCATTAAAATCAAGACCATTTACTTTTGTTAAAAATCGTGAATATTCTTGTTCCATAAATATTTTAACTTCGTTTATTTCATTTTTGCTAAGAGATTTAATTTTATCTAAATCAATTGGAGAATTTAACTTTTCCCCATAACCAGATTCAATTCTTTCTATTTTTTCTAAAAGTTCAAGCCACATTTATTTACCTCACTAATTATATATATTTTTTCCAATGATTGGCCACAAAACTTCCTTACTTTCCCCTATTTTCATTGTTCTAACAATACAGTTTTGATAATTGGTAATAACTTTATGGTAAGGGGCATTCTTTATCAAGACCAAGTTGCTAAAGTCATTAGTTCCGCTATCATCAAGTAGCAATTCATGGTGCACTTGATAACCTTTCGGCACAAATCCATCTTTCTAATTCCGAGAATACATTTGTAATAAAAAAGAATGCTGACAAATCAACATTCTTTTTATGTTCACTTTGATAAACATTATAAAATTTGTCTGTTTAGCTACCAAAAAGCTACCAATAGATTTGTAATTTTTAAAAAACAAATTAATGAAAAAATTAAATCCTTGGTTTCCAAAGCTTTTTTATGTTATAAACTCATTAAAATAACTCCCAGTTAGATGTGGAATATTTTTTATTCTGTGTCATATAAAAATAAATAAAATGAATGGCTATAGCTAGAGCTAAAATGGTTGTTATACTCACTACTATTATAGGATTAGAAGCAAAGATTAAAGAGAGAATCAAGGCAGCCAGATAGAGTGTCGCTTGGACACAGTAGTAACTTTTCGAATAGCGAAGATAGTGTTTGTTATAGGGCCCATTTACTAGGACAGCAGCTTGAAAGAGGCCAAATCCGATATAAGAGAAGCTGGTTGCAAAGAGACGATTAGCTTCAGGATTCAGAAGAAAACTCATCGAAACAGTCATCATAATAAGTCCAATGAAAATAGGATAGTGACTGTAAATTAGAAATAGTCCCTTTTGATTAGATTTTTCATCAATAGCATGGTCGAATTGACCAAAATAAAACAAGAACAGAGAAAGCGTAATAATGAAATAAAGAAGCGAATAAATCGAGAAATTCTCGACTGTAAAGAAGTTAACTAGCTCCATAATCATCTCTCCAAACGTAATAATGACAAGAAGGGAGATGCGCTCGATTAAATGGGGGAGATTTACCTGGTAATGCTTATCTTTATTAAGCAAGATACTTGGCATAATAAAGATAAACAGAATACTAGCAAAGAAGATATAGACTCTAACGTAAATAGGAAGAAGAGCTGCTAGATAGACTCCTAAACTTCCTAGACCTGTTATCCATAGAAAACCTTTGATACTTTCCCGTTCAACATCATCGGTTGATTTTCTAAAAAATTCAACCAAATATTGAAAAAATAAGGTAAGGGTTAATGTACCAATAGCCCAACAGAGATAATGAAAATATTGTTGCCAATCAGGTCCCATCATATTGGCTATAAAGAGTAAAAGTCCCATTTTGATAAACATGATTACGATGTTAAATAAAGAGTTCTTTCCATAGCGATTGGTATAAACGGTTTGAATCATCCAGGAATCAGTGAGAACCAAGACAGCCATGAAAAAATCAAAGAAAGAATTCCAAGTCAAAATACCGTTATGAAGATGGTCAATTAAAGTAGTTGCTTTTGAAATTGCAAAAACAAAAACTAGGTCATAAAAAAGTTCTGAAAATTCTACACGTTTATGTTTAATAAGAGTTGTCATATTAAGTCCTTTCTATTTTAGAAGTATAATTTGTTTATTATAACAAAAATGGGAATGAAATACAAGGAGATTCTTAAATAACTTAATGTGGCGCGAATTGTCAACACCTTGACTTCTTTTGTCATTTACTCAATATTTGAATGAGAAGCCTTTTTTTGTTTTATATTTTTAATTCTCCATTTAGGTATTGCTTTTTTAATTTGAAAAGTGTAGGTCTTGAAACTTTTAAAACTAATAAAATATATTTTGTTGATAATTCTCCTTGCTCTAATATCCAATCTTTCAAAATTTGCTTTTGTTCCTTTGTAAATTCCTTAGATTTTGCTTTTCTTCCTACTGGCTCTCCAGTTCTGTTAGAAATAAGTTTACCTTTTTCATTTTTCTGCATTGAATTATAAGCCATTCTTTGCCTTTTTAACATCTCTTTTCGTTCTCTCTCTGCAAACCAAGAAAGCATTTTTAAAATAATTGGATTAATTAGACTATCTATTTCTTCAACTCCAGTAGATTGTAAAAATGGCTCTGTGATACTTATTAACTTACAACCTCTTATATTAATTATTAGGTTGTATTGTTCTTCTATCCCCTTAATATCTCTACCTAATCTGTCTATTGAAGCAATATAAATTGTGTCACCTTGTTTTATAGTCTTATTAATTAGTTTTTGATACTGGGGGCGATTAAAGTCTTTTCCACTTCCTACATCTGCAAAAATATTTTCTTCTGGAACTCCATTTTCTTTTAAAAGCTTCTCTTGTCTTGTTAAATCTTGTAAATCTGTACTAACTCTAATATAACCATATATCATAATAGTTAATAAAACCCCCTTTCTTTTGAAATAATTTCTTAACTTTTTAAAAGTGCCATTTCTTCTGTTCCTGTAAAAAAATCTAAAAAGATAATTTTACTGCAACAGATACGTCCCTTTTATTTATATACTAATTTAAAACATAAGTTAAATTATTCTATAGTTTCCAAGCCTTTTATATAGTCTATGATTTTTATTAAATCTGCTTTATATATTTTATTTGGGTCTATATCCAATTTGAAGCACATAGAATTTATTAAATCTCCCATGATATTCTTATTGTTTGCAACTACTAAAATTCTTCCTGCATTTATATACTCAAAGTCCCTTAATACCAATTTTTCTAAATTTCTTAGTATTTTTCCCTTTTCCACTTATTAAATTCTCCCCTTTCTTGCTTGAAATCTTTACGATTGTTTACAAGAATTTATTAAAAAAAGTGCTTGTAAATCAACCATAAATTAAAATTAAATTCTATTTTCTAATATCTTATATATATTTTTTCTGTGTCCAACACCTAAACCTTGAACTATAAATGTGTTTTTAATGAATTTTGCTACTATCCTATAATCATTAACCCTAAATCTATACATACCTACCATATTCCCACTTAATTCTTTACCATAAGCTTTTGGGTTCTCACTGCTTTCAAGTTTTTTTATATATTTTAAAATAAACTTTACTGCCGAACCATCTAACTTTTTTAAGTCTGCTCTAAAATCATTAGTAGGTATAAATTTATAGCTCATCGTAATCAATTCCAAACTCTGAAGCTAGTTCTTTCATTGTTCCACAAGGTTTATTGTTAGGGTCAAGCATTCTAGTTACACCTAAATTATAATCTTCCATATCTTCAAGTTTTTCTAAATATTCAACAAATAATGTAAATAAATCTGTTATATTTGTGTTCTTATCTTTTGCATAATTAGTTAAAAAGTTTTTTTGCTCATCAGTTAAATTTATTGCTATTGTTGTCAATTTTATCACTCCTTTATTATTGTTAATTGCTTGAAATCTTTATAAATGTTTACAAACATTCTCTATTTCTTTTCTTCATTTAAGTACATATCAAATAAATAATTTACTATTGTAGCAATAGTTTCTCCTATATCTATACTATGTTTCTTCATTCTAGCATATATGTCGCCATTCATTCTCAAACTAACATTTTTATCATTTGATAGCTTTCTATAATAGTCTGGTATAGCAGGTTCTCCAGTTAAAACTGCTACTCTTTGATTTGCTATAATTTTTTCAAGTATTTCTATATTTTCCAATGTAAAAAGTTTTTTTATTCTTTCTGCAGGTACTTCATTAAAAATTGCTAAGGCATTTTTATTTTCTTCAACTTCTTTTTCCATTGATGTTGCTTGTAAACTTTCTGCTTGATTACTTACATTTTCTATTTTTTGTATTGCTAATTCTAAACTTTCTCTGTGAAGCTCTATATAATTCATAACTGCTTTCTTTATACCTGTTTTCTTAAATGTTTCTGTTGCTCCATTTACAAATATAAGTGTATATGTTTCATCTTCATTTTGAATTGAATTTTCCTTGTCAATAAATTTTAAATATTCCTTACTTAATCCAAAAGTTGTTTGTAACATTTAATCACTCCCTTTAAAATATAATTGTTTGTAATCTTTATGATTTATTTCAATCATTTTTAATTATTTTTCTTTATTATCAACTCCTTTTGTTAATTGATTATACTTTTCTAGTGAAATTAATACTGCACTAGCTTGATTATTTTTTCTAGTAATTATAATATCTGTATTTTCTTCTATTGCTTTTTCTAAATATTCCTTGATGTTACTTCTAAAATTACTCGTTCCTACTGTAATCATATTTACCCCCTTTTGTACTTTAATTTGTACGATTT
>ERZ772955.776-NODE-776-length-23009-cov-4.821033_pt1 | contig 23009 bp, 22 predicted proteins | sample MGYA00511133_ERZ772955 | MGnify/ENA primary metagenome ERZ772955 (study PRJEB29015, sample SAMEA2737914) | human oral metagenome | biome: human oral; feature: human-associated habitat; material: dental | place: China | collected 2149 ... | reverse complement strand
CTCCTATACTTGCTTTCGCTTGCCTCTTTTGCTAGACTTAAACTATGAATACAAATCTCAAACCCAAACTTCAGCGTTTTGCTTCTGCGACTGCCTTTTCCTGCCCTATCTGCCAAGAAAATCTGGCCTTGGTAGAGTCTAGCCTCAAGTGTAGCAATCGCCATTCTTTTGACTTGGCAAAATTTGGCTATGTCAACTTGGCTCCGCAAATCAAGCAATCTGCCAACTACGACAAGGAAAACTTTCAAAACCGCCAACAAATTCTTGAAGCTGGTTTTTATCAGGCTATTTTAGAAGGTATCTCGGACTTACTAACAACTAATCCATCCGCAAAAACAGTCTTGGATATCGGTTGTGGCGAAGGTTTCTACTCTCGTAAACTCCAAGAAAGTCACTCTGACAAAACCTTTTACGCCTTTGATATTTCAAAAGATTCCGTTCAAATCGCTGCCAAGAGCGAATCCAACTGGGCGGTCAACTGGTTTGTTGGGGACTTGGCTCGTCTCCCTATAAAAGACGCCAGCATGGATATCCTGCTTGATATCTTTTCGCCTGCCAACTACGGAGAATTTCAAAGAGTATTATCAAAAGACGGCATCTTGATCAAGGTCATTCCTACTAAAAACCACCTCAAAGAAATCCGCCAAATGGTGCAGGACCAACTGACAAAGAAGGACTATTCCAACCAAGATATCAAGGAACATTTTCAGGAACACTTCAGCATTCAAGCTAGTCAAATAGCCTCCCTGACCAAGCCCATCACAGGTGAGCAACGCCAAGCATTGCTCAGCATGACCCCCCTTCTCTTTCATGTTGACCAGACCAAAATTGACTGGAGTCAACTGACAGAGATTACCATTGAGGCAGAGATTTTGGTTGGGAAAGCACTGTAAATAAAACTTTCAGATAAGACAAAACCCGCACCTTCAAGGTACGGGTTTAAGTTATGTAATTATTAGTTCAAGTGCCAGATATCTTCGTTGTACTGAGCGATTGTACGGTCAGATGAGAAGAATCCTGCTTTGGCAATGTTAACGATGACTTTATCCAACCATGCGTCACGATCTTCGTAGTCAGCAAGCATTTGCTCTTTGACTTTGATGTAGTCTTCCAAGTCAAGGAGAGTCATGAACCAGTCTTTGTTGATCAATTCGTTGTAAAGACGTTCCAAGCGTTCTTTCTTACCTACTGCAAGAACAGCATCGCTCACGATGAAGTCAACCAAAGGTTTGATAGCTTTACGAGCATAGAATTCGCTTGATTTGTAAGCTGCTTTTGCGTAAAGGTCGATAACAGTTTCTGAATCTTCACCAAAGATGTAGATGTTTTCGTCGCCAACCAACTCAGCGATTTCCACGTTAGCACCGTCCATAGTACCAAGAGTCAAAGCTCCGTTCAACATGAATTTCATGTTACCAGTACCTGAAGCTTCTTTAGAAGCAAGTGAGATTTGTTCTGAAATATCACATGCTGGGATAAGGAAGCTTGCTGCAGTAACGTTGTAGTTTTCAACCATAACCACTTGCAAGTGTGGAGCTACTTCTGGATCATTTGCAATCACTTCTGACAAGCAAAGGATCAAGTGAATGATGTCTTGGGCGATTGTGTAGGCAGGAGCTGCTTTACCACCAAAGAAGACTGTGATTGGACGAGCAGGGATGTTACCAGCCTTGATATCAAGATATTTGTGAATCACATACAAAGCGTTCATTTGTTGACGTTTGTACTCGTGAAGACGTTTGATTTGGATATCAAAGATAGAGTTTGTATTGATTTCCACACCTTGGTGAGCTTTCAAGTGACGAGCCAATTTACGCTTGTTGTGAGCCTTGATGCTTTCCAATTTTTCTTTGACAGCAGTCTTGTCTTCGTAAGACAAGAGTTTTTCAAGCTCATCTGCTTCATGGTGCCAACCCTCTCCAATAATCTCATCCAAGTAGTGAGACAGTCTTGGGTTGGCATGCATGAGCCAACGACGGAATGTGATACCGTTTGTTTTGTTGTTGAATTTTTCTGGGTAGATGTCGTAGAAAGCTTTCAACTCAGAGTTCTTCAAGATTTCAGTGTGGAGGGCTGCTACCCCGTTAACACTGTATCCGTAGTGGATATCCATGTGAGCCATGTGTACACGGTCGTTTTCATCGATGATTTGAACAGCTGGGTCTTTGTATTCTGCTTTCACACGACGGTCCAATTCTTTGATGATTGGTACCAAGTGAGGAACCACTTCTTCCAAGAATTCAAGAGGCCATTTTTCAAGGGCTTCAGCAAGGATTGTGTGGTTTGTGTAGGCAGTCATGCTACGAACGATAGAGATTGCTTCATCAAGTTCGATACCACGCGCAGTCAAAAGACGGATCAATTCAGGGATCACCATTGATGGGTGAGTATCGTTGATTTGTACAACTGCGTAGTCCGCAAGGTCATGCAAGTTGCTTCCTTTTTCGATCGCTTCGTCAATGATCAATTGTGCACCGTTTGAAACCATGAAGTATTGTTGGAAGATACGGAGCAATTCACCTTGCTTGTCGCTATCATCTGGGTAGAGGAAGAGAGTCAAGTTGTGGGCGATATCTGTCTTATCAAAGTCAATACCATCAGTGATGATACCTGCATCTACTGAGTCCAAATCAAAGAGGCGAAGACGGTTTTTAGTTGCTGTCTTGTAACCTGGCACATCAATATCATAAAGAGTAGATGTCAAAGTGAAGTGAGCAAATGGCACTTGGTAGCTACGGCTTGAACGAACCAACCAGTTTTGCTCAGTCAACCAGAAGTTTGGAATAGTTGTTTGCTCATTGTTTTTAAGGACTTGTTGGAAAAGACCGAAGTGGTAGTTAAGACCCACACCGTCACCGTTCAATCCAAGTGTTGCGATAGAGTCCAAGAAGCAGGCTGCCAAACGGCCCAAACCACCGTTACCAAGAGATGGTTCCAATTCCACTTCTTCTACTTCGATCAGGTCTTTGCCTGCCGCTGCCAGTTCATGTTTAACATCGTCATAAAGACCCAAGTTAATCAAGTTGTTTGACAAGAGTTTTCCGATAAGAAACTCAGCTGAGATGTAGTAGAGTTTCTTTTTACCAGTATTGACTGGCTTTTGAGCGCTAGCCAATTTTGTGTAGTTCAAGAGAGCCAAGTAAAGCTCTTCATTGCTACAATCAGCAATTTGCTTTTGATAAGTATTTTGGATATATGTTTGTAGGTTTGACATGATTTCTCCTAGTATTAGAAAGTATTTCTTTTATTTCCTTGTGGAAGTAAGTCAGTATTTAAACGACGATAGATTTTCGTCAGGTAATAAAGCTGCTCTTCCACAGCAGAATTTAGCTCTTCAGCTGTCATCCGCCATGCCCAGTTGCCGCCAATCGTAGATGGCAGGTTCATACGGGCAGAGCCATCCAACTCCAGCAAGTCCTGCATCGTCGCGATAGCCATGTAGCTAACGGAAGCAAAGGCTGTACGAAGCATTGCGTGTGGCACTGTTTCGTATTCTTTGCGGTTGGTGTATTGAGCCATGTATTCACGAGTTGGATCATCGATCTCATCCTTGTACCAGCCCAGTACGGTGTTATTGTCGTGAGTACCAGTGTACATCACAGAATTATGTGGCGCCAAGTGTGGGCTATCAATGCTTTCATCATCTGGGTTGAAAGCGAATTGAAGAATCTTCATACCTGGGAAACCGGTCCGCTCACGCAATTCAATTACTTCATCTGTCATGAAGCCAAGATCTTCTGCAATGATGTTCAAATCACCCAAAGCTTCTTTGACTGCAGCGAAAAGTTTATAATCTGGACCTTTGACCCAGTGACCAGTAGCCGCTGTTTCAGACTCCGCTGGTACTTCCCAATAAGACTCAAAGCCACGGAAGTGGTCAATCCGAACGATGTCGTAAATCTTGAAGCTTTCGCGCAGGCGCTCAATCCACCAAGCATAGCCATCTTGATCCATGGCATCCCAATTATAAATTGGGTTGCCCCACAACTGACCAGTCTCTGAGAATTCATCTGGCGGGCAACCAGCAACCTTGACTGGACGGCCTTGCTCGTCTGTCTTGAAGAAATGAGGTTGAGCCCAGACATCCGCACTGTCAGCAGCCACATAGATTGGCATATCACCAACGATTTCGATATGATGATCGTTGGCATATTTCTTAAGTTGCAACCATTGTTTAAAGAAGAAATATTGGGTTACACGATGGTATTCCAACTTGTCCGCCAATTGTTCACGGTAGCTAGCCAAGCTTTCTGGTTTACGACGACGAATCGCTTCATCTGGCCATTCTGTCCAAGCCTTCAAGTCAAAATGCTCTTTAACAGCCATGTATTCCGCAAAGAGCTCCAACCAAGCTGCATTTTCTGTAACAAAATGACGGAAATTATCAAGATCTCCTACTTCAAGGAAACGGGCAACAGCTTTTTCCAAAAGAGGACGACGTGCTTCAAATACTTTTGCATAATCCACAGCTTTTGGATCATCACCAAAATCAACATCTTTTAGATCTTCTTCTGCCAGCAGGCCTTCCTTGATCAAGAAATCCAAATCAATAAAGTGAGTATTTCCTGCAAAGGCTGAGAAAGATTGGTAAGGAGAATCACCATAACTGGTAGTTCCCAACGGCAAAATTTGCCAATAACGTTGCTTCGTTCTAACTAAGAAATCCACAAAATCATAGGCAGACTGACCAAAAGAACCAATCCCGTACTTGCCTGGCAAAGAGGAAATGTGCATCAATACACCACTTTGTCTCGCTTTCATATGTAACACCTCAAAAATTTTTTCATGCTTGTTTCCTACTTTATTTAGAGAAAACGTTTGCGCCGCTTGAATTATAACCTATTTTTTTTTCAAGTGCAAGCTTTTTAAAAAACTTTTTTATTTATTATACCATAGTTTTTTGATTTCTTTCCTTTATTATACTCAAATCTAACAATCTTTCCTTAAAATTTTTTTAAATTTTTTTCAAAAAGACTTGCAAGCGTTTACCTTTTGTGCTAAAATTATTTTAAATTCAAGAAAACGTTTGCGCTATGCAAGCGTGTTCTTAGATGATATTATATTTTTATTCTTTAGGAGGAATAATCATGAAAAACAAAATGTTGAAGAGCGTTGCTGTTCTTGGTACTGTTGCTGTAGCTAGCTTTATCTTAGCTGCTTGTGGTAACAAATCTTCTTCAAGCAAGTCATCTGAATCAGGCGACAAGAACGTTACAGTATACGTTGAAGAGCAGTACAAGGCTTACATGGAGAAAGCTGCTGCAGCTTTTGAAAAAGAAACTGGTTCTAAAGTTACTATTAAAACTGGTGACCAAATGGGTGGATTGGACAATCTTTCACTCGACAACCAGTCTGGTAAAGCTCCAGACGTTTTGATGGCTCCATACGACCGTGTAGGAAGCCTCGGTACAGATGGACAATTAAACGAAGTAAAATTAAGCAAAGATAGTAAGACAGATAAAACTACTGAATCTCTTGTAACAACAGAAGGTAAAACATACGGAGCACCTGCTGTTATCGAAACTCTTGTAATGTACTACAACAAGGACTTGATTTCAAAAGCTCCAACTACTTTTGCTGAATTAGAAGAGCTTGCTAAAGACAGCAAATATGCGTTTGCTGGTGAAGATGGTAAAACATCTGCCTTCCTTGCTGACTGGACAAACTTCTACTACGCTTACGGACTTCTAGCTGGTAACGGCGGTTATGTATTCGGTGACAATGGTAAAGATCCTAAAGATATCGGTCTTGCTAACGAAGGTTCTATCAAAGGAATTGAATACGCTAAAACTTGGTATGAAAAATGGCCTAAAGGTATGCAAGATACAGAAGGCGCTTCTAACTTGATCCAAACTCAATTCCAAGGTGGAAAAACTGCTGCAATCATCGATGGACCATGGAAAGCATCTGCTTTGAAAGAAGCTAAAGTAAACTATGGTGTTTCAACTATCCCAACTCTTCCAAACGGAAAAGAATACGCTGCTTTCGGTGGTGGGAAAGCTTGGGTTATCCCAACTGGTGCTAAAAACCCAGAAGTTGCTCAAAAATTCGTTGACTTCTTGACTTCAACTGATCAACAAAAAGCATTTTACGATGCTACTAACGAAGTACCTGCTAACACAGAAGCACGCGAGTACGCAGTAAGCAAGAAAGATGAACTGACAGACGCAGTTGTTAAACAGTTCCAATCAGCTCAACCAATGCCAAACATCTCTGAAATGAGTACAGTTTGGGATCCAGCTAAAACTATGTTGTTCGATGCTGTAAGCGGTAAAAAAGATGTTAAAACTGCTGCTGACGATGCAGTGAAATTGATCAAAGAAACTATCGATCAAAAATTCGGCAACAAATAAGCAAGTTTAAATAAAGGGGTGGGAATTTTCCCTACCCCTTGTTTGATAGAATGAGGCTTTGTTCTATCTTCTAATAAGAAAAACTCAGATTAGGACTTGTACTTACTGCAATTCCTCAATCTTTCTCGTATCTAAGGAGACTACAATGATAAAAAAAGATCCCAAACAAGCCATGTTGCGCTCCCTCATTCCAGGGTTGGGGCAAATCTATAATGATCAAAAGGCCAAAGGATACATCTTTCTTGGGGTTACGGTTGCATTTTTAGCTTATTTCGTAGCTATTGCCCTACCAGAAATTGAAAATCTCATCACTCTTGGTGAAGTCCGTGGGGACAACTCACTCTTCATGCTGATCCGCGGTGCCTTCCACCTCATCCTTGTGGCATTTTTCCTGATTTTCTATGGATTTAACTTGAAGGATGCCCGTACAGTTGCCAAGCAGTGGAACAATGATTATCCTGTTCATACTACCTTAAAGGAAATGACGAACGGAATCTATGAAAATGGCTTCCCTTACTTGCTGATTATTCCTTCTTATTTGGCGATGACCTTTGCCATCATTTTCCCTGTATTGGTAACACTCTTGATCGCCTTTACAAACTATGATTTCAAACACTTGCCACCAAATAAACTCTTGGATTGGGTTGGCTTTACCAACTTTGCTAACATTTGGCAATTGAGCACCTTCCGTGCGGCCTTTGGTTCTGTCTTGACTTGGACTATCATCTGGGCACTGGCAGCCTCTACTTTACAAATCGTAATCGGTATTTTCACCGCTATCATTGCCAACCAGCCATTCATCAAAGGAAAACGCATCTTCGGTGTTATCTTCTTGCTTCCTTGGGCAGTTCCAGCCTTCATCACTATCCTGACTTTCTCAAATATGTTCAACGATAGTATCGGGGCCATCAATACTCAGGTTATCCCACTTCTCGGCAAGGTTCTTCCTTTCTTAAATGGACATCTGATCCCGTGGAAGACTGACCCGACTTGGACTAAGATTGCTCTAATTATGATGCAAGGTTGGCTTGGATTCCCTTATATCTACGTCCTGACCTTGGGTATTTTGCAGTCTATTCCAAATGACCTTTATGAAGCAGCCTACATCGACGGAGCCAATGCTTGGCAGAAATTCCGCAACATCACTTTCCCAATGATCTTGGCAGTTGCGGCACCAACTTTGATCAGTCAATACACCTTTAACTTTAATAACTTCTCAATCATCTACCTCTTCAATGCAGGTGGTCCTGGTAGTGTCGGTGGAGGAGCCGGTTCAACCGATATTCTAATCTCTTGGATTTATCGTTTGACCACAGGTACAGCACCACAATATTCAATGGCGGCGGCCGTTACCCTCATCATCTCCATCATCGTCATCTCTATCTCTATGATTGCCTTCAAGAAACTACACGCATTTGATATGGAGGATGTATAAGATGAATAGTTCTGTTAAATTTAAACGTTTTATCAACCATAGTTTGACCTATCTCTACCTTGTAGTGCTTTCCATTATCATTCTCTACCCGCTCTTGATTACGATTATGTCTGCTTTCAAGACGGGGAATGTCGTAGCCTTCAAGCTAGACACAGACATCAACTTCAGTCTGGAAAACTTCTCTCGTCTCTTCTCAGAGACTCTATATGGTACTTGGTACTTTAACACCATTATCATTGCCGTCTTGACAATGATTGTCCAAACCAGTATAGTGGTACTTGCAGGCTATGCTTATAGCCGTTACAATTTCATTGCAAGAAAGCAAAGTTTGGTCTTCTTCTTGATTATTCAAATGGTACCAACCATTGCCGCTCTGACCGCCTTCTTCGTTATGGCGCTGATGCTCAATGCCCTCAACCAAAGCTGGTTCCTCATCTTCCTTTATGTAGGTGGTGGTATCCCAATGAATGCTTGGTTGATGAAAGGATACTTCGATACCGTTCCTATGTCTCTAGACGAGTCAGCTAAATTAGACGGCGCTGGTCATTTCAGACGTTTCTGGCAGATTGTCCTGCCCCTCGTTCGTCCAATGATTGCCGTGCAAGCTCTCTGGGCCTTCATGGGACCTTTCGGAGACTACATCCTCTCCAGCTTCCTTCTTCGTGAAAAAGAATTTTATACGGTTGCAGTTGGTCTTCGTACCTTCGTCAGCGATGTCAAGAATCAAAAAATTGCCTTCTTTGCTGCCGGTGCGATTCTCACTGCCCTTCCAATCTGTATTCTCTTCTTCTTCCTGCAAAAGAATTTTGTATCTGGTTTAACAAGTGGTGGAGACAAGGGATAATCTTGTCCCACCCTGTTTTTGATTTAAAGACAATTATAGTTATATGGCAGCCAATAAGTTCTTTATTGGCCACCACCTGATTATAATTTTAGAAAGAGGCAGCTATGTTACCTTATCCTTTTAATTATTTTTCGAGCTTGATTGGTTTTAGAAAAACCTTCGCCAATCGTCGCATGCTCAGCTGGTTCCAGCTCATCTTTACCAGCGTCTTTTTAATTTCTCTGTCTTTGATTCCTGTGGCCATTCAGACAGCGTCTTTGACAAGCTATGCGCTGGATACCTTTGTTGATAAGGCTTTTGACACTCTGGATGAAGACGTGATGATTGACTTTGACCATCATGCCCAGATGAAAGACCATGTGCTGACCACTGAAAATCCTGAAGGCATTCATCGCAATGCCGCTGGTACTGTCATTATCGGCCATCACGAGGAGCTTAAATTAGGCAAGGAGCTGACCCTTTACTTCGACAAAGAAAATCTCAAAATCACTAAAGAAGGAAAAGAACTGGCCAATATCCGCTACCAAGCCATTGACCAGAAGGCTCTAAAAAGTAAAGAAGCCCTGACCAAAGCCATTTCTAAAGACTGGTTCCAGCAAAACCGCTTGGTGATCAGCCTCTTCCTAGTCCTCTCCGCGGGCTTCCTCTTTAGCATCAACTTTGCCTTTCTGGCGCTCGGTGCCTCCTTCCTGCTCTATCTGACCAAGAAATCACGGCTATTTTCTTTTAAAACCTTTAAAGAATGCTATCACTTTATCCTCAACTGCTTAGGATTACCAACGATTATCGGCCTTATCTGCGGCTTATTTGGGCAAAGCCTGCCTACGATTATCACCGTCCAAAATATCTTGTTTGTTCTTTATTTGGTGATTATTTTCTACAAAACACATTTCCGTGATGAGGATTTCAGAAATTAGGAGGTTATTATGCGCGTTACGATTAAAGAAGTAGCGAAACTAGCGGGTGTGTCTCCCTCAACGGTGACACGCGTCGTACAAAACAAGTCAACTATCAGCGATGAAACTAAAAAACGGGTTCGTGCTGCTATGAAAGAGCTGGACTATCATCCAAATCTCAATGCCAGAAGTCTGGTCAGCCAATCAACCCAAGTCATCGGTCTGGTGCTGCCCGATGATTCGGATGTTTTTTACCAAAACCCATTCTTTCCAACTGTCTTGCGGGGGATTTCGCGCATCGCATCTGAACATGACTATGCTATTCAGATTAGCACTGGGCAGGACGAAGAGCACCGCTTAGAAAATATCAAACAAATGATTTTCGGAAAACGCGTCGATGGTTTGATTTTTCTCTATTCTAAGCCAAACGACCCACTGGTTGACTTTGCTATTAAGAACCAGTTTCCTTTCTTGATTTTAGGGAAAGCAGTGCCACCATTTGTTTCTTTGGTCGACAATGATAATATCAAGGCCGGTTACGATGCAACCAAATATTTCCTAGACCAAGGTTATAAAAAAATCGCTTTCCTGGCTGGTAATAAAGAACTCGTCGTGTCCCAAGACCGCTTTGCTGGCTACAAACAAGCTCTGGATGAAGCAGGCATCCCTCTCGATGAAAATATCGTCAAGTTTTCTTTCGGTTTCCTCTTGGAAGATAGCAGTTATAAGATTATGGAAAAGATGCCTATTCAGGAAATTGAAGCCTTTGTGACATCGGATAGTATGGTTGCCGAAGGGGCTCTGCACTATCTCAAGGATATCGACTACCGCTTCCCGATTATCACTTTTGACTCTATCAAGCCACGCATCGACGTGGATGCCTACATTGATATCAATACCCTCGAGTTAGGTAGGGAATCTTTCCGAACCTTGCTCCAAATCATTAAAGATAATAAGAATGACAAGCATACTTGCTATCGCCAAGTTATCCCCCACAGCATTCTTACTCGTTAGTTAAGGAGAAATTTTATGGTTTATCGTATTTTCCAAGCCTACTTAGATGATGAAAATAGCATCACTATCGAATTGGAAAAGTCCTTTGACGCTTATTCTATCCACTTTACTCTAGAGGACAAGCACAGCTCTAGTCCTTTGACCATCAAAAAAATTGAGAATCAAGAACATCAAATTATCTACACTCTTTCAGCCAATGATCCGATTGATTTGACTGAATCCTACACAGTCTATGATCAGGATCGCAATCACACCATACTCCAGTATCGCCACATTGTCCAAAAGCCAATTTTTGATGAATTATTTAGCTATCAGGGAAGAGATTTGGGAGCTAGCTATAGCCCTCAGGCAACAGATTTCAAACTTTGGGCTCCTATTTCAGAAAAAGTCTTGCTGCATCTGGAAGAGCAGATTATTCCTCTCCAAAGGCAAGATAGGGGCGTCTGGCATACGCAGGTCCTTGAGGACTTAGAGGGCAAGGCCTACTATTATATCCACAAGGTGAATGGAAAATGGATAGAGGTACATGACCCCTACGCCCTCTCTTCAGATGCCAACTCTGGCCATAGTTATGTCATTGACCGCAAAAAGATTAGCAGACCTATTCATCGTGCTGCCAGCCAAGTAAAACCAACAGAAGCCGTTATCTATGAAATGAGCGTGCGAGACTTCTCTATGCAAAAGGAAGCTGGTTTTTCACAGCCTGGAAAATTTGCTTCTCTGTCCGAATCTCCAACTGTACACGGTCATACTTTTGGTCTAAAATACTTGCAGGATTTGGGCATTACACACGTTCAACTTATGCCTGTCTACGACTTTGGCAGTGTTGACGAAAAACATCCTGAACTCGTTTACAATTGGGGCTATGATCCCGTCCAGTATAATGTTCCTGAAGGCAGCTTGTCAAGCGACCCACACAATCCTTATAGCCGTATCTTTGAACTACAAGACGCGATTGCGGCTTATCACAAGGCCGATATGAGCGTCATCATGGATGTTGTCTATAATCACGTCTATGAAGCAGATAACTATGCTTTTGAAAAGATTGTGCCAGGCTACTTCTATCGTCTAGACGAGCGAGGCATACGGACAAACGGTACCTTCTGCGGAAATGATGTGGCCAGTGAAAAAGCTATGGTACGGCATTATATCCAACAATCCGTCCAGCAATGGGTTAGCCTCTACGGATTTGATGGCTTCCGCTTTGACTTGATGGGCATCCTCGACATAGCCACCATGAAGCAAATCGCTCAGGAACTAAAAACCATCTATCCAAACATCTATCTTTACGGTGAGGGCTGGCAAATGCCGACTGGACTTGATAGCGACCTTCTGGCTCACCAATTCAACGCTGAGCAACTAGCTGAATATGGCTTCTTCAGCGATCATTTCCGTGATACGGTCAAGCAAACCATCGTCCAAGGTAGCCGACTGGACAAAGAGCATGCGACTAGCTGGCTAGAAAATGTCTTAACAGCCAATGTCGGCCTGACAGGAGAGCCACATTTCCTAGCGCCTCATCAGGCGATCAACTATGTAGAATGCCATGACAATGCAACGGTGTTTGATTATTTTGATATTCAAAATCCAAATATCAGCCTCCGTCAACGCCTAGCCAACTCTCGTCTAGCACTGCATATCGTTCTCCTAGCACAAGGGGTTCCTTTCCTCCACAGCGGCCAGGAATTTTATCGGACCAAGAATCTGATTGACAACACCTACAACCTGCCTGATGAGATCAACAAGCTCGACTGGCTGCGCTCTCTTCACTATACCGAAGACATTGAATTTTTGAAGCAACTCATTGCCTTTAGAAAGGCTCACCCACTTCTGACTCTGGCAACTAGCTCTGCTATCCAAAAGGCTTGTCAGGTCAAATGGCTCAGCCCTAGCCTCTTTGAATATAAGATTCAAAAAGATAAGCAAGCGCTGACCATCTTGATTAACTTTGGTACTGAAGCAGCGACTTATGAAAATAAAACCAAGCAAAGCATCCATCTTCAGTATCCGCACATTAACGCTAAAAAACCAATCGCCCCGCTAGCAGACTCTTATACAGTTCCTGCTAAGCAAGTCTTGGTTCTGAAATAAAGTAAAAATATAAAAAGGAACAGGTTCATTTTGGATGGAAAGACATCCAGCTGAACTTGTTCCTTATTTTATGTATAGGTGTAATCATTGGGTTTGAGTAGGATTCGAAAGCAATGTCGCAATACCTAGACCTACTCTTCTACAAATCTTCCTAAAATATGTACGTTGTCAGATACGGATACAAAGGCGGTCGGATCCGTCTGTTTCATGATGTACTTAAATTCGCTAAATTCTGCACGCGTAATGACTGTAATCAGCACCGCCTTTTGCTCATGATTGTAAGTTCCCTTAGCCCCATTGATAATGGTTGCACCACGGTGGAGCTTGTGGTGAATTTTGTTAATCACTTCTTCAGGATGACTGGTGATAATCATGGCCTGCATCCGCTTTTGCTTGGTAAAGACGGCATCCGTCACACGGCTGGATACAAAGATAGTAATCATCGAGTAGAGAGCGTATTCCCAACCGAAGGTCAAACCAGCAATCAGCATAATAATGCCATTGACAATCAGGGAGATACTGCCTACATTTCGGCCAGTTTTCTTGCGGATAGTCAGACTGACAATATCCGTTCCCCCACTCGAAATGCTTGACTTGAGGGCAAAGCCAATCCCCGTTCCCATGACAGCTCCTCCAAACAGGGCGTTGATGATGGGATTGGTCGTCAATGTCACCTCTGGAACAAAGTGGATGAAAAACGAACTCATCGATACAGTGATGAAAGTAAAGACAGTAAACTTATGTCCGATTTGATACCAAGCCAAAATCATCAGCGGAATATTGATGGCATAAAAAGTGATGGAAACTGGAATCGTAAAACCGATAAAACGTCCGCTGAGAGCCGATACAATCTGCGCCAAACCTGTTGCCCCGCTTGAGTAGACATGCCCCGGTTGAAAGAAGAAATTGACCGCTACTGCTGAGAGAAAGCCATATACCAGAGAGGCTGAAAATTTCTCATCATATTTTTCACGCGAAATACTTTTCAGGACTTCTAGCAACTTGACATGGTAGGCAAAGCGATGAAGATAATAGCGAAAAAGTTTCCGCAAACTAGTCTTTTTCATGTGATTCTACTTGTAAACTTAATTCCTCTAATTGTGCTGGAGCGACCAGGCTTGGCGCTTGCGTCATCGGGTCAGAAGCCTTGTTGTTCTTAGGAAACGCAATGACTTCACGGATGTTTTCTTCACCAGCTAAAAGCATGACGAAGCGATCCAGACCCAAAGCCAGACCTCCATGCGGTGGGAAACCATAGTCCATAGCTTCTAGAAGGAAGCCGAACTGGTCTTGCGCTTCTTGAGCTGAGAAACCTAAAGCCTTAAACATACGTTCTTGCAAATCTTTTTGGTTGATCCGTAGGCTACCGCCACCTAGTTCATAGCCATTGAGTACGATATCATAAGCAATCGCACGAACCTTGCTCAGGTTTCCTTCTAGTTCTTGCTCAGAATCTTTTTGAGGCAAAGTGAATGGATGGTGGGCACTCATATAGCGACCTTCTTCTTCCGACCACTCAAACATTGGCCAATCTACCACCCACAAGTAGTTAAACTTAGCAGGGTCAATCAAACCTAATTCCTTGCCTAGGCGGACACGAAGAGCACCTAGAGCTGCGTTGGCAACATCCAAGGTATCTGCCACAAAGAGAACTAAGTCGTTTTCTTCAAGATGTAAAGCAGCTGTCAACTCGCTTGACAAGTCTGTCAAGAACTTGGCAACAGGTCCAGCTAGTTCTCCACCAGCAAATTTGACCCAAGCAAGGCCCTTAGCTCCGTGCTGCTTGGCTTGCTCTGTCAGCTTATCAATATCTTTACGTGAGTATTTGTCAGCAGCATTCTTAACCACAATCGCCTTGACAGCTGGTGCCTCAGAAAAGACCTTGAAGTCAACACCCTTGACAAGCTCTGTCAAGTCCTGCAATAACATGTCAAAGCGAGTATCTGGCTTGTCGCTACCATAGAGAGCCATAGCATCGTCATATTTCATACGTGGGAAAGGCAAGGTCACTTCAATGCCCTTGGTTTCCTTCATGACACGGGCAATCAAGCCTTCTGTAATGTCTTGGATTTCTTGCTCAGATAGGAAAGAAGTTTCCAAGTCCACCTGTGTAAACTCTGGTTGACGGTCTCCACGCAAGTCCTCGTCTCGGAAACACTTGACAATCTGGTAATAACGGTCAAAACCAGCATTCATCAACAGCTGCTTGGTAATCTGTGGACTTTGAGGCAGGGCATAGAAATGACCTTGGTTGATACGGCTCGGCACTAAATAATCACGCGCCCCTTCAGGCGTTGACTTGGTCAAAAATGGTGTCTCCACATCGATAAACTCCAGCTCATCCAAGTAATTGCGGATGGAATGAGTCACTTTGGCACGCAACTTGAGATTTTCCAGCATTTCTGGGCGACGTAGATCCAGATAACGGTAGCGCAAGCGCGTATCATCATTGGCTTCAATCCCGTCCTTAATCTCAAAAGGAGTGGTTTTAGCAGTATTCAGTACCGTCAAACTGTCTACGTGAAGCTCTACACTTCCTGTAGCCAGCTTGTCGTTGGCCTGCTCACGCGCGGCTACCTTACCAGTCACCTCAATGACAAATTCGCTGCGCAGGCTCTCAGCTGTCTTCATGACCTCATCTGAAACACTCTCAGGGTTAATAACTAGCTGCATAATACCTTCGCGGTCACGCAGATCAATAAAAATCAAGCCTCCCAAATCGCGACGGCGGGCAACCCAACCTTTCAAAGTAATTTCCTGACCGACATGCTCACTACGAACACGTCCCGCATACATTGAACGTTTCATCTTTACTCTCCAAAATTTTAATTCTTTTACTATTTTACCACAAAGAGCCTAGGAAAGCCCCCCTACCTGTCCTTTTTCTGAAAAAAATTAAAAGGCTTTATTTCCAGTGCCCACTTTTATAAAAAAGGTCTGGAGCCAATATCCCCAGACCTGCTAATGCTATATAGATTATTCCTTTTTCTTCCCATCCTCATAAAGACCAGGAGCCCGTGTTTTTATCACCATGGCCGTCAAGAAGCGAAAGGCTCCCGCTGCCAGACCAAAAATCGGCGCCAAAGCACGGAAGAAAAAATCTCCTCGCATAAAATAACAGAGCAGACCCGTTATCACAAACAAGGCCGCTCCCTGTACTAGCGCTACAAACCATACTTTTTTCATCATTCCCTCGACTTTCTATAGACTATTATAGCATATTATGCAGTGCAACAACTTTTAATGTCCCATTAAATAAAAAGCAGCAATATAGTCAAACAAAACACTTTCAGCATTCTGTTCTATAGTAACCCCTCGATTGAGAATCATTAGTTTTTGACTCCCATCTTTTAAATAAGCAATTGTTCCGATTGGCAAAATAGACATTTATTTGGTTTTCTTTAAATTTATATTTTTTCTAATTCTCCAATACTATACTCCATCGTATTAATAGCCTTGAACTTTAAATGAAGCATTTCCCACCCAAACACTTTCTGAATTGATTTAATACCTGAGTCAATGCCGCTTCCGATTTCATTTATACTCTTTTCAAGATTGTCACCCATCCCATTTGCTATGGTTTTGATCCCCTAAAAATTATACTTATAAGCTAAACAAATCAACTTACAACTTTTCTATTTTTTCAAAAATAATCTCTTGCTTTTCGTAACTTTCTCGGAGTGGTAACATACCTAAGATCACCGTAAAGAAACCCAAAAATAAAATACTGTTAATGATAAGGATAGAGGCCTCTGTCCCATTATCAGTAAATATATAAAACCCCAAACATCCTATAACCGCAACAAAAAGAATAGGCAGAAGTTTATACAGTTTTAACTGACGTTGTGACCTTGCTAGTTTGAATACTATTTGATACTTCGTTCCTTTACTTGAAAGCTTTTGGTGAAGACTACGACGAACCACAAAAGCAATGAACCTGAAAGTAAGATAAGCTAGGACAATAAAGAGGACAAATAATCCTAGTTTAAAAGAAATATTATGGCTAATGTCATAACTCTTAAAAGCATTCGTAACAATCCCATAACAAGCTCCACCTATTGCTACACCTATTCCAATACCAATCGATTTACTCATAGTTGGAGCTAAGCTCTCAAAACTCGTATCTCTTTTATCTAACTTTAAGCATTTAGCTGTGATTTCACTAGGAAGAGAGCCCCAGAAATAAGTTTTAGGACTAATGCTAGTCATATCCAAAAGATATTTTTCACCTTTAAATTCTACAATTTTATGAAAAGTTTTATTTGTTTCTTTAAATTTTAATTCCACATTTACCACCCAAACAATTTCTGAATTTCGTTATAAGTTACATTATAGCTTTTTCAGTTCTTTAAATTCTAGGTATTTCTTTTGATAAGCATAAGTCAATGGAATAACGCCAGATTCAATCCAAATAAATAGATAGGCCAACAAACCATTCAACACTAGAATTGCAGCTTCTGTTCCATTATCTTGTCCCATATAAATAGAGAAAGCAATTGTATGTAAAATAAGAAACAGATAGGCATGGAATTGTCTTTTTTTCTTATTATTCTGAAAGACTATTTTAAACCTCTTCTTTTCCTGCGATAAACGACTTGAAATCTCCTTCCTTGATTTGATTAAAATACCTTGATAGACAATATAAGCTACCAAAATAGATATGAGAAATAAAGATACTTTTAAATACAGATAATGACTAATATCATAATATCTAAAAATTGATGTTACTACTTCATACGAAAGAAGACCAAAACCAATAGATACCATACGCATTCCTGAGGGTCCCATCTTAATTTTTTTATCAAAATTTTTATTCTGACTATCAAGTTCTATCAAATCAACTTCAAGAGTTTCAGGGGAAAGTCCCCAATAATAACTCTTTGGTGTTGTGGAGTTGGAATCAAGAACGTACTTTTTCTCTCCCATCTCTAACACATCAAAATAAGCAACATCTAATCCTCTAAAATTAATTTTCAAAATTACCACCCAAATACTTTCTGAATTGATTTACTACCTGAATCAAAGGCCTTATTTAATTTCTCTAATTCCTTCAAATGTGACGTTTTTAATCTTATAAGCGGAAAGAATGGGAACCTTTCCAAATAAAAATGATAGAAGAAAAAATGAGACAATGCTATTGATAACGAGAACAATACCTTCTCCTCCATCATTAATAGACAAATAAAGTGCCAAACAAGCTATTATAGGAACATTAAAAATATAGGCATCAAAAACTTGCTTTCTTGCAGATATTGGTTTAAAAATCATCTCATATCTTCTACTAGAAGAAGGCAGTAAAGCTTTAACATTTTTACGTTCTTGCTCTCTTGTAAAATAAAAAATCAAGTAAGAGAATAGTATAGATGCGCAAAATACTACTAATTTTAAAATTATCTGTTGGCTAATATTGTACTCTTTAAAAAAAGTTTTCAATAAAGAATAAACAATCCATACAAGCGGTTGAACCATGATTGCCACATATGAAGCTTTAAACTTATTAATCGGGGTACTAAAATTGATATCCTCTCTATTTAGTTCCGCCATCTCAACCGTTAATTCCTCCGTTGGAACACCCCAATAGTAGAACTTGGGAGTCATTGAACTTGCATCTAATATATATTTTTTCCCATTTAGTTCTACAAGTTGATGACAAAAATACTTCGTTTCTCTATAATTAATTTCCAAGATTACCACCCAAACACTTTCTGAATTGATTTAATACCTGAATCAATACTATTCCAACTTCCTTGATACCTGAATCAATATTGCTTCCTATTTCCTTAACACTTTTTTCAAGATTGTCGCCCATCTCATTTGCTATATCTCTGATTCCAAGAAAATTATAATTATATGCCAAGGAAAATGTTCTTGCTCTATTATACCATAATATCAAAACAGCCACCTTTTGATAGGAAACAAACTACTTTTTACACTTTTATATTAGGTTTGCAACCACACAGACTTAGCTTACGATAGGAAAATGAGTAAAAACGAGGAGCCTCTTTATCCTCAAAGCAGCTCCTCGTTTTTGATTTTCATTTAAAAGTATTATGGTATATTTTGAGAATATTTATAGATATACCTTTATTTAGTTATACCTTTTTTAATTATTATCGCATTTTCATCAAACCAACGTTGATAAATTTCGGCAAACCGTTCCTCTTCTTCATCACCATAGCCTTTATATACCATTTTATCAACATCATCACGATTGAAGTAAAACAACTGTTCTGAGTTTAGTCCCATTAGATAAAAGCAGCGGTATAGTCAAACAAAACACTTGCTATATCTTGTTCTAAGCTGCTTCTCTCTCATGTTCCAAGGAGAGTACACTTTTAAAATGTTATTCTCCATGCGTAGGTCGGATAGTGTATTCCAAGGCTCACAAATCTGTTGTCAAGCAATTTGGATTTTTACAATATTTTTAACCTAATTCATCGCTATCAGGATGCTTTTTTATATAAATAGCTGCATAAACCGCATCTACCATAACAGCTGTCAGCGTTAAGGTTAACAAAATTCCCAATAAAATACCAAAGGCATTCTGAATATAACCTGTTAGGAGGGAGGGAATGATTGTTGCTCCCGCAAAAGCTACGGCAAAATTATTCCACCATGTTTTCTTTCTATCTCCCTTTTTCACTTGATTAAAAGCCCAGACTTTCCCCTGATTCTTTGGGAGATAGTACCAAGCATAGAGGCCACAAGCAAAGATAAAAAGAAGTAACATAAAGATAACGTAAAATGGGGTGAGAGGAGATTGGTATATCCCCTCTATACTATTTGAATCTCCTACTGTTATAAACATCAACATTCCGATAAAATCGATCCAAACTAATGCGGTCCAAGTAAGCAAAGCAATCAGAATATAGGTTAAAAATTTAAATCTATTGATCAGAAACTTTGAAAAACCAAACAACATACTTACCACATTAAGAATGATGCAAGTCAAAAATAGAACTTTAATCCATCCCTGACGACTTCCTGCTTCACCTATAAGGGCCCAGTAAAAGAAAAATGAGCAAAATGGTAAATTTATCCATGGATACAACTTGATATATTCTAAACTGACACCATGTGTGATCAAAGGACCATGGTATCTTTCTCTTTGTATACTGGTAATCTTTGTGTTATCTTTCTTATTCACCTTCACCACCCAAACACTTTCTGAGTTGACTTACTACCTGAATCAATATCATTTATTCCATATTTTCTCAATCTTTTCAACCTCAATTTGACCATGCTTGTATGGATGAGCGATTGGAAAACTTCCTAGAGTAAACATGAAAAAGAATAACGATACGATTCCATTAATCACCAAAAAAGCCCCTTCTGTTCCATTATTCAAACCAAGAAAGAAAAGTAAACAAAGGGCAATTGCTCCAACAAAAGGATATACTCCTCCGTTACTTTTCTGAATAGTTGTAAAAGTAACTGTGTATTTATTACTGTTTTGAGGAATCCATTTATCTGCTTTATTATGGGATAACTTTAATGAAATCAGAATTGCAAAATAAGAAATCAGCATAGAAATTGCAAAGAGTAATAACTTTAATAATATTTGCTCGCTAATACTATTGTGAATAAAAAATTTTTTCAGCGCATCATAGCTAACCTTGAAGATTGGTTGAACGATAATGACTCCCATTGTTGCACTTACAGGTCTGCTGGGTTTAATCTCGAATTGGTTATTATTCTTTTCAATCTCCACCATGTCTACTGTAATCGTATCTGTTTTTAATCCCCAGTAATAACTCTTGGGGCTTATTGTACTCGTATCCATGACATACTTCTTCGATTCTTGATCTATCTGAACAATTTGAAAGCACATCATATTTGAATTTTTAAATTTTAATTTCACATTTACCACACAAACATTTTCTGACTAATTTAACAAATCTTGTTTCAATTTCGCAAACACTTTACAATATTTCATTTCCAATTCAACACTACTTTCGATAATACAGCCGACATTTCTACTCGACGATTACTTTTTTCAATTTCATTCATTGATTATCCTCCCGTTGTTTAAATATAGTTAAATCTATTTGAACAGCCTCATCCTTAGATTCCATTAGTATTGAAATTCCATAAATTGTTCCACTAGAGTAATCTAATATTATTCGACAGGTCGTATCTTCTGGCATATCGTACTTATTTTTAAGATATTTATAGAGGTCAGAATGATTTTCAGGCTGGTAGATAATATCTCTCAATTCAGTTTCAGCACTCTTAAAGGTTTCTTTTATATTCAAGGAAGCGAAATAATCTCTTTGTACTACCAAATTAAGAATTTCTTCATCATATAAAGGAGTTACCTCCGACCCATAATTTAACTTCCCATTAGAGTAAGTAACAGGGACCGTCTCTTTATTACCTTCGATATTTATTGTATAGTCACCCTTAATGTCAGATTGGCTAGTATCTAAGAATACTTTATAATCCTTTACTACGTTTCCACTCTCTATATAAATACTATTTTTGTAAAGCTTTAATCCATTAAACTCCTTCTTGTCTTGCTCTAAAAATTTAAACATAGGTTCAAAGGTTTTTTCAAATTCGTACTGTTCTTTTGTTCTGTTTTTGGGAATGGTTTCACCACCCAAACTACATCCATTCAATGAAAACAGCGATACCAGTATGATTACCAAGCCAGAAAGCCATAATAAATGTTTATATTTTTTCATTTATATCTCCAAAATCACGAAGCTTAAGTCTATTATAGCATGAACATGCTGAAAATGACTTTCTATAACCATTTAGATTCATTCATAAAATGCATTTAAAGGCAATTGACCTATTGATAGGAAAACTTGATAGTTTAAAAGTTTTAACCTTACTCTTGTACAAAAAAAGACATTCAAGAAAATCTTAAATGCCTGTATAAATAGTATGTCAAGAATATTGCTTGTTAAACTTCTCCTAATCGGAATCGACATTAAGAAATCTTACTGTAAAGCCATTATCGGTATATAGAAACTCTACTTGCAACACCATATCTACTAATTCAGAATTTGAAGTCAAATCATAATCAACAGCAAACCCAGTCTGGTCATCATAATCATAAATTTCTAATTGAGAATACTCGTAAGGCGAATTAAAATGACACTCCACACCATACTCATCAATCGTGTCAAAATCATTCAATTCTAATGTCTTTTCAACATAACCAAAGAATTCATTTAAATCGTCAATCTCTGACTCATCGACATAATTCATAATGTCATCGTATTTTTTCAGGTGAATAGCCTTTAAAATATTTGTGATAACGTCTATAACTTTCTCTTTTTTATACATATCAAGTAATTCCATCGTTGCCACCTTTCTACTTAACTAAACAATCATTTTCCTGCTATGTAAAGCTCCCATCGTTCAATGACTTCCTTTAACGGCTCGTCTAGATAGGAATAAGCCTGTTCCTTGATCCAGTCCGGAATACCATATGCTGCCTCAGCTATGCTCCCCGTTATTGCAGCAAGTGTATCACTATCGCCACCAAGGGAAATGGCATTTCTTATAGCATCTTCGAAGTCTCCACTTTCTAGAAAGGCAATAATGGCCTGAGGAACCGTTTCCTGGCATGTTTCGTTGAAATGGTATCTAGGGCGGATTTCATCTAAAGTTTGGGATAAATCATATCCGTATTCTTTCTCTATATAATCCTTGATCCGTCTTTTGCACTCTGTTGGATTGTTCTTAATTGATTGCTCATAGTCCCCACAATAACCTCCAAAGTAATAACGACACAGAAAGATCGCATCAGTTGTCGCCATGGCGCCTTTGATCCCTTCCGGATGATTATGAGTAATCTCTGCAGAAAGTCGCGCAAGATTTCTAGTTGATGGCATCATACCAGTTCTTGCACAAAAACCACAGTCCATGACCCAAGCACATGGAGAAACACGCATAGCGGAACCATTCCCAAAACTATAATAAGGTTCACGGTTGTCGCTTTCAATCCAATTACTAAATCTAGCACCATATCCTGCATCGGGATACATCTTGCCATATTTCTTCATAGCATCAATAAAGTCATCCTCTTTACCACCATTCATAATAGCCTCAGCAACTGCGCAGGTCATGACAGTATCATCCGTGAAAAAACAATCCTCACGAAATAAAGGAAAATCCTTCGTTTTGATATTGTTCCATTCGTAAACAGAACCTACAATGTCTCCGATAATTGCTCCCAGCATAAGATACCTCCTTGTGAACTATTGGTTTAGACTGACTTTTCTACTTCCTATACTCGTTTATTCTATCGGCATATTCGGTCAAAAGATCCTTTGAATAAATTTTTTCATTACTTGAATTTTTAACCTCTTTCCAAAGAATAGAAGCTACTTTTAATTTGTTTGAGTAGTTGCAACTATTTT
>ERZ772955.775-NODE-775-length-23009-cov-5.265705_pt1 | contig 23009 bp, 25 predicted proteins | sample MGYA00511133_ERZ772955 | MGnify/ENA primary metagenome ERZ772955 (study PRJEB29015, sample SAMEA2737914) | human oral metagenome | biome: human oral; feature: human-associated habitat; material: dental | place: China | collected 2149 ... | reverse complement strand
GGCTTAATTTCAAGACCCTTGATTGATGAAAGCACATAAAAGTTAAAAGCGAAGGGTTGAACCGATAAATAAAAAAAAAGTATGAATGAGTGGAAAACAAAAAACTGAAAAGTTTTAGCTCAGGAATACCCGATAAATATAACAATATAAAATATATATAGTATGGAAAAGAAATCTTTCCCAAGAGAAATAGAGTGGCTATCACTGACATTTGATAAAATCACAGAAAACGTAAACTTTCCTGATGATGATGCAATAAATCAGTCTTATGATGACTTTGTAGAGCAGTATATCAATGGAGAGACCCCACAAGTACGTTTGTTATGGTGAACTATTCCTAAAAATTATACCTATGATTATAACGCAGTATATAAATCAATTATGCCGGAATATTATCAATGAACGCTTTAATTGGCATAAGTACCTTCAACCAAAAAAATATTTTGGTAAGAATATATGTATAGTGCCCCTTCATGCTTCTTATGGTTTGATAGGATATACTATTTACTTTCCTTATTCTAAAGAACCTATACCCAATATTGAATATGATTGGGAAATGAACTGTCTTAATATAGAAGGAATAGATTGGAAGAAATGGATAGCTAATGCAGAGAAAAACTTTTTACCAACAATATTAGACCTTATCCATAGTTGATATAACTACCATTTATTACAAGTTATAATAGACATTTGATGTTTAGAATATTTAACAAATTATTATCACAATGCGCTTTATTTTGATATATTAAAAAAAGTTGTATCTTATGTAGTATAAATAAGAAAATAATAATTATGAAAACAATTGAAAATCTTTTGGAAAAACTTGAAGGTGTTGAAGTTCACACTGCAGGCACCGGTACAATATATGTTTATCATAACGGCTTAAAAGTTAGAATCTCTGACCATGAGCGGAACTATGGTGTACCTAATCGTGGTGTCGATAAATGTTTCTACACACAAGATGCTTGCGGTACAAAATTCGACATTTACAATGTAGTGGAGCAGGTTGCCGAATATTTGAATATTGAAATAAAAGGTACCCTTAAAGGTATGATGACGAGAAAATTTAATAAAGAAATGAAAACTGCTGAAAAGTTGTATCAGTATAAAGTAACTGAAGAACAGAAACGAGTAGAATGTCAAGCTAAAAGAAAAATAGAAAGCAACAAGCTAAAAGTTGTCATAGCGACAAATAAAAGCGAAGTTGAGAACATGCTTTTTGAAGCAGAAGAATACGGCGATCTCGCAAGTAACAGTAAAAAGCGTCGCGAACGGACAAGAAAATACTTTAAAAGAGTATTTGTAGAGAAATTTGGATTCGACCCCGTATTTTCAGAAGTAAAAGAAATAATGGGATAAAATACAAATTACACCTTATATTTTGCTAACAAATATAAAATAAAAGTTGATATATTAAATAAAGGTTAAATATAAGATAAAAGTTATTTTAATGCTTGTGTATATAAAATATATTTTATATATTTGCAACGTAATAACAAATAAAGACGGTGAGACACACCGAATAAACTGTACAATATTATGTTAATTAATAAAGATCTGATTACTGCAAAGACGGAAGAGGAAATAAGAGAACAAGTTATCTCACAATTAAGAGAGAAAGGTTATATAATAGTTAGCTCTGCAAACGAAGCAAGAGAAAACCTCGCCTACAATAGCGACAGAGATACCACAGAGGTAGAATTAGAGGAAGACGGCAATTCATTCTCTGTCGAAGTAAAGAATGAAGATGAAAAAGGGTATTACACCGAAACTTTTAAAGTAGTCGTTACTGCATACTATGAGGATGCGGGAAGCAACGACTATTTCTATCAAGTAAAAGTAACAGAACTATAAAAAATAAATAAAGTTATGAGAAAGAAATATTACATCACAAATATAGAACTACAAAAAGGAAATTACAATCAAGGCGACACTTTAACATGGGTATATGGAGGTACAGAATACAGCTGTACGGGTGAATTTTATGTAGATAAGAAAGGTTATCTGCACCACACTTTCACAACGCCAAGAGGAAAAGAAATTGAAATAAAAATTAAATACTAATACAGTGGCGGGGGCAAAAGCCCCCACTAAACAAAGTATGGATATTAAAAAGAAAATAAAAGAACACGGCTGGACGCTCGAGCGGCTTGCATCTGAAATGAAAGTCAAAGGCGGCACTAAAGGTGTTTCGCAGCCAGCTATTTCAAGTATTATAAATGGCAACCCCACACTTGATAAATTGCAAGAAATTGCAAATATTATTGGCATATCAGTAGCAGAGCTACTTGTCAATGATAACGAGCAGGTTAATTCGTTTCATTGCCCCCATTGCGGAAAACCCCTTAAAATAACAATACATGGATAAGTACATATTACAAAAGAGCACAGCAAAGCCCAATGGCTGGGTGCTGACAGACACCGAGCATGGTATCGTCGTTACCTTTGAGGAAGGGCGTTTCAACGACACACAAAAGGTAACAGTTCTTGAAGACGTATCCAAACCTTCGCCCACTGATTTAGCTCGCATTATGGGCGAGCTAGCAGACTGGGTGCTAAAGCATCACCCCGATAAGTTGTTTTAGCACACGAAACACTACACTAATCACATCAAAGAGGGTGTGTCAAAACTCGTTTTCAGCTAAAGACAGTTATCATTTTGTAAAGAATAACCGCTACAAAGAGTTAATAACTCAATAATATCGGTTACTTTAATATTTATGAGGGAGTGAAACTGTTAATATGAAAGGAAACTTTTCTGAATTCTTAGTTTTGACACACTACCTTCTTATATGCTTTTAACTGGTACGGACACACACTTTCAGTCTTTTCTTTTATACATGGAATGTAATACACGTTGATTTACAAACATTTATGATAGTGCGCAAATGTAAAATCACCTACCAAATACTCCTTTTTTCACTGCCAAATCCCCCCCACTACTCACTAAAAGTACCAAATTTTACATTAATTAATTACATGGCAGGGGTGTATTAACACGTGAATTCAACAAACATATAAAATACTATAATTATATAATGCTATACTTCATTGCTATAATACAAGAAGGTACGCCTATTATTCTTACTAACTTATTCAATATAGAAAAACACTATCCTTCAATTAATTACCGTAATCACAATCTATATAAAGGTTATATGAAATTACAAGATAAATCAAAGAAAAGCTATAAAAACAACTTGATTATACCAAGAAACAATAAGTTAATATATGTTATAGTTAGAATAAGCGTGAATATTATCAATTATATTTTTTAACTTTGCCAACGTAATAATGTTACCTATTACATTATATAATGTGGATTATGATAAATAAAAGAAAGAACCATTCAAGACCGTTGAACCAGATTATTTAAAGTGTCATCGTACAATGCTTCTTCCCTCGGACTTCCATTTTAAAATGCCACCTAACAAATTGTAGGTTTTAAATCCAGACATCTTTAGTATTTTACAAGCTCTTGCTGAACGCTTTCCAGAACGGCAATAAACAGCTACTGGTTTCTTTTTCTTAAGTTTTTGGTTAGCTTGTACAGCAAATGTATCTTTCAGAACATCTATGTTCTGTGCACCTTTTATGTGTCCTTCCTTATATTCATTTTCGGTACGAACATCGACAAGCTGTACTTTACCGCTTTCTATTAATTCATCAAACTGGGTGGCATTTACATCTACCGTTGCTGTCTTGGAAGAACTGCAGGCGATAAAGCCAAACAACGCGCATAGAATTGTTGAGATAGAGATGCCACTTTTAAGAATAGTTCTCATAGCCGTAATTCTTTTTTATGGCAAAATTAAAGAATTCGGGAATAATCTTGTGATGTATATAGGATATTTATTCGTATTTAAAAGATATTAACTTTATCTATAAATAAATATTTAAAGTTCCGGATAATTTTCTCTTTTTTACTGCTTAAATCATTTTTTTACCGTATATTTGCAAATGTAGAGTATTCTACACATTGGTTTTCGGGAATGAGGAAAAAGTAACAATGCAGCCTCTCCCCTACTAATTTAAGATGGCAAATAACATAAGAAACAATAAACATAACTATGAATAAGAAAGCGATACAGAAAAAACTATCATTAGCAATTGTGTCATCTGCAGTCGTAATGAGTCTTTCTGCATGTAAAACCCCTAAACAACAGTCTAATATGCAGGTTATTAATCTTAGCTCCAATGCGAAGTTTGTTTTTAATAAAAAAGGTGAATGTACTGTTAAAAATAAGCAGAAAATATCAGAAGAAGAATTCCAGAATCTTATTGGATTCGGGGGATTTATGTGGGTTTCTACACACATCGTTTTAGAAAATGGACACTTAGATACTCAGGACTATTATCGTTCTTTACTCGGGCATAGTCCTATAAATTATTATTTTAAGGATGGAAAATGTCATACAATCATGTTTTCGTCAGCTAATGGCAAAACTGTAAGTTATGAATACGATTATAAATATGATGCAAAAATTAATCGCCTAATCATAAAAGACTTTGCATACATGGATATTATTGCATTATCAGAAGGCTCAATGGAAATACTTCAGCCCATGGGATTCTTCCCCAACGGAAAGCCTCGATATGCCTATTCCATTTATAGGCGAGCTGATGATGCAGAAATATCGAGTATCTTGATGCGTTCGGGTCTGCTTAAACCAACCATAAACTTAGACGAACTGACAGAAGAAGAAAAATAAATGCGATAAAAAAAATGCGCACACAAGAGAAGATAACCACTCAAGTATGCGCAATTCTATTTTATAAAGAAACCTTTATCGAACTGTTATATGAAAGCAACCTTGGTGTTTTTCGTATTTAATATGACAGCGTCCTTGTTTACGTAGGTCATTTAGGACTTCACTAAGAACCCACTTCAACGTGTCATCACGTACACGACGAGTTATAGGCGAATACTTATTGTAGGCTATATCGAACGTTGTTCCATAAAGGTGGCAACTATTTTCGGTTGCATTGTGGTTGTAACGTCTCAGTCTTTCTACGTCTTCTTTGGTTCGCAAAACGCTTGTAACCAATAGCTTTGTAAGTGGAATATTCTTCACTTGAAGGCTGTCGAAGAAGTTGCGCCCAATGTCTTGAAGCAAGACAGAGGCTGTTGGTACAAGATACGGAATGCTGCTCGACAAACGTTTTACATCGAAGAAAGGATTGCTACCTATATATACAAGTTCTTTTTTGCGCAACTCTGCATCTTCTCTGTTTATAACTGCCTTTACAGCATACTTCATTGCCGATTCCAGTTGTACATGTTGTGAGTCGGGAAAGCTCTCATCGTAGTTTACTACACCAATAATACGGTGCTTTATTTCTTTCCCGTTTGCATCGAAAAATTGTGTTAAACCATTACTCGGTACAAAATTTTGAGCAGCTATTTTAGTTTCGTTTGCAAGCTTGTTATTTCCATACACGTTTGGATATGTGCATGTTGTGTCTTTTAGTGAAGTTTTTTCTTTAACTGCATAAGACGGTTTAGCCACGGAAGGAAAAATAAGTCTGACAACTGCCAAGAAAGCTGTTGCAGCCATAAAACCTATTAAAAAATTATTCTTTGTTATTTTCCATTTTGTTTTCATTGGTACAAATATAGGCACAAAAAAGATATCTCCCAAACAAAAACTCCATATTTTTGACGATAGGTTCCAAAAAATACTGTTGCAGGATTTTGTTTTTCAAGGATCTGATGACATTAGTTTAAAAGCACTCAACCAAATTTAAAGGAACTACAGCTAAAGTCGGAATGCATCAGAATCACCAATTCCAATACATTCCTCCATATAATTATAAGGACAATGCTGGCTAATCGGGAAGTAGCTGACAAGGCTTCTCAACGAAGAAAGTTGCTCCGTGTTCCATCAAGAACTCTTTGTCGCGGAAGCCCCATAGCACGCTGGCGCAAGGCATATCGCAGTTTTTGGCAGTCATAATGTCTACATCGCTGTCGCCAATATACACCGCTGTTTCTCTCGATACTCCTAATTGGCGCAAGGCTTCAATCACGGTGTCGGGTGCTGGCTTCTTCTTTATGTTTTCTCGCTCGCCAATAGCCACTTCGATGGTGTCGGGAAAGAAGTGTCGGGCAAGTTCTTGTGTGGCAGCATAAAACTTGTTGCTCACAATGGCGAGTTTCTTTCCACGTGCCTTCAGCTCGGCAAGTAGTTCGGGAATGCCCTCGTATGGTTTGGTGGTGTCGAGGTTGTGCTCAAGATAATGTTGGCGGAATGTAGCATAAACATCTTCGAACAGTGGATTTTTGATGCCGTTTGGAATCGCCCTTTCCATCAGTTTTTTTACGCCGTTGCCCACAAACATTCTAACATCTTCTATCGAATGTTCGGGCATATTGTGTGTTCGTAAAGCGTAGTTGGTACTTGCAGCTAAGTCTTTCAATGTTTCGAGGAGTGTACCGTCCAAGTCGAAAACATACGTTTCAAATTCTTTCATTGTCTTTGTATTCTATTGTAGTATGCCTGTTTGTAGTGAAACAGACAGTATTTCTCTTTTATTTATCTTCTGTTCTTCTTCCCCTTGTTCCAATTATCGTTTTGCTTGTACGGCTTCTTTCGATGACTTCTCCTGTCATCGGCAGGGCTGCTTCCTATGGCTTTAGGGTCGTAGTTTACCCTTCCGTGGAAAGGTTTGTTGTCGTACAGTTTTCCTATAAGGTCGCTTCTGCCTATCCGTTTCAGTTCGCGTTCAATGTTTTTCCGCTCTTCGGGTTTGTACCAAAAGAAGAATTGGCGTTGTGCCAGCTTCTCGCGAGGAGTCTTTGCTGAGAATATGGGTTCCAGCGTGTAGGGGTCGTAGCCCGAATACCACGCTTCGGTGGAAACCGTCATAGGCGTTGGTGTGAAGTCTTGCACCTGTTCCAAGTGAAAGTCAAGGTCTTTTGTAATCACTGCAAGCTCTGCCATATCTTCTTCCTTGCAGCCAGGGTGCGACGAAATAAAGTAAGGAATAATTTGTTGGCGCAGGTTTTCTTCCTTGTTTATCCTGTCGAATATGCGTTTGAATTGGTAAAACTGCTTGAACGAAGGCTTGCGCATAAGTTGCAGAACACGGTCTGACGTGTGCTCCGGTGCAATTTTAAGTCGTCCGCTTACGTGCTTCTTAATCAATTCGCGTGTATATTCACGTGCCGATTGGTTGGCTTTCTCGTCTTTGCTGTCGTGCAGCAGCAAGTCGTAGCGCACTCCCGAGCCAATAAAACTTTTCTTAATGCCAGGCAGTGCATCTACTGCTCTGTAAATTTCGATCAGTTTGGAATGGTCTGTATTCAGGTTCGGACATATTTCCGGGTGTATGCAACTGGGTCGTTTGCAATGTTCGCAAGCCTTTTGGTTCTTTCCTGCCATACCGTACATATTGGCAGAAGGCCCGCCTAAGTCTGACAGATAGCCTTTGAAATCGGGCATCTGTATCACCTGCTTCACTTCTTTCAGAATACTTTCCTTCGAGCGGCTTGCTATGAATTTACCTTGATGAGCGGATATTGTGCAGAATGCGCAACCACCAAAACAGCCTCGGTGAATGTTCACACTAAACTTAATCGTTTCGTAAGCAGGTATCACCTTGCCCTTGTATTTGGGGTGTGGCTCTCGTGTGTAAGGCAAATCGTAAGCCGCATCTACCTCCGCCGTACTCATTGTGGGGTAGGGAGGATTTACCACGATGTATTGTCCGTCTACTTCCTGCAATATGCGTTGAGCGTGTTTTTTGTTCGATTCCTCTTCGATGTGTCTGAAGTTTTCCGACTGAAACTTCTTGTTGTGCAGGCATTCTTCGTGCGAGTGCAGCACAATGTCGTCAGTCTTGATACCTTCTGGTATATCTGCTTTCTTGCAAAGATAGGCTATTTGTGGTATTTCCTTGATGTCCTTAATGTTTCTGCCACTCTCTAATTCTTGCGCAATGCTGACGATTTGCTTTTCGCCCATACCATAAATAATGACGTCGGCACCCGAATCGCATAGCACACTCTTGCGAAGGCTGTCTTTCCAATAGTCGTAATGGCTCAGTCGGCGCAACGATGCTTCGATGCCTCCCAGTACGATAGGCACGTCAGGATAAAGTTGGCGAAGGATTTTTGAATACACTATGGAAGGGTATTCGGGGCGCAGGTCGTGGCGTCCGTCGGGTGAATAGGCATCTTCGGAGCGTAAACGTTTGTTGGCGGTGTACTTGTTTACCATTGAATCCATTGCACCGGCAGAGATGCCAAAGTATAAACGTGGACGTCCTAACTTCTTGAAATCTCGGAAATCGCCGTGCCAGTCGGGTTGCGGCACAATGGCAACGCGGTAGCCTGCGGCTTCCAAGGTGCGCCCAATGACGGCAGCACCAAAGGCTGGGTGGTCTATATAGGCATCGGCAGAAAACAGAATGACGTCTAATTCGTTCCATTTCCTTAGCTCCACCTCTTTCTTCGTAGTAGGCAGAAAGTCGGTGAGCATAAAGCGTGAGGTTGTCGTTCGAACTTCGCGCTCCTTGTTCTTTTGTTCTCCTGTGCTTGAATCTTTTCGCGAAGGCTTTGTGTTTTGGGCTTGTGCCGCTTTGTTTTGCCTTCTTGTTGGTCTATTGTTACTCAAATTATGTTACCTCTATTTAAATTTCTGTTTGCCCTATGGAAAACACGTTAAAATTTATACGATATTTCTATATGATAGGACAGAATAAAAAATATGACGTCATATTTTTCTGAACACCTAAAAAGTGGGTCGGAAAACTCTATGATGCGCTTCCTTCGATTTGCCCTTCTTTGGGTTGTTCTTCAGATTTCTGTTCTTTGCTATATTGTTTGTAAAGGTCTACAAGATTCTTCAAACCCAATGCTTTCATATTCTGATGGTAAATCACATCTAAGCATAGGTCGAGCAGTTCTTTGTCTTTCCCTGCCTCTGACTCCAACAAACTGCGTACATTCAATTTCAGTTTATCGAGCACAACTTCGTCTACTACTCCGTTAGAATCGATAAGATTGGATAGCAACGAATATTTTTCTAAGGTTGCAAGGTGCGTGTTGCTGACCTCTATGCTTCTCGTGCCAGATGTATTTGCTTGAATTTTGTGCATAATCCTTCGTTTTTATTTATGTTCAACTTCGGTATTGACACCTTGTTAATTCAACAAGTAGGCTATGATGCCTCGCATAATCCTATTGCGTACCTCTCTGTTCTTGATGCATTCGAATGGAAATGCCATAACGAAAGTGCGAAAGTCGGTACCTTTATAGGCTACTGCTGCACTTGTGTTGTCGGCATACGTCATTACGCTAAATGCAGAACCTGAAGGCTGAAGTATGTCGGGCGAATAAGCACCGTAGTGCTGCTCGTTCATAGTTCTGTATATATCGAATTGTGAACCTAAGCCAATGACGGTGGAATTGTAATTGTTTTGGTTGCTTCCCACAGCTGAAACCTTGAAGAATCTGGCAAGCCATTCTTGCTCGTTGCTGCTCGTCATATCGGTGGCAAGGTATGCACCGTTTGCAAAAACTCTGCCACCACGGTTTAGATAGTTTGCTATTTGGGTTTGCATATTAGGGCGGAGAGCCTTGTAGAAGTAAAGGCTGTGGCCGTCGTTTTTCTCTAATCCCAACGCCAAGTCTACGAGAGCATACTTTTCAAGTTTGACGTAGCCGTTCTCAATTGCTTTGCTTGAGCAACTCACAATGTTATATTTACCACTGGTTGCAATTGCTTCGGCGTGCGTTTTCACATAATCAAAACTGTTGCCTGCTATGAACAGTCCTGCAAGTTCGTCGCCTCCAAAACCTAAAGCCGAAGGACCTTCCTTGCCGAACTGCGTTCTATCGAAGTTGCTTTGTCTGCCATTCCAGCCCGCAGTTACGCCGTAGCTTACCCCTGGGTCAGCTTCGAGGTTGAAACCTTGCTCTGTATCATTGTCAATAATAGCGGGCGAGGAAAGACGATGGAAACCATTTACTATCAAGATGGTCTGTTTTGCACCTTCTTTATGGTATGCCGACAATACTTCTGTTGGGAAACTCTCTCCTCCGTGGTTGCACGCTGTAACCCTGAAGTTGTACAATACGTTCGGTTCTAATGTTATCTCGTATGAATTACCATTAACATTTATACCGTTGTCGAAACCGCTTGTGCCTGTTGCCATATATATATTGTACGATGTTGCCTTTGCCGTTGGCTCTAAAGGGTCGTTTACTCCGTTCCATTTCAAGCGCACCTTGTCTTTTGAAACGTATTCTATTCTAAAGTTGTCGGGGGCTAACGGCTGCACGATGTATGGTCTTTTATGAAGCGATGCCGTGTGGCGGAGAATGCTTTTATAAATGGAACGTGCAAGCGTGAACTTGAAATTAGGGTCTTGTCCTAACCTCATATCGCCAAAATTCTGATGCGAAAGTGTCTCTATAATTGCCGATGGAACTTCGGGCAAGCGTGTTTCGCTGTAATTAGCGTCTTTTACGCCACGCGTGTTCCATACTTTCTTGAATGTACCTTCGATGTCTCGCTTTGCATTTGTTACGAGTTGGTTGGCAAAAACTTGAGAAGCATTGCGCGAAAGTCCTGTCCCCAATGTAGGATTTCCTTGTTGTGTAGTACAAATAGACAATGTTCCAACCGTAGTTCCGTCAGCTTTCACACCAGCATCGCTATGCACGCCCAAGGTCAATTCTATTGGAACCCTCAGTCCTTCCTTGTTAGGAATGTAGGAAGAACCGCCCGCAAGCCAGTTTGTATAAAGCGAACGTGTGTTTATATCGTCGTTGTAATCGTTTGTTCCGTTGCTTCTACTGACTACATAGCGAGGTGCACCAGCCCATTGTGTGTAGTATCTTGCGCCCTCAAGCGTGCGGGGCAAGCCACTGACTTGTCCTCCTCGAACAATGTTTCCCATACCGCCACCAAAGCGAACAGCATCTGCAGTAACAAAACCTCTGCGCTTGCTGTGGTTGGTCAGTACTACACGGTTGTAGATATTGCAACCTTTGTCGAATGCAAACGTACCGAGATATACCCAAGTGCCGCCTCCCATTTGTTGATTTACGTGGAAACGAGTTTCTTGTCCTTTATGAAAAACAATATATTCAGCGTCGTCTACACTCTTCTTTACTGTCTTGTAGCTTACATAAACAGCATAGTTTCCGTCTTCGGGAATAATGGGTTGATAGGAAATATGACTAAGTTTGCTGCTTCGTTTCCTTGATTTTATTTGTCGGACAGAGCCTGCTACAAATGGATTTTCGCTGTCTGCGTATGTCCCTTGATGAAATGCGAAGCCTGAACCAATAGCATCTCCCCATTTCTTTTTATTGTTTACTTCCTGATAAGTAGCTTTACCATTTGCTCTTGGATTGTCGTTATCCACTATAACTTCCTGTTTCTGCCAATCGCGTTCGCGAGGTGAAACAACAACAGCACCTGCGTTCTCCAACATTGGGAAAAGGTAGGGAATTACAATGGTTTGCGTGTATAAGTCTTCTGTGGTTCCGAAAAGATTAGGGCGTTGCCATTTCCAAACTCCTTTATTCGCATCGTAATAACGACCATGCGATGACCAAATCGAAAAATGTCTGCCATTCAATCCGTCTGTTATAGTGTTTGGGCGAGAAACATTCTCTACCCATGGCTTTCCTTTGTATTCAGACTTTCCCCATACTGTTTTATTTGTTTGGGCAAATCCGTTCCAAACAAATGTAGTACACATTATGAGAGTTAAAAGTTTCTTCATCATTCTTTTATTTCTCCTATGGTAAACAACTCTGGGTGTTTGCCTTTGAAGTCTTTAAAATACAGTTTGATAGTTTTCATATCCTCCTCAATATCTCCACTTGGCAAAATAGATTGGTTACATACAATGGTCTTTTGTTTGTAGTCCAACCCATAAAGAAGGATAGGAATATTAGCTTTTAATGCTATATAATAAAAGCCTTTCTTCCATTCGGGGTTTAATGAACGTGTACCTTCAGGGGTAATACACAATCCAAAAGAGTCTGCTTTTACCGCATATTCTGCTAAATGGTCGGTCATACTGGTGTGCTTGCTTCTGAAAACAGGTATGCCTCCCATTCTTTTAAACAATATACCCAAAGGCCAAAAGAACCACTCTTTCTTCATTAAGAAGTTGCTCTTTATGCCTTCAGCTCTGCTATAAAGCAGTCCGATAAGGAAGTCCCAATTGCTAGTGTGTGGAGCAAGGCATATAATAAACTTGTCGGGGAAGTCGATAGTTACTTCCTTTTTCCATTTCATACGCTTGTAAAGAAGCCATGAAGCAAGTTTTTTCAGCATATTATACTAAGTTGCAGATTTGGTCAATTATTTCATTTGCTTCTGCGTCGAACTTCTCTCTCAAATCTTTGAAGTAGTCTTTTGCCTTCATTCCTGGTTCAATGTGTGAAATGCGACCTACGTAATTATTGCGCAAAAGAACGATAGAAGTCAAAAGGGCTTCTATATTTTCTTTGTTCACATTGTCGCCATAGAGCGATGCAGCTATGACTTCTGTAAATAAATCGCCACAAATATAGTTTATTGTGCGCTTGAGATTTCTTTTATTTCCCATTTTTTGTAGAATTATCTATCCGTAAACTCACTTTTATGATTCAAAGATAATATAAAAAAACAGCAAAAACAAATATGTATCAAGAAAATTAGTGTTATTTTTTTATTTTATCATTATTTATTCCTAATTGTCAATTTAAAACATTACTTTTGCAAATAATATAGATTGTTTCAATAATAACTGTTTTAAAAGATTAGAAGATGGAAACGAGTGCTTTACAAAAGGAACGTGCAAGCTATCAGCCAAAACTACCCAAAGCTCTTAAAGGTGCTGTAAAGATTAAAGAAGGAGAACCTACCCAAAGCGTAGATAACCACGATGAGATAAAGAAATTATTTCCAAATACGTATGGTATGCCTCTTGTTGAGTTCGTACCAGCTGAGAAACAAGATTCTGTTAGAATAAATGTTGGCGTGATTTTATCTGGTGGACAAGCTCCTGGTGGACATAACGTAATTTCTGGTTTGTTTGACGAGTTAAAGAAATTAAATCCAGAGAATCGCCTATATGGTTTTCTTATGGGACCTGGAGGATTGGTAGACCACAATTATATCGAAATCACAGATACTCTTATTAACAAATACAGAAATACAGGTGGATTTGACTTGATAGGTTCTGGACGTACAAAATTAGAGAAAGAAGAACAATTTGAAAAAGCATTAGAGATAATCAGAGGACTTGATATTCGTGCTCTTGTAATAGTAGGTGGTGATGATTCTAATACTAATGCCTGTGTCCTCGCTGAATATTATGCAGCTAAGAATTATGGAATACAAGTTATTGGCTGTCCAAAAACAATTGATGGCGACTTGAAGAACGACCAAATAGAAACATCGTTTGGTTTCGATACAGCTACCAAGACTTATTCTGAACTGATTGGAAATATTGCGCGCGACTGCAATTCAGCACGTAAGTATTGGCACTTCATTAAATTAATGGGACGTTCTGCATCTCATATTGCACTTGAATGCGCTTTACAAACACAACCTAATATATGTTTAATATCTGAGGAAATAGAAACAAAAGATTTATCTTTGAATGATATAATTGAAGATATTGCTAAGGTTGTTGCTCGTCGTGCACAAGATGGACGAAATTATGGAGTAGTCTTAATTCCTGAAGGACTTATTGAGTTTATTCCTTCAATCGGCAGACTCATTGGAGAACTGAACGATTTGCTGGCAAAACATGGAAACGATTATAAAGATCTCGACATTGAGAAGCAACGAGCTTATATTATAGAACACCTTTCTGAAGAGAATAAAGCAACGTTTGAGACTCTTCCTGATGGAGTCGCAAGACAATTGTCTTTAGATAGAGATCCCCATGGAAATGTTCAAGTTTCACTTATTGAGACAGAGAGACTTATCTCTGATATGGTAGAGATGAAACTTAATAAATGGGCAAAACAAGGCAAATATAATGGACACTTTGCAACTATACATCACTTTTTAGGTTATGAGGGACGCTGTGCAGCTCCATCAAACTTTGATGCAGATTACTGTTATGCACTCGGGACTTCAGCAGCCCAACTTATTGCTAATGGAAAAACAGGTTATATGGCAATTGTCAAGAATACGACTGAAAAAGCCGAAGACTGGATAGCCGGTGGTGTGCCTATAACTATGATGATGAATATAGAACGCCGTAATGGTGAATTGAAACCCGTTATTCGTAAGGCTTTGGTTGACCTCGAGGGGGCTCCTTTTAAGGAATTTGCAAAGTTACGTACCAGGTGGGCAACGGAGACAAGCTACATTTACCCAGGACCTGTCCAGTATTGGGGACCATCTGATGTTTGTGATCAGACTACACGAACATTAGCATTGGAACAAGGTAAAGATGTCTTTGTATATTAAATAAGAAACAATGACATAAAAGTCAAGTAATGAATATTCCTAAAACAATCGGCCCGCTTTGTGCTAAATTGCGTAAGATGCCTAAATGGGTATGGTGGGCTGGAGGAATACTCATTGCTTTAGTATATTGTCTCTGCCTTTATTTATTTTTAGTTGCTCCTTCTGGATTTCGTTGGCGTGCAATATATGGAGATCCCGATTATCCTGATGGCTATGAAATACATGGTGTTGATATTAGCCATCACCAAGGAACTGTTAATTGGGCACGTCTTCGTAACGCACTTATAGAACAATCACCAGTTCGTTTCGTCTTTATGAAATCTACAGAGGGTGATAGCCATGTAGACAGAAACTTCCGCATAAACTTCATCAATGCAAAAGAATCGGGACTTATCCGTGGTGCTTACCATTTCTGGAGTAACAGTTCTTCTCCTCGTCGTCAAGCTTATTTCTATTTGGCAATGACACCTTTGGAAGCAGGCGACCTGCCCCCTGTACTTGACATAGAGACAAAGCCAACCAACATCAGTACGGAAGAGTTCCAACAAAACATTCTGACATGGTTACATATTGTAGAAGATAAATTCCATGTAAAACCTATTATTTATACCTATTATAAGTTTAAAGATCAATATCTATCTGATTCTCGTTTCGATGACTACCCTTATTGGATTGCCCATTACTATGTCCACAAGATGGAATACCCGGGAAAATGGCTTTTTTGGCAACATACGGATGCAGGTAAACTTCCTGGAATAAAAGGTTACGTGGACTTAAATATCTTTAATGGTTCTTATTATAACCTTATGCAACTGCTCATTCCCGAAACTAATCCGGTTGAAATGTCAGACACACCCATCTGTGATTCGACCTCTGTTGACTCTTTCTCAGTCCAAGACTAATAGCCTTCTCTTCCAATAAGGCTACGTCTTCTTCATAAAAGCCACTTAATATTAAGTATCCTTGTGGTTTCATCGCTTCTACAAAAGAGGGCATATCCGCCAGCAATATATTGCGATTTATATTTGCAATGACAATGTCGAATTTCGTTTCAGAGAGTTCCTCAATAACTTGCTTATCTCCTTCTTTTACTTCAATTACTACATCATTGGTTATTGCATTCTCTGTTGAATTCCTCACACTCCATTCATCGATGTCGTATCCACAAACTTTTTTTGCTCCACATTTGGCTACAACTATTGACAGAATTCCAGTCCCACAGCCACAATCCAGTACATTCTTCCCTTTTAGATCCATATCTAATAATTGAGATACTATCATTTGTGTTGTTTCATGCGTCCCTGAACCGAAAGCCTGTTTGGGGTCTATCCTTATAATTAAAGGTTCACAGCTTTCTGTATCTGCCACCAACGCATATGGTTCTTTCTCTTTTACACTACAGATGAGGCAGTTGTTGTTAATAATAATGGGGGCAAAGCCTTCCTTCTCCCATTCTTCATTCCAATTTTTATCCTCCGCCTCTTCTACCTTATATTCTATTTGTATATCAGGCAGAATAAAGTTGGAAATAGCTTCTTTTAAAGTTTGCTCATCAAATACGCTTTCAAGACAGTAGCCTTTCACTACGTTCTCTTCTTCCGAAAACGAATCGCAGCCAACTTCACCTGCCATTGCAACTAAAAGCTCGCGTGCCAATTCTGTATCTGGTGTTATCTTGAACGTAATCTGTAGATATCTCATTATACTTAAATTTTTACGTGGAAACTTGTATGTGGTGTTATTAGAAGAAGTCCGCCATCTCTTTATCCAATAGCTTTATCCCTTTTTCGGTACAAATACTTCTTATGTATAACAGAATAAAAGTCTTTAATATCTCTTTGTAGTTGCACTTATTGTATAGAAAGTTCGCCATTATGTAATCGCCGGAGGCAGCAGTAAGACTACTATATAGGTTTATATCTATATTGGACAGGAAATACCCCTCATCAACTCCACGTTCTATAAAATCGACAAGTTGTTCGTGCTCCTTATTTTCCCGATCAGCAAAATAGATTCGTAACTTAGGATATCGTCCCAATTCTTCATAGAATAATGGATTAACTCTGTTAAACTCTTCGGTCTGCAGTCTTAATACATGCATAACAATGTTGATAACGTTGAGACCAGGTTTATCAAACTTCTCTATCTCTTCCTTTTTGCGCTTATCATTCATCACCACAACTTCATAAAGCAGGTCTTCTTTATTCTGATATACTTCATAAAGTGTTCGTTTCGATATTTTCAAACATGCTGCTATATCGTTCATTTTCACTTTACGAATGCCATTCTGAAAAAACATCGTAGAAGCTAATGAAAGTATCCTCGCTTTTAGCTCTTTTTTATATTCATTTTCTATTATCATTGCTATCGTTTATTAAGCAATACAAAAATACAAAAATAATATCACTAATACTATCTTTATTGTTTTTATTTCGTAACTTTGCGCAACCATACGCTTTTTGCGTGTAAATTTAAGTCAGTATTAAAATCTTATTATGGTTAAAATAACAAAAGAGGCGGCACTTGCGTATCATGAGAATGGCCGTCCTGGAAAGATAGAAGTTATCCCTACAAAAGCTCATAGTACACAAACCGATTTAAGTCTTGCCTATTCGCCTGGAGTAGCATACCCTTGTTTAGAAATTCAGGAAAACCCAGACAACGTTTACAAATATACCGATAAAGGAAACCTTGTTGCAGTTATAACAAACGGAACTGCTGTTTTAGGACTGGGCAACATTGGTGCTATGAGTGGAAAACCCGTTATGGAGGGTAAAGGGTTGCTATTTAAGATTTATGGCGGCATTGATGTTTTCGATATTGAGATTAATGAAACTGATCCCGACAAATTCTGTGAAACTGTTGAAAAGATAGCTCCTACATTTGGTGGAATTAATCTTGAGGATATAAAGGCTCCTGAATGTTTTGCTATTGAAGAGAGACTAAAACGCACGTTAGACATTCCGGTGATGCACGACGACCAGCACGGCACAGCAATTATATCTGCTGCAGGTCTGAAAAATGCGCTCGAAGTTGCTAGAAAAGACATAACAAAGGTTCGACTTGTTGTAAATGGAGCGGGTGCTGCAGCCATCTCGTGTACGAAACTATATGTAGCTTTAGGCCTAAAGAAAGAGAACATACTTATGTTAGATTCGCACGGAGTTATTACTGCCGACCGACCGAACCTAACAGAACAAAAGAAGCTATTCGCTACCAATCGTAAAGATGCACACACGTTAGAGGAAGCCATAAAAGGTGCTGATGTTTTTGTAGGACTCTCAAAGGGCAATATCCTTTCGAAAGAGATGATACAGTCTATGAACAGTAATCCTATCGTATTTGCGCTGGCTAACCCCGTGCCTGAGATTTCGTACGAAGATGCGATAGAGGCACGACCAGACGTTATTATGTCTACTGGACGGTCCGATTATCCAAACCAGATTAACAACGTTATTGGTTTCCCCTATATCTTTAGAGGTGCTCTTGATGTGCACGCTAAAGCCATAAACGAAGAAATGAAGCTCGCTGCCGTGCACGCCATTGCCGAACTGGCTAAGCAACCTGTACCTGATGTTGTGAACGAAGTGTACCACGTGAACGAACTCACGTTTGGACCAAAATACTTTATACCGAAACCTGTAGACCCACGACTGATTACCGTGGTAAGTGCTGCTGTGGCAAAGGCTGCAATGGATAGCGGTGTGGCAAGAACGCCTATTAAAGACTTTGATGCATACAAAGACCGCCTGATGCAAATGCTTGGACAAGAAACCAAACTTACTCGCTATTTACACGCAACTGCTGCACGCCACCCACAACGAGTTGTATTTGCCGAAGGTGTACACCAGAATATGCTGAAGGCTGCTGTACAAGCAAAGCAAGAAGGAATTTGCCAACCTATTTTGTTGGGACACCCCGACCGCATTAAACGCATAGCGAACCGACTGAAGCTCGACCTGACTGGCATTGAACTCATTGATATGCGTGCCGACAAGGAACAGCGACGCAGAGCCAATTACGCAAAGCACTTGGCGGAGAAGCGTGCACGCGAAGGTTACACTTTCGATGAGGCTTACGACAAAATGTACGAACGAAACTACTTTGGTATGGCGATGGTTGAGAGTGGCGATGCTGATGCTATGATTACAGGACTCTACACGAAATACAGCGATACCATAAAGATTGCAAAAGATGTCATTGGCATTCGTCCAGAATACAAACACTTCGGCACAATGCACATTCTGAATACCAAGCGTGGCATATACTACATTGCCGATACGCTGATAAACCGTATGCCAAACGCCGAAGCACTGGCAGACATAACGCGCCTTGCCCACCACTCTGTAAAATTCTTCAACGACGACCCTGTTATGGCAATGGTATCGTTCTCTAACTTTGGTAGCGACGAGGGAGGTTCACCACAACAAGTGCGCGAGGCATTGGCCATAACACAAGAGACGCACCCCGATTGGTTAATAGACGGCGAAATGCAGATAAACTTCGCATTAGACAAGAAGTTGCGCGACGAGAAATATCCTTTCACACGCTTGAAAGGTAAAAGCGTAAACACGCTTATTTTCCCTAATCTTGCTTCAGCCAACAGTGCCTACAAGCTGCTGCAAGGCTTTAGTCCAGAAACCGAAGTGATTGGGCCAATCCAAATGGGGTTGAACAAACCTATCCACTTCACTGACTTCGAATGTTCCGTTCGCGACATTGTAAACATCACGGCAGTTGCTGCCATTGATGCGTACATAGAGAAAATAAAGAAGAAGCAATAAGTAGTCTGAAACTACGTTTTCTTATCGCACAACACACACATTATTGTAGGTGGGTTCTAAATTTACTTTTGACGGATTTTACTGTACTGGTATGCTTTACGTGGAAATTTTTAGAACATGCCTATAATATAGACTCGCTTTACTGCTTCAGGTAAGGTAGCGCTTGCATTCATGTAAAGTAATGGGAACTTAGCAAAGAAATATCCATTACCGAACAGAGAGAAACTCCTCTCCCACTCTTCCGTTCCTTGCTTCATACGCCGAAAACAGAAGGATAGAGGTATGAACATTTCTCATAAGGATATCTATATTAGATAACATCCTTACTGTCAGTATATTGCAAAACCTATTGTTTTGCATTCCAAAAGAGTAGGATTTACGTTGTAAAACAGACTCTTTTGCACCATAATTGAGTTTTAATCATTTACAGTGCCCTCGTTTCTATAGTTTACACTGATGGTGTTTAATGGTTTTAGTGACTCATATTAGGCGAAGGCACAGAATTTATAGAATGTCCGTAAAGCTGCTCTCTCTATAAAATTCTATTAGTGTCTATTGCCAATATTAAATAAAATATGTATCTTTGCAAACGATATAATAAAAAAATCTGACTAAATAACTCTGCGGGTACTAAAAGCCTATAGGCGGAGAAATGTGTTAGAGGACGATTGTTCCAACCTTTTAGTAAAAAGGGAGGAAGGTTTCGTTTTCTAAAAAACAAAATAAATTAAACACTATAACACATTCTCACGCAAGCATAGTTATTCGTAGCAGATTGCAAAATTCCCATCGTAGAATTTCTTATGAGAAGCATAACGAAACTACAAATCCACTATCAATATACGAAGATGGGAATTTTCAAGAATTACTTCATAGATAATCCATAAATAACACGACATAAAGATGTTAGAAAAATCATCAAAAATATATATTGCTGGGCATAGAGGCTTGGTTGGTTCTGCTATTTGGAATAATCTGAAAGCACGTGGATACAACAATCTTACTGGTTGTACCCATTGTGAACTCGACCTTACCAATCAGCAAGCTGTGGAAGACTTCTTCGCACAAGAAAGACCAGATGCAGTAGTTTTAGCTGCTGCATTCGTTGGAGGAATAATGGCAAATAGCCTTTATCGTGCCGATTTCATAATGCAAAATATGAAAATGCAATGCAATGTCATCTCGTGCGCATATAAATATAAGGTGAAAAAACTTTTATTCTTAGGTTCTACCTGCATTTATCCTAAAGATGCACCGCAACCTATGAAAGAAGATGCTCTGCTTACTTCACCATTGGAATACAGCAACGAAGAATATGCCATTGCAAAGATTGCCGGACTTAAAATGTGTGAGAGCTATAACCTGCAATATGGGACAAATTATATTGCCGTAATGCCAACTAACCTTTATGGACCTAACGATAATTTCCATTTAGAGAATAGTCACGTAATGCCGGCAATGATGCGCAAGGTTTATCTTGCAAAACTTATTCACGAAGGAAATTGGGACGCCATAAAAGTGGATATGAATAAGCGGCCTATTAACCCTGTTTCTAAACTCGCTGAACAAATTGGGAACGAGAATGTAGATGGCAATTCTTCAAAGGAACGTATCTTACAGGCTTTAGCTTTCTATGGAATTGAAAACAATAAGGTAACACTCTGGGGAACGGGGACTCCTTTGCGCGAATTTCTTTGGAGCGAAGATATGGCTGACGCCTCAGTTTATCTGTTGCTTAATGTAGACTTTAAGGACATCATTGGCATAGAAAAATACTCAAGCGTTTTCTATGGTGTGAAAGCTGACGGAGAAGTAAACAGAAATAACAGTGAAGGACGTGGCGGAGCAATACCATCATTAGGAGAAATTAGGAATTGTCATATCAACATTGGTACTGGTAAAGAGCTAACTATAAAAGATTTGTCTGCATTAGTGGCAAAGACAGCAAACTTTACAGGCGAAATTGTCTGGGACGAAACAAAGCCCGATGGTACGCCACGAAAACTTATCAATGTAGATAAGCTTCACTCGTTAGGTTGGAAACATAAAGTTGAAATAGAAGAAGGCGTGGAGAAACTATATAAATGGTATCAGCACTCCTTAGAGAATTAATACCTTAATATAATAATATGATACTATTGAAATTACACATTAATATTTGCAACTGGAGTAAAATAAGATTATCCTTACTCTTTGTTTTATGTAATCTTACATTTGGTGAATCCTATGCACAGTATTACAGTTTTAAAACAGAAAAGTTTTATAAACATTGCCTATATGATTCAAAGAGAAAGGTTTATGCCAGTTGTGCAGATATAAATGGGAAGTGTTGGAAGATTGAAACAGATGCTGAAATAAGGAATATTGGCGAGTATGCAGTCTGTCTTAAGGCTGGAACATCATCAAACGGAGCTTCATATTTAACTCTTACCCCACCCCTTGGTAAATCAAAAATAAGAAAAATTACTATTATTGCAGATACTGGATCGAATAAGCTCTATAATAAACTTTTAAGAGCAGAAATATGTTTTGGTGATAAAAATGCTTGCTTTTCTGCAGCGTACCCGAATGATTCTATTACTTCATTCTCGCTCGAAAATATAGGTTATACCAACATATCAAAGATAAAAGTCTTTTATGATAAATCTAAAAAATACACTATAGCAATACATAGAATAGAAATTACAAACGAGGTTAGTCAAGACGAAGATAATTCAACAACTATCACGAGTAATAAGAACATAAAGAATAATATCATTCAGGTTACACGTACTCTTTCAAAAGATTATTGGAATACATTCTGCTTACCATTCGATGTAGATGAAGACTCTGTAAAATTGCATTTAAATAATCCAGAGTTGAGAGAATTTACAGGGAAAGTAAATGGTACTACAATGCTTTTTAAAGATACTACAGCAATTAAAGCAGGAGTACCCTATATCATAAAACCTTCAAAAGATGTTGTAAATCCAATATTCCGTAATGTTACTATTACGGAAGTTGAGCCAAAAACAATAACAGACGAAACAGGAAACTATGCATTTGTAGGAGCATATAGTCCAACTGAATTAAAAACAGACGGGACAGAACTTTTTCTTGGCGACAAAGATAATCTCTATAAACCGTCTACGAACGATAAAAAGATAAATGGAATGCGTGCATTCTTCAGAATAAGAAATGCATCACACGCAAAACAATCACAATATAATATATCATTAGATGGAACAACCACTATTGTTTTACACAATACAAACGATATTCCATCTAAAACACACGAGAGAGTTTACACATTAGACGGTAGACAAGTATATTCTACCAGTAACTTAAAAACAGGAATATATATAAAAAATGGGAGGAAAATATATGTGAACTAATATGAAATAAAAACTTTAGCGTAAACTCTATAATACTCTGTAACAGAGTTTAAAAAGAAAAGATATAAAACCTATAATCTTTACTAAAAATGAAACACAAAAAAGTATACGAGCAACCAATATTAAAAGTAATACATATTGAAAATTCAACATTCCTAACTGCAGGTTCTTCACACAATAGTGGAACTCTCCCCAGTGGAATGAATAATAACAGAAATATTGAATTTGGAACACAAATAGGAGAAGGCAACGCTAGCGGAGCACACTCCAAACCATTTGAGTGGGAAGAAGAGTAAAATATAGGTAATAATTATCTATACAGCATTTAGTAATCTGACATCTCGTTCATATATAGAACTTATTATTTAGTCCTCCCTTATAAACCTAATATTCTCCTGATTCATAGTATATTATCC
>ERZ772955.763-NODE-763-length-23215-cov-3.228929_pt1 | contig 23215 bp, 15 predicted proteins | sample MGYA00511133_ERZ772955 | MGnify/ENA primary metagenome ERZ772955 (study PRJEB29015, sample SAMEA2737914) | human oral metagenome | biome: human oral; feature: human-associated habitat; material: dental | place: China | collected 2149 ... | reverse complement strand
GTATCATCGTTGTCGACACTACTCTCTTCGTTGCAAATTCTGCTACTGTCATTTTATCTCATACGATTACAATAACCGTACACTCCTTTCTCTATTTTTCATATATTATTGCACAATATTTACTTTTTCATTTGCTTGTACAACATTTTGTCCATCAACAACTAACTGATCACCAGCTGTCAAGCCATCACCAGTCACTGCCGCATAAGTTTCATTTTGATTAGAAATATTTATCGGTATCATAACTGCTTTTCCATCTCTAATAACATAAATAACTTGCTGAACTCCTCTTACTACAATCGCCTTTTTAGGAATAATCAACCCATCTTCAGCTCCTGTTGCAATATTTGCTTTTCCATACATTCCACTTTTTAACTCTCTATCTGGATTAGGGAATTTAACTTTTACAATAAATTGTCTACTAGCTGAATCAGCTGAAGCTGCTATTTCATAAACTGTTCCAACAATTTCCTTACCATTCAATTCATCAACTTTTATAGTTGCTTGTGCTCCCATTTGAATTTTTTTAACAATTTCTGCTGGAACTCCAATTTCCAATTTCATTTCACTCTCATTAACCAATGTAAATAATTTTGCTCCTGCTGATACTTGTTGATGTCTTTCTAAATCCATATTTGCAATATATCCGCTAACTTTAGTTTTAATAACAGTTTTACTGTTAGTATCATTTGCTGTAGCTAAATTAGCTTGTGCCGAACTCAAACTGTTTCTTCTCGAAGATAATGCATTTACCGCTGTATTATAATTACTTCTAGCTGAATTTAAGTTAGCTTGTGCTGAACTTAATTTTGTTTGTGCTGTCAAGAAATCAGTTTCTGTAATTAATCTTTTATCATATAACATTTTATATTTTTGATAATTAATTCTCGCTTCTTCCACTGCTGCTTCTGCTGATGCTATATTACCTTTAGCTGCACTAATATCTCCATGTGCCGAACTAATATTAGATTCTGCCGTTCTTACATTTGAAACAGCCTCTCTAACACCAGATCTTGCCGCTTGATTATCAATTGCCACAATTACTTGCCCTGCATTCACATAATCACCATTTTTTCCATTAATTACTACAACTTCCCCACTTGAAGTCGCTGTATACGGTATTTCTTCTATCCCTTTTATCGACCCGCTCGCCGTGTATCCCAACGACATTTGATTTTGACCAATTACTTGCACTTTTACTGGTCTTGCTGTAGATAAATTTCCTTTTGGTTTTTTCTTTCCGCATGAAACAGTAAGTAATGCCAACACTATCATTACTATAATTGCTTTTTTATTTATTTTCATTTTTCCTCCTATTTCCTATTTCTATTTTTCTTATTTTTCAATAGTCATTTATAAAAATTTATAAATTTTAATTATTCTATTTTTTTAAATATTTCTACCAAAACAGAGGAACTCGTTTCTATAACCCTTCCAAATGCAAATTTTTTATCTAAGTCTTTATCTGACAGCTTAATCTTTAATTTCCAGTCATCTTTTGGCATAAATAGAGGTATACAAAATATATCTCCTGCATTAACGATAATTTTAGTCATAATTTAATGAGATTTAATCTTGTTGATGCTTTTAGGTTAAACCCTACTAACAATGAATCTGCTTTTACTATCCGCGGGGTTGACCGATGACGGAGAGTGGAAGGAGAGCCGTTACCAGTGCAAAGGTAAAACTTTTTTCGATATATTCCCCTTACGACCGCATCGTTTTTAATCGTTCGCCCGTGGACGCTCGCATGTTTTTCTCATTTTTAGTTGTTCGTCCGTGGACGAACGCATGTTTTTTTCGTTTTGGGTTGTTCGTCCATGGGCGCTCGTGTGTTTTTCTCATTTTTGGTTGTTCGCCCGTGGACGCTCGCATGTTTTTTTCATTTTTGGCTGTTCGTCCATGGGCGAACGGTGTTTTTTCAACTGATTCTATTGGTGCCAAATCGTGTTCGAAAGTATTTTTATCAAGGTAAAAGCGTTGCAGTTTCGTTTCTTTTTTATAATTTTGCAATCGTAAATTATAAGTGCATATTGCTTACAGATAGAAAAATTAGAACTTGTTCATTTTAGAAAACATTATGAATAGCTTTGCGACAGCTTAAATTCTTCGCATGCACGACACAAAAAAAGATTTGTATTCCACCTATTAAAATTCCCATTATAATGAGAAAATTGCAGAATATTAGATGCATCCATCGCTTAGGAATGTTGTTGTTTCTGGGCTTTTTGTGCATGGGGCCATGCTGTTTTTCGGCTTTGGCACAGACGCAAAACGAAGTCAAAGTGACCTTGTCGCTACGCAATGCCACGGTTGAAACGTTTGCCAATGAAATTGCTCGTCAAACGGGTTTGACCATTTCCTATGCGGATAACGATGTGAAAGCACTTAAGGGTGTTACCTTTGATGTGCGCGAACAGCCTTTATCCAGCATGCTCATCACCTTGAGCAACCAACTTCCCTTAACTTATCGCATCGAAGGCAACACGCTTTATTTGGGTAGCAGCAAAGCCAATCAGCGCAAGAAAGGCATTTATGGCCAGGTGACCGATGGCAATGGCGAGCCTTTGGTTGGTGCCATCGTGCGTGTGGAAGGTGTGAATGGCGGTTTTGTGACCGATGTGAATGGTGAATATCAAGTGCAGACCGATTTAAAAGAAGCCAAAATTACGGTGTCGTCGGTGGGCTATAAAACCGTCACAAAGATGATAAAGCATGGTGCTTCGGGCAATATCGTGATGCACGAAGACACGCGCGAAATACAAGAAGTGGTGGTTACGGGCTACGGCACGAAGAACAAAAACTCGTTTACCGGTGCGCAAGTGGCCGTCAGTCGCGACCAACTGATGAACATGGGCACCAAGAATGTGCTGCAAAGCCTGTCGGCTTTTGTGCCGGGTATGGTGGTGCTCGACGATAACGTCAAGGGTTCCGACCCCAATAAGTTGGCCGATATCAACATTCGCGGCCGTGCCACCTTCGAAGGGCAGGCCAACACGCCCGTCTTTGTGGTCGATGGTTCGCAGGTTTCTGCCGAATATGTCTACGATATGGATATGAACGACATCGAGTCGGTCACGGTGTTGAAAGATGCTTCTGCCTCGGCTTTATATGGCGCCAAGGCTTCGGCGGGTGTCATTGTCATCACCACCAAGGCTTTGAAGGGTGGAAAGTTGAAACTGAATTATAGCGGAACGGTGCGCCTCTCGACGCCCGATTTGCACGATTATCATCTGCTCAATGCTGCCGACAAACTCGAATACGAGCGTCTGGCGGGCTTGTTTAAAGACAGCGACCCCACACGGCAATACACGTTGGATCGCGATTATGCACGGCTTTTCAACGAGGTGCAGCGTGGTGTCAACACCGATTGGCTGTCGAAACCACTTCGCAATGCTATCTCGCAGAGCCACAGCGTGAGCTTGGATGGTGGCGATGAGCGTGCCAAATATAATCTCGGAGTGCGCTATGGCAACGATGCCGGTGTCATGCGCGGGTCGGATCGCACACGTCTCTCCACCAATTTCAAGCTCTCTTACAATGTTTCGGGCAAATTCTTTGTGTCGAACAATGCCACGATTCGTCGGTAACGAGCAACACTTCTCCCTATGGTGATTTCGGAACTTGGGCGCAACAAAATCCATACGAAAATCCTTATACGGCCGATGGCGAGCTGCGTAAGTCGTTCTATCACGACATTGCCAACCCGCTTTACGAAGCCTCTTTGGGCAGTTATGGCAAGACCAACACCTTTGAATTCCTCAATACCACCAACGTGCAGATTTGGTTTGGTGAGAAATACCGATTGGATGGCGACTTCTCTATCGACAGAAGCAAGCAGGACTCGCGCCGTTTTACGTCGCCTTTCTCGTATAATGAGATCTTGACCAAGTCGGCCGATCAACGCGGTTATTTAGACGACAACTGGGTGAACACCACTACCTATCAAGGAAAGGTGATGCTCTCTTATAATGATTACATCTTTAAGAAGTTGTTTTTAACGGCTATGGGCGGCAGCAGCATCGAGTCGTCTTCGGTTGATGCTGCAGGCTATCGCTCCATCGGTTTCTATTCCGACAAGCTCGGTCATCCGGGTTTTGCCTCGACCTATGCGCTCAACAGCCACCCATCGGGTTCCGATACGCAATCGCGTGGCGTAGGTTTCTTTGTCAATGCCAACACCATTTGGGATAACAAATATTTCTTAGACTTGATTTATCGTTACGAAGGCTCTTCAAAATTTGGTAAAAACAAGCGTTTCGCACCATTCTGGAGTGTGGGCGGCGGATGGAACCTTCACAACGAAAAGTTTATGAAAGGGTTGCCCATTCAGTTGCTGAAGCTCCGTGCCAGCGTGGGCTATTTGGGCAATATTAATTTCAATCCCTATCAAGCACTGACCACTTATAGTTACAGCAACAGCTTGAATTACGGAAAAGGAACCGGTGCTGTGCCCATCACCATCGGCAATCCCGATTTGAAATGGGAACGCACTTTGAGCACGAATATCGGTGTTGACTTCACGGCCTTGCGCGGAAGAATCGACCTCTCGGCCGACTATTACATCAAGAACACCGACAATTTGCTTTTAGATATTACGAAAGCGCCCTCTATCGGTGTGACAACCTCGCGTGAAAACATCGGTGAGGTGGAGAATAAAGGTTTTGAAATGCGCCTGCGCACCATCCCCATTCAGAATAAAGATTGGCAATGGTCCATTGGGTTCACCTATTCTTATAATAAGAACAAAATCAAGAAAATCAGTAATGCGCTGCGCGAACAAAACGAGAAAAACCTTGCTAAAGGTGGCGTAGCGCCGCTTCCTGTGTATGAAGAAGGCCAGTCGCTCACAGCCATCAAGGTGGTTCCTTCGGCAGGTATCGACCCCATCACAGGACAAGAGGTCTACATCAAGCGCAACGGGCAATACACCTTTGTGTATAGTCCTAACGACAAAGTTATCTTTGGCGATAGCAACCCTTATGGCATTGGTGCCATCAACTCCTATCTCACCTATCGCAATTTCGCATTGAGCGCTTCGTTCCAATACTCTTTTGGTGGCGCCTTGTACAACGAAACGTTGGCATCGAAGGTCGAAGGTGCCAATCCTAAGTATAATGCCGACCGCCGTGTGCTGAGCGATCGTTGGAAAGAAATGGGCACCATTGCACGCTTTAAACGCATTGATGACACCACAACACCCAACCAGACTTCACGCTTCATCGAGAAGAACAACTATCTTCGCATGAGCAGTTTGTCGCTTTCGTATGAAGTTCCTGTGGCATGGCTACAGAAATATGGTCTGCGCCGCATGTATTTAGAGTTGCTCACCAATGATTTATTCTATCTCTCTACGGCAAAACGCGAGCGCGGTTTGTCCTATCCTTACGACAGAAGTGTAGAGTTCTCAGTACGTTTCTCACTATAAAAAATGGTATAAGAATGAAAAAGATATATCAATATGTCTGCCTGTTCCTCTCGGTTGTCGCATTTTCATCGTGCAACGACTTCTTGGATGTGCAACCCAAAGGGCAGTTAGAGCAAAGTAAGATGTTCGATGATATGATGGGTTTCGAGGATGCTATGTTTGGCATCTATGCTAAAATGGCAGCCGGCGACCTCTATGGCGAGAACTTATCGTGGGGCATGATCGACCAGATTGGGCAGCAATTTGGCTATGACAATCCGCAAGAACTCACCTATCATTTCAACCATTATGACTATCGCAATCAGCAAGCACGCAATGTGATTGATAAAGTGTGGGCTAAACAATACGAAGTCATTGCCTGTATCAATAATGTATTAGTGCATGTAGACCAAAAAAGTTTTGCGCCCGAAGAGCGTAAACACATGAAAGGTGAATGTTTGGGGCTGCGTGCTTTCCTGCATTTCGATGTGGCACGCCTGTTCTGCAACGACTATACACGCAGCAATGCCACAACCGAAGGACTGCCTTATGCTACGACGTTCAATTTGAAAAACAAGGAGAAGCACACCTTGTTTGAAATATTCCAACTCATTTTAAACGATTTGAATGAGGCCGAAACGTTGTTGGCCGATGACGACGATGTAAGCTATGACGGCACTTTCCAGCGCGATTACAGCAAAGGGCGCGTGATGCTTTTCAACAAATATGCGGTGAAGGCCACCAAAGCGCGTGTGTATTACGCGATGGGAAACTACACCGAAGCTGCGCGTTGTGCACGCGAAGTGATTGCCGCCAATCAATTATTTAAATTGAATAGTGCGTCAACCATCGACGCTGTGATGCGCTTCCCTGCCAATAAAGAAATGATTTTTGGGCTGTATAACAACACCAAAGGCGAAGCCATTCGGTCTACGTTCTTGCGCTCAACGGGCAAGGGTTCTTATACAGAGGCGCGCCGCGATGTGAAAGATTTGTATGAGACGAACACTTTCTCTGCTTTGAGTTCCGACCTTCGTTACAGCACCTTCTTCCGCGAAAATGCTTCGGGAGGGACGTCCTCTTTTAGCTTTGTTCGATTAATCCAGAATGATGCTGAGGCGAAGTCTACCGATGCTTTGAAAGGCTTTGTGCTCATCAGTCTGCCCGAGATGTATTATATTTTGGCCGAGAGCGTTTATGATAGCAATTCAACCGAGGCCATCAGCTTGCTCAATCAAGTGCGGAAGAGTCGAGGGCTTGCGGCCATTGCCTCGACAAGAGTCGATTCAAAGGCTAAATTTGTGAACGAAATGCTGTTGGAGCGGAGACGCGAATTCCCGGGAATGGGGCAGACGTTCTATGCGTTGAAGCACTATAATCAGAGCTTTACCGATTTTAGAAACATCGACACCTATCAGCCTACCAATGACATTTTTAATCTGCCTTGGTCCGATAGAGAGCGTGAATATGGTAATCCATAAATGGTCTTATAATATAAACGAATGAATAATATGAAGAAGTCTGTCAAATATACATTTGCTTTGGGGCTGACCATGTTGGCCTTTCAAGCGTGCACCACGGTAGATTATGATGGTGAATATGCCAAAAAGGGCGAATATGACTCACAAAATCAAGTCTATTTTCATGCTAAAAATGACGCCGACACGCTTACCAATTTCTCGTTTGGTACGCTGCCAACAACCGTTACACGCGAGACCGTTCATGTGCGTGTCGATTTAGCTGGGCGGTTGAAAGCAGCGCCACAAGCAATTAAGATTGTGGTGGATAGCAAGAGCACTGCGCAAGAAGGGGTGCATTTCTTGTTGCCCGAACAACAGCCTGCGATACCGGCAGATAGCGGTTATGTGAACTACCCTGTGGTGCTCTTGCGTGACCATCTTAGCGATACGCAAAACGATCACATTCGCTTGGTGCTGCGTTTAGAACCTTCTTCAGAAGTGAACACACGCTTTGCCGACAAACTGAAATACACCATCACGTTTGATAATGTGTTGGAAAAACCCACATGGTGGGATAGTTATCTGAGAGCTTATTTCGGCATGCCCCCTTTCACACCTGCAAAATATCGGATGTTGTTGTCGTTTTATAACAACGACCCAAAAGAAATTGAGAAAGCAATGGGAAGAAGTGGCATTACGCAACTGTATAGAAATGTTCAGAAGGTGATTGCTTATTTCAGGGCACATCCCGAATAAGGCCACATAATATGCAGCATATTAGTGAGCAATAGCTATCTTTTTGCGACGCAATTTGCAGCATATTACAGCACATTTCATAATGTTTTAAGTAGCAGTGCATGGCACACTTGTAAAATAAAGAAAACTGATGATGAAAAAATATATATTTTTAGTGGGATTGTTCGGACTCCTTTTGAGTTCGTGTATCAAAGACGATTCTACCTATGGGGACGACAATGTGTCGCAATTAAGTTTGCAGACCCCTTTGGAGAAGACGTATACGTTGAACCAAGGTGAAGTGTTAAACCTTTCACCCACGGTGGTTCAGACCAACGCGCAATTACCCGTTAGCTATGAATGGGAAGTGAATCACCAAAAGGTGTCTACGCAACCCAATTTAAGTTATACGTGTACGAAATCGGGCATCTATCCCTGTCGGTTGAAGATTACCAATGGACAAAACATGCAACTCTATGAGTTCTCGCTCAATGTGGAGTTTGCCTATACGCAAGGTCTGTTTGTTTTGGCCGAGAAAGATAACCATGCTATCTTGACTTATGTGCCTTCCGATGCCTCGAGAAAGCATTTCGAGTTGGACGTTTTAGCACCCAATAATCCCGGAATTACTTTTGGTGCGCCTTGTTCTATGGCTTGGAACAAGAATTTAGGCAACCAAGATAATAACATTTTAGTGCTGGCAGCGGGCAATCCTTCAACCATCTACCAATTGGATGGTTACGAAATGGTGTCGACATTCAAGACCAATGCCCCCGGACGTGTGTCTCAGATTGTGCGCAGTTCGAACACCAGTGAGTACCTATCCATGCTGATTATCGACGGCGGATTGTATTCTTTGGCGGTGCGTTCAACCAACCTTGTGCCCAAAACGGGAGACTTCAGCTCAGTGTTGGGCTATGCTCCCACGTTTGCTGACGTGATGGCTCCTTGGTGGAGAAATGATTTATTCTATGCACATGCCGATGCTTATTTTGATAATTCACGTGGCGCATTGTTAGCCTATGGCATTGAATCCACGGTTGTTCCTAAGGAAATTGTGCACGGAACCTTCACTGATGAGACGTTAGTGGGCATGGGTGGTGTTGACAAACAGCGCAATTTAGCGGTCGTTACCCGTCATACAACGACCGGGAAATACTATCTTACGCATCTTTTCCCAGGCTATTATTCGGCAGATGCCAGCCGACGTATTGCGCCCAACGTGTTCTATCATGCCGAAATTCCTACTGCAACAGGCATCACAACCAGCTCAATCGTTCGTACAGCACGCAGCAAGAACCTCGTTTATTTCACCGCAGGAAACAAGATTTATGCGCACAATGTGCTGGCTGGTGCATCCATTTCAACCACACCGCTGTTCACTGTGGGGAGCGCTACAGAAACGATTGTCGACATGGTGTTCTCTGATGACGATGATAAATTGTATGTTGCAACAAATAGCACCGCAGGAACACTGCCTGGAAATCTTTATTGTTATGATTTACAAGCCAACACCTTGCTTTGGCAGAAGCCCAATGTCACGGGGAAAATTGTGAAGATGTTATATCGAAATTAATATTATAGGAAATTAATACATGAATTTTTCAGTGTTTAAATCTTCTTTAGGGGGAGCCTTGTTGCTCCTCTTCTCTTTGCAAACGCCTGTGGTCTGCGCAGGAAATTTTCAAGCGTTTTCGGCTTCAAAGCCTAAAAAAGAAACGAAATATGACCGTCTTTTTAAGGATAAGAAGACCGAGACGGCGCGCAGTAAGTTTATTACCGTGCACAAGATGGACAACCGTATTTATTTTGAATTGCCCCGGACATTGCTTAAAAAGCAAATGATGTTGGGGGGAACGATTGTGTCGACGACAGACCCCGATTATGTTGTTGTGGGAGCACACAACTTTAATCCCATCTTGTTTTATTTCGATATTCAAGACAGTGCGGTGGTGATGAAGACGCCCAACAATGTGTTGTTTCAAAATAATGGAGCTGACACACAACTTAAAGGTGCGTTGGCGTTGACTTATCGCGATGCCATTTGGAATGGATTTAACATTGCAGCCTATTCCAACGACAGCAGTGCGGTGGTATTTGATGTAACGTCTTTATTGGGAAAGCCCAATAGTGCGTTGGCTGTGATGCCTACCAAAAAAGGGAATTATGCACTCAAAGCAACGCCAAAATCAGAGCTGTCGTTCATTCGTTCGGTGAAGAGCTTTGACACGAACCTCACCATTACAAACGATTTCTCGTATGGCATTTCGAAATCTTTGATGTCAATGCCCATCGGTGGTGAGATGCCTACGACCGTAGGGGTGAGCTATACGGTGGCTTTATTGCCCGAAAGTGCTATGCGCCCCCGCATCATGGATTCGCGTATTGGTGTGAATTCGTCGGTTCGTTTGGAAATTCCTAATGGCGGAACAAAGAGTCAACGCATTTTTTATGCACATCGTTGGAATTTGGTTCCAAAAGATAAAAAAGGCTATGCTAAGGGAAAATTAACCGAACCCGTAGTGCCCATTCGTTTCTATATGGACGATGCCTTCCCAGAAAACTGGAAGAAACCCATTCGTGAGGGTGTGTTACAGTGGAACAAGGCCTTTGAAAAAATAGGGTTTAAGAATGCGATTGAGGTAGTAGACTTCCCACAAAAGCGTGGTGATTTCGATCCTGATAATATTGAGTATTCGTGCATTCGCTATGTTCCGAGTGGTGCATCGGCTTTGCCTTCGAGTGATATTCATGTCAATCCTAACACGGGCGAGATTATGGAGGCTTCGATGTTTATCTATTCAAATGTAGAAACGTTGTTGCACCGGCAATGTTATGTTGAGACGGCTGCTGTTGATCCTTCAGTGCGTTCAAATCGTTTGCCCGAAGCAAAGTTTGCCGAAGCGCTATCTTTCTTGGTTACAAAGGAGATGGGTCGCATGTTAGGTGTTTTGGATAATCCAGGTGCCTCGGCCACTTATCCCACCGACTCGCTGCGCAATGCCCGTTTTACAACGACCATGGGGCTGACGCCTTCGGTGATGGACGATTTCCATTATAACACCATTGCACAACCTATGGACAAGGGGGTACGCTTGGTTCCGGCAGGTATTGGCATGTATGATTCATTCACCATCAATTGGAATTATCGTTATTTTAATCCCGAGCAAACCTCTATTAATGAGGAAAAGAAGATTTTGGAAGCTTTTGTTGATAGCAAAATTAAAAATCCTCGTTTAAGATATTATGATGCACGTTATAACAAATGGGATCCGCGTGCACAGTCAAGTTTGTTGGGAAGCGACTTCATTGCAACGGCTAACTACACGAATAAAAACCTGAGTATCGCCCAAAAGGGACTGACTTCTTGGATCAAGAATGATGAGGACAGCCGCATAAAAGAAAAACTTTATTGGGGAATTTCACAAGCACGCTTTGCACTTTTCCAGCAAGTGTTGAGCAATGTGGGAGGCATTTATATCAACAACATGAAGATTTCGTCGGGAGTGCCCCGCTATCAAGTGGTTTCCAAGGCGCTTCAGCAACGTTCTTTGCAATGGGTTTTGCAACAGGCGGTGCATTTCACCGACTATGCTGACCGCGCTTTCGAGCGTAAAGGTTTTATGGCCGTGAGCTATTACGACCAATCGTTGGAGTATATGGCTTATGAAATCTTGGCTGTTCGCACGCGTGTTGCCGTGTCGGCCTATTTAAATCCAGCCACCTACTCGCAGAAAGATTATTTCGACGATGTGTTTAACGTGTTCTTTAAGAGTGCTGCAGAGCAGCGTGCCCCGTCGCAAGGCGAACGCATTATGCAGCGCACATTTATGAACTATGCGCAGGCAGCCGTTTCGAAGGTAACGGGTAGTGGAAGTTCTTCAGGCGCATCGGGTGGGAGAGCAGCCTTTATGCAGGCTGAAACCAGCACTACACCAGGCTTTGGTGACCCAGGATTAAACCTCTCTCCCAATGTGGATCTCAACATTGCTGACAACTCTGAACTCTATTTTTATAACAGCTTGCTGCGTTTGCGCCCCTTGTTGCAGAAATGTTTGAAGACTAATTTACCTCTTGCTGCAAAGACGCACTATGAGATGTTGCTGTTTAAGTTGAACAAAACCATGGAGGTGAAGAAATGATGCAACATAAGTATGTTTCTAAGCGTGCCGTTTTAGGTGCAACACTGTTCGTTGTTTCGCTCGGCTTTTCGCTTTCTACGCAGGCTTTTCCTTTCTTTAAAAAGAAAAAGAAGGCCACGCCTATGGTGGTGAAAGATGCTTATACGCGTGCTATTTCGGATGCCAAGACCGATTCGGCCAAGGGGTCTTTCATCTCGTTTTATCGCACAGAAGATAGGCTTTTGGTGGAGTTGCCACCCCAGACCTTGGGGCGCGACATGCTCATTGGTGCGACCATCTCATCGGTTTCCAATCCGCAGTTTGCCGAATTGGGATTTAACAACGGAGCGTTGACGCACATTCGCTTTGTTGAAAAGGATAGTGCCATTGTGATGGAGGCGGTGAATTCTGAGATGATGGATGCGCTGCCAGGCAACACGCCAAAGCGTTCTGAAGAGCAGAACTATCGCAACCTCGATTTCTTTACGTTCCCCATCAAGGCGCGTAACAAGAAAACAGGAGGCATACTCTTCGATGCTTCGTCGCTGTTCTTGCGCGAAAGCCGCTATTTCCCCGTCATCTCTAAGTCAGCAGGTCCGTTTCGTGTGGATGCCGATTTAAAGGATAATCTGTCGCGTGTGACGGCAATGAAGGTGTTCGACACCAATGCCTGCGTGCAAATGGAGCGCAATTACATCACCAACATGAGCGGCGGGAGTGGCAATGTGGCCGTGGGCAACTATCCCGTTTCGATTGGGGTGAACTTCACGTTGGCATTGCTGCCCGAGAAAGCTATGAAGCCTCGGTTGAGCGACACACGTGTGGGCATGTTCTTAACGCCGAAATCCATTGTCAACAATGGGCTTATTGAGCGGGTGAGTTTCGTCAACCGTTGGCGCATAGAACCTAAAGACACGGCTGCTTATTTCGCGGGGCAACTCACCGAACCTGTGAAACCCATCGTATATTATGTAGAGAACACCTTTCCGGCATTATGGAAAAAGGCCATTAAGGCTGGAATCTTGCGTTGGAACAAGGCTTTCGAGCGCATTGGGTTTAAGCATGTGATGCAGGTAAAGGGTTTCCCTACCGACGACCCTTCATTCGATCCCGATAACTTTAAATATTCGTGCATTCGCTATTTGCCGGTGGCTGTGGAGAACGCTATGGGACCTTCCTGGGTTGATCCGCGCACGGGCGAGATTGTCACGGCCACCGTATTGGTCTACAACGACGTGGTGAACACCATTAATAACTGGCGCTTTGTGCAGACGGCACAGCGCGACCCTGCAGCACGTGTCGCGACCATGCCCGACAGTTTGATGGCCTCGACGCTCGAATATATCATTGCACACGAAGTGGGTCACACACTCGGCTTCCCCCATAACATGGGAGCTTCGGCAGCATTCCCCACCGATTCGCTGCGGTCGGCCACCTTCACACAGCAATATGGCACCACACCTTCCATCATGGATTATGCGCGTTTCAACTACGTAGCGCAACCCTCTGACAAGGGCGTGGCAATGGAACCGCCCTTCCTTGGCGTCTATGATTACTATGCTTTGGAATGGGCCTATCGCGTGTTCCCTCATTCCAAGAGCTACAAAGACGACATCGCGCCGCTCAACAAGCTCGTCGAAGCCCATGCCAACGACCCCATGTATCGTTATGGCATGCAGCAAACGGGCGTTAAATACGACGATTCCTCTATCGAAGAAGATTTGGGCAACGACCCTGTGAAGTCGAGCAATTATGGGTTGCAAAACCTCACCTACATCTTAAAACACTTCGATGAATGGATTCCCGACGGCGAAGACGGCACGCGCAAGGCCGAACTCTATCGTGCCATGGCCTCGCAATCTTATGGCTACATGCGCAACGTCTATGCCCACATCAGCGGCATCCATCTCTTGCAGTCGTCCGAATCGTCGGGCCTTCCGCGCTATCAGGTGGTGCCCAAAGTGCAACAACGCACCGCAGCCCTATGGATGTTGGCCGAAGCTCGCCACTTTGGCAAACGTGGAGTGCCCGAAATCGAACAGCGATTGCCGCAGCTCAACAACCATCCTTATAAAATGCTCGAGAGCGGGGTACAAGAATATGCCCTCTCAGCCACGCCGCGTCTGGCACTGACCTATTACCTCGATTCCACGTCCTACTCGCCGTTGGAATATTGCGACGACGTGTATCGAAACGTGTGGGCAAAGACGCTGGCGGGCGATGAGAACTTAGACGAGACCGATCGTGCGCTGCAAAACATCTATGTGGAGAAATTGCGCCAGAATGTTGACGAGGTGAAGCAAATCGGAAAGGTGCGCAGCCTGCAAACCAACGCGCCCGATAGCGTGGCGTTCCTTAGCTTTGGTAGTGGGTATGGTGAGCCCGAATCGATGTGGACCGAGACCGTCGACCGCACTGCCGAATATATTTTCCACTACGCGCAGCAGCTCAAACAGCTATTGGAAGCGCGCATCGCCACCACCCGTTCGTCGGCCGTCAAAGCCCATTACGAATTGCTCTACGCCCGCGTGTTGCGCTATCTCAACGGCTAAGCACAAATTTGTTGTTTTTGGGGGTGATTCCAACGAAACGCAATACAATTTTGTTGTTTCGGGATTGATTCCAACGAAAAGCATTTTGATTTTGATGTTTTCAAGTTTGCAGGAACGAAAAAAGTGATCTTTCTTCGTTCCTGTGGGGTTGCATGCGCTGTGCTGAAGTGAGGTTGTCGAGCGCGATTACAGTGTTTTCGAAGGCTTAGCCAGCGGCGGTGCCGTTGTCCTGTTGCAGCTTCACCATGCGGGCAAACTCGCCATTCGCGGCCATCAGCTCGTTGGGCGTGCCTTGTTCGCTCACCGTTCCTCCGCTAAGCACCACGATTTTGTCGGCATTGCGCACGGTGCGCATGCGGTGGGCGATGATGATGACCGTTTTGTCGCGCACCAGTTCGGAGATACCAGCTTGAATCTTCGTTTCGTTTTCGGCATCGAGGCTGGCGGTGGCTTCGTCTAAAAGGATGATAGGCGCGTTTTTCAGCAGTGCACGGGCAATGGAAATGCGTTGGCGCTCTCCGCCCGAAAGTGTTTCGCCGTTTTCGCCGATGATGGTGTCATAGCCTTGTGGCATGCGGTGGATGAAGTCGTCGCATTGGGCCAACTGCGCTGCGCGGTGCACTTCTTCGTCGGTGGCATTGCGCTTGCCGATGCGAATGTTGTCGGCAACAGAGGCATTGAAAAGCAACACATCTTGAAAGACGATGGCGTAGTTCTTGAGTAGCGCCTCGGGGTCGATGGCAGCAATGTCGTGACCGCCGAGCAAAATTTCTCCATCGTTGATATCCCAAAAGCGGGCAGCAAGTTTGGCAGTGGTGCTCTTTCCGCCGCCCGACGGGCCGACGAGTGCCGTCACCTCGCCCTGTCTTGCCGTGAATGAAACATGGTGTAGCACCTGCTTGTCGGCTTCATAGGCAAAACTAACGTTGCGAAACTCAATATCGTAGTGCGTCAATGCAACATCTTTGCATCCTTGCTGTGCCGGCATCGTTTCAATCTCTTTCGTGCGGTTGATGCGCACGTCGAGATAGGAAAGCAAGACGAGGTTGTTGCACACCTCCTGAATGGGGTTGTAGACCATGGCCGAAACAATGAGAAATGCGAGGTAGACGAAGGGCGACACGTCACCGCGTTGCAGCAACCACGCACCCACGAGGATGACCGTTGGCATGCCCAACTTGAGCAGCACCACCGAAAGGTTGGGAAAGGTGCCGACGATGAGTTCGCTGCGTACAAGGGCCTGCTCATAGCGTTTCAGCCGTTGGTCGAAGCTGCTGCAATAGGCTTGTTCGCCACTGTATGATTTGATTTCCTGCACACATTCCAATCCCTCTTGAATTTGCTCGGTAATGCCGCGCTTGGTGAGATAATGCCGTGCGAAAACTTTGTTGAGCAGGTGGCGCGACAGCAACAGCGTGGCCAAGGCAAGCGGCACGACATAGAAGAGCGCGGCAGCTAATCGCCAGTCGTAGCAGAACAGACTCACGGCAATGATAAGTATGCTTATTATCGAAGCAAACAGCTGGGGCACGGCGTGTGAGAAGGTATGTTCAAGTTCGGTGCAATCCTCCATCACGGTTGACGTGAGGTCCGACAGATTGCGTTCGCCGAAGAACGCCAACGGCAACTGGCGCAGTTTCTCGGCAATGCTGATGCGCCGCTTGGCACTTTCGTTGTAGACGGTGGTGTAGGTGCTGTCGTATTGCCACCGCGCCACGAAAAACATCACGGCCGCCAGCACCGCCGCCACGAGCAGATAGAACCACAGTGTATGGCGCTGTAATTGTGGATGCGTGCCGATATATTCCATGAGAAAAAGAAACAGATAGGTGGGCGGCAACATCAGCGCCAGGTTCAGCAGCGTGGAGAAGACGATGCCTCGCAACAAGTCGTTTGCCCCTTTCTCGGACAGGGCAAACCGATTTTGAAAGTATTTCATCATAGTTGTATGCTTTTAATCGTTATAATTTCCATGCTACCGATTTTTGGTATTCATTCCACATTTTATAATAGTGTGCCTGCAACGCCATCAGCTCATCGTGCGTGCCTTGCTCGACAATCTTTCCGCCGTCCACCACCACGATATTATCGGCATCGCGCACAGTGGTGAGGCGGTGGGCAATCATCAACACCGTTTTACCGCGTGTGAGATGGGAGAGAGCCTGGCGAATGAGATGCTCGTTTTCGGGATCGGCAAATGCCGTCGCCTCATCGAGCACCACGATGGGGGCGTTCTTGAGTAGGGCACGTGCCAGCACAATGCGCTGCTGCTCGCCGCCCGAGAGATAGGTGCCCTCGCTACCGATGACCGTGTGCAAGCCTTGGGGAAGCCGGTCGATGATCTCCCGACTTTGCGACAGGTCGATGGCGCGCTCCACTTGCTCTATGGTTGCATTGGGCGAACCATAGCGCACGTTTTCCAAGATAGACGTTTTGAACAGCCGCGTGTTTTGAAAAACAAACGAAATGTTGCGCATCAGTTCGCCCCGATCTATCTGTCGCACGTCGATGCCGCCAATGCGCACACAGCCTTCGCGCACATCCCAAAAGCGGGGAATGAGCCGCGCGATGGTGGTCTTGCCGCTGCCCGAAGCACCCACGAGTGCCACCGTCTTACCTTCGGGAATGGTGAGGCTGATGTGGCTCACGGCATCCCGCTCGGCACCTTCGTAGCGAAACGACACCTGCTCCAGACGGATGTCGAAGGACTTGGCCGTCTTGGGTGTCGCGCTCTCGGGCAGCGGCACAACAGAGGTGAGCCGCTCTAAGCGTTCCACAGCTTCGTTGGCCATGAAAAGATTTTGGCTGAGATACATCATCTTCATGATGTTGCCCGAAATCACCGGTGCGATGAGCACATAGAGTACCACGTCGGCCACCACCACCGACGGCCGGCTGCCATGGGCCATCAAGAGGATGCCCACGGGGACGAGCACAAAGGCAAAGGCGTTGATGGCAACGATATAGCCCGACATCGGCGAGCGCCACTGAAGGGTGTATTGAATGACGAGGTCGCGGTAGTTGATGATGCTGTTGTAGAACCGTTTGAACGAGAACACCGTCTGCTGAAACACTTTCACCACCGGAATGCCCCGCACATATTCCACCGCCTCGGCACTCATTTTCTCTTGCGCGTCGAGATATAGGCGCTGAAAATCGTTGTTTTTGGGATTCGTCATATAGCCCATGATGGCGAATGCGCCCACGATGGGCAGCATCGAGGCCAAGCCCAACTGCCAGTCGACCGCCAGCAGCAGCACGATAACGCCGATGGGAGCCACCACGCTACCAGCCACGTCGGGCAGGATGTGGGCCAAGAACGTGTGGGTTTGCGCCGAATCTTCGTCAATGATTTTACGCATCCGCCCCGTGTTTTGGGTGTCGAAGAAGCCCAACGGTGCCTGCATGAGCCGTTCCATGGCGCGCCGCCGCATGTTGGTTTCCACACGGAAAGCCGCCAAGTGTGAACACATGAGCACCACAAAATAGAGCGCCACGCCGGCCACCGACACCACGAAAGCCGCCAGAGCATAGTCCCACAGTGGCGTTTGCGCGAGGTTGCCCTCGGCGGTGAGCAGTGTGCGCACCACAAGCCACAACAAAACAAAGGGAACGAGCGCCAGCAGTCCGTTAACCGCCGACAGCCCAACGGAGCAGGGCAGCAACCATTTGCGGCCTCCCATGTAAGCTCCTAAACGTTTGAGAGTTTTTATCATATCATGAATAATGTAGAATTTGGAAATGGGTTTGCTGCAAAAATACCGAGAATAAACAGCGCGCGCAATACCTAAACGTGGGTATTTTATGGCTTTTTGCCTTTCAAGCGCGCGTTAGTTACAGCGTATCTAATCTGTTTTCAAGAAAAAATACGTTAGTTACAGCGTATCTAACCCGTTTCAGCGAAAAAACACGTTAGTTCCCGGGGATCTAATCCGTTTCAAAGAAAAAATGCGTTAGTTCCCGGGGATCTAATCCGTTTTAAAGAAAAAACACGTTAGTTCCCTGGGGGTCTAATCAATTTTTAAACAAAAACACGTTAGTCCCCGGGGGATTTTCAATTTTCGAGTGGGGAACAACCGCCCGAACCTCCGTACAGCAAAAGTCCGCAACCTGCGTTGCCATCCGCTTTGGAGAAGCGCAGTCGCCGCAGAGGGAAAACAAAAAAGCGCCGTGTTCATTGGCGAACACGGCGCTTTGATGATGTTATGAATGGCCGTTATTGGTTGACAAACAGCACGCGCTTGTTCAAATTGTCGAGCTTCTCTTTCGTCTTGGCAATCTTCTTCTCATAACATTGCAGTTTCTTTTGGCTCTTTTCCAATTTCTTGTTGGCCTTTTTCGCGGCCTCAAGCTGCTTAATCGTCTCCTTAGCATCTTTCACCGTGTTCGAGGCATTCGAGGTGTTGAAAGCTGCGGTCGCTGCATTTGCCTCGGCGTTGAGCTTGTCCACCTCTTCATTCAACTTGATGTAATTGGCTTTCTCCTTTTCATAAGATAGCTGCAATTTATTCAACTTTGTCGTCAGTTTCAACGCTTCTTTTTGCGCCGTCAACGTGTCTACAACTGAATTTTGTGCGCAGCCCGCGATACCCAAAAGTATCGTCATGGCCACAAATAATAACTTTTTCATACGTTCTAATGCTATTTAAATACAATCTAATTCGCAGCGCAAAGATAAGGAAAGATTGAATAGCTTGCAAAGGAATTGGCATTTTTTTTAATCGCGCGTAGCGTTATCGTTGATGCAGCGCAATTTTGCCGCAACCCATCGAGAATTTGGGGCGCCTGTAGCAGGATAGTGCGGACAGAATTTCGCTCGTTCGCTTTTTCTTATTACCTTTGAGCAAAACTCTTAAGCGTATGAACAAGCAAGAACTTATTTCTCAGATTTTTCAGAAGAAGTCGTTTCTCTGTGTCGGTTTGGATACCGATGTGGAGAAGATTCCCGCACATTTGCAGGCGTCTGACGACCCTATCTTCGAATTCAACAAGGCCATCATCGATGCAACGGCACCTTTTTGTGTGGCCTACAAACCCAACTTGGCGTTTTATGAGTGCTACGGGCTCAAGGGATTGCAGGCCTTTGAACGCACCATCGACTATCTGAAGGAGCACTGTCCGCACCATTTCGTCATCGCCGATGCCAAGCGCGGCGACATCGGCAATACCAGTGCGCGCTATGCCAAAACGTTTTTCGAAACCTATGCCGTAGATGCGCTGACCGTGGCACCCTATATGGGCGAAGATAGCGTGAAACCTTTCTTGGGTTATCCTGGAAAGTGGGTGATTGTGCTGGCGCTCACCAGCAATCCGGGCAGCAAGGATTTTCAATTTGCGCCGCTCACCACGGGACAGCGTTTGTTTGAGAAAGTGTTGGAAACCAGTCAGGCGTGGAGCTCGGATGAGCATCTGATGTATGTCGTGGGGGCCACGCAAGGCAAACTGTTCGAAGACATTCGCCGTATTGTTCCCCATCATTTTCTGTTGGTTCCCGGTGTAGGTGCGCAGGGTGGAAGTCTGCAAGAGGTGTGCAAATATGGCATGACGAAAGATTGCGGTCTGTTGGTCAACTCCTCGCGCGGCATTCTTTACGCCGGCACCGGTCACGATTTTGCCGAAGCGGCTGCGGCGGCTGCCCAGAAATTGCAGCAAGAGATGGCGCAGGCATTAGCACTTGTGCAACGTTAATGCCACTGCTTTTGTGCGGCTCGCCTTTCAATTCCAAACAAAATGGGTGAGCCACACGAAGGCTTCAAACATGAAGAATACCATCAAGACGGTCTTATGCATGAAAAACAATCGGAATCGCAGGTAGTTTCGCAGCACAAAACGGGTATTGAAGCAGGCATCACTAAGGAGTGAAAACGTGTAGACCATCATCGCCGGAACGATGAAGAGCAGATTGAGGTTGCTTTTCAGTGCTGCAAGCGCATGTCCTTGTGCGAGCAAAAGCATGCCGCGTGTGGTGCCGCATGCCGGACAAGGGAGCGAGGTGATGAGCCGAAACGGGCACACCACCACATGAAAATGGCCTATCGCTTGTGCGATAAGCCATAAAAAAGCTGCGCAATACAGCATGAAGAGTATGCGCAGCTCTTGTTTGATATTAAGCCAATGCAAGGAGCTTTTGGAAATTCTTTTCACGAACTGCGCCCATGATAGTAACCCAATCAATGATGGTCCAAATACCAAGACCACCGCAAGTAATCAGTTTGGCAACGCCCAATCCTGTGTCACCAATGTAGAAACGGTCAATTCCTAAACCGCCACCTATAAGTGAAACAATGAATGTGGTGGAAGGATCTTTAAAGCCTGCCATGGCAAGGGCTGCTTGTTTGTCCTCGCTCATGCTCTCAAGAATGTTTTTTACATCGGCGAAGCGCTCCTCGGGGAAGTACTTTCCGTAGGTCGATAATAATAAATTTGAATCCATATTACTTATTAATTTAAATGTGAGTTATCATTAAAAGAACAGATAACGGTTGTCTACCACGTTGGCGTTGAGATAGAGTTCGTTCATAAAGTTGCCTGCGTTCTGCAATGCTTGTTGACGGAGTTTCTGCTCCATAACATTATCATTAAACTTGCCTGGACGCATAGCTTTATTGGTTACTTGGAACATGTAAACGGCGGCATTGCCTTGCACAGGTTGTGTTGTGAATTTACCTTTGGCCGTAGCATAAACGGCACCGCTCAAGGCTGGCTCGCTCACTCCCAACGCTGTAACGAAGACCGGTGCGGCGAAAGTGATTTGGTTGATGTCCATCACCTGGCCACCTTTTGCCTTAGCCGCAGCAATGCTGTTCACACCTTGCAACTTTTGTTTGAGCATGTCGGCCTTCTTGTCCTTCAACACCTCGGCGCGCACCACGTCTTTCACTTGCGCGTCGTCTAAACCGCGATAGCCCACAGGATTGATTTTCGTGAGCACAGCAATGAGCAAGTGGTCGTTGTCGCCACATTCAAACATTTGTGAAGCATCGCCTTGTTTGGCTTCGAAGAGCCATTTCAGGGCGTCACGTGTGCCGTGGATGTTAGCCAAATAGTGGGTCGATGTGGTGATGTCGCGTGCCTCTTGCACCCGATAGCCGCTCTTTGCCGCATTCTTCAACAGGTCGTCGGCCTTTGCGTTGGCACTCACGAATGCAGAGAACTTGTTGAAAGCCGCACTATAAGTGGCCTTCGAGAACTCAATCTGCTTCTTGATAACGGCTGCGGTATATTTCTCGGTCATGCCTTTGCGTGTGAGCACCTGCACGATGATGTTGCCTTGTGGTCGGGCGATGTTCTTAATTTGGTTCACTCCCATGGTGTTGAGCGCCATGAGATAGTCGCGCGTGTCGTTATCCATTGACGGCGCAGCTTGATATTGCTGGCTGGTCAACCAGGTCTTTTGCCCCGTTTGTCCGTATTTCTTCGCAATGACTTCGAAGTCGGCACCAGCCGAAAGCGCGGTGTAGATAGAGTCAGCCGTCTTGCGTGCCGCGTCGATGTTGGCACCACCCACTTGAATTTGGCGGTATTCAATGGAGTCGGGTAGTTGCTGTTTCGCCAGCAAACGCACAAGATTGAGCGTATTGTCCATCTTATTCTCGGTTACAGCCGTGGTCTGTCCGACCGACATGGAATCGAGCTTCGCCGCAATGTCGGCAGGATAAGCCGCCTTGGTGAGGGGCAATCCCAAGTAGTTCACCAACGAAGCACTCTTGCGCACCACGTTGGCAGGGTCTTCAGCCGTAGCCAAATCGTGGGCATAGCCTGCAAATTCCTTTTGCAAAGCAGCACGGTCGGCCTGCGAAGGAGTCACCTGAATGTCGATATATTTGATGTCGCGACTTTCCACATATTGGCGGAAACGGGGCTTCAGCTCGTTGTATTTTTCTTTCAAATCGCTGTCGCTGATCTTCACCTTGTCGTCTTGAATGGTGTTATAGGGGAAGGCAGCCAGCTGAATTTGGCTCTCCTGGTTTTCCTCGTTGAATGCCATCTTCGCTGCCACAGGGTTCGACAAGATGCAATGTGCCAGCAGTGCCTGATATTTCTGTGCCAACAGTTGCTGGCGCAGGGTCTTTTCAATGAATGTCCAATATTTGTAGATGGTTTCATATTGTTGTGCCATCTGCGGATTGGCATTGCGTTGCGTGTCATATTCGGCCAAGAACTTCTGCAGCGCATTGGCATCGAAACGGCCGGTCTGTTGGTTCACAAACGGAGTCTGCATCAGCATGGGGTTGGTGCCTTGTTTCAGCACATTTTGCATCTCTTCATCGGTGACGCGCAAGCCCAATTTCTTTGCTTCGTTCTCCACAATCTTGGTTTGGATATAGGTGTTCCAAACCATGTCTTTCACTTGGTTTAGCTGTTGATCGTTCAACGCGTCGGTTCCCTGTTGCATTTTGATGACATCGGTATATTCATCAACTAATTTTTGGAAATCGTTCACATTGATTTTTTCACCTAAAACTTCGCCGATTTGCTGGCGTTCGTTGTTGCGAGACGACTCGCACGAACGGAATGCTTCTTCGGCAATGAAGGAAAACAAGCCCAAACCGATGATTCCCATCAGCAAGGCACCTTTACTTCTGATTTTTCCTAATGCTGCCATTTTAATTTATTCTTTTTTTAGTTATTTTTCTTTGTACGCTGTTCAAATTGGCTACAAAAATAGTAATAAAAATATTATTTCGGCCATCTTTCGTCAAAAAACATGCCCGCGCCGCTTCATCTATCATAGATTTTCGCGGAATTTGCGCTTGTTTGCGTTGTTAACCAGCAGCTATTTGCCCGTAAAAGCGCCTGTTTTTGTGTTTGGCGCACAAGCGGAAGTAAGGCGGAACATCACACGCTTTAAGCCCGACACAAACACACCACAACCCAGCGCGCACAAAAAAATCGGGGGCGGAAATGCATCGCGCACTCCCGCCCCCATTACTTAAAATA
>ERZ772955.762-NODE-762-length-23267-cov-20.658668_pt1 | contig 23267 bp, 18 predicted proteins | sample MGYA00511133_ERZ772955 | MGnify/ENA primary metagenome ERZ772955 (study PRJEB29015, sample SAMEA2737914) | human oral metagenome | biome: human oral; feature: human-associated habitat; material: dental | place: China | collected 2149 ... | reverse complement strand
CGCCGCCATTTCGTGTACCACGGCTTCGCTGACTGCGCCGTATTGCCGCAGGCTGTCGGCGGAAACGCCCAACAGCCGTTGTTTCGCTTCGTTGCTATAAGTAACGAAGCCTGTTTCAAACCAAGCGGAACTGCCGGGCAGGCGGGTGAATTCCGCCGCCAGCAGGCCGCCGGTGCAGGATTCGGCGCAACTGACGGTGAGGCCTCGGGCGGCGAGGCGCTCACGCATCGCTAGGCGGGCCGGGACCTCGCGCGCCGCCGAGGTGTCGCTTGCCCACCGTTCGATGAGAGTCGTCAGCCGCTGGAGGTGGGTACCCACCAGGTCCGGTTCTTCGGCGACGAACACGGGGGCGATGGCGTCAAGGTCGTCACGCACAGCATCGGTGAGGGCCGAGATCTCGCCGATCTTCGCGGGGAGGATCGGCCAGGAGTCCTCGCCGCACACCGCACACCATGCGTCGCGGCGTTCCTGGACGCGGATGAGAGCGCGGTGCAGGTCGGGCACGTGCACGCCGGGGCGCACGAGGTCCTGGGCCTGCTTGACGAGGCGGTTGCGCTCTGATCGGCTCATCGAAATGTCGTGGTCTTTGCGCCACTGTTTGGGGGCGGTCGCGATCACCATGTCGGCCGCGCTGCGTTCGAACACGCGGGGCTGGAACACATCGAGGACGTCCGCGATGCCGTCGAACATGGCGAGCTGGCGGTCCCACTGAGCCAGGGTGCCGGCGGGCTTGATGCCGGCCTCGCCCGCGACTGTGGCGATGTGGACGCGCAGTTCGGGGAGCGTCTGGGAGAGGCGGTCGACGCGCAGCAGCACGTCGGACGCCTGCTCGTCGGAGGTCAGGACCGCGTTGCCCCACGCGCAGGATGAGCCTGCCGAGAGGGCGCCTGATGCGAGGGCTTCGCGCAGGAGTGCGCGGGCGCTCTCGCCCTGGTCCACGGCGATCTTGTAGAGGGTTTCCTCGGATAGGCGTACGCGCGTGGTGGGCGCGTTCTCGCCGCTCGTCAGGTCGGTGAGGGCGCGCAGGGCATCGGCGGCGCAGACGCCAAAGCGGCCGTAGGGCTCGTGGAGGGCGATCGCGTAGGACGACAGGGCGGCGCGCACCTGACGCAGGCGTGCGCGCATGGCGTCGACACTCTCCTGGTCGACGACCGGAGCGGTGTCTTCCATGGCGCTCGATACGCGGGCCCCGAGGGTGCGGCGTGCATCCGAGTAGCCGTCGATGTTCGCGACGATGTCGGCCAACCCGAGGTCGGACAGTCGCGTATATGCGGCGATCGAGCGCGAGGTCGAGGTCGATACGTGCAGGACGGAGCGGCCGGTTGCCGCGGCGTCAGCGAGGATCGCTGCCACGAGCGAGGCGTCGTCACTGTGGGTTGGAATATCAACGAAAACACTGTGTCCCTCGGAGGCTGCCTCGACGGCGTCCTGCTGGACGGGGATGAGGTCACCGACGCCCTTTTCTGCCCACGGGTCACGGTCTGCGGGGTTTGGTTCGTGCGCCTGCGCGATCAGGTCGTTGCGAGCGTCTTGGTCACCTGCCAGCGCGCGGATCACCTGGGAGTCTTCGAGGGCCGTGACGTCCTCGGCCAGGCTAGCAGCGAGGGCGGTGGCGGGGTGGCAGAAGAGGCCGATGATGAGCTCATCGCGGATATCGAAGCGCGGCAGGGCACCGCACAGCTCGCGCAGGGCGTTCATCGCCTGTGAGGAGGAGAAACCGTGGGTTCCGCTGGCTGTGGCCAGTACGGTCTCGCCGTCTGCATCGACTCCGTGGGCGCGCAGTGCGTCGGCCAGTTCGCGGGCAAGGATCGCGCCTCGTCCCAAGGCGATAAGGACGTCGTCGTCGCGTCGCACGAGGCGCACCGGGCGCAGCAGGGCGGGGACGGTGATGGTGTCCATGCCACTGCCCCACGTGGCGGTGCCGATCCCCAGGTGGATGGGGCCGGTGCCGTGTGCGGACGCACGCTGCTCGGAGCGGGCAATCAGTGCGCGTGCCCGATCGAGGGCGCGACCGAGGGCGATGGGTTCGCGGATGAGCAGGCTCAGTCGGACGGGATGTTCCGTGTACAGCTGGGCGAGGCCTCCGGGGTGTGCGCCGGACAGGGACAGCGTCGGCAGCGATGCGCTGTCGGCGGCAATGTCACGGTCGAGGCGCGAACGCCACGCCTCGCGCGCAGTGCCGACGAGGGTGGTCGGGTGCGTCGAGGTGGACGAGGCTGAGGTGGCCTCGGGCTCGGGGGCGGAACGTCGCGAAAAGATACTAGGAACCACGTTTTAACCCTACGGCAGCACCGCCCTATTGTGTGACGCGGCGCGCCCGGAGGAGGTCGACAACGGAAATGGTCACAACGGCGCCGACGATGAGGATCATCCCAACGATGTCGATGCCCGTGTAGGAGCTTCCCATGACGAGGGCGGAAAAGGCGGTCGCGGCGATGGGCTCGAGGCTCCCGATGAGCGACGCCTTGACGGGGCCGATGCGACCCACACCCCACAGGTAGGCGGTGAAGGCGACGGCGGTGCCGAGGACGACGGTGATGAACATGGCGAGGATGACATCGGGCGTCCAGGTGATGGCGAATCGCCACACTCGACCGACCAGGCCGACGCACGCACCCGCGATCAGCAGGCCGTATGCCACGACGACGTCCGCACCGTAGGCCGCAATGAGCCGAGCGGGAAGCAGCGTGTATGTCGCGAGCGTGAGCGCAGCAACGGCTCCCCAGGCGCGGGCAGTGGGCGTAATGACGAAGGAGTTCAGCGACCCGTGCGTGCACAGCAGGAAGGTACCGCTCACGGCGAGGACGATGGCGATCACCTCGGAGGCACGCGGCCATCGCCTGTGGGTGAGACACACCCAGACGACGATGAGGATCAGGCCCAGGTACTGGAGGACGGTGCCGGTGCCCGCGTTCGACTCCCGGATCGCCCCCATGTAGGTGATCTGGCAGGCCGCGAGCCCAAAAATCGCGTAGATCACGAGGACTCGCCAGTTGCGAGGTGTGGACACCAATTCTCGGTGACGAGCGGATACCCCGCGCGAGCGCGCGAGAACGTAAACGAGGGCGAGGACACCCGAGATGAACATACGGAAGAAGCTGATAGCCGTCAGCTCGATACCGCGTTGCTCCATGAGGTAGTCGGCGGAGACACCGGAGGCGCCCCAACACAGGGCAGCCACGACGGTCACGAGATACCCAAGAGCGTTGCGCATGGCGTCCTTCTACTGTGCCCCCGAGACGATTCGAACGTCCGACACCCGCTTTAGGAGAGCGGTGCTCTATCCCCTGAGCTACGAGGGCGCGACAAGTTGTCCGCGCCCACTGTAGCAAAGTGCGCGCGGCGTTGCCCCCTCACCGGCCGCGGGCGCCGGGCCAGCGGGCCGTCACTCGCCAATAAAACGGACGAGGCCGGGCACCCACGCGGGGTCCCCGGCCTCGTACCGACGTGGGGTTAGCGGCGTTCCCACTCGGTGTGCACCGCGGTTGTCCCTTCTCCCAGGTGGGCGGAGGGAACGATCATGACCGGGCAGGTCGAGTGTCCAAGCACCGTCTGCGAGGTCGAGCCGAGGAGTACCCCAGCGAGGCCTCCGCGCCCGCGTGTGCCGACGACGACGAGGTCGACGGCGGTCGAGAACTCAATGAGCAGGGACGCCGCGGAGCCGTCGAGGGCGTGGCGTGCGACGTGCACGTCCTTGCCGTCGAGAGCAGCCGTGATGGCTGCATCCATGCCCTCGCGTACCTGCGCGAGGAGGGCGGAGTGGTCGACGCCGGTGGGCGTCCACGTCATGACGGAGGGGCCGACCGCGATCGGGACGGCGGACACGGCTGTCACGCGCGCGTCCCACAGGCTGGCCTCAGCAATCGCGCGCTTGAGGGCGCACGACGGCTGGTCGGTGCCGTCCACGCCGACGACGATGCGCTCGACGGGCGTGAAGTTCTTGCCCGAGGTGTGGCGCGGGACGACGACAACGGGGCACTTGGAGTGCGCGGGTAGGGCCGAGGAGACGGTGCCGAGCAGACGATCAGCGAATCCGCCGCCGCCGCGGGAACCGACGACGATCATGTCGACTTCGGCGGAGAAGTCAATGAGGACACCCGCCGGGTCTCCTGGTTCCGTCGAGCCGGACACGTGCGTGGCGCCGTGCTCGCGTGCCACGGCCTTTGCTTCCTCGACGACCTGTTCAGCCCCTGCTTTCAGGGCCTCATCGTCGAGCACGGCGTAACCGCCGTCCAGGGCGGCAGCTGAGTAGGAGGCCAGCGCGTACGTGCACAGGCAATGAATGCGCGCTCCGGTGCGCGCGCCGCGATCAGCGGCCCAGGTGACGGCGGCAAGGCTCTCCGTCGAGCCATCGACACCGACCAGAATGACTTCGGTAGAACTCATGGTGTCCTCCTCGTGGTGGCAGTCACTTATATTGTGCCGCATTTTGACAGCCAGCGAAAGCCCAACCTGCCTCAACGCACGGATCCCCGCAGCCCGTGTGGGCTGCGGGGATCATCAGCTGTCTATCGCAGGCTCAGTAGCGCACGTAGGTGGCGCCAGCGCGGACCGGCGAGATCCGGGAGACACTGCCAGGCACCGTGGCCTCGACCATCTGGCCACCGCCGATGTAGATGGCGACGTGGCCGGGGTAGGACACGATATCGCCGGGCTGCGGGTCAGAGACGATGGTGCCACCAGCGGTCTGGGCGGACGAGGAGTGCGGCAGGTTGATGCCGGCAGCCGCGTACGCGTACTTGACCAGGCCGGAGCAGTCGAGGCCCGCGAGGGACTCGCCACCGTAGACGTAGGGGATGCCGGTCAGGCCCAGGGCGACGGACGCGATGTCCGAACCCGAGGCGTTCACGGCAGCCTGACGAGCGGAGATATTGCCCGAGATGGCGTCGGCACGCGACTCCGAACGGGAAGCAGCAGAATCGGACTGTTCGGCGGCCGGGGTGGTGGCAGCCGGTGCCGGTGCGGGCGCCTCGGCGGTAGCGGACGCGGTCGCATCCTCTTCGGCGGTCCACGCGATGTCCGGAACCTCAACCGTGGTCACATCATCGACGGCGACAGTCGTGGTGTTCAGGTCCGCGCTCTGCGGCTCAGACTGAGGGGTCGCCGGGGCGGCGTTCGCAACGCCGGCAGCGATCGCGGTCAGCGCAACACCGGCTGCCGACGCGAAGGCGATCGGACGAGCTGCAGTGGAGGCGTTGAGGCCCTCGACCATGGTGTCGGTCAGCGGGCGACGTGCCAGGCGGTGACGCGGAGCAGGCTTAGAAGTCTTCACTCATGTTCTCCCTGTTTCCCTGCGAGGTTAGCTGTCGGGTTCGGACGGGAAGTCCGGCTCGGCTGGCGAGCTTCACCCCAAGGCTCCGAGGAGCCACGGTCGGGTTCCCCGCGTGAGACGAAATTTCCGCTCTATCCGTCGTCTCACTTCGGGTGCCGGATAGGCGGGTGGTCTGATGACCGGTGCCAACTATACACTGACCAACCAGCCAATGTCACGTTCCGGTAACATCACCGGGGTTCATCGTTACCCTTCCGTGACATTTACCCCGCGTTTACTCAGAAAAACACCCCGTCAGACAGTCCACTATCCGAGATAGCAGGGCGATATGACAAAAGCCGAGACCCCCGCAGGCCCCGGCCTCGTCAACGAAGAGCGCTCACTCAGCCCCGCACGAAGAGGTGAGCCGCCAACGCCATCGGCATCGTCAGGTACCCGCGCGCGTTCCCGGCCTCGTCGAGGGCTACAACGCGCACGACGTCGCCGTGCGCCGACAGCTCCACGCGAGCACCAGGACGCAGGCCCAGCTCATCAAAGGACGCCAGCAGCTCCGCGTCCGCCTGGATCGGCTCGCCAATACGTACCAGCGTGAGGACACCCGCCTCGAGCGAACGCACCGCGAGCTCAGCAGAATAAGCACCCCCCAGCTGCTCACAGCCGGGCATGGGATTGCCGTAGGGATCCACGCACGTGTTACTGAGCAGCTCCTGCAGACGCGCCTCGACGACATCGCTCATCACATGCTCCCAGCGGCACGCCTCGTCGTGCACCTGCGCCCACTCCATGCCGATCACGTCGAGGAGGAGACGCTCAGCCAGGCGATGCTTGCGCAGCACCTCGGTCGCATGCGCGCGACCAGCCTCGGTCAGCTCGAGGCGGCGATCCCCCATCACATGCAGCAGCCCGTCACGCTCCATGCGCGCGACCGTCTGCGAGACCGTCGGACCGGAGTGCCCCAGGCGGTCAACAATGCGCGCACGCAGGGGGGTGACCCCATCCTCCTCAAGTTCGAGGATGGTCTTGAGGTACATCTCGGTGGTGTCGATCAGGTCCGCCATGGTGGCCTCCTTCATCAGGCATGTAATAAACACAGAATAGGGTCACCTTCCTTTGCGCACATGGAACGACGCGTTGATGCGGCAAAACAGGCGTGTCGACGTGTGCACGCTCACGACAATTCGATTAATGAACGTGATGGAAATACACCGCATGAGGGGACTAGGCTGTCGTCATGGTGGCTTTTCCCGACATCCCCCAGGCTCTCCTCCCCTCAGACGGACGCTTCGGCTGCGGCCCTTCCAAGGTGCGCGCCGCACAAATTGACGCGCTCTCCTCACCGCTCCTCATGGGTACGTCCCACCGCGCCATACCCGTGCGCGACGTGGTCGCCTCACTGAAGGACGGCCTGCGCGCCCTCTTTGCGCTCCCCGACGACTACGAGGTTGTCCTGGGCAACGGCGGTGCCTCCGCGTTCTGGGACGTTGCCTGTGCCTGCCTCATTTCCTCGCGCGCGGTGTTCGGTTCCTGGGGCGCGTTCGGCGCGAAATTCGCCACGGAAGCCATCCGCGCGCCGCACCTGTGCGATCCCCTCGTTGACGAGGCCCCCGACGGCTCACTCGTCACCGTGACCCCGCGCGATGGCATCGACGCCTACGCCTATCCCCACAACGAGACCTCCACCGGCGTCACCTCCCCCATCTACCGCGTCGAGGCCCCCGACACGCTCACCCTCGTGGATGGCACGTCGATCGCCGGCGCTGCCCCCGTTGACCTCACGCAGATTGACGCCTACTACTTCTCTCTCCAGAAGGCTCTCGGCTCCGACGGTGGCCTGTGGGTCGCCTTCCTCTCCCCCGCTGCCATCGAGCGTGCGCGTCGCATTGAAGAGGGATCCGACGGACGCTGGGTCCCCCAGTTCCTGTCACTGACCGCGGCTGTTCAGAACTCGCGCAAAGACCAGACGCTCAACACCCCCGCACTCGCGACCATCATCATGGCGCAGGCCCAGGTGCGTTGGCTCCTGGAGCACGGCGGCATGGGTATGGCGAGCACCCACTGCGCCCAGGCCTCATCCCTTATCTACCAGTGGGCGGAGGCGAACCTGGCCGCGCGTCCCTTCGTGGAGAACCCGGCGTGGCGCTCCCCCGTGACCGCCACGATCGAGATTGACGAGGCCGTGAGTGCGGCCGAGCTGGCCGCACACCTGCGCACGCTCGGTATCGTCGACATCGGCGCCTACCGCGGCGTCGGCGTCAACCAGCTGCGCATCGGCACGTGGCCGAGCGTCGACATCGACGACGTGGAGGCGCTCCTCACCTGCATCGACTACTGTCTGGAGCGCGTGCTCTAAACTTCGGCGGCGCCCGTCAGAGGGCGTCGACCGAACGGCTCGGCGCGTCCACCGAGGAATCAGCTTCAATACCCACCCACGGGAAGGACCCGCGTCGCGTGATGCGTCCCTTCCAGTGGATCATCGCCCATACGCCGCACACCAGTGCGATGCCCAGCGATGCGATGCCGCCGACCAGAATCGACCAGCGCGCCCCAAACATCGTCCCCACCCAGCCGACGAGCGGCGAGCCGATCGGCGTCGCACCCAGGAAAACGAGCGAATACAGGGCCATGACGCGGCCACGCTTATCGGAGTCGGTGCGCGTCTGCACGAGGGCGTTCGCACTCGTATTCATCGTCAGCATGCCAAAGCCCGTGGGAATCGACAGGAGGGCAAACCACCAGTACGAGGGCGACAGACCCAGCAGGATCTCAGCGGTCCCATAGAAAGCGGCACCCATGAGAATCGTGCGCAGGCGAGGAGCGCGGCGCGCAGCTCCCGTGGATCCGAGAATCGAACCGAAGGCCATGAAGGTCGAGAGAATGCCGAAGGAACCCGCCGCCTTGCCGAACACCGTCGTGGCCATGAGAGCGCTCGTCATCTGGAAATTCATGCCAAGCGCGCTCACAACGAAGATCAGCGCGAGAATAATGCGGATATCGGTGCGACCGTGCACGTAGATCACGGACTCACGCAGCTGGCCGCGGGCGCGCGGCACGAGCGTGCGCGGATACAGGCGGTCGCCTCGCATGAGCGCCAGCGCGATGACGGGAGCGAGGAACATGACCGCATCGATGACGAAGACCGGGCCGATCCCCCACCAGTCAATGAAGAAACCCGCCGACGCCGGGCCAATCAGGCGCGCAGTATGGAAAGCGGTCGCGTTGAGGGCGACAGCGTTTGCCATCTTGTCCTGAGGCACGAGCTCGCCGACAAACGCCTGGCGCGCCGGCGTATCAATCGCGGAGATCGTCCCCGAAATGAAGGCCAGGATGTACTGGTGCCAGAGCTCGCCCGTACCCGTCAGAACTACGATGCCAATGATGAGGGAGACGAGGCCGACCCCTGTCTGCGTGCACTGTAGGAGACGGCGCCCGGGGATGCGATCCGCGAGGACTCCCGCCCACGCCGAAAACAGGATGATCGGCAGGAACTGCAGGGCGGTGACCACGCCAACCTGCGAGGCGTCGTGATCGGTCAGGACCGTCAGCACGTACCAGTCCTGGGCGACGCGCTGAAGCCACGCGCCGGTCGACGCAATCAGGGAGGCGACGAACCAATACCGGTAGTTCACGTAGCGCATGGACGCGAATGTTGCTGACACGCCAATCCTCCCTCTCTCACTGCTGCTGCGCACACCGAACGAGGCCGGGGCGCCCGGCGGCGCTCATCCTTCCTCGGCGTATTTTCCCAGGATACGACCGCCCCGCCGGAGGAAGGCTCCGGCGGGGCGGGAAGGAGACGAAGGGTGACGAATCAGCCGACGCCGAGGAGGCGCTGGATCGGACCCATCAGGAAGTAGATGATGAACAGGCCAGCGACCAGCCACATGAGCGGGTGGACCTTGCGGGCCTGGCCCTTGACGAGCTGGATCACCGCGTAGGTCACAAAGCCCACGCCGATGCCGACGGACACGGAGTAACCGAAGGGCATGAAGGCGATGGTCATGAAGGCGGGAATCGCAACCTCCTTCGAAGCCCAATCGATGCCGGTCACCTGGGTCATCATGAGGAAGCCAACGAACACGAGGGCCGTGGAAGCAGCCTCGGTCGGGACCAGCTCGACGAGGGGAGCGAGGAAGGTCGACAGCAGGAACAGGATGCCGGTGACCACAGAGGCCAGGCCGGTGCGAGCACCCTCAGCGACGCCCGAGGCGGACTCGACGTAGGAGGTGTTCGAGGAGACGCCGCCGACGCCACCGGCCACGGCAGCCAGGGAGTCGATGATCAGGATCTGGCGGGTCTTGGGCGGGTTGCCGTCCTTGTCCAGCAGGTTGCCCTCGGCGCCGACGGCCACCATGGTGCCCATCGTGTCGAAGAAGTCAGCCAGCATGAGGGAGAAGACCAGCAGGATGGCGGAGACGATGCCGAGCTTGCCGAAGCCACCGAAGAGGTCCACCTTGCCGAGCGTGTCGAAGACGGGAACGGCAATCGGGGAACCCTTAAGCTCCGGAACAGTCTGGCCCCAACCGGTGGGGTTCGTGTCGGAAATGCGCTCGAGGTGAGTGAACGCCTGGACGATGACCGCCAGGACCGTCGAGGCGATGATCGAGATCAGCACCGCGCCCTTCACGCCGCGCACGTACAGGATGAGCATGAGGAACAGGCCGAACACGAAGATGAGGGCAGGCCAGCCGTCGAGCGATCCCGAAATGCCGAACTGAACGGGAGTTGCGCCCGCGCGCACGATACCCGCATTCACGAGGCCAATGAGGGCCACGAACAGACCCAGGCCAACGGTGATGGCGGTCTTGAGCGCCGCGGGAACCGCGCGGAAAACAGCCTCACGGAAGCCGGTGAGAACCAGCAGGAAGATGAGGATACCTTCCCAGGCGATGATACCCATGGCCTCGCCGTAGCTGAGGCCGGCGCCAAGGACCAGGGTGAAGGCGACGACCGCGTTGAGGCCGAGGCCGGCGGCGAGCGCCAGGGGGTAGTTCGCGACGACACCCATGAGGATCGTCATAATGCCCGCGACGAGCGCGGTGCCAGCAGCGATGCCCTGGGTCGTAATAGAGCCATCCTTGGGAACTGCGTTGCCCAGGATCGCGGGGTTGACGACCAGGATGTACGCCATCGCGAAGAAGGTAACAAATCCACCGCGGATTTCGTGACTGATCGTCGAGCCGCGCTTGGAAATCTGGAAGAACGAATCAAGTGACTGTGCGAAGCCGCCGTGGGATGGGGCGGTCTTTTCTTGTGTGCTCACTGAACAATCGTGCCTGCTCGGGGGCGAGCACGCAAACAAACTCGCCATGTGACCACTTGTTGAGAAAGCATCCGAGACGTAGTCTCGGATGCTTTCTCTCAGTTCATCACGGAAGCGGGCGTCAGTCAGCCTGTTCGGAAGCCGCCGACGCTCCGGCCTCGTCCGCCTTTAGTTCTTCCGATGCCAGCGGCATCGGCTCCGCGTCGAGTGCCCCCTCGTTGATGCGCGACGGGCGCACTGGCCACGCCGTACCATTCTTAGGCACGTCGGTCTCCGAGTGGGAACCACACGTGTGGTCCAAGGACACGACGGCCCCGTCGTCGGTGGCCCACTCGTTCGCGCACACACCGAACATGGTGCGCATGTCACCGCTCATCTTCATGAGGAAGCCGCACGAGGAGCAGGTGTTACGCGGGCGACGCCCCGACTTCGGCCCGCGCTCGGAATCGTACCAGCGCTTAGCCGCCTGATCGCGCCCCTCCTGCGACAGGACGCGGGCTCGCCCCAGCCCAAGTTCACGCACGATCGGCAGATCCGGGTCATCGCTCGTGTCCTCGAAGCCCTGCTCGAGGCGCTCATCGTCCGCCTTGTACGGCAAAACGTCGTCGCGCGAAATGTCCGAAGGACGCAAGCGTTCCTCCCACGGCACCCACTCGGGGGCGAGAAGCGCACCCTCGCGAGGAGTCATGTCGACCTCGCACACGGTGGCGACGCGCCCGCGCGGCACGCGCGCAACCGTCACAGCCCAGCACCAACCCACGTAGCCAGCGTCAGTCGACGCGAAATAGTGGGTGCCCAAGCGTTCCGACACCATCTCGAAGCCGACGTGATCACCGACGGGACGCGGGTGGGCCACGGCCTCGGCGCCAGCGCGCGCGACGTCGACGGCACCCTCCAGGACGGCGTCCTTTTTCACTGCCCGAACACGGGCCACAGTTTTAGGCATCAAATTCCTCTGCGACGGCGCGCAGCACCTTCGCGATCTTGGTCGCGTTGTCCGGGTACGAGCCGCGACGCAGGGCGGCGCTCGACGAGTCGAGGAGCTTGATCAGATCCTCGACGACGGGCACCATCGCCTGCGGCTTGCGGCGCTTGGCTCGGGCAACGGAAGCTGTCTCTTTCAGGAAACGCACGCTCAGAGCCTGCGGTCCCTTGCGTCCATCGGCGACCGAATACTCCACGCGAGCACCCACTCGGGGGTTGGGATGGTCGGCCGGCAGTGCGGACGAGTGGAGGAAAACGTCCGCCCCGTCGTCTCCTGCGATGAAACCGAAACCGCGATCCGCGTCGAAGAACCTCACTTTACCGGTGGGCATAGTCCCCTCCTTCTCTCAATAGTCTGTGAGCCCACTAGGGCTCCCCCTATCATAGGGCGCTCTCCCGATACGCGTGGGAGACGAGCCGACGCCTGTAGCGAACAGCACCACACGCCCCAGGATGAGCCAACTTTCACGTAGACTGACCCCACGGCAACAATCACGCGACAGCGATTTCCTCACATGCTCGACAGAACCGCGTGGCGTGATGTATGTTTCTCTGTTCGCCACTTCGCAGGAGGACCCAGTGTCACGAATCCGCCGCTTCAGCCTCGTCGCTGTGCTGACCACGCTACTGCTTGCACTCGGACTCCCGTCCTTCGCTGCCACCCCCCTGAGCATCAACGGAAACGTGACAGACCCAGACGGATGGCTGTCTCACTCCGACCGTTCGTCGGTCGAGTCAGCCACGAGCAAGGCTGCATCCCACGGCGTGAACGTCTCCGTCGTCTTTGTCGCCAACTTGTCGGGCATGGATGCGCAGACGTGGTGCCAGCAGACCGTCCAGCGTTCATCGTTGAACGCTGGAACCATCGTCTACGTCATCGCCTACTCTGAGCGACACGACGCCGCGTGCGTCTACAACGGGGTGTCCCCGTCCGTGCTCCAAAGCGCGGTCAGCGCCTCGGAGGCTCAGCTGTCGTCGAAGCCGCTCACTTCCTCCGATGGCGCCAGGGGCGTCAACGCCTTCATCGACACTCTCGTCAACGCAAACTCCTCGAGCCCATCCCGCTCGGGTTCGTCGAGTAATTCCAGGGCTTCCGAGTCCAGTTCTAGCAACGGCGCGGGCGCGATCCTCGCCATCGTCCTGTTCCTCATCGTCCTGGCCGCCGGCTTGTGCGTGATCGGCTTCGCCGTGTCACGCTCGTCGAAGCGCAACAGGGTCGTCGCACAGCAGGCAGCGCAGGTCGACGCCCAAGCCGCAGCACATGCGGTCCAGGAAGCGAACCGCCAACTCCTGGCTGCCGATGAACAGATCCGCACGGCATCAGACGAATTGGACTTCGCTCGCGCCCAGTTCGGCCTCAGCGCCACCGATAGTTTCGCCCAAGCGATCGACGTCGGTAAGTCGGCTGTCTCCCGCGGTTTCAGCGCACAATCCCAGATGAACTCGACGCCCGTACCCGCCGAGCAACTGCGACTGGCCACCGCCATCATGGCCGACCTGGGGACTCACATGAACCCGCTCAGCGCTATCCAGGCATCGTTTGCAACCAAGCGCGCCGAACAGGCGTCCCTCCCCGAGCGCATCAGCGAAGCGCGCGAACGCCTCGCCGAAGAGCTCTCGGACCTCGAACGTGCGAAAGCTGAGCTTGCCTCCATCGCATCCCTGTACCCGACGCAGATGCTCGCGTCCCTCCAAGACAACCCGGAGCAGGCCTCGGCGCTGCTTACCTCGGCTCGCGGCGCACTCGACGCCGCCGACGCGGCAGTATCCACCGACCGCGCACGGGCCTCAAGTGCCCTCGACACCGCCCTGCGCGCCTTGACGATGGCAAAACACCAGACGGACGCGATTTTCTCCGCCAAGTCCGATTTGGATGCCATTCGTGATCGCCTCGTCGCCGCAATCAGCTCCATTTCCTCAGACGTGACAGACGTCGACAACCTGGACACGGATCCGACCGTCTTCGATCCGATGGTGGCCGACGCGCGGGCCGCGATCAAAGAGGCGCAGGCCGCGCTGGCAAACAACGGTGATCCGCTCGCCGCTCTCGAGCACCTTCGCATGGCCGAAGCGACGCTCGACACCGCACTTGAGCCACTGCGCACGAAGGAGGAGGCCTACCAGAAGGCGTACGCCGCCGCGGAGGCGCAAATCTCCCTGGCGGACTCGGCCGTGGCCCAGGCACAGCGCTACGTGCAGGGGCGACGAGGTGCCATCGACCTGAATGTTCGTTCCACGCTCAACGACGCGGAGACTGCCCTCAGTACCGCACGCGACGTGCTCGACGAGGACCCCGACGCTGCGATGTCCCATGCAACAAACGCGCGCGCCCTCGCCGATAACGTCATGGCGACGCCGATCCAGAACGTCGGCGGCACGTGGGGACAGCCCGCAGGCGGCAACGGCTCCTTTACGGGGTCCTCGCTCGGCGACTTCCTCCTGTGGTCGACATTGTTCTCCAATGGCGGGTCTCACCACCACCATCACCATCACCACTACGACGACGATGACTTCGATCTCTTCCGCAGCGGATCGCGATCCTCCGGCTCCGGCTGGTCCTTCGCCTCGGGCGGTGGTTCCGACTGGGGCTCGGGCGGCTCCGATTGGGGCAGCGGGAGCTCCGACTCCGGATGGTCGTCGGCCTCCGGCAGTTTCTGACCGCTTGACCCGCAGCGAGCGTGTATCAGCTTGCCGACGAACAGGAGGGAAACGTGTCACGGATCCGGCGCCTCGGCATCGCAGCCATCGTGACGGCGGCGATGTTAGCCTGCGGCGCACCCGCGTTCGCGACCGAGCCGCTCACCACGAACGGACACGTCACCGATCCCGACGGCTTTCTGAGCGACGAGCAACGCGCAACGATCGACTCCCCCGCGCAGGCGTTCTACACCACGTACAACACGATCATCGACGTCGTCGTGGTCCCCGATTTCTCCGGTCAGAAACCGTCCGAATGGTGCGAGGCTACCCTCAAGCAATCACGCACAGGCGAAAAAGGCATCCTCTACGTTGTCGCCTACGAGGATGGCACGGATGCCTACTGCACAGATGCTCAATTCGCTCGAAACCTGACAACGGATCCGTCCCTCAAACGCACCTTCGACGGTGCCCTCAAGCACGCTCGAAACAACTACACGTCGAGCCCATTGACCAGCGAAGTGGTCACTGGCGGCACCAGGTCCTTTGTCAGCGATATACACACCGCCTCCGACATTCAAGCATAGCTTCACAGCTACTACGGCACGAAGCAACAAGAGCAGGATAATACAAACAAAACGACAGATTCCGCCAAACCATCGCACTCCTCATCGCGGGCGCATTACTTGTCCTCACCCTCGCTCTCGAGCTGCGAGCCAAGCTGCGCGGACAAGAGCAATACGACGGACGCGATACGAGACCCGCGGACCTCACCCCTATCGTCGCCCCTGTCAGGCGCGACGCCCTGAGGGCCGCTGCGGAGGCCAGGCGGCGTCTATCGGAGGCCGAGGAGCAGGTGCGCGCCGCGGAAGAGGACTGGAACTACGCTCGCGCGCAATTCGGTGGCGCTGCGACCCAACAGTACGGGCGTCGCCTCGAGGCGGCAAAGGATGCTATCGCACGCGGCCTCGACACCTACGAACAGATAGAGCGAACACCAGACGCTCACGCTAAGAGACGCCTCGCCTCGACAATCACGGCGGATCTCGACAAGAACCTTCCGCCGCTCCAGGACGCTCGCCAGGAGTTCGCCGCACAGAGCGAGAAGCGGCTATCGCTTCCCGCGCAGGTCGCCGATGCCCGCGAGCGCCTCATCGAGGAACTCACTGACCTGGAGCGCGCGAAGGAAGATCTGACGAGCATCGCGGGCCTCTATCCCGATTCCATGCTCGCTTCCCTCCAGGACAATCCGGAGCGCGCGGCTGCATTGCTCGAGTCTGCTCGCGCTGCATGGGAGACGGCCAGTGCGCATCTCGACACCGATCCCACCCGCACTGCCTCGGCGCTGGATACCGCTCAGCGTGCCCTGTCGATGGCAAATGCGCAGACGGACGCTATCTTCTGCGCAAAGACCGACCTCGACACATTCCGCGAGAAGCTCGCTGCTTCCATCGGATCCGTGTCTCAGTCCCTCTCGGATGCGAAGAACCTCGATTCCGCCTCCGCTTCTTTCGCTCCCCTCCTGGACGAGGCGGAGGCGGCCATCTCCCAGGGCCAGCGTGCGCTGGTCAGCGACGAGGATCCCCTGCAGGCAAGCGCGGCGGCCTCGCGCGCCACGACGCTCGCCGAGCGCGCGATTGCGGCACCAGGGCGACGCTAGAGGAGGCGTTCGACGACCCAATGTTTACCCCCGTCCGCACAGGCGCAACTGTCACTCGTACCTGATCGTCGTATACACTCATCACAGATCAACTAATGTGACAGACCCTACAAGATTATGTGGACATAACGATCCGCAATCATGTATTTTTATCTGTTCGCCACTCACCAAGGAGGATCACGTGCCACGGATTCGAGGCCCTCGGGCACGCACGCACCGTGACGCACACACCGTGACAATGACACCCTCCCCGACACGTACCGGTCCACCATCCGGTTCGGACTCACAGTAGTTCACCCACCAAGACCAGCGAGGCTCTCTCCTCGCGCACAACCCGCGCACATGCGCACCACCCCACAAAGGAGAACATCATGGCCGAAAAGCAGACGATCCTGGGCCGTATCGCCCAGCTCGCCAAGGCGAACATCAACGCGCTCCTCGACAAGGCTGAGGACCCGCAGAAGATGATCGACCAGCTCATCCGCGACTACACCAACTCGATCATCGAGGCCGAGAACGCGATCGCTCAGACGCTGGGCAACCTGCGCATGGCCGAGCGTGACTACGAGGAAGACGTCAAGGCTGCCGCCGACTGGGGCCAGAAGGCCGCCGCTGCCTCCGCGAAGGCTGACTCACTGCGCGCCGCCGGAGACGAGGCAGGAGCCGATAAGTGGGATAACCTGGCCAAGGTCGCTCTCGGCAAGCAGATCCAGTTCGAGAACGAGGTCAAGACCGAGGAGCCCGCTCTCGCTTCTCAGCGCGATGTTGCCGAGCGCCTCAAGACCGGTCTCGCTCAGATGAAGGATAAGCTCTCCGAGCTCAAGACCCGCCGTGACCAGCTGATCGCCCGCGAGAAGACCGCGAAGGCGCAGGCACAGGTGACCGACGCCCTCAACTCCATCAACATCCTGGATCCCACGAGCGAACTCGGTCGCTTCGAGGATCGCGTGCGCCAGCAGGAGGCTCTCGCCCAGGGCAAGATGGAACTGGCCGCATCCTCGCTGGATGCCCAGTTCGCTGAACTGCAGACCGACTCCTCGCAGGTGGAGATCGAGGCTCGCCTGGCTGCCCTCAAGGGTCAGAACACGCAGGCGTGAGCCGCGCAGCACCGCTGTTCGCCCACGCATAGATAAGCCGGGCGGCCCCTCGCGGGGCCGCCCGGCTCGTTGTATGTCTCTGGGCAGCGCTTCGAGTGCCTCTCAGGCTTACAGGAACGCCATCGGGTCGAAGTCGTCGATGTCGATGATGTGGAGCCTGGGCAGGCGCACCTGGAAGGCGTGCACATCGTATTCGAGGTCGATGATTTCCAGGCCTCGTTCCTCCAGCTCGTGGAGCTGGGAGGAGAGGAACTCCTTGAAGCACATGACCGCGACGCGGCGGCCCTGGTCGAGGAGAGTCTCAATCTGGGGCAGGAAGTCGGCGTCGTGGCTCGCCAGGATGACATCGCCGCTGCCGAGCTGCGCGATCGCTTCCATGGTGCGCTGGAGGCCGACGTCGACGACTTTCATGTCGGCCGGACCCGACAGGGGGATGACCGAGTAGTCCATGGCCGTGAGCGCCTGGACGAAGCCCATCGGCAGGAAGCCGGAGGAGCCGTTCAGGAAGAACAGGCCCTTGGCCTTCTGCCCCCATCGGCCATGCGCGCACTCGAGAACGCGGTCCCAGCGGGGGCGCTCCTCGGGGTTCGGGCGACGATCAAGGACAGAAAGGCCCAGCGTGGCATCGATATTTTCGCCGTCTACAACGAGATATGTTGTTTGATTATTAGGGTTTTCCATGGGAATAGAGTAACTGACGATTGTCCATACCTATGCGGCCTTGAGTCCTATGTTTAACCAGAGAGCGAGGCCGGGACTGCTCAACGCAGCCCCGGCCTCGTCACTTTCTATGGGGTGACAATCACTTCACGTCGTCGTCAACCCAGTCGAGCGTACGCGTGACGGCCTTCTTCCACAGGCGGTAGGTGCGGTCGCGCTCGGCCGGCTCCATGGACGGCGTCCAGCGCTTGCCTTCCTGCCAGTTGGCCACGACGTCCTCAGTGCCCGACCAGTAGCCCACGGCCATACCGGCGGCGTAGGCCGCACCCAGGGCGGTCGTCTCGATGACCTTCGGGCGAACGACGTCGACGCCACACAGGTCGGCCTGAAACTGCATGACCAGGTCGTCGTGCGTCATGCCGCCGTCAACCTTGAGTTCCTTGAGCGGCACGCCGGAGTCAGCGTTCATCGCGTCAAGGACCTCGGCGCTCTGGAACGCGGTCGACTCCTCGACAGCGCGGGCGATGTGGCCCTTGTTGACGTAGCGGGTCAGGCCCACGATCGCGCCGCGAGCATCCGAACGCCAGTAGGGGGCGAACAGACCGGAGAAGGCGGGGACGAAGTAGACGCCACCATTGTCCTCGACCGTGCTGGCCAGCTCGCCAATGTCCGAGGACTTGACGATCATGCCCAGGTTGTCACGCAGCCACTGGACCAGCGAACCGGCGACGGCGATCGAACCCTCAAGGGCGTAGACGGCCGGCTGGTCGCCAATCTTGTAGGCCACCGTGGTGAGCAGGCCGTTGTCGGAGAAGACGGGCTCGGTGCCGGTGTTCATGAGCATGAAGCAGCCGGTACCGTAGGTGTTCTTCGCCATGCCCTTCTCGAAGCAGGCCTGGCCGAAGGTTGCCGCCTGCTGGTCGCCGAGGATGCCGGCGATCGGGGTGTCGACGAGCAGACCGTTCTTGCGGCCGTAACCGTAGATCTCGGAGGAGGACTTGATCTCGGGGAGCATCGACATGGGGATCCCGAAGATCTCGCAGACGTCCTCGCGCCACTGCAGCGTACGGATATCCATGAGCATGGTGCGCGAGGCGTTGGTGACGTCGGTGCAGTGCACGCCGCCGTTGATGCCGCCCGTCAGGTTCCACAGGACCCAGCAGTCGGTGTTCCCGAAGAGCAGGTCGCCGGCCTCGGCGCGCTCCCGAGCACCCTCAACGTTGTCGAGGATCCACTTGATCTTCGAACCGGAGAAGTAGGGGGACAGACCCAGGCCACAGATCTGGCGGAAGCGGTCCGGGCCCTCGTCACCCTCGAGCTCCTTGACGATGTCGGAGGTACGCATGTCCTGCCAGACGATCGCGTTGTAGACGGGCTCGCCGGTGTTCTTGTCCCACACGACGGTGGTCTCACGCTGGTTGGTGATACCGACGGCCGCGAGGTTGTGGCGGTTGATCTCCGCCTTCTGCAGAGCCTCGGCGACGACGGTGCGGGTGGTCTCCCAGATTTCAATGGGGTTGTGCTCCACCCAGCCCGGGTTCGGGAAGATCTGGGTGAACTCCTTCTGTCCGACGGAGATAATCTCACCGGAGTGGTTGAAGATGATCGCACGGGTCGAGGTGGTGCCCTGATCGATGGCGAGAACGAACTTTTCGGTGGTCATGAGTGTCCTTTCGGAGGCGTTATCACGTCGTTGTGTATGCCGCGTCGATCCACCTGCGCGGCGGGCGGGACTTCGCAGTCCCACAAAATGTCACCCCGGCGGCGGGGTGTGACGCGGGCGAGGCCGCGGAGGCCTCGCCCGCGCACTCACTCTCAGGCGAGAATGAGGTAGTAGAGAACGGTGCCGACGATGGCGCCGATGATCGGGCCGACGACGGGAACCCAGGAGTAACCCCAGTCGGAGCCACCCTTGCCCTTGATCGGCAGGATCGCGTGAGCGATACGGGGGCCGAGGTCACGGGCCGGGTTGATGGCGTAACCGGTGGGGCCACCGAGCGAGTTACCGATGACGACGATGATGAGCGCGACGCCGAGGGGGCCGACCGCGGTCTCGGTGTAGCCGGAGACGAAGACCCACAGGATCAGGACAGCTGTGCCGATGGCCTCAGTGAGGCAGTTCCAACCGTAGGAACGGATCTCGGGGCCGGTGGAGAAAACGCCGAGCTTGAGGGCGGGGTCGCAATCCTCATCGAAGTGCTTCTTGAAGGTCAGCCAGCACAGGACGGCGCCGGCGAAGGCACCGAGGAACTGGGCGACGATGTAGACCGCGACGTTGGTGCCGGTGACGGGAATGTCACCCGCCAGGGTGACGTTGGAGTCGAACATGTGGGCGACGACCTTGGCGATCGTCACGGCGGGGTTCAGGTGACCGCCGGTGCGGAACGCGACGTAGACGCCGGCGAAGACCGCCAGGCCCCATCCCCAGTTGATGAGCAGCCAGCCGCCGCCCTTGCCCTTGGACTTGGGCAGCAGGTTCGTCGCGACGACGCCGCCACCGAGGAGCAGCAGGATCGTGGTGCCGAGGAACTCAGACCAGAAAATCTGGCCCGTGGTAGGGACAGCCGCATCAGCGGCTGCCGGGAGCAGTGTTGTGAGCATGTTTCCCTATCTTTCTCCGACGCGTCTTCGCGCCGGGTCACCGGTGTTCTTTCACCGCCAACTGTGTACCGTCGAACAATATCCGCTCGGATAAGCTTCGCGGGTCACATCACAGTATGACACTTGATGCACGTTAGCCCAAACTGAGTGCACATCCGTGCAGGCCCTCGCGTGTGACCCTGACCATATGACACGCATTTTACTTGTCGCCCCTTCAGACCCTTTAATTCCCAAAGTCACACATCTGAACGCTTGTGCATGGCACACTAGAAAACGTGACAATACGTGACGAACAGGCGCACGAGGCCGCCTCGATGTACTACCTCCAGGGGCAGACGATGGAGACAATCGCCCGCCACCTGCAGATATCACGCTCCTCGGTCTCGCGCCTTCTCGCCCACGCGCGGGAGGTCGGCCTGGTGCGCATCTCGGTGTCTGCCTCCCCCGGTCTCAAGGGCACCCTCGCAGGACAAATTGCCGACCTCTTCGGCGTCCAGGTTTCTGTCGTTCCCGTTCACGATGTCCACACCGAGGTCAACCGCCTGCACAACGTTGCGCTCGTCGCGGCAGAACACCTCATCGACATGCTCTTCCCCGGCGTCACCCTCGGCATCGCCTGGGGAAATACCACCGCAGAAGTGACGCGGACCATGCCCCACGTGTCTTTTGCGGGTTCCACCGTCGTCCAGCTCAACGGAGCGGCCACCGCCACCGAGTCGGGCATGCCCTACGCCGAGGCCATCATCGCCCGCGCCGCGAAGGCCATCGGCGGGCGCATCGTCAACTTCCCCGTGCCCGCATTCTTCGACTACGCGGACACCAAAGAGGCACTCTGGCGCGAACGCTCCGTCCAGTCGGTCCTCAACACGATCGACAGCGCAGACGTCGCCCTGTTCGGCGTCGGCTCCATGTCTGCCCGCCTCCCCTCCCACGTCTACTCGGGGGGCTTCCTCGACCCCAACGAGATCGCGGCGGCCCAGAACGACGGGGTCGTCGGCGATGTGTGCACCGTCCTCATCCGCGAGGACGGCTCCACGAACATGCACCTCAACGAGCGCGCCTCGGGCCCGAGCCCGGCCACGCTCAAGAAGATCCCACGCCGCCTCTGCGTCGTGTCCGGCGCCTCGAAGGCCCTCCCGCTCCTCGGCGCCCTGCGCGCGGGGGTCGCCACCGACCTCGTCCTCGACGACGGGGCCGCGCACGAGCTCCTCGACCTCGTTCACACGCGCATGACTCGCCGCCGCTCCTACATCTGAGCCGGGGAGACACCGACGCGCAAGAAAGGGCCTCGGCCTCGTCCACGATGGGAACGAGACCGAGGCCCTTTCATCGACTCAGATCAGCCCAGGCGCTTGACCAGCGGGAACGGAATCGTCTCGCGGATGCCCTGGCCGGTGAGGACCATGAGCAGACGGTCGATGCCCATGCCCATGCCGCCGCACGGCGGGAAGCCCTGCTCCATGGCGATGAGGAAGTCCTCGTCCATGACCATGGCCTCGGGGTCGCCGTTGGCAGCCGCGAGGGCCTGCGCCTCGAAGCGCTCGCGCTGGACGACCGGGTCGGCCAGCTCGGAGTATGCGGTGCCCGTCTCGAAGCCGCGCACGTACAGGTCCCACTTTTCGGTCAGGCCCGGGCGCGAGCGGTGGTAGCGGGTCAGCGGGGAGGTGTCCTCCGGGAAGTCGTAGACGAAGGTCGGCGCCCACAGCTTGGAGGCGACGAGCTCCTCGAAGATGTCCTCGACGATCTTGCCACTCACCGCGTAGTCGTCGACCTCCAGGCCGACGCGCTCGGCGTACGTGACGAGGGTTTCGCGCGGCGTCTCCACCGTGACCTCCTCGCCCAGAGCCTCCGACGTCGAGCCGTACAGGTCGATGCAATCCCACTGCCCCGACAGGTCGTACTCGGTGCCGTCGGCCAGGCGCACGATCTCTTCGCCCTCGGGCAGGCCGAAGGCGTCGCGAGCAGCCTGTTGAATGAGGTCGCGCGTCAGGAGCGCCATGCCGTTGTAGTCCGAGTAGGCCTCGTAGGCCTCCAGGGAAGTGAACTCGGGGCTATGCGAGGAGTCCATGCCCTCGTTGCGGAAGTTGCGGTTCATCTCGAAGACACGGTCCACGCCGCCCACGACCGCGCGCTTGAGGTAGATCTCGGTGGCGATGCGCAGGTAGAGCTCCATGTCGAGCGCGTTCATGTGCGTGGTGAAGGGCCTGGCGGCGGCGCCCCCGTGAATCACCTGGAGCATCGGGGTTTCCAGCTCGATGTAGTCGCGGCGGAAGAAGTTCTCGCGGATCGAACGGTTCACCGCGGCACGCACGCGAATCATGTCGCGGGCGGCGGGGCGCGTGATCAGGTCCAGCTCGCGGCGGCGGATCCGCTGGTCCTCCGACAGCGTGACCTCTTCGCCATCCTCGGTCGTCCACGTCTTAGGCAGGGGACGCAGGGCCTTCGAGGCGATCGCCCACGAGGCGTCGGGGGCGGGAAGCGCGGTGGGCGCGGCGTCGTATGCCGCCCTGGCTTCCTCGCTCACCTCGGCGGGAGTGGCGAAAATCGACAGCTCGCCGCGCCGCGAGGAAATGACGCGCCCGTGGACGTACAGGTGGTCGCCCAGATCCACGTCGTTCTTGTAGGCGGCCAGGGAATCCGCTCCAACGGAGGCGGCGGAGAGCATCACCTGAATCTTGTTGCCCGCACCGTCCATGAGGGTGGCGAAGCACAGCTTGCCTCCGTTGCGCGCCAGGACGACGCGGCCCGCCAGGCCCACGTAGTCCTCGGTCTCCTCGCCGGCCTCCAGGTGGCCGTAGCGCTCGCGGACCTGACGAATTGTGGTCGTGATTGGCAGGCTCACCGGATACGCGGGGATCCCCGCCTCCATGAGGCGCGCGCGCTTGGCTGCGCGAACTTTGACCTGCTCGGGAGTGTCGTCGGAGGGCGCGTGCGTGGGCGCGGAAGAAGAATCGGTCATGGATCTATCGTAGCGGGATTTGCGCCCGCGACGAGGCGCCTGCCCCGGTTGGGCAGCTCACGCGCCCGGGAGGTCGGCCGCGTAGGGAGCTGACGAGGATCCGCCGATCCCCTGCGTGGAGTGGGCGGCGGCCGCAC